>ERZ773155.3734-NODE-3734-length-10048-cov-3.755229_pt1 | contig 10048 bp, 7 predicted proteins | sample MGYA00511262_ERZ773155 | MGnify/ENA primary metagenome ERZ773155 (study PRJEB29015, sample SAMEA2737828) | human gut metagenome | biome: human gut; feature: human-associated habitat; material: faeces | place: China | collected 2012 ... | reverse complement strand
CCGAACTATACCCAGCAGCTGGTGGCCATCGTGACGGCTGCGACAGAACTGGGCTATGAAGGCAAAATCGTTTGCGGCCTTGATGCGGCACCCTCTTTTAACACCACGTACGGTGGAGACTGTTCCAATATCTATTACATCAACAACATCAATACCGATGACCCCACTACGGCTGAGATGGCTGCGGCCGTAGAGGATAAGGTGAGCGCTGTCAACAAGTATTTCCTGGGCTATGACGTTGTGATGATCGCCAAACAGTGCATCGAAGAAGCAGGCTTGGATGACGCGGCGGCTCTGCTGTCTGCAATTGAGAATGTGAAGGATTTCAAGGGCCTGACGGGTACCGTTACCATCGACCCCGAGACCCACATGCCCGACGGCATGGGTATGTTTATGTACACCTATGACAACCAGACTCCGGTCATGCTGGAGGAATTTGCCGGCTGATCGGGTGTTCCGGATCGGTCTTGACGGAACGGGCCCTCATTGCGGAATCCCCTGCGATGGGGCCCGTTCCATGTTTTTGGGGGAGGCTACTACATGTCGCTGCAGATTTTGATTAACGGCCTGGCGACGGGCTCTGTCTATGCGCTGATTGCTACCGGTTTTGCGCTCATCTTTAATGTTTTGAAATTTTCCAACTTTTCACACGGCGCGACCATGACGGCCGCAGCGTTCGTTGCCTATTTTCTGGTATCATCCAAGGGGATGGGACTCACCGCTACCCTGGTTGCCGCTGCGGCCGCGGGCGCCGTCATTGCGCTCTTCGGCGAATTTTTCGGGTTCCGCCGTATCACTTTGAACCATTCTTCTCCTACTTATTTTTTTGTGTCCTCCATTACGCTGGGCACGCTCTATGAGGGCCTTGTGACCATCAAGGTGGGTTCAAACTTTTACAACTTTCCGGGCTTTTTCAAAAATTCCACCATCAAGGTGGGCAGCCTGGTCATCTCTGCCAGCGATGCCATGATGTGCATCATCAGCTTGGCGGCGCTGGTCATCCTTGGCTATGTGATTCAGAAAACACGTCTGGGCCGCGCACTGCGCGCTGTTTCTTTCGACCGGGACACGGCTCAGCTTATGGGGATCGATTCGACCCGGATCATCCAGCTCACATTTGTCATCTCCGGCTTGTTGGCCGGTGTGGCAGGCGTGTTCCTGGGCATCAAATATACATTGTATCCCACGCTGGGAAGCCTGGTCGTCAAGGGCTTCATCGCCTCGGTCATCGGTGGTCTGGGCAGCCTGACGGGCGCCATCATCGGCGCGGTGCTGCTGGGCGTTGCCGTGCCGCTGCTGCGCATGGCCTTCGGCGCAGACGCGCAGTGGGTCGACTGGGTCTACCGCGCGCTGACGTTCCTCGTCGTGAGCTGCCCGTGCGCCCTTGTCATCAGCATCCCGCTGAGCTTCTTCGCCGGCATTGGCGGCACAAGCAAGGAGGGCATCCTCATCAAGGGCTCGAACTATCTGGAGGCCCTCTCGGAATCCAAGTACGTTGTCTTTGACAAGACGGGCACCCTGACGCAGGGTGTGTTCGAGGTGACCGGCGTACACCACAGCGAGATGGAAGAGGTGAAGCTTCTGGAATACGCGGCGCTGGCCGAGTGCGCGTCCTCCCACCCCATCAGCAAGAGCCTGCAGAAGGCCTACGGCAGGGAAATCGACCGCAGCCGCGTGAGCGATATCGAGGAGATCAGCGGCCACGGGATCGTGGCAAAGGTCGACGGACACGCCGTGGCGGCGGGCAACAGCAAGCTGATGAGGAAGCTCGGGATCAGCTATCAGGACTGCCACAGCGTCGGCACGATCATCCACATGGCGATTGATGGCAAATATGCCGGTCATATCGTGATCTCGGACGTGGTCAAGCCGCACTCCAGGGAGGCCATCGCCGCGCTGAAAAAGTCCGGCGTTGCCAAGACCGTTATGCTGACGGGCGACAGCAAGCGCGTGGCAGATCAGGTCGCCGCGGAGCTTGGCATCGACGAGGTGCACAGCGAGCTGCTGCCCGGCGACAAGGTGGATGAGGTCGAGAAGCTACTGGCGCAGAAGGGCTCGCGCGAAAAGCTGGCGTTCGTCGGCGACGGCATCAACGACGCTCCGGTGCTCAGCCGCGCCGACATCGGCATCGCCATGGGCGCGATGGGCTCGGACGCAGCCATTGAAGCGGCCGACGTGGTCCTGATGGACGACGACCCTCTGCAGATTGCCAAGGCGATCGGGATCTCCCGCAAGTGCATCGGCATCGTCCGGCAGAACATCGTCTTCTCTCTGGTGGTGAAGTTTGCGTGCCTTGCGCTGACCGCTCTCGGCTATGCCAATATGTGGGCGGCGATCTTCGCGGATGTCGGCGTGATGATTATCGCGGTTCTGAACGCGATCCGCGCGCTCAAGTATAAGAGTTGATTCTCAATCGAACACAAAATCAAAACCTCCGGCTTGGCCGGAGGTTTTGATTTGTCCAAAGGGAGCTTGGATCTCCCTTTAGGAGAGCTGTCACCGCAGGTGACGGAGAGGGTGTGCAGTGTTTTCCCTCTCCGTCCTCGCTGCGCTCGGCCACCTCTCCCGGAGGGAGAGACAAGAGGGGTTCGGGAAGTGCACCGTTCATTCAATGCATCAAAAACAGGCACAGCGGATGCTTCCGCTGTGCCTGTTCGCTGTCTCATGCGCTTGCCCTTTTGCAGCAAGTTTAGTTTTTGTGGTTGTCCGCGCCGGGGACGAAGACGCATCGGTCGTAGTTCCCGGTGAAGTAGTTACGGATGTCGGCGCAGCACTGCAGGCGGCCGTCGCGGGCGGACTCCTGCGAGTAGAACGCGACGTGCGGAGTGAGGATGACATTGTCGCGACCGGCCAGTGGGTGGGTGTTCAGGTCAGGGTACTCGTCCGTGAGCACGTCGAGATACGCCCAGGAGATCTTGCCGCTGTCGATGGCGTCGATCATCTCCTGCTCCACCACGACGCCGCCGCGGGCGGAGTTGATGAACACGAGGTGGTCGGGGATCTCGTCGAAGAGCTCCTTGCCGATGAGGTGCTCGGTGCCCTCGATCAGGGGGACGTGCAGGCTGATATAGTCGCTCTCGCGGAAGAGGGTCTTCATGTCGACCATCGTGACGCCGTACTCATCGCCGATGGACTGGTCGATGAACGGATCGGCGGCGAGAATGCGCACGCCGAAGCCGGAGAGGTTCTTCGCCACGAGCCGCGCAATCTGGCCGAAGCCGGCGAGGCCGACCGTCTCGTCGCGCAGACGGTGGATGTCGGGGCAGACGGAGTAATCCCACTTCTTGTCGGCACGGACGCTGCGGTCATAGGCGAACAGGCGCTTGTTGTGGGCGAGGATGCAGGCGGTGACATAGTCCGCGACGTCGATGGAGAAGGCGCTCTTCAGGTGCGTGACGGAGACGCCGCACTCCTTCGCGGCCTCGAGATCGACGTAGTTATAGCCCATGCTCTTGCAGGCGATGAGCTTGAGCTTCGGCAGGGAATGGATGACGCGGGCGGTGAGCGGCTCGAAGATGCCCATCACGGCGTCGGCGTCCTGGCAGGCGCTGATGATCTCGTCCTCGGTGGTGCAGACGTGCTCCTCGACCTCGCAGACGCCGCGCAGGGCGTCCTGCTCGAGACCGATGCCGTCCTTGTAATTGAATAAGCGTACCGCTTTATACATATGGTTTCCTCCTTGAGGTGGTTTTTGGATATCCTGATTGTAGCGGCTTGTCCCGGCGCTGTCAAGCGAAAAAAACGCGATTCATGCGAAAAAGTTAGAAAATCATGCGAAAAAGTATGATAAAAGTGCGCGAGAAATCATGTGCATGAAATGACGGAATGATTTGGATGAGAAAAAAGAATTGATTTGTGAGATAAGTGCGCGGCGGGGCTTTCACACGCGGAAGGATTGGTGATTAATTTTCAGAATGTTGTTGCATACAAATTCACCAAATGTTAGAATTTTGTTAAGATAGTTATTTTCATTTTTGGAGGGAAAAACATGAGAAAAACTGTTGACCTGCTGCTCGAGAACGGCAGAATCTATACGATGGTATCCGAGGGCGACTGTGTGGAGGCGCTGTGCGTGAAGGACGGCGTGATCGTCTACACCGGCACGGCGGCGGAGGCCGAGCGCCTGTATGATGCGGCGGAGGTCGTCGATCTCGGGGGGCGCGTGATGCTGCCCGGCATGGGCGACTCGCACCTGCACTTTTTCGCCTACTGCCAGACGCACACGTCCGTCGACCTCGGCGGCTGCCGCAGCCGCGAGGAGGCCATCGCCTTACTTAAAGCCCGCGCGGACGAGACACCGAAGGGCCAGTGGGTGCGCGGCGCGAACTTCGACGAGTCGAAATGGGCCGACGCGAGCGAGCACCTGCCGACGAAGGCGGACCTCGACCTCGTGAGCCGTGAGCACCCGGTGGTGATGAAGCGCGTGTGCCTGCACACGGCGGTCGCGAACTCTGCGGCGCTGGCGGCGGCCGGGATCGGCCGCGGCTTTGACTACGGCCCCGGCGGGCTCGTGGAGCTGGACGAGGACGGTGAGCCGAACGGCATCCTGCGCGAGCAGGCGACGAAGATCTTCGACGAGCTGATCCCAGACCCCGCGAAAATCCCCACGGTGAAGGAGAAGATCATGAAGCAGGCGCTGGCCGAGGCCACGAGCCAGGGGCTCACGACGATCCACACCTACGCCGCCGAGATCTGGAAATACACGGAGAATCCCGAGGACTACCTGCGGCTCGACCGCAAGGGCGAGCTGCCGCTGCGCGTGGTGATCTACCTCGACACGCTCTATCAGAAGCCCTACTTGACGCGCCGCGAGATGGCCGACCCCTACCGCAAGGTCGGCTACGGCGGCCACAAGATCTTCTCCGACGGCTCGCTCGGTTCTCGCTCGGCGAAGCTCCTCGCGCCCTATACCGACGCGCCGGAGACGGACGGCATCCTCGTGCAGACGCAGGAGGAGCTGAACGAGAAGATGCTGCGTGCATATGAGATGGGGCTGCAGCCCGCGACGCACTGCATCGGCGACAAGGGACTTGACTGCGTACTGACGGCGATCGAGTACACGCTCGAAAAGAGCCGCGAGCACGGCATGACCGCGCGCGAGCAGGCCGACCGCGACCCGTTCCGCATCATCCACGCCCAGATGGCGACCGACGAGATGATCGAGCGGATGAAAAAGCTCCCCGTGGTGCTCGATCTGCAGCCGGTGTTCCTTGAGACGGACATGCACTGGGTGTCCCAGCGCATCGGCGAGGAGCGCGCGGCCTACAGCTACCGCTGGAACACATATCAGAAGGCGGGACTCGTGCTCACGGGCGGCTCGGACAGCCCCGTGGAGCTGTTCTCCCCGTGGATCAACATCTATTCCGCCGTTGCGCGCAAGGACTTTGACCACTATCCCGCGGGCGGCTATCAGCCGGAGGAGAAGATGAGCGTCTATGACGCGGTCTGCATGTTCACGAAGAACCTGCACTACGCCGCGGGGCAGGAGCAGTGGCTCGGGACGCTCGAGACGGGCAAATTCGCCGACCTCGTCGTCATCGACCGGGACATCTTCGAGATCCCGGAGGACGACATCATGGACACGCAGGTGCTGCGTACCTATCTCGCGGGCAAAGAGGTCTATCACCGCTAATACATATTTTATTATATAAAGACACGAAACGGAGGAACCGCAACATCTACTACAGCAGCATCGGCAAGTTCCTCCCGTGCTTTGCGGCGCTGGGCAAGGAGTCGCACATCGGCTCGGCCTTCAACGCCCTCGCCCCGAACCTGCTCATCGCCGAGGTCACGCAGCGCATGTCGCTGAACACGGATCTGTGCGACGTGGCGCAGGCGAGGTGACGATCCCACCGATCTCGCTCAAGCAGACGGCCGCGACGGCCACATGCTCACCGAACGCGTGGACATGCGCCAGACGTTCCGGAACGTGCCGAATATCACCCGCGGGACGATTTTGCGCCTGCTGGGCTGAACCAATAAGAGAAAATCACAACAAGGAGAAACCCCATGACAAAGAGAGCAAAGGGGACGCTTGCGCTGATTCTGGCGTTCGTCGTGTTGGCGAACGCGGGAATCTTCTGGAAGCTGTCCTATTCCAAGACGCACACGAGCGGCGACACGATCGTTGTGCGCGTCGGCGATACCGTCGCCGCGAACCACCCCATCTCGCAGGCGCTCTATATCTTTGAAGAGGAGCTTGAGCGCATCTCGAACGGGCGCTTTGACGTGCGCGTTTACATCAACTCTGCCCTCGGCGGCGACCGCCAGCAAACCGAGAGCGTCATCCTCGGCTATATGCAGGGCAACACCCCGCCGACGTCCGTGCTCGCGGGCTTTGATACCCGGTTCATGGTCGTCGACCTGCCGTTCGTGTTCAAGAGCGGCGAGGCGGCGATGAAGACGCTCAACGGCGACCTCGGCGAGGAGCTCGACCCGATCCTCGAGGATCTGGGTCTGCACGCGGTGGGCTGGACGGAGTCCGGCTACCGCCACATCACGACGAACAACATCGAGGCGACCTCGCCCGAGGCGCTGAAGGGTCTGTCCATCCGCACGCAGGAAAACCCTATCCACATGGCGTCCTTCCAGGCCTGGGGCGCAAGCCCCACGCCGATGGCGTTCTCGGAGCTCTTCACCGCGCTGCAGCAGGGCGCGGTCGACGCGGAGGAGAACCCGCTGGCCGTCATCACGGCCAACCGGCTCTATGAGGTGCAGAACACCGTCACCCTGACGGGGCACTTCTACACGGCGGGCATCTTCAACTTCAACAAGGACTTCTACGACTCCCTCGAGGGGCAGGATAAGGAGTGGTTCGACGAGGCCGCGGAGCACTTCGTGGAGAACCTGACGCAGATGATCCGCGACGCGCAGGAGGATTACATCCAGCAGCTCAAGGACGCGGGCGTCAACGTGGTCGAGGTGACCTCGGAGCAGAAGGACGCGTTCATTGACGCGGCATCCTCGGTATATGACCTCTTCATCGAGAAGTACGGCGGCTCGCAGGAGCTGATCGACCTCGCGATGAAGTACAACGACGATTTTTAAGGGGGCGATGGGATGAAGGTTCTGAAGTTCATTGACGAACAGTTTGAAAAGTGGTTTCTGATCGTCTCCCTGATCGTGATGGTTCTGGTGACGTTCATACAGATCGTGCTGCGCTGGTTCAACGCCGCGACGGTCTGGGCGGAGGAATTTTCCCGTTATGTGATGCTCTATCAGGTCTGGGTCGGCGCGTCCTACGCCGTGCACGAGGATGCGCACATCCGCATCACCGCCCTGATCGGCAAGCTCTCCGGCGGCAGGCGCCGGGGAATGGATCTGGTCGTGCTGACGCTGTGGCTGCTGTTTGCGCTGTGGCTGACGGTCGAGGGCTGCGTCCTCGTCGGCAAGATCGCGGCCATGGGGCAGGTGTCCTCCGCGATGCGCATCCCCATGACGATCCCCTATGCGTCCGTCCCCATCGGCGGCGCGCTCATGACGATCCGTCTCGTGCAGAAGATTGTGGAGCGTCTGAGGAATACGCAGGAAGAGGAGGCCTGAGATGTTAGCGATTCTGTTTATCTGCCTGATCGTGTTCGGCGCGATCAGCCTGCCCATCGGCATCGCGATGGGTCTTGCGACGATGCTCTGCCTCGTCTTCGCGACGAATATCGACCCGATCATGGTCGCGCAGAATGCCTTCGCGGGCATCGACAGCTTCTCCCTGATGGCGATTCCGTTCTTCATGCTCGCGGGCAACTTCATGCGCTACGGCGGCATCTCCAAGCGCCTGCTCGACCTCGCGGACAATATCGTCGGCTTCTTCACCGGCGGTCTCGGCGCGATCACGACGTTCACCGCCATGTTCTACGCGGCCATCTCCGGCTCCGGCCCGGCGACGGTGTCGGCCATCGGCTCGTTCATGATCCCCGAGATGGAGGAGAAGGGCTATGACAAGGGCTATGCCACGGCGCTCTCCGCCGCGGCGGGCACGATCGGCGTCATCATTCCGCCGTCCATCCCGTTCGTGATCTACGGCGTCGCGACCGGCACCTCCATCGGCGACCTCTTCAAGGCCGGCATCCTGCCGGGCCTTGTGATGGGCATCGCGCTGATGGCCTATAACTGGTACATCTGCAAGCGACACGGCTGGAAGGGCAACGGCCGCAAGTTCAGCTTCAAGGCGCTCTGGAAGTCCTTCCTCGACGCGTTCTGGGCGATCCTCAGCCCGGTCATCATCCTCGGCGGCATCTATTCCGGCAAGTTCACCCCCACCGAGGCGGCGGCTGTGTCGTGCGTGTATACGTTCATCATCGGCACGTTTGTCTACAAGGAGATCCGCTGGAAGGAGTTCGTCGACTGCATGAAGGACACGGTCATCATCGCCGGCGCGACGTCCTTTATCGTCGGCATGTCCACGAGCTTCGCGTATGTGATGACGCTCGAGCAGGTGCCCGAGACGCTCTCGGCCTTCATCCTCGGCCTGAGCAGCAACAAGATCGTGGTGCTGCTCATTATGAACGTGTTCCTGCTGATTGTGGGCATGTTCATGGACAACATCTCCAGCTGCACGATCCTCGCGCCCATCCTGCTGCCTGTGGCGACGGCACTGGGCGTGAACCCCGTCCACTTCGGCATCCTCATGACGATGAACCTCGCCGTCGGCTTCATCACGCCGCCCTACGGCGTGAACCTGTTCGTCGGCTCGTCCGTCGCGCGTATCCCGTTTGAGCGCGTGGTCAAGTGGATCTGGCCGCTGATCGGCACGATTCTGGTCGTGCTGCTGCTGACAACGTATGTGCCGCAGCTGTCACTGCTGCTGGTCTGAGAGAAAGGAAGGCTGTTATCATGAATTTTGAGCAGGCACACCGTCTGGATAACCTCCATGTGTCCGGCACCCGCGTGGTGTTCAGCAAGTGCGCGGAGCTTGCCGCGCAGAACATTCCCGTCACGGCGCTGACGCTCGGCGAGCCCGATTTCAGCACGCCGCAGTACATCGTCGATGCGTGCAAGCGCTCGCTCGACGCCGGGCAGACGCGCTATACCGACGGCTCCGGCATTCTGGAACTGAAGGAGGCGGTCTGCGAGAAGCTGGCGCGCGAGAACGGGCTGCACTATACCCCGGCGGAGATCTCCGTCACCACGGGCGTGGCGCAGGGTATGTTCGTGGCGCTTCTGAGCACGCTCAACCCTGGCGACGAGGTGCTCGTGCCTGACCCCGTGTATCTGACGTATTCCGAGATCCCGAACATCGCGGGCGCGGTCATCAAGAAGTATAACCTCCTCGAGGAGAACGACTATCAGGTGCAGGTCGACGAGGTGCGCAGCCTGATTACGGAGAAGACGAAGATGCTCGTCATCGTCTCGCCGAGCAACCCGACCGGCGGCGTGCTGAGCCGCGCGTCGATGGAGGCGCTCGCGGACATCGCGCGCGAGCACGACCTCCTCGTGCTGAGCGACGAGATCTACGACCGCTTCGTCTATGACGACGAGCAGGAGCTGGTGAGCATCGCGTCGCTGCCGGGGATGAAGGAGCGCTCCATCGTCCTCAACGGCTTTTCCAAGAGCATGGCCATGACCGGCTGGCGCCTGGGGTATATCGCCGCGCCGCAGGAGATGATCGAGCCGATGAACCGGCTGTCGTTTTACATGACGGCGGGCGCGACGACGTTCGTGCAGTACGCGGGCGTGGCCGCGCTGCACGAAGAGGACGGCTCCATCGAGCGGATGCGTCAGGAGTTCAAGCGCCGCCGCGACTATCTCGTCGAGGAGATCAACAGGCTCGAGCACTTCATCTGCAAGAAGCCGGAGGGTGCGTTCTACATCTTCATGAACATCAGGAAGACCGGCATGACTTCGGTGGAGTTCTGCAGCTACGCCATCGACAAGTACCGGCTGGCCCTGATTCCGGGCGACGCATTCGGCACCAACGGTGAGGGCTACGCGCGGCTGTCGTATGCCTCGTCCATGGAGGTGCTGGAGAAGGCAATCGGGATTCTGCAGGAGATGGACCGCGCGCTGTAATCTCATACGACCTGATGAGCACGGGCGAGGGCGTGCTGACGAA
>ERZ773155.3714-NODE-3714-length-10084-cov-6.362349_pt1 | contig 10084 bp, 6 predicted proteins | sample MGYA00511262_ERZ773155 | MGnify/ENA primary metagenome ERZ773155 (study PRJEB29015, sample SAMEA2737828) | human gut metagenome | biome: human gut; feature: human-associated habitat; material: faeces | place: China | collected 2012 ... | reverse complement strand
CGCCGTGTCCTCAACGCCAAGGAAACCACCCTTGCCGCGCAGAAGCAGCAGCTTACAAAGAGAACCGTCATTTTTGTCACGCCGTGTTTTGTCTGTCGATTGCTTTTATACATTACGCAGGAAAATCGTGCCAAAGCAAACCAACTTCGTCAGTCCACAGTTTTCCAGTGTTTATCGACCCGATTCAGAACTTCACAGCCATCTTCCGTGACCAGTACAAGATCCTCTACTCGAACGCCGAATTTGCCGGGCAAATATACACCGGGCTCGATAGAAAAGATCATACCGGGCTTGGCCAGATTGTGGTTAGCGGAGCTGACATCGCCCTTTTCATGATCATTCTGCCCGATAAAATGTCCCAGCCGATGAGTAAAGTATTCTCCGTATCCGGCCGCGGCGATGTGATCCCGGGCAGCCTTGTCCAAATCGCACAGAGGCACACCAGGGCGCACCATGGACTCCGCCAGTTCGTTAGCTGTGCGGACCAGATCGTGAATGGCCGCAAACTCCGGCGCAGCCTCTTTGCAGAAATATGTTCTGGTCATATCGGAGCAGTAGCGGTTTTTCCGGCAGCCCATGTCGATCACGATGCAGTCCCCCGCTTTCAGCACAGTGTTATCTGGCTCGTGATGCGGGTCAGCGGCATTGGGTCCAAAGGACACGATGGTCTGGAACGACTCATTTTCGCAACCTTCTGCCGCATACTGAGATACAATATATTCCGCAATTTCCTTTTCCGTCACGCCCTCTTTCAGACGCTTTACGGCGCGTTCCATCACGAGATCATTGATCCGGGATGTCTCTCGCATCAGATCCTGTTCAACACTGTCCTTGCATGCCTGCACATCATCCACACAGTCAGAGGCCAGTACGCACCGGCAGTCCGGCAGGCGATCCATCAAAGGCAGCAAAAATACAGCAGGCCACTCCTTGTCAATGCCCAGAGGCTTACTGCCGTCTACTTCCTCAGCCACCTTGCCTACACAGTCATCGGTATCAGAGAACCAGATTTTCCGGCAATTCGCTTCCGGCTCCGGGAACAGGCTGTTGAGAAACAGGGCGTGATTGCCGTCCCGGCGCAGATACAGCGCCAGCATCCGCTCATAGGGGAACACATAATACCCTGTCAGATACCAAATACTGTTGGGGTTGCTGATCAGCATCTGTTCCAGGCCCATCTCCTCCATAGCGGCGAGGACCTTTTTGATACGCTCCTGATACATGTTACTTCTCCTTTTTCAAGAACACAGTTTCGATCAGTGTCGGTGAAAGCAGCTGTTTCACCGTCCGCACACCGGTTTTCAGAGACTCCACCGGTGCATACTCAAATCGGCCGTGGGCATTATGTCCGCCGACGGGCAGGTTGGGGCACAGCAGCCCCTGATAGGTCAGCATGCAGCCGTCCGTGCCGCCGCGGATGGGAGAATGGGTGGGATTGGCGATACCCGCGCCCTTCATGGCCGCCTCCGCCAGTTCCACGATCTCCATGTGATCCTTCAAAACCTCGTACATGTTGTAATACTGATCCTGGGTATCCACCGTCACTGTGTCCTTCCCGTAACGGCGGTCGATCTGCTCCGCTGCCGCATCCATAACGGCGATCCGCTGGCGGAAGCGCTCCATGCTATGATCCCGGATGATATACTCCATGGTGGCTTCCTCTACCTTGCCGTGCATCTCCTGGAGATGGAAGAACCCCTCGTATCCCTCAGTATGGCCAGGAGTTTCAAGTGCGGGCAGCAGAGCGTTATACTCCATAGCGATCAGCAGGGCGTTCTTCATCCGGTCCTTGGAGGTGCCGGGGTGGATGCTGAAGCCATGAATCGTCACCTTGGATTTAGCCGCATTGAAGGTTTCATATTCATAGTCCGTGATATCACCGCCGTCCAGTGTGTAGGCAAAGTCTGCACCGAAGCCCTTCACGTCGAACTTACTGGCGCCCAGACCGATTTCCTCATCCGGTGTAAAGCCCAGCTTAATGGTACCATGGGGTGCACTTTCAGCCAGCAGTTCTTCCACCGCCTGCAGGATAATGGCAATACCAGCCTTGTCATCGGCCCCCAACAGCGTTGTGCCGTCAGTGCAGACCAGATCCTGGCCGATGAACTTCTTCAGTTCCGGGAAGTCGCTGCCCCTCATCACAATATTCTGCTCCGGATTCAGCACCAGATCGCCGCCATCATAGTGGAGGATCTGAGGCTTCACGTCCTTGCCGGTCATATCCGGCGTAGTGTCCATATGAGCGATCAGTCCGATTACAGGCAGATGCTCACAGCCGGGAGTTGCAGGCAGAGAGGCATACACATAGCAAGTATCGTCCACAAACGCATTGTCCACGCCCATACCGTGCAGTTCTTCTACCAGCAGCCGTGCCATATCAAACTGGCGGTCCGTGCTGGGAGTTGTGCCCCGGTTTGCGTGGTAGTCGCTTTCACTCCACACCTTAGCATAGCGCATCAGACGCGCAACAACATTATCCATAACTGTGATTCTCCTTATTCGTCTTCAGACAGCAGATTTTCGGGGTTCAGGCACTTCAGATCATCCAGCACAAACAAACCGTCCTTCCGGATCAGTACATCGTCGAACCAGATTTCGCCGCCACCGTACTCCGGAGTCTGGATCTGAATGAGATCCCAATGGACCGCGGATTTATTGCCGTTGGAAGCATTGTCATAGCTGTTGCCCGGTGTAAAATGGAAGCTGCCCGCGATCTTCTCGTCAAAAAGAATATCGCCGATGGGGTGATTGATGACCGGGTTCACACCGAAAGCGAATTCACCCACATAGCGGGCGCCTTCGTCGATATCCAGGATCTCGTTCATGTATTCCGTATTGTTGCTGGTGGCCTTGACGACCTTGCCGTCCTTGAATTCGAGACGCACGTCCCGGAAGAGGAACCCATCGTAAGGAGATGGGCAATTATAGCTGATATAGCCGTTGACGGAGTTCTTCACCGGGGAGGTGTAGATCTCACCGTCGGGAATGTTGCGATTGCCGTGCATGCCGAAGCAGGGGATGTCCTTGATGGAGAAGGTCAGATCCGTACCGGGAGAAACGATGTGTACCTTGTCGGTGCGGTCCATCAGGGCCTCCAGATGCTCCATGGCCCGGCCCATTTTCTCATAATCCACCAGGCAGGCCCGGAAGTAGAAGTCTTCGTATTCCTCTGTAGACATGCCGGCCAACTGGGCCATAGCGTCATTGGGATAGCGGAGGACACTCCACTTGGTGTGGTTGCAGCGCTGATCCAGGTGAATGGGGCCCCAGTAATACTGGCGATAGCGGCGCAGGGCTTCGTCGCTGATATTGTGCCACATGCTGATATTGGTAGTAGCGCGGATATCGATGTAGGCATCCATGTCCTTCATGCGCTCCAGTTCATAAGATGCGATCTCAGCCATGTGTTCCGCATCTGCCCCGGCCACCAGAGCTCCCTCCACATCATAGTCAAAGATGTGGATGAACGGCTTGCCGCCTGCAAGGTAGGCCTCCTGCACCAGAGCCTTCATCAGGGTTGTTTCACTGCCGTGCAGCTCGATGAGAATTTTTTCACCCTTCTGCAGACCTACAGCGCTGTTGATCAGGAACTTCGCAAATTTTCGGATTCTGGGATCTTCCATAATTGATATCTCCTTTCAACCGTATAGATGGCAAACGGGGACAGGGGTTCCCCCCTGCCCCGTAAGGTTCTTTTCTTTACTTGTACAAGGCTTCCAGAGAGTGGACCTCGTCTGCGCGACCGGCAGTCAGCGCAGAAACCACCAGAATAGCCACCACAGAAGCGGGAACAGCCACAATCGCGCACTGGATGCCGTAAGGAGTACCCATCAGGGTCCACGCAATAGTCATTGCGCCGCCCACAATGATACCGGCCATACCGCCGACGGGCGTCACCTTCTTTGAGAAGAGGGCAAACAGAATAGCGGGCGTAATGGCAGCGCCATACATAGTATATGCGGTCATCTGCAGCTGCAAAACCGTGGGGAAGTACAGCGTCAGGACCACGGCGATCACGCTGAACACCACGATGGTCGCACGCAGAACCGTCATCTTCTGGTGATCCGTCGCATTCTTATTGATGTACTTCACATAGATATCGTTGGTCAAATTGGTCGCGGAGGAGAGCAGATAGCTGTCCGCCGTAGTGACAATGAACGCCATGCAGGCGCACATAACCAGCGCGCCGAATACCATGGGGAGATAATCCACCGCCACCTGGAAGATAACGTTAGAGGGCGTATCCAGCGTGGGGTACAGCTTGGCAGCCTGAGTTGCCACTGCAACAATGCTGGCGATGACCATTATTTCACCGATGAACATGCCAATGTTGGACTTCTTAGCCTCGTCGCTGTTTTTGGCAGAGGCAAAACGCTGCAGCATATTCTGGTCGCCCAGCATCAGAGCCAGAGAGGGCAGGAAGTAGCCCAGGAGCGTCCAGCCGGACATACCGCCGGTAAAAGTAGTCTTTTCGGCAGGCAGAACAGCGCCCTGAGCGCTGGCCGCGCGCATCAGAATGGGGATGGCGAGGAAAAAGCCGCCAATCATGATCAGGGCGCTGACGGCATCGGAATAGGCCACGGAAACCAGACCGCCGCCTACGGTGATGATCACGATAATAACCGTGCAGATGGCAAGTGCCACACCATGAGAGATCTCAATACCGCTGGAATGGCACAGCAGCACCAAAATGTTGGCAGCCGCTTTCAGCTGCGTGGCCAGCACGCCCACATAGGCCAGCATGACGCACAGAGCGGAGATGATGCTGGCGGCCGTGCCGTAGCGGGCACCCATGATCTCAGGCACCGTTAACTTATTGGACTTGCGGACCTTGCCAGCAATGAAATACAGCAGAATAATACCGATGGGAGGAGCTGCAAAGGTCAGCACACCTACCCAAGGTCCGCCGCTGTACACGACTCCGGCAGAACCGGTAATACCGCCACCGCCGCACCAGGTGGCCAGCAAACTGCCCACCAGAATAATGAAGGGGATCTTGTGCCCTCCGGTCATCATATCGTCAGTGGTCTTTACTTTCTTGTGGGCGATTACCAGACCGTAGACCATCAACAGTACCAGATAAAGCCCAATTGCAATGATATAGCTCATTGACTTCCCTCCTTTACGGATGTTGTTTGCACATTATATTACAGTAAAGCGAAGAAGTCAATGCCGGATAACTTACAAGAATCATATGATAAAGATTTGCTTTCTTAATATCAGAGATCAGCTATCACCTGCCCGCAAGTGAGCAGTATCTTTGTGAAATATCAGTCCAGTCAGCCTTTTAATCTATCCACGGTGTCCTTCGATCATTTTTCTCAACTGGCCCTCAATTCTGCTTGCAGAGCCGCTTATTTTCGTACATACAATTTAAGTCCAAGAAAATATCTGCACCCCCTGGCCGACAAAGGCCGTCAGCAATAACAGTTACAATGCGACCACCGCAGATAGGACTTACTTTGTTAGTCCTATCTGCGGTGGTTTGATAGCGTTTACGCTTGGGTGGTGAGGTTCACTAAGTGTTATTTATAATGGGTGCATTTTGAAATTTATTTTGCTGGAATTCTCAGCACTTGGCCTATGTAGATACATGCAGGGTCGCTGATGATATTCCGATTTGCTTCATACAGATCGTTCCATTTTTCACCGTTGCCATAGAGCATCTTTGCAATGCGATATAAGCAGTCGCCAGGCTGAACAGTATAAGTGGGCAACACGGTTATTTCAGGGCCAGCAGGCTCTGTGACTTCGGTGGATGTCTGACTGCCCTTGGTCAGACTAGTAGTGATATCATAATGATCAATAATATCAAACTTGGACCAATCTTCCTCGACACCACGTTGATATGCAGTAGCGTGGATACCGTTTCCATCCACTGTTACCATGCTGAAAATCTGCTGAGAATTGTCAGCGCCGTCTTTATGAACCACCGCATACTTACCACCGGCTGTTCCCGGCTCAAACGCGTCCAGCTTTTCGCCCAAAGAAGAACAGGTCATATAGGTTGTGCCGCTGCCTATGGGGCAGATTACGTTATCCTTGGTTGTGGTACGGATATACTCGTGGTCATGACCGTTCAAATACAGATCCACTTGCAGTTCATCGCACATCTCGGGGATATAGGGATAGTCAGATGGATCGTTGAAATTTACAATATATGTGCCCACATGAGATGCCATAATCCGCCAGGTTTTGTCCGCTTTCTCATAAACAGTCTTAGCCCACGCGGTTTGCTCGGTAAAGAATCTTGCTCGGTCAGCTTCAACATCTGCCCCTACCTGACCGGAGTACGGATCTGCGTTGACAAAGACAAAGCATGCATCGCCAACAACACACCAACCGGTTCCCTCCAGCGGACCGTATTCCAGTTCATTTGGCAGGCTCGTTCGCGCGCCATACTGTTTGTAGAGCAGATCACCGGTATTTTCATGGTTGCCGGGCAGCAAAATATTTAGCCGGTCAGCCATATAAGTTTCAGCAACGTCGAAGAAGCTTGCCCATTGTGCACTCTTATATCCAGCATCCACAATGTCGCCGGTATTCAGCAGGAAATCTGGTTGTACCGGTAGCGTATTCACAAACTGTTCCATGGTATTCAGGAAGGGATCATAGCCTTCTGGTTTCTTTGCTTGGAGGTCACCGTACTGCATGAAAGTAAATGCGCCTGAGGCAGGGAGCGTAGTGAATGTATGGATGTCCCCTCGAACCTCTTTACCATCATAAATGCCGCCGACCGCATACTCGTAGGTAGTTTCTGCAGCCAAACCAGTTATCGTTGCCCAATGACTCTGGATTTCTTCCCAGCCTTCAGTTAGATAGTGGCGCACACTCTCTCCATCAGTAACGTTCCAAGTACTGTCTCCCTTGCCTCTGTACCAAACCTTTGAATCCTTCACTGCGGGATCCGTGATCCAGTTAAAACCTACTTCCTGGTATGTTTCACCCAACTGGCAAAGGACCTCTCTTGGAGTTGCGTCCACAACACCGTCATCAAGTTGCAGCGGCAAAGATGCGGAAATATCGGCAGGAACAGTGATTATCTGTCCGTCCACATTAGCAGACACAAAGTAATGGTAGCTGCCGGGATTTTTCAGTGGTAAGACAGCCTGATAGCTATCCTTGTTAACAGTCATCTCGACAAAGTCTTTAAAAGTTTTTCCGTCACTATTTTCACCGTAAAAGACTTTTATACTGTCGACCTTTGTGCCTTCGGGAAGTGACAGCCGAGCATGGATTGTAGCCTGTTCTCCCTTAGCAACCCAGTTCACTACAGGGTCATCGATCAGTAGCACAGGCTGCTTTATCGTCAAATCTGTCAGAATTTCTTCAAGCAGATCTGGCGCCTTCCCCGCCTTCACAAAACCTGTCAACATAGGATATCCTTGAGCAGAAGTACCAACCCAGCTCCAAATCTTATTAAACTCCCAGCCCAGATTTTTTTCGTACAGAGACCTACTCATCAAAGTCTCAGTAGAGACCGCCTGAGCAATGGAGCGGTTAGGATGCTCTACGGGTGCATTGCCATTCAGGATTGCACCCTCCCAGATATAGTTGTTGGTGATGTTGGTGCCGCTCTCGCTCTCCAGTGTGCCAACCAGTCGATCAATATCAGATGCGCCCTCATCTCCACTGACCTCACGAATGACGGAAGCCACGTTTCTGAGATAAGTGGCTACTGCGAATGTACCGGCAACACCGCCAGCAGAGGCTTTGCCTCCACTCACCGTGACAGAGCCTCCAACATAGCAATTTTCTACTGCACCACCTAATATGTTTCCAACTAAACCCCCTACTAACGACTTGCCCTTTACCTTCATGTAGGATACACAGTTGCGCAACTCACCCTCGCACTTTCCAACTAAGCCACCGACAGCTTCCTTTGCCTTGATGGTACCAGTGGCAAAGCAATTCTCCACAGTGCCAAAGCAAACGCCTGCAAAAGCACCGCAGGACTTTTTGCCTTCCATCTTCAGGTTAATCAGGCCCAAGTTCCGAATCGTCGGTGTGGTAAGAGTTTCGTTGCCCAGATATCCTACCAGGCCAGTATATTTGCCGTTTTGACGGCAGATGCGTAGATTAGAGATCGTATGGTACTGGCCATCGATCGTACCCATAAACCAACCGTCTGTCTTATCCGCATTTTCCTTCTTATTGGCAGAGAGCGGCAACATATAGCCATCTGTTTCTTTACCGGATGCCTCTGTGATCGTTTTTCCGATTTTCTTCATCAGTGGCCCCATGTCTAAATCTGCTGTCAATACGTAATGTCCATTACGCGGGGCATCCGGTTGACCATCACCATTGGTATCAGTAGATTTCCAATTGCCAGACAAATACAGCAATTGTTCTGGCGTTTCAATTTCATAGTAGCCTGTTTTTTTGTTGAACAGGGGCGGCTTAGCCCCCAAAGATATCAACGTCTCTGCGTCCCATATTTCCTCAGTCCACCATCCATTTTCTTCAGCGACGGTGCTTACGGTCAACAGGGACAGTGACATTGCTAAAGCTAAAACCAGTGACACGACCTTTGCGGGGAACCTTTTCATTAAACATCCTCCTTTGCAGTATGTCTGGTTGTTTTACTCCGATAAGAGTACATTCATCGGATATCGGAGTAAGTTGCGTATTGCAACTGTATGTTTTTATAATAGTCCTCCTTCATTTAGAGCGTCAATTCATGATTCTAACAATTTTTATACAATTTTCTTGTATCAAACGCTTGCACGCACATTTTTGCGTACTTTTTGCATTTTTTGCGTGCTTTCTTTGCGTGAATTCACATGTCTGCGTCATGAACAGCGCTGGCTTGCCGGAGGCAGATTTTTTCCATGTTGGCGCCTGGGCAACAGCAATTGAAAAGAAAAAAGCGTTGCCTTTCTAAGAATGCTCTGGTAGAATACCCGCAAGAAAAGAAATCTGAAGACTTGAATGTCAAGGCATGGAGGTGCGCATGATACTGACGAACTGTGCAGATGGCAAGCTTTTGGAAGTGCGCTGCCGCAAACCATAATGCATATTGCGAAGGTGATAAGGTGATGCTGACCATATGAGTGAACTTCATATTCTTGATGTTGGGCGAGCAGACTGTACAGTACTGCTTTTGGATACGCCAGATGGTTCTCGCTGTGTAGTGATTGATGGTGGCGGGAAATTTTATAAAGGGAGACGTCCGCTTTTAGAATTTCTGACTGGACGTGGTATTAATACTATTGACTTGTTAATTCTGACGCATTTGCATCAGGATCATTTTGGCGGCTTTGTCCACTTAGTTGATAAAATTGCTGTACGAGAGGCAGTTGCTCCTTGTGGAGATCTTCAATTTGCTGATTGTGTATATCCGGTGTTTGGGACACAGGAATACTATCGAGAATACCACAAATTTTTCCAGTATTTGGAACGCTCTGGCGCAAAGCTGCTTTCATCAATAGAATGTGCTGAGAGGATGTTTCGCTTTGGGGATTATATGCTGGAATGCCTGTATCCGCTGAAAAACAGTACCATGCGTTCCGTAGTATATGCAATGGCACTGTGTGATCAAAATCTGACTGAAGAATCAATGAAATGGGCGTTAGATATTCATAAGCAAACTTGTAATGAAGACAGTAGTATTTGGCTACTTAAAAGAAATGAAGAAGATTTAGCCCTGTTTGCGGGAGACAGTACAGATGAGACTCTCCGCGCAGCATTGTGTGGACACATTATAACCCCCCACCTCCAAAAATTATCTCACCATGGCATTAACTCTCGCTATTTTTCGGAGTATGTTCAAAAAATTCTGAAGCCTCAAATTTTAGTAGTCAGCGTGGATGAAAAAAATTATAATGAGGACATGAATACACAGATTGCCGCACTATGTGCTGCTGGCAAATCTAATGCTCATTATACATTTCAAGGAGATTTAACGATTCAAATTTGAATAGCAAATGGCCTGCTAAAGGTTCGAGAGAATTAGAGCCGTTTTGTCTGCTACAGTTCAGAGCGCAGATTGCAATAGGGGTGGTATCACGTAACCGTCAAAGCTAACGGCGTATAAAAGGCCGCCATCTCAAGGAGCCGTTCGCTCACTGAGATGGCGGTCATC
>ERZ773155.3711-NODE-3711-length-10092-cov-17.437780_pt1 | contig 10092 bp, 9 predicted proteins | sample MGYA00511262_ERZ773155 | MGnify/ENA primary metagenome ERZ773155 (study PRJEB29015, sample SAMEA2737828) | human gut metagenome | biome: human gut; feature: human-associated habitat; material: faeces | place: China | collected 2012 ... | reverse complement strand
CGGCGGCTCTGATATATTCTGCCATTTTCTCCACATTGTCGGAATATATTTTTATTTTGCGTGTGCCTGTATCAATATACTCGCTTTGATTTTTGTCGATTGATAAAACGAATTTTCCACCGTCTTTTAGCAAGGCTGCCGCTTTATTTATTGCCTTCTGTTTTTCCTCAATATGCATAAAGGTGAGGGAGGAATAAATCACATCAAATTTACGGTCAAATTTGTAGGAAAGGAAGTCGGCACAAATCAAGTCGATATTTCTATACTCGGCAAGGTTTTCTTTTGCTCGGTCTATGGTTTTAGGCGAAATATCAATACCGCAGAACTGACCGCACAAAGGTGCCACACGAACCGCCAATCTGCCCGTTCCCACACCGATTTCAAGGACAGATTTGTTTTTATCAAGTTCCATGCTGTCAATAAAGGCTTGTCCGTCCCATTTATCCATATAATCCCGCAAAGGCTTCGGATCGTGTACAGGGTCGTTGTTTTCGTCTATCAATAAATCGTAGTGATGGGTAACACTTTCACAAACGCAAACATACCTTTTGGTGTCGCATTTATTATTTATATCTGCAACAGCAAAACCATACTTTTTATAGAACCCAATAGCATCGTCATCGGTTTCTGCGGTGACTTTATTGACCGCAAATTGGCTGAAAATGTATTTAATAAGCCTGCTTCCGATGCCTTTGCCTTGATATTCCGGGTTTACGGCAATACCCAGTATTTCGGCGGTTTGCTCTTTTATTTTAAATGCAATAATTCCTTTGTATTCGCCGTTCTTCGAATAGGCGTATACCTTTACTGTATCATCCGCCTGATACTTTTCCGCACGGCTTAGCAACCGTTCGGGAGTGGGGTTAAATACGCTCGGAGCGAGCAAATGTAAAATAGCCGAGTCGCTTAATTTTTCTTTAACATCACAGATTGAATAAATAGTGCTAAATTTACCATATACTACTTCCATTTTACTCACCGTTTGATACTAATTCATTAAGTGCGGTATATTCTCTTAAATATATACCACGTTTTTCTTCGTCGGTGGCAGCATAATCTTGATGCTTTGAAAAAATAGAAAGAGCCTCGTTAATATTTACCCATTTTGAAATCATTCCTACTTTTTTCTCACGTGGTGATAATTTTATTTCGGCTTCACTTATAACCTTGCATATATAAAAATGAGTTTCAAATAGCCATTCTTCGTAATATTCATTCATTACAAGAAATTCTTTACTGACAGTTACGGTTTTACCCGTTTCTTCTGCTATTTCTCGGGCACAGCATTCCTCTAAAGTTTCATTTGCTTCAGCTCCACCTCCGGGAATATTGTGAATATCAGTTGACTTTTCATAGGTTAATAGGATTTCATCTTCACTTATTACAATACCTCTTGCGGCAATTCTGTGCTTTGTCCATTTTTGAAAATGATTATCACCGATAATTTCTAAGGTTTTCATTTTAACAAATACTCCTTTATATCCCCGGCAAACTGATTGCCGCAACGGGCAAGCTCACTGAGAACATGGTCGATACCTTGTTCGGTATGATACCAATTATCTTTGGTTATTCCCATACATACCACAGGGCAAACATAAAACTTTGTATCGGGGAAAGCCATCTGATAAAGCATAAGACAACGACGAGCGTGAAATGCTTTGCATACAATTAGAGCGGTTTTAATTTCGAGTCCGTTTTCATCAGCGGCTTTCTTAGGAAAGAAAGCATTATCTCTTGTGTGTCCCGATTTATCTTCTCCGTAAATACAGGATAATGGGACACCGTTTTTATTTAGCACATCAGTTAAAAATTCACAGTCCGTTTTATAGTCACCGTTATAAACATCTACTTTTGATTTCACACCCTCAAACTTTTGCTTTTTAACGCTTACACCGCCGGAAACAATAAGAATTGGTGCAATTCCTTGTTTGTAGAGTTCAGCCGCATATTCAGGTTGCTCAGGGTGTGAGCCTCCGGGTAGAAAGATGGCATCAACCTTATCAGGCTCATCACAAACAAATATGTAGTTTGAAATATCTGTTATAATTCGGTTAGTCATAGTTTAATCCTTATCTGATTCCCAAATAGTTGGGAAATGCTTTCGTATAAAAACACTCATTGCGTGTTGGGGATAATGTTCCAAGTCGCTCTTTTCTATGTCTTTTCTTAATTCATCAAAAACAAATTTCATTTCTTTATCGGAAATGTCCTTTTTTGCTTTTAATCTAAACAATCCTTTTTCTTCTTGCTCTTTGTAGAACACATAAAGGTCAGGGATCATCGTTACTCTGTCAACTTTTATTGATTCGGTAGAAGTATAGGCACAATTTATTTGAGTAGGTGTATCTATGTTTTTCAGATTATCACACTCATACAAATATCCTTCTTTACCGTTATATAAATCATAAAAAGCGTTTTCATAGTATTCTGAATAAATTACGTTGCCATTTTTATCAAATCCATAGGGGTAAAAACTATAAGGTTTTGGAACGGGCTTTACCGCATACAAAAGAGCAACTAAAGGATTTGTGGCGAAATAAATATATGGCTTGCCGTGTTCGGATAAAAACGGTTGTAGCTCGTTCAGTCCGCCAATGGGACTTCCGTGATAAAAGGTCATAGTTCAACAACTCCTTTGTACCAAGTCGGAATGGGGTTCTTCATATTGTCATACCAACTCAGTACGTCTTTTGCTTGATTTACCATTACTTGAATTTGCTCGTCACCAAAAGGAATTGCCCAAGGCACAGAAGATAAAGTATTACTGCTGATATAAAGTGCGAGAAGCTCCCAAAACTCCATAGGCACATCATTATCAAAATATCCGTTTACCATTCCGGTAGCAAACAGAGGGGTAGCTTGAGCGCACCATACAATACGATTAAATTCTTCCCACGGATCTCCGAAATCATTTCTATTAAAGTCAATGATGTATAGCTGTTTGTCGTTGCCTATCATCATATTTCCGATATGATAGTCACCATGCTGATAAACCTGCGGTCTATCCTTCAGCAAATGACGGTTCTTGTTTATGTAGTCGATAAATGACTGTCCGTTTTCATACTTCAAAGGACATTCGTTGTATTTTTGTATTTTGTAATCCATCTTTCGGTTAAAACGGATCTCCCAACTTTCAAGCGCTTCCGGAGCCGGTATGGAATGAATATTGCGCAGGATGCGGCCGGCTTCAAGGCCATAGACATACTGCTCTGTGTCAGACTGAGCTGACATAATTTCTTCAGCGTCATCACCGTCAATCCAACTTTGGATGGAATAGACGCCTTCATCACAAGTGCCGAACTCTAACGGTCTGCACATTGGTACACCGAGAGCTGCCACCTGACTCATTAGTTCGTATTCACTTTTCTTTCGTTCATATTGTTCAATCGGAGAAACACGAAGCAAGAACTTGTTTCCTTGCTCGTCAGTAACACAATACTTTTTATCCCCCGACCATCCTTTATTTATCGGTTCCTTTGAAATAAATTCAGTCATTAGCAGTCCTTTCACTTCGCTTGTTCTAATTTTTCAATCACAGGGCGATACCACTCCGGCAAGGTCATTTTTGTTTCTTCGGGTGTAAGCCATAAATGATTCTCAATTTCGCTGCTGTCTATCTTTAACTGCTGAGTACATTCAGCGAGGAATAATACAACTGTTTTATGCTTGCCGCCCGGAATGTCATAGCGGATTGTTTTCTTAAAATTCGTAACAAAATCCACAGATATACCAATTTCTTCTTTAATTTCCCGTTTGGCGGTCTGTTCCTCGGTTTCAAAGGCTTTCATATGTCCTTTAGGAACGCTGTAGGTTTGCGACCTCCGCTGAAAAAGACATAGAATTTTTATTCCGCCGTTTTCTCTTTTGAAAACGACCGCACCGCAGGATTTTTGATAAATCGACTCTATCTCTGTTTTATAATATTGCTCCTGAAAATTCACCAGCTCGGCTACTTCGTTCTGCGTAAAAATTACGCCCTCGGGAGCCATAACCAGCTTGTCCTCAACATCATTTTCACGGTGCACAATTCCAATAATCTTGCCGGTATATTCTTCTTCAGGCTTATCCACACCGAGCAAGTAAACATCAAGTTCTTCGCCGTCGCCACCCAAAACACTGGGTATATATCCGTAGTTGATTGGATAAGTTAAGCTATAATTTTCTTTCTTATGCACATAACCTATCGGACGGTCAGTTTCTATCCGCACCGTTTTGCCGAGATAGGATTTTACAAGCGCTTTTCTTTCTTCAAATGTCATTATAATTTTCCTTTAATTATATTTCCTTTTCTATAGATTCGTTTAAATTAGATATTCGAGTAATTTTATATCTTCACCAATTACAAACAACACGCCTTTTTATTCCATTTTACCATAATATACATATCCGTACAACAAATAAAAGTTATATAATTCCAAATATATTTTATCTAATCTTAAATTCTTTTGCTTTTTGCTTGACAACAAATCGATTGCGTGTTATTATTTAATAAATCTTTATGGAGGTTGATGTTATGTTCTCTATCATCATTCGACGCAGACGACGAAGGCTTGTATCTGATTTAGGTACAAGTCTATTCGCTTTGTGCCTAAACGAATGATGAAAAGAAACTTAACTTTTTATTGTACTGTTGATGGCACAAATGCTGTTGGCAGTATTTTTTATTTTAGGAGAATTGTTATGAAGATAAACAAATCAACATTAAACGAAGCAATATATGAACTAATAAACTTGCCCGATAACGCCACTATTGTAGATTTGGGATGCAGGAATGCAGGCTATCTTAACGGAATTATAAACGAATTTCCCGGCAAAGTCACAAAAGCAATAGGCGTAGATGTAACCGATAGGAATTTCGGCGTTATTCCGTATAGTACACCTGTAGAGCTTAAAATTATGAACTGTGCAGGAAAGCCCAATTTTCCCGACAATGAGTTTGATTTAGTTTTAACCAAAGACCTGCTCGAATGTATTAGCGACAAAGCAACCTTTGTGAGTGAAATTAACAGAATTTTGAAGTCGGGCGGAATTGTAATATGTGTACACGCCGATTTTGATAGTGTTGTTTATAACGGAAAAAATCAGGATTTGATTACAAAATGCATTCACTCATACGCCGTCACAAAACAAGGTTGGATGGACGACCTTGACGGATGGATGGGCAGAAGGGTTTATGGGGTGTTTAATAACTCCGGCTTTTTTAAAAGCAGTATATGTGTCCACAGCGTTATCGAAACCGAGTACAAAGAAGGTATGTTTGGTTTTGAGTTTAGCCAAAACATAGGTTGGCTTGTCGGCGAAAGCACCGATTATGTTGATGGCGAAAACACAGGAGTGCTTACAAAAGAGGAATATGACGAGTTTATAAATAATCTTGTTGAAGCAAATGTAAACGGCACTTATCTATACTCAAAACCGTATTATATTTATAAAGGGATTAAAAAATAGCGAAGAAGGCTCTGCCCTCATACAAAAGAGGAAGCAGAGCCTTCTTATTTGATTAATTCTTTCTAAATTCACTGAAAGTTTTAAGCAGTTTCATTGTTGCCTGATAATCTAATTGCTCACCTTCATATTCGCAACGATAAAGTCCTTGGAGATTCGATGGCAACTGCGTGCCTTTTTTACACAATAGAATAACCCTGTTTTTAAACAACGCTATAGCCGCTCCAATCTCAATCAGTACATTTTCATTTATAAGAGAATGTTCGTTTCCTTCTACATCAAGCAATTTTCGCTCGCCTTCAACATGAATTATTCCAGAACAGCAAAGTCTCATATCATTGAATACTTTATCGGGAACTGATATTGCTGTTGATTCTCTTTCAACAGAAACAATTGGTTCAAAAGCACCAAATTCGAGAAGTTGCTTTAATTGATCAACGATTTGTCTGTTCTTCCCGTGCGAAATAAAGACTTTATTGTTAGGGATTGAGGGCTCTGCTGCATCACTTGTTGAGTTTTTGTCAATATTCATGCTTTCGAGCAAAGTATCCGGGATTTCTTCAGTTTCTTCTTCGCTAAATTGTTTAGAAATAATGCATTTTTCTGTGGCAGTTGATGGATTTGTGGGAGTTGTGTTAACATACTGATTACCTTGTATGGTCACTATAATCCCACTAAATTCGCCATTCTTTTTTATCAAATCAAAAGTATTACTTGCTTCATCTTTTGGGACACCCCATGATACAAGTAAGTTTGCCGCAATATTAGCTTGTGGCAACTTGTTTCCATTGCCGTATTTTTCGTAGAATTTTTGGCAAAATTGTGGTAGTTGTGCAGCTTGGAAGATAGCTAATTTATCATCGTTTTCTTCAGTAGGACTTACAATTCTTCTACCCAATTCTGTTAAAGAAATTTCTTTTGAATTATAACCACCATCAGTCAATCCGTACGCAATAGAAGCGCCGGTTAAGGTTCGCCAATTAGAACTGGAAGGAGACACCCCTACAGCTTCTGCTACAAATATTGGTGCAGTAGCATTGCCTGCATATTGATCCCATATAGCCTGCGGTACTTTAAGCGCGTCTTCAAGCGACATCTTAGGAAGTTCCGTTTGACGAAATGTCTTTTTGGGCGATTTAGACTCAATCTTGTTTGTTGCCGTCTTTGTTGCTGTATTGTTCTTTTCTGTTAATTTTTCTTTTGCCATATATTACTCCTTTGAAATTTTTGATTTAATCTCACTGACCAGACAGTGAACTGTTGTGCAAGGACACATCTCTGAGGGCCTGTCCTTACAGTTAGCCCTGTGCTCTTCATATTTTCTTTGAGCAAGTTCAATAGCCAATAATTCATCGCCAAAACGGTTTAGTTTATCGTATATTTGTTGGTCTGATTTAACATATTTTTGACCCGAAGCTTGTTCAAAAGTTCTGCCGAATCCAGTGCAGCACGACACAGAATCTTGGTATGTAGGCATACTGCCAAAATAGGCAGAAAACCATGCTTCGATACACGGGTTCGTCCATCCGACTTTTATGCCTTTGGCTTTTGCTTGAGATACTATTTCGTCGAAATCCTGTACTTGGTCTCTATCGAAAATAATCCAAGTTTCACCATATTGAGGATTCAATGAAGCAAGATTTATTGCCTCTTCTACAAGGTTTTTGGTCTTGGTTTTAACTACTTTTATAACTAACTTTCCTTGAAGCTCTTTTGGTATGGAATCTCTCAGCCCATACATATAATTTTGTTCGGTTTCTTTGGTATCCGTAACAATAAAATAGTAGCCGAGCTTAGGAACTCTTTGATTCGCTAAAAGTTCACGTGGTTTTCTATTTCCGGTTCTTTCGTGTCTGGGCATTTATTATTCCTCCTTAAACATATCAAAGTGTCTCAAAGAAGGAATGGCGCCATACTTTCCTAAAAGATAATTCTTTTCGTAGTTTTCATCCTTGCGAATCTTCACACCATCCTCATCTACAAAATCTGCTAATGAGTACAAATTCGAAACTCCATCAAAGTCTTTTTCGGCAAACCAAATCTCATCTCTTCTTAAAACATTTCCATTCAATTGCCAAGAATCGTGAGAAGTAAATATAAGCTGAGCATGCTTTGTGTTGATGTCTGGGTCAAGGAACGTAATGATGAACGCGCGTACTAACAACGGATGGAGTCTTGCATTCAACTCATCTATAAACAAAACACCACCAGTAGAAAGAACATCTTCCAGCATAGGATACATTGCAAACATTTTAAGCGTACCAGCTGATTCATGTTGTAATGGTATAGATGTTGTCTTTTCAGAATCAATTATTTTATGGATTGCATCTATTTTTAAATGTTCATCTTCATCATCGTTATCCGATTTTAAAACCTCAACATTAAATCCGATAATAGAGGGATCAAAAGTTGCAAAATAATCAACTACCTTTTGGCGAACCTTTTCATCTTCTGCAAATCCATCAGGAATTAATTGTGATAAAAAGAAGTTTTCAATCGGCCTACCAAAATCGGCAAAATCATTATTAAGAAACCAATCTCTAATGAACTTAAGTTTTGCTATTTTAAGTTTTGCACCAAGAGATACGATTAATGTTTCTTTTTCTAATGCAATCTTAAGATTTTCTTGACTTTTAGTTGGTATACCGGAAAAATCATATTCATCATCATGGCGATAAAAAATAGTTTTGAAATTACCTCTTGCAGACTTAGCTTTACAATTCAACCATTCTTCACGCACGCCAGTACTATCAATAGTGAATCCATAGTTATATGTCTTTGCGCCATTTTCTTCAGAATCAATAAAGTAAACTTCAAAAGATGATTCGGCAGTTTTACTGTTATTATCAAACAAAAAGGGAGTTGGTCTAAAGAATTTAGACTTCTTTTTCTTTGAATCAGATTCATCACCATAATCTAGTGAGTTGATAACATACATAGACATATATCTAAATGCTTCTTGAACATTCGATTTACCACTTGCGTTGGCACCGAATATGGACGCAACCGGCAATATTCTTTCATTTGATATAGAAATTACATGATTATTAAATTCAGATATTTTTGTTGCAGTTAAATCTAAAGTTGTATCATCTCTAAAAGATTTGAAATTTTTAAAATTAAATTGAAGTAACATAATTCAATGTCTCCTTTTCTATCTCTTCACTATATATTATATACACTCTTTCTGAAAAGTCAACACCTAAATGAGAAAAAAACTCAATTAAATGTATATTTTTGCTTTGGCTGCTATTTTTAATAACAACAGTGTAACTTCTATACAATTTGTGAATGATGATCGTCCATAACTATAAAACACTACATTAAAATTCTATAAAATAAATGATGGAACTAAAATTTCTCGTATTTTTGTTAGATAATTGCTTATTCCGTCAAAATATGTTATTATAAATCATATTATGGGAAAGAAGTGGTAATTTGATTAAAAAAATCGTTAGTATTAAAAATTATGGAAAATTCAAGAATTTCAATACATCATCAAAGACTTGGAACGGCGGGTTAGAACATATAAATGTTATTTATGCGCCTAATGGATCAGGCAAAACAAGTTTATCTGTTCTTTTTCGATCTATAAAAGGCAATGATGACATAGTTTACAAAAAGAAATCTTTTGATAGTTCTTCCAACCCAGAAGTAAAATTTATTATGAACGACCAAAAAGAATTAAAATTCAACAACGGGTGGAGTAGAAATTATCCTTATATTGAGGTCTTTGATAGTTTTTATTTCGAAGAAAATCTCTACTCTATATCAATAGATGATGATCCGCAAAAACCTAATTTGTTTGAATTGGCTATAAGTGATGAGATATTTGAAATAAAAAGGCAATTAATAAACATTAAAAAGCAAAAATCCTTAATAAGCAGAAAAATAACGAACCGTAAAACTTTTTTAAGAAATAATAGCACATCAAAATCAATAAAGTACGATACCGATGAAAAAATTAAAGCGTTTACATTAGAGCGAAATCAACTTAAAAAAGAAATATTGCGTCTTAATGAAGAAAGAATACATAAAACCGAAGATCAAAGAAATAAATACGTCAAAAGCATCAATAAATACCTTTCTCTATTTTGCGACGATATGAAATTGTCTGAAATAAAAATTGTGCCTAATTCTCAAGCCGGAATACAAAGCCTTATTTACGGATTGGAATTAAATGGTCATAATATAACTATTAAAGACAGAAATAATGCCTCATTAAAATACTATCTCAGTGATGGAGACAAAAACGCATTAGCACTATCCTTTTTTCTCGCAAGAATGGATATGTATCCGGATTTAAAGTCATTTATAATTGTTGTAGATGATCCATTTACAAGTTTTGATTCGCAAAGAAAAACTACTACTATTACACAATTGTGCAAGTTATCAAGAAAAGTGGGACAGTTTATTTTATTGACACATGACTGTCATTTTGCTAACGATTTTTGTAATGCATCAAACAGTAACATTCAAACTTTAAAAATCTCTCACTCTAAGAACGGAAGCGTCATATTAACACACGATTTAAAATTTGAGATGTTAACAGGCTTTAACAAGGATATAGTAACCCTAAGAAATTATTTAGATGGAAAATATATAGATGATTCTATTCATCTTCGAGAGGTTATAAGATGTATAAGA
>ERZ773155.3709-NODE-3709-length-10094-cov-2.471860_pt1 | contig 10094 bp, 4 predicted proteins | sample MGYA00511262_ERZ773155 | MGnify/ENA primary metagenome ERZ773155 (study PRJEB29015, sample SAMEA2737828) | human gut metagenome | biome: human gut; feature: human-associated habitat; material: faeces | place: China | collected 2012 ... | reverse complement strand
CAAGTATCCCCCTGTTGCTTTTTGCACAGGGTGGATATCAGGTAACGGGACACATTATTTCGGCGGAAGACAATCAGCCGATGATTGGTGTGTCTGTTTTGGAGAAGGGTACGACGAACGGAGTAATTACCGATATGAATGGTAATTACAGTATCACAGTGACGAAATCTCCCGCCATTTTGCAGTTTTCTTACATTGGAATGAAAACGATGGAAAAGCAGGTGTCTGCTGCCACTCGCATGAATCTGAAGATGGAGAGTGATGCACAAATGGTAGAAGAAGTAGTGGTTGTTGCCTACGGTGTACGTAAGAAAGGTACGATTGCAGGTTCTGTATCTACGGTAAAAGCTGAAAAGATGGAAGATGTTCCTGCTCCGAGTTTCGATCAGGCACTGCAAGGGCAGGCACCGGGATTAATGGTGCTTTCTGAATCAGGTGAACCCAGTAAGGCAGCAACTTTTCGTATTCGCGGAACAAATTCAATTAATTCGGGGAAAGATCCTCTTTTTATATTGGATGGAGTGGCTATTTCAAGTTCAGATTTCAACACGATTAGTCCTAATGATATTGAGAGCATTTCAGTGTTGAAAGATGCTTCTTCTACTTCTATCTATGGCGCACGTGCTTCTAATGGCGTGGTAGTAATCACTTCCAAGCGTGGACGTATGGGGGAAGCTGCCAAGATTACTTTCCGTACACAACTAGGTTTTTCCCAATTAGCTTCAAAGGACTGGGATCAGATGGATACGAACGAACGTATTCAGTTTGAAAAAGAAGTGGGATTGGATAAAGGACAGGATTACGAGAAATTAAGTAAGATAAATATCAATTGGCTGGATAAGGTATACAATGACAAAGCACCCTTGCAGAATTACGAGTTGTCAGTAAATGGTGGTACGGAAAAGTTAAATTATTATGTTTCGGGAAGCTATTATGATCAGGATGGTATTGCAGTAGGTTCTACATTTGAGCGTGTTAACTTCCGTGCCAATGTGGAGGCGAAAGCTAATAAATGGTTGAAAATAGGAACGAATACAATGTTTACTTATCAGGAGGTAGAACAGAGTGATGATGGTGAATATGCATTGTGGGCTCCTATTTCCGCATCTTTTTTCATGTTGCCTTACTGGAATCCTTATAAGGAGGATGGAAGTCTGGCTCTTCAGGATGACGGCAGTTGGAAAGGAACGACGGAGAATCCGTTAGCATGGATGGAAAACAATCCGTTATCAAATAAGAAGTATAAACTTTTATCTACTTTCTATGCTGAAGCTACACCTATAAAGAATCTCACAATTCGTTCACAACTAAGTGCAGATTATGGTCATACTACTTCTTTTTATCGAAGTTTTCCGAGTTATAAGCCAAATAATAATTATGGAGGTGCGCAGCGTAGCTCGTTTGATATGCTTAACCTGATGATTACAAATACGGCAAACTACCGTTTTATGTTGAATGATGTTCATTCATTCAACTTTATGGTTGGGCAGGAAGGAGTCGATTATCATTATGAAGGTTTTCAGGTTACGACTCGTGGACAGACAAATGATATTTTGACAAACTTGTCTTCCGGTTCTACCGCTTCATCATGGGGAGATCCCGTTACGGAATATTCTTTTCTCTCTTTTTTTGGTCGTGGTGAATATAATTATGATGATCGTTACTATGCTGACTTTTCGGTTCGTGGGGATGGATCTTCCCGTTTCGGAACAGATAAACATTGGGGAGCTTTTTGGTCAGTCGGGTTTATGTGGAATCTCCGTAAGGAGAAGTTCATGCAAAAATATAAATGGCTTACTAATGCGCAAATAGCGATTAATACCGGTACATCGGGCAACTCTTCTATTAATAACTATGAACATCTGGCTTTAGTTTCCGGTGGATATAAGTATAACAATGAATCAGGTATTGCTATTTCCCAGTTGGGAAATGAAGAATTAAGTTGGGAGTCTACATGGGCTACTAATGTGGCACTGCATTTAGGTTTTATTGATCGTATAAATTTGGATGTGGAGTTTTATAATAAGAAAACTACTAATATGTTGATGGCAGTTCCCATTTCTTACACAACTAGCGGTTTTGGAACTCGTTGGGATAATGTGGGAGCTATGCGAAACCGTGGTGTAGAAATTAATGTCGGCGCAGATGTACTCCGCATCAAAGACTTTAAATGGAATGTGAGTGCCAATGTATCCTATAATAAAAATGAAATAACCGAGCTCTATAATGGGGTGACAGAATATGTAGCTTCCGATACCGGTAGAATGGTTGCGGTAGGTCATCCGTTAGGTGAATTTTATCTGAACCGTTATGCAGGAGTCAATCCTACTAATGGAGATGCTTTATGGTATACCAAAGACGGTGAAATTACTACAGAATATAATGAAAATGACAAAGTGATGCTGGGTAAGACACATGAAGCTCCTTGGCAAGGTGGTTTTGGTACTACACTTTCCTGGAAGGGATTTTCACTTTCCGCACAGTTCACATGGGTGGCTGATCGCTGGATGCTTAACAACGACAGAGTCTTTCAGGAGAGTAACGGACTGTTCAGTGCCTATAACCAGTCAAAACGTATGCTTTACGACCGATGGAAAAAACCGGGAGATGTGACTGATATTCCCCGTTATGGAGTAACTCCCCAACTGGATTCACGATTCCTTGAAGATGCATCTTTCCTGCGTCTAAAGAATTTGATGCTCAGCTATACGTTCCCACAGAAATGGTTGAAGCGGACTAGCTTTTTGAATAGTGCCCGTATTTATGCGCAGGGACAGAATTTGTTGACATTTACAAGTTTTACAGGGATGGATCCGGAGTCTACCTCCAATGTGTATAAGGCTCAATACCCTATGTCCCGTCAGTTTACATTCGGACTGGAAGTTTCATTCTAAAATTAATCAGTGATGATAAGAAAAATAAAATTATATATAGTTTTAGTTGCGGTATTGCTTTCGGCATCTTCCTGTCTTGACAAATATCCGCAAGATGCTATTCCGCAAGATGATGCTATTAAAACAGTGAGCGATGTGCGTCAAGCTTTGATCGGTATTTATGCGCAGTTTAAAAACAGCAGCCTATATAGCGGTTACTTGACCTTGTTGCCTGATATTCAGGCAGATCAGGTGTACGCTGTTAAAGGATATACGAATGTCTATGGTGATGTATGGCGTAATGAGATATTAGCTATCAATAAACAGGTGGAATATGTGTATGGTGGCTTGTATACTGTCATCGGACGTTGCAATTTTGTTCTTGATAACATTGCTGCTGTAGAGGCCAACACTTCAGATGATGAACAACTGGATAAGTTGGATAACTACAAGGGACATATTTATTTTGCCCGTGCGCTGGCTTATTCGGAACTGCTGAAGTGTTTCTGTAAAGCTTATGACAGTGATGAAGAGGCTGCCAATGAACTGGGAGTTGTACTGCAGTCCAGCTACGTTAATCCGGGACCTGTAAAACGTGCTTCTTTAAAAGATTCGTATCAGTTTGTATTGGATGATTTGGCTAGATCGGCCGAATATCTGGCTACGGATGATGACACTGAGGTTATTTATAATTCTGCATATTTCACGATTGGTACAGTCAATGCTTTATATGCTCGTATGTACCTGTATATGCGGAAGTGGGAGAAAGCTGTTGAATATGCTACTAAAGTAATAGATAGTAAGAAATATATATTAGCTGATGCAACCAAGCATAGTTATTCGGTTACTTATAATGATTTTGCATACATGTGGCAGTATGATAATTCTACTGAAATCATTTGGAAAGTAATGTTTGAGGTAAATTCCTATGGAGGGGCATTAGGCACTGTATTCCTCAATTATGATTATACATCTTATAAACCGGATTATGTACCAGCTAAATGGGCATTGGATACCTATGCCAATGCTGATTTACGCTATAATGCTTATTTCGCTACGGCAACGACCGGATTTTCTCATGGGTTGACTTGGCCTCTTTTGGTTAAATACATGGGAAATCAGGATTTTATAAGCCAAAGATTGCTGTGTGTATCCATGCCGAAACCGTTCCGGTTAGCGGAACAATATCTGATTCGTGCAGAGGCTTATTGCCGGATGGGAGCATCTTATTATGGAAAAGCAGGAATTGATATTTCTACTTTACGTATGGCTCGTTATTCTTCTTATGGTGGCTCTACTACGCTTACAGAAGAAAATTGGTTTAAAACTGTCAGTGAAGAACGTATGAAAGAACTCTTTATGGAAGGTTTCCGTCTTAACGACTTGAAACGTTGGCATGAGGGATTTGAACGTAAAGAACAAACTTCGACTATCTCTCCGGGTAATACGTTGAAGTTAGAGAAAGACGATCCTCGTTTTGTATGGCCTATTCCACAACATGAGTTGGATGCTCCTGGCGTGGATCTAGCACCTAATGAAAGCAATAAATAATGTATAAAGATAATATAGAGAAACAATGAAACGATTAATAACAGGAATAGTAACACTTACGACGTTGGCTGTCGGATTCTGGGGATGTAATGATCTTTCCCGGACGACTTACAGCGGTTCCGACTACGTGATGTTCTCCGATACATTATCTATGTATCCGGTGCAGGACAGCGAGAAATGGTTTGAGATTCCGGTAGTAGCTACGAATATATGCGATTATGACCGTTCTTTTGGTGTGGAAGTAGACGATAAGGCTAGTAATGCAATTGAAAAAAAGCAATATGTGGTTGAATCAAATACGGTAACCATTAAAGCAGGGGAGCGAGTTGCAAAGTTCCGGATGAAGGGTGTTTATGAAAATATAGGTAAAACTGACTCTTTGTCGGTTACATTCAATTTGCTTCCGAAAGATGAAAATATATGGGATTTGTACGGTACACGTACTCGTGTTCAAATGCAAAAAGCATGTCCTTTCGAACTTAGTACATTTGAAGGCTATTGTCTATTGACTTCTTCTTTCTTTAATGCATATATGACGGATACGGAACATCGGTTATTGCAGGCAGAAAGAGACAAGACGGAAGATAATACTATCATATTACATGATTTTTTCTACAAGAATTATGATCTTAAAATTAAGTATGATCCTTCCGATCCGTTAAAACCATTTGTAGAGTTTGATGAACAAATTATAGGTAGTACAGCAGAAGCTTTCGGAACTATTTATGGCAATGGAAAACTAATGTGTGATCAGCCTGTAGCATACGATTCTTATTACAATGTATGCCAGAAATTTGTAATCCTATATACAACTATTTATGTGGTGGGTAAAGGTACGGTAGGTACTTATGTGAATATTTTGGAGTGGATTAGTGATGAAGAAGCGGAGCAGTATAAAAAAGAGGAAGGACTCTAAACTATAATCGGAAATAAATATGAAAGATATAATGAAATATTATTTGCAATTGATTACGTTAGTGTTTTGTCTCTTCGTATCTGCTTGCAGTGATGATGACGAGACTACAACGCCTGTATTCCCGGATTTGCAGAAAATAGAATGTGAAATCGGAGATACCAAGACACTGACTTTTGAGGCTGCCGATAACTGGATATTGACTTCCTCATCGTTATGGTGCTATTTTGAACAGGATGGTGAGAGGACGTTCGTTTGTTCAGGCAATGCCGGAAAGCAGACAGTCACTATCCATATTAGTGATGATGCTACCGAACTGTTAAAATCTTATAAGGCAGAGCTGACTATGAAGCTGGCAGGAAGCCAGCAGGTGATAGCGGAGGTGACGCGTCCGTCTACTGGTTATGAAGTTCGGGCTTTCAATGCGGACAAGTCTGTAATGTACACAGAAGAAAATCCTTTTGTCATCAATTTTGATGGAACTGACATATTGGTGTTAGAAGCTAATGAGGATTGGGCTTTGAAAAGTAACCCCGAATGGATGGAATTCAATCGTAGAGCATCAGACAGCGAAGTTGTATCTGGCAATGCTGGAGATAATGTCAGCGTCACTCCACAGATGATAATGCAATATAAAAAGAATGAAGTTACCGGCTTTCTGACAATTGAAAGTAGAAGCGGAGCTGTTGCAAAAGTCCCTGTGAAGTATGAAGGTATTCCTGCTGATAGAATTATTGGTACTCTGAAAGATAACATAGAAGTCTCGGTTGATGGAGAAAGTTATATTGCAGGCGATAATAGTTATGATAGCGAGGGAGTTCCTGTAACGGTAATGGCTAAGAATGATGAATATACCTTGGTATGTGTGGAATATGTGGCAGAACGGAATCAGATGACATGGGAGCTTGAATATTCTTATACAATAATGGATTCCTTTAATCGTTGGCTTTGGATAGATGATGATAAAGAAGGGAATATTAATATAGCAGCAAGCGCAAATAATTCGAAAGCAAGAACTGCGTATGTATTAGCATTTCCTAACGTTATATATGCTGAAATTAAGGATCATCTATCCGATCTTGTTTTACTTGAAAAGGGGATTCCAAAGGAATATGATGAAAATATAATTGCTGATATAAAACAGGAAGGAGTGGCAGGAGATCTGATATCTTTGGTTAAAGAAAGTGGTGAACCTATTTTGGATGGTACAGGCAATCCTGTGAAAGCTGTACCTTCGGATATGCCAGATGAACAATTAGAAAGTGAATATGGTACTACAAATGTATTTTTGGTTTCATCGTTGACTTTAGGTGTTAATTATGATCCATTCCATATTATTGTAAATGGCTACTCCGGTTGGAATTTGCAAGCTGAAACTAAGCATAATGGTCAGGATACCGTATGGGAAGGAATTGAAGTTGAGGGAAGGTATATGACAAGTGCATTTGTCAATGTTTCAGGTATGGACGAAAGCAAGAATGGAACAAAGCCTATGGTTATTAAATTAATGGATAATGAAACTATTTTAGGAGTATTGCTGATTCAACCCCGATATGAGGATTGATAACATGTAAAATTTAGCTTATATGAAAACTAAGATATTATTTATAAAAATGTTTGTCCTTTCTTGCATGTTGTTTACTTTAGGGTTTACAGCTGGAAGTTGCTCTGACGATGATGACGTACTTCAGGCAGGATATGGATATGCTCAGTTCAAACTTTATAAAGGTGTTTCGACAGGTACACGTGCCAGTACGAATGAGCTGGATTATTTGCGTGATGCGCAAAAAATGAAAATCGTGCTTATCAATCAGGAAGACGGTACTGAAATTGTACAGACTGTCGGTCTGGAAGCGATGGGTGACGATAGTGAATTTGGCTTGAGAAGTGACAAACTTCAATTGATGGCCGGAACTTATCAGATTATCGGTTTCTATCTGTATAAAGCAGATGGAACTACGCAGGATTTGAAACAGATTCTTTCCGGCGAACCGGATAAAAAGACAATTTTGACTGTAGTAAATGGTGGGTTAGCTGTACAAGACATACAGGTGAAAGTAGTGAATCGAGGGATAGTGAAATTTACTATAACTAAAAATTTTCTACCATCCACTCGGGCAATAGGCGAAGATTATGTTTTCTCCGATATCAAATACATCAATGTAACGGTACAGGAACAGTTTACGAAAAAAGAGACGACTCTTGAGAATATTGCCGTAAAGTATACAGAGAAGCTGGATGATAGTGGAAAGAAGATATCCGTGGCTGTCAGTGATTCATTATTCCGTCTTTCTGCCGGTAAATATAAGATTAAAAGTTATACGACTAAAAAGAAAAATAAGGGGTCTTTGGAATATGGAGAAGTAAACGGTGCTGACTTTGAAGTGCTGGATAATGTGACTACTGAAGTTAACGTTCCGATTAACTTCAGTAAAACTGCCGGCAGTATTAAGGACTATCTTGTTCTGAAAGAAATGTGGGAAGCCTTGAAAGGCCCGTCTATTCCAGAAAAGAATCAGAAGGGATGGAGTTATTCGGGTACTACATATCCTTTAGGTACTAACTGGGATTTCAATAAAGATATTGATTTGTGGGGAGATCAACCTGGTGTCGATTTGGATGCCAAAGGACGTGTCACAGGTCTTTCTATCGGTGCGTTCGGTCCTGAAGGTGATATTCCTGAATCTTTAGGAGACTTAACGGAGCTTAGAACTTTATCTTTAGGTAATCATTCCGACCAAGTAGGTGATAACATCATTGAGAAGACGATGGGAACTGAATTGACTGAAGTACAGAAGAACTCTATAAGGAGTGATTATTATAATAAGTTTGTAAAGGTGGATATTGAATCGTATTTCTCCGAACCGATACAAGCTGCTTTGAAGTGGCAGAAAGAGGGGATACCCAGTCGTTTTTCTCAGCCTACTGTAAATAGCAAAGCCAATCGTCCTTCTTTGAAAGATGTCCCGGTCAATCGGTTGACAAATGGAATTCATAGAATACCCGCTTCTATTGGAAACCTGAAAAAATTGCAATATTTGTATATTGCCAACGGTAAATTCGAAGGATTTGAACCGGGGACTGACCTGAGTGGGCTGGAGAATCTGACAGACCTTGAAATTTACAATTGTCCGTCTATGACAAAACTTCCGGAAGAACTGAATAAACTGCCGAACCTTCAATCATTCAACTTGGCGAGTAATCCGAGTTTGGGAGATTTTCATGAGGATTTGGGCGAGTTTGTAGCTAGTGAAAATATAAGTAAGACATTACAAATATTTTATTTGACCTACAATAATCTGACTGTCTTACCGGATATGTCGATGGTGAAAAAACTGGGTAAACTGGATTGTGCATACAATAAGATTAAAAAGATTGAGAAAGCTTTCGGTAGCGATGTGGTCTTAGTGCAATTGTCAATGGATTATAATCAAATAGAAGAATTGCCGCGTGATGGAAGTGGAAGCTTCTGCGGATATGCAGATGTGGAGTCTTTCTCTTTTGCACATAATAAATTGAAAAAATTCCCGAAGATACTGTTTGATACAAATTCTCAGGTGTCAGCTTTAGGACTGAACGGTAATGGAATAGAAGAGATACCGAAAGGTACATTCAATGCATCAAAATATTCGTATATGATGAAAACATTCGACTTGACTTATAATCACTTATCAAAGCTTCCGGATGATTTTAATGGGAAAAATATGCCTTTCCTTTATGGTGTGGATCTAAGTAACAACCGCTTTACGGAAGTTCCTACCGGACCGATGGACGCTGCCACATTAACTGTTTATGCTGTACGTAACCAGCGCGATGAGAATGGTAACCGCTTGTTGAGAAAATGGCCGGGCAATTTAGGCTTATGTCCGAGTTTGAGACAATTCTGTATTGGTGGAAATGATTTGCGAAAGATTTCTGATACGATATCATCGGCTATTATCGTTTTTGAGATAAAGGATAATCCAAATATCTCTCTTAATCTTTCCAATGTCTGCAATATGATTAAGGCAGGAGCGTATCTCCTTATCTATGATCCGGAACAGGATATTCGCGGATGTGATTATTTGAAAAATTAAATGGATAAATAATAAAAAAGAATCTATATGAAACCATTGTTTAAAATATATTTATGCCTCTTTGCAAGCTTGTGTTTTATTGCTGCTTGTGATGATTCGGATGAGGAAGGCATTTCTGGCTTCACCATCGATGCCCAGGAGTTCACCTTGGGTGCTACAGGTGGAATGGAGTCGGTGAAAGTGGCTTCGGGTACTAAATGGGTGGCAAAGGTCAACCAGCCTTGGGTGAAGGTGATGCCTGCTAATGGTGTCGGAAGCACTAATTGTGAGATTGTAGTGGATTCTACACTTTCTAATGATGTGAGACATGCTGTCGTGACGTTTGTACCGGAAGGACAGTCTAAGCAAGAACTGAAAATACATCAGACCGGATATGGAAAGATGATAGGTCTGGATAAATATGAAGTGGAAGTGCCCAATATGGGGAATGCAGATAAAAGATATTTTGATATATCAGTGACTACAAATGTCGAGTTTAAGGTTGATTATCCTTTGATAGGCTCTTGGGTAACTACTACTAAAAGAAATCCTGATATTTCATTGGATTATGGAGCTCGTCCCCGTACTATCAAGATGCGATTCAAGTGGGAGATGAATACAGACCCCCAAGAAAGAATTGCTTCTATAAAATTTCTTCCAGTGAACGAAGCTGATGAATTGGAGAAAGAAGTGACCTTGACG
>ERZ773155.3706-NODE-3706-length-10097-cov-2.665306_pt1 | contig 10097 bp, 10 predicted proteins | sample MGYA00511262_ERZ773155 | MGnify/ENA primary metagenome ERZ773155 (study PRJEB29015, sample SAMEA2737828) | human gut metagenome | biome: human gut; feature: human-associated habitat; material: faeces | place: China | collected 2012 ... | reverse complement strand
ATTTGAGCCAGTTGGTTGGCACGCTTTCCACCTCATCACCGAAAAATTCCACACGAAAGGCGTGTTCATCGCGGCTGGCAGGGAAAATCTCGACTACATCACCGCGTACACGGAATTTCCCACGTTGGAAATCAATGTCATTTCGCTCAAACTGGATATCAACCAGATCATTTAGCAACTTATCTCGAGAAATTTCTTGACCAGGACGAAGACTAACCGCTGAATCGGCATATTCTTTGGGCGAACCCAAACCGTAAATACAAGAAACAGAAGCCACAACGATAACATCATTACGCTCAAGGAGGGCCGATGTCGCTGAGTGACGGAGCTTATCAATTTCATCATTTACAGAGCTATCTTTTTCGATATAGGTATCTGATGACGGTACATAGGCCTCTGGCTGATAGAAATCATAGTAGGAAACGAAGTATTCTACAGCATTGTCTGGGAAAAACTCCTTGAACTCACCATAAAGCTGACCTGCCAAAGTTTTATTGTGGGCAATAACTAAGGTCGGTTTATTGACGCGCTGGATGACCTGACTCATGGTATAGGTCTTACCTGTCCCTGTCGCCCCCTTTAGGATTTGAGCCTTCTCACCACCTTCAATATTGTCCACCAAGGCTTCGATGGCCTGAGGTTGATCCCCAGAAGGTTCATATTTAGAAACCAAATGGAATTGGTTGTCTTCTTTTCTATCTATCATTCTTTTTCCTTTCATTTATATAATCATTCATCTCTTGGTCGGAGAAGATTTCCCCACTTGTAAGCGGAATTTGAATCATTCGCATCTTAGCGACATAGGCACGTTTCTTCCGTGATTGATGACCAAGTTTTTTGTCATAGGTAACAGCTGTCTCACCATTTTTGAAGAAGACAAGCAAAACCTGATTTCTCTTTTTATCATAAACTTCGGCATCATAGTCGAAAACATGCTCAATGCGTTTCAAAGAATATCTCACTGTCGAAGAGCGTCCAATATCCTCCATCCGTGTTGTCCAAGCTTTCTTGACAAACTCAATCTCGGATAAGGGAATGTCAAAGGTTTTCCGTCCAAATGCTTGGCCATAGTAGGTCAAGGAATTGTCATCCAGTTCCAAGAGCTTTCCATGACCTTTGAGATTTACGATACCGTCTATGAGGAGAATAATGGAGAATAAAAGCCAAAATAAAACAATGACAGCAAGGAACTGCTTGACTGGATTTTCATGAAGAGAACCACTAATGAGCTCAGGACAAAGAATCCATAAAGACAAGACGGAAAATATAAGGCCAACCACTATTTTCAATTTCAACATGACCCTATCAAGCTTAACTATCATATTGTCCCCTCCAAGTGTTTCTTCTATTTTAACACAGAAGTAAAAAGACCGAGTCTTTGAACTCAGCCTTAAAAGTTTTCTTTCTTCAATTGTAATCGAAGGATGATGATACCTACCACCAAAACCACACAGGTAACGATATTACCTTCTAGGCCAAAGGCCCCACCTGACAACCAATCAGGCACGCCTGACCTGGCCTGAAAGTGCAATAAGCTGCCACCTGCATTCTGTCCACTAACTGACACGCCAACTAGATTTCCTTGCGCAAAGTTCCAAGCACCGTGAAGGGCAGCGACTCCCCAGATATTATCTGTCTTGAGCATGTAAAGAGCCATGAGAACACCCACTAGAACAATACTGATGAGAGACAAGGCGGTAACACCTTGATTTCCTAGGTGTAATATTGAAAAGAAAGAACTTGAAATAGCAATTCCCCAAGAAAGGTTTAATTTATTAGTCACCGTCTGAAGCAACCAACCACGTGTCACCAGTTCCTCGGTTCCACCTTGGATAAACCAGAAAGGTATTAGAGATAGTATATATAGGATTGTTCTCTGAGAAAAGTCCACTTTTACAAATTCTACCCCTCCAAGTAAATAAGTCCCAAGGAAACTAACTAACAAGAGTAGAGTCCCAAATCCCCACCCCTTAAGCAAGTTCAACCAAATATGACCCTTGAAAAATCCTAGTGTACGAATGGGACGTTTTTCAACAACTTTAACCCAGAAAAAGATAGCTAAGGCAGTAAAGGCACAGGCTCCCAGTTGAAAATATTTTATAGTAAATCGAATGTATATCCTGGAACTGAATGTTGCCATTTAATACTAGGAACGAAAGAACAATAGCCATTGGAATTCCCACAACAATCCCTGATAGAAATCCACTTATAAGGAAATAACCAAAGGCAATAAAACAGGACAGCATAATCATCAGCCAACTTGGGACTTTATCATATAGGCTAGTATATTTCTCAAGCATACGTTTCTTCATTTTTTTAGCTCCTGTAACAAATCTTACATGTATTCGATTACAGTGTAACTAATTGACACAAGCTTGTCAAATTCTTCTAAAACTCTTCTCATATCTAACGAACTTTGTTACATTTCCTAACATCAAACTCCAAGAAGTTTGATAACAAGACCTTTTTTTGATAGAATAGGAAGGTATTTTATAAAGGAGACTTTTTATAATGAAGAAAAAACTTCTGACACTCTTCTTGAGTGTCATGTCAGTTTTCTTTGTTTTCGGAGCTAAGGTATCTGCCGAGACTATCTCAGTCGTTTCAGATACAGCCTATGCCCCATTTGAATTCAAAGATTCTGATCAGACCTACAAGGGTATCGACGTTGATATCATCAACGAAGTTGCCAAACGTAAAAATTGGGACGTTAACCAAACCTTCCCTGGTTTCGATGCAGCTGTCAATGCTGTTCAATCAGGCCAAGCTGACGCCCTTATGGCCGGTACTACTGTTACCGACGCACGTAAGAAGGTCTTTACTTTCTCAGACACTTATTACGACACCTCAATTGTTATCTACACACGTAGTAGCGATAAAGTCAGCGACTACAAACAATTGAAGGGTAAAACAGTCGGTGTTAAAAACGGTACCGCTTCTCAAACTTGGCTTGATAAAAACGCTAGCAAATATGGTTTCACAGTTAAAACTTTTGACACTAGCGACTTGATGAACAACAGCTTGGATTCTGGTTCTGTTGACGCAGCTATGGACGACACACCAGTTGTTAAATACGCTATTGGTCAAGGAAAAGACTACGCTATCAACATTAAGCCTGAATCTATCGGTAGCTTCGCTTTCGCTGTTAAAAAAGGTGGAAAACACGAAAATCTTATCAAAGACTTCAACGAAGCTCTTAAGGAAATGAAGGAAGACGGCACCTACGACAAAATCATGAACAAATGGTTGGGTGACTCATCAAAATCTTCTTCATCAAAACCTTCAGCAGATCTTAAATTGACTGGTGATGCTAACGCAAAAGCCACTCCTGCTAAGGAAACCTACACTATCTCAATGGACTCATCTTTTGCTCCATTCGAATACCAAAATGGTTCAGGTAAATATGTAGGTATCGATGTCGATATCATCAATGCCATTGCTAAAAACCAAGGTTTCAATGTCAAATTGACAAACCCTGGTTTCGATGCATCACTTAATGCTGTACAATCTAGCCAAGCTGATGCCGTATTGGCTGGTATGACCATCACTGATGCTCGTAAACAAATCTTTGACTTCTCAGATCCTTACTACACATCAAACATTCGTTTGGCTGTAGCTAAAGGAAGTAAGGTTAAATCTTACAAGGATCTTAAAGGTAAGACTGTAGGAGCTAAAAATGGTACGTCATCTTACTCATGGTTGGAAGACCATGCTGGTGAATATGGCTTTACTGTTCGTGCTTACGATGAAGCTTCTACTATGTACGACAGCTTGAACTCTGGTTCAATCGATGCTCTTATGGATGATGAAGCCGTTCTTCTATACGCTATCCAACAAGGACGTAACTTTACAACACCAATTGAAGGTATTGCTACTGGTGAAGTCGGATTTGCTGTTAAAAAAGGCACTAATCCTGAGTTGATTGAGATGTTCAACAATGGTTTGGCTGCTATCGTGAAAGATGGTACTTACGATAAGATTATCAATAAATACCTCGATAGCAACAAATCAAAAGAAGGAATCTCAAAAAAAGCTACCGATGAAACAACCATCGTAGGCTTGATTAAAAACAACTACAAACAACTTCTCCAAGGTCTTGGAATTACCCTTGGATTGACCCTTCTTTCATTTGCTATTGCCATGATTATCGGTGTTATCTTCGGTATGATGGCAGTTGCACCAAACAAGACACTCCGCGTGATTTCGCAAGTCTTTGTTGACGTGGTTCGTGGTATCCCATTGATGATCGTTGCAGCCTTCATCTACTGGGGTATTCCTAACTTGATTGAAAATATCACTGGTCACCAATCACCAATCAATGACTTTGTGGCAGCGACAATTGCCCTCTCACTTAACGGTGGTGCTTATATTGCCGAAATTGTACGTGGTGGTATCGAAGCTGTTCCTATTGGTCAGATGGAAGCCAGCCGAAGCTTGGGTGTCCCTTACAATACAACAATGCGTAAGGTTATCTTGCCACAAGCGGTTCGCTTGATGTTGCCAAACTTCATCAACCAATTTGTTATCTCATTGAAAGATACGACTATCGTATCAGCTATCGGTTTGGTTGAACTCTTCCAAACTGGTAAAATCATCATTGCTCGTAACTACCAATCATTCCGTATGTATGCGATCTTGGCCATCCTTTACTTGGTCATCATCACATGCTTGACGAAATTGGCTAAACGACTAGAAAAGAGACTTAAATAATGGCTGAATTGAAAATCGATGTGCAGGACTTGCACAAATCATACGGCGACAATGAAGTCCTTAAAGGCATTGACGCCAAATTCTACGAAGGTGACGTTGTATGTATCATCGGTCCTTCAGGTTCAGGTAAATCAACCTTCCTTCGTACGCTTAACCTACTTGAAACAGTGACATCTGGTAAAGTAGTCGTTGATGGCTATGAATTATCAGATCCTAAGACAGACCTTGACAAAGCCCGTGAAAATATCGGGATGGTCTTCCAACATTTCAACCTCTTCCCACACATGACAGTCCTTGAAAACGTAACATTTGCACCTGTTGAACTTGGACGTATGAACAAGGAAGAAGCTGATAAATTAGCTATGGATCTTCTTGATCGTGTTGGACTTGCTGACAAGGCCGATGCAACGCCAGATAGCTTGTCAGGTGGACAAAAACAACGTGTGGCAATTGCACGTGGTTTGGCAATGAATCCTGATATCATGCTCTTTGACGAACCGACTTCTGCCCTTGACCCTGAAATGGTCGGAGACGTTCTTAACGTTATGAAAGAATTGGCAGAGCAAGGTATGACCATGATTATCGTTACTCACGAAATGGGATTTGCTCGTCAAGTTGCCAACCGAGTAATCTTTACTGCGGACGGTGAGTTCCTCGAAGATGGTACTCCAGATCAAATCTTTGATAACCCACAACACCCACGTTTGAAAGAATTCTTGGACAAGGTTCTAAACGCCTAATTATCAAAACAGTTACTCTTGCTAGAGTAGCTGTTTTTGATTACCATTTTGGATAAGAAAAACAGAGCAAGTGCTAGACTTGCTCTGTTTCTTCATTTAATTCAGGGTGTTTTGCTGCTTCTTCCCTTGCCAAGCGTTCACGCTCAAGACGGAGTTTTCGGTTAGGATTTAAGCGCGTAAAGAGTTCTTCAAGTTTCTTTGGATTCCAAACATCGGCCGCAGAAACAAAATTTCCATCTTTATCCCTGAAGGATATCGGTTTATCTCCCATTGTAAACCTCTTATTTCAATAATTTTAAATTCGCCAACTTCACGTAGTTAGTAAGGTTGCTTGGCAGACCGCCATAGCAATTGGCCTAGACTATCAAGTGCTTCAGCACTTAGAGAGTCTTTCAACGTCAATCCACAAACTCAAATTCGAAGTTACCAATACGAACAATGTCCCCATCCTTGGCGCCACGTTCACGAAGCGCTTCATCGACTCCCATACCACGTAATTGACGAGCGAATTTCATAATAGATTCATCACGTTCCATGTTAGTCATGACAAAGAGTTTTTCAAGTTTTTCACCAGAAAGTACCCATGAAGCATCATCGTCACGACTGATTTCAAATGGACGTTCTTCTTCGTTAAAGCCATAGTAAACTTCTTCTTGTTCCATATCATCTTCGCTATAAAGCAAGAATTCGTCTGTCTCATCAAGCAATTCTGCAGTAGCTTCCAAGAGATTTTCCAAACCTTGGTGAGCCAAACTTGAAATTGGAAAAATTTGTGGCAACTCATCAAATTCATCATAGTTAGCAGCCAATTTTTCCTTAAACTCTTTCAAGTTTTCCTCAGCCCCAGGCATGTCCATCTTATTAGCCACAATAATTTGTGGACGTTCCATCAAGCGAAGGTTGTAAGTTTCCAACTCTTTGTTAATTTGAAGATAATCCTCGTAAGGATCACGCCCTTCACTCGCTGACATATCAATCACATGAAGGATAACACGTGTACGCTCAATGTGGCGAAGGAACTGTGTTCCCAAACCAACACCCTGACTAGCCCCCTCAATCAATCCTGGAAGGTCAGCCATGGCAAAGCTCTCACCTGACTTGGTACGAACCATCCCCAAGTTAGGAACGATTGTCGTAAAGTGATAGGCACCAATCTTTGGTTTTGCTGCTGTTACCACACTGAGAATCGTTGATTTACCAACAGATGGGAAACCAACCAAACCAACATCAGCCAAAATCTTCAATTCCAATTGAAGTTCACGTTCTTCTCCTGGTTCACCATTTTCAGCGATTTCAGGAGCAGGGTTACGAGGTGTCGCAAAACGGATATTTCCACGTCCACCACGTCCACCGTGAGCAATGACAAACTCTTGGCCATCCTCAACCATATCAGTAATAACCTTGCCTGTCTCAGCATCACGCACCGTTGTACCAGGCGGGATACTAACGATGAGGTCTTCAGCACCTCGACCGTGCATTCCCTTGGTCATCCCTTTTTCGCCATTCTTAGCCTTGAATTTACGGTTATAACGGAAATCCATAAGGGTACGCAGACCTTCGTCAACCTTGAAAATGACTGAGCCACCCTTACCACCGTCACCGCCCCAAGGACCGCCATTGGGTACATATTTCTCACGACGGAAGGCAACCATCCCGTCACCACCACGACCAGCTTTGACACTAATCTTGGCTGTATCTAAAAACATACTCATCTATATTTCTCTCTTTCTGATTTGTATGCCATGTACAAATTCAATCACAAACGAAAGAATTTCCGACATACACAAAAAAACGCTTGATAGCGTCTTAAAGGACAGCTGCGACTGCTTGGAAAATCAATGCCCCAACTGTTACTAATAGCATAATCAAAACGACCAATACTGTTAGACGTTCAAAAAATGATTTCTTACGTGGTCCGTTATCTCCAAATGCCACTTGAATTTACCTCGTTTTTTCTTCTATTATTTCACAATAATAGTAACAAAAATCTGCCTATTTCGCAACTCTTAGACTAGCTTAAGCCAAAGGAATTCCAAAAACCGTTAAAGCTTCCAACTCCTCCTCGGTTAAACGTCGCCAAGCACCAAGTTTTAAATCATCTGGCAGACTTAAAGGCCCCATACTCATACGTTGTAACTCTGTCACTTCCTTACCACAAGCTGCTACCATACGCTTAACCTGATGAAATTTCCCTTCAGCAATGGTAATCTGAACCAGGCTAGTCCCAATAGCCCTATCTACTGAAATAATCTCTAGTTTAGCTGGTTGGCAAGTGTGATCTTTGAGTTCAATTCCTTTTTCAAAAGCCAGAATATCCTCCTGATCCATGATTCCATCAACCTTAACCCGATAAATCTTATCAACATGTTTCTTGGGAGACAGCATGGCGTGAGCTAAGTCACCATTATTGGTCAATAGAAGAAGACCATGAGTGTCAATATCCAAGCGACCAACTGGAAAAACTTGCTTATGTCTTGCTGTGTCATCGAGTAAATCGAGCACTGTCTTGTGACGGGCATCCTCTGTTGCTGAAATGACCCCCTGAGGCTTATTTAAAAGATAGTAAACAAAGGTCTCGTGTGTTAATACTTGACCTTGAAAAGCAATCTGGTCTTGATTCTCATCAATCTGAGTCTTGGGCGACGTCTCCACCTGACCATTTACGGTCACTTGCTTCTTTTTGAGAAAGGTCTTGACTTGACTGCGACTACCAACACCACAATCAACCAAAAACTTATCCAGACGCATCTATACTTCCTCCTTTATTGGAATCCAAACTTCCATCTCATAATCTTCAGCCTGACGATTCCCTGGTGGATAAACCTCTACAGTTGGCTGATCAATCATTTCAAAATGTTTCTTAGCATAATGAAAACTCTCCCAAACAGCTGCTGTTGCAGGCCCTCTAAGTTTAAAAACCGCATAAGTAGCTGGTGCAAGAGCAATCATTTCCATACTATCATCCTCACCAGCCAAGGCTGTTACATAAGTCTTGCGACTGCCATCATTGATCCGAATACCATAGGTAGGAACAGCCAAATCATCTTGCTCTGCCAAAAAGGGTACCCAAAGGAAGTCTGTTGGCTTACCTAGTTCCTCGCCTTCAAAAGCCATCCCTGAAAAACTCAAAAATCCCTTTCGAACAACCTTCACATCATAACGAACAGTTACTAAATCCAGCTTTTGAATCACCTTTTTCAGTTTTATCAGTTCAACTGGAACCTCATCTGCTAGGACATAGGAAATCTTTTCTACAAACGCTTCTTTTTCAACATTACCAGAACCTATAGGAACCAAGACCCAATCTTCTGCTGTAACACTTTGATCTTCACAAAGGTAGGTAAAGTGCTTTCCTCCTTCGTTAAAAGACACATCAGCTAAACGAAAAAGGGGCTCAGGCAAATCGATAACCACCATCTCAAGCCCCTTTGCTTGAAACAAGAGCTCTTGATCCCTTAAACGCACTTTCATAGCCAAGCTATCACTATCAATAGAAAAGCTGTTATCCAAGTCCATTACAGACTGAAAGAAGGCCTGGTGTAACCCTGAAAAAGTCCAGACAGCATGCCAACGACACATCATCTCATAATCATCAATGGTCACAAGAAGAGAGAGCTCCTGCTGGTCTGACGCATAAGAATAGGCTTGAACGCTCAATTGGTCTGGTGTCAGGTAGTCATTAACAAAGACCGCAAAGTCATCCATGGTTTGAAAATCTGACATAAACGCTCCTTTTCTATTCCTCGACCGAGCCTGTCACATACATAGTAAATGTAGCCCTTGTAAGAATTTTCTCTTCCTGATTAGTAATGACAACTTCCACCACCTTAGTCGTCTTACCATTATGAACACACAAGCCTTCGATTTTGAGTTGGTCAGACAAATGCCCTGCCTTGAGATAATTGATATTAGACTGAAGAGTTACCGCATAGTCACCTGTTGAAATGGCCACAAGCCCTGCGACCTGGTCACAAAGCGTAAACAAATACCCCCCGTGAGCATTACCAAAATAATTCAGGGACTTCTCGACTACCTTAGTTGTCACGATGACATGTCCCGTTTCAAATAGTTCTTCTTGAAAATTCTCAAATACACGGATCTCATGTAGTTTGTCTTCCATAGCAAGCCCTCCTATCGTTGCTCATTCCACACCTAGTGAAATGACACGTCTTTATCTACTAGTATAACACGAAGTTCATAAAGGATAGTAAGCTTATTTGGCTAAGCTAATATCAACCTGAATATCTTCACGAAAAAGCTTCTTCACTCGGCAAAAATTATCCACAAAAGCCAAGAGTTCTTGCTCATTTTCCAAAATCAGATCCTCAGGTAAATGAATGGCAAGGGTGAAATGTCCTTCTTCATAGTTGGAATCAACCTGAATAGCAAGCTCCTCAATTCCCTGATACTTGGCAAAATAACTCTGTAGACACATGGTCACACAAGAAGCCAAAGCAATATTCACCAGGCTCATAGGTGTTTCCCCATCTTCCGTATAGCCAAAAAGTTCCACAGGTGCTCCATACCCCTCTGAAAGTGAATGGAATCGTTTGTCACCTTTAATTGTTGTTTGATACATCATGTCACCTCAATCTTTTTTTTCAGAAACTGATATTCCTCACTTATCCCAAGTAGGATTTGAGCAAT
>ERZ773155.3705-NODE-3705-length-10099-cov-11.200717_pt1 | contig 10099 bp, 9 predicted proteins | sample MGYA00511262_ERZ773155 | MGnify/ENA primary metagenome ERZ773155 (study PRJEB29015, sample SAMEA2737828) | human gut metagenome | biome: human gut; feature: human-associated habitat; material: faeces | place: China | collected 2012 ... | reverse complement strand
GTGACTTTCTCATCGGGGAGAAAGTCACCCGGGGCGCGGGGCGGAGCGCCCGCATTGGTGGGGGCAGGGACCACCGTCCCTGTATAAATCTTCCCCGGGGCGCCGAGCATGGCAAGGCCATGCTCTCGCGGAGCGCCCGCATCAGGAGGCGCAGGGGCTGCCAGCCCCGCATAAATCCCCCGGGGCCGCAGGGGCCCCGCCCCTCGCATGGGGAGCGCAGAGGGGCGCCAGCCCCTCGCGTTGAATTGGGTGCGGGCTCAGCCCGCCAGTTGACAGGTCGCCTCCTTTGCTTTACAATAGGGATAAAGTTTTATTGGAATATGGTTGAATCGAGATAAAGGAGCTTTCAATGGAAAACGGAATCAGAATACAGAAAGTGCTCTCCGAGCAGGGAATCGCTTCCCGCAGAAAGGTCGAGGAGTGGATCACCCAGGGCAAGATTAAGGTCAACGGCCGCCCGGCGGTGCTGGGACAGAAGATCAATCCAAACCGCGACGTCGTCGCCATCGACGGCGAACGGGTCTACTTTCAGAAGAGCAATCAGAAATATTACATCATGCTGCACAAGCCGCGCGGCTATGTGACCACCATGAGCGACGAGCTGGGCAGAAAGTGTGTCGCCGAGCTTGTGGAGGATGTGCCGGAGCGCGTCTACCCGATTGGCCGGCTGGACAAGGACAGCGAGGGCATGCTGCTGTTCACCAACGACGGCGATTTCGCCAACCTCATCATGCACCCCAGCCATCACGTCTCCAAAACCTACCGCGTCACCGTCCGCCCGGACATCAGCGACGCGCAGGTGGTGCAGCTTTCCACCGGTGTGGAGATCGACGGCAAAAAGACCAGCCCCGCCCACGTCACCGTTTTGGAGAAGGAGCCGGGCAGGGTGGTGCTGCAGATGGTCATCTATGAAGGAAGAAACCGCCAGGTCAGAAAGATGTGCGAGGCGGTGGGGCTGGAGGTCGCAAGGCTCAAACGCACCGCCATCGGCCCGCTGAAATTGGGAATGCTGGCCCCGGGCAAGTGGCGTGAGCTGCGTCCCGGCGAGATCGGCATGCTGCGCAACGCGGTCAAGACCTCGACCGGCGCGCCGGAGACGCTGGGCGACCTGGACGAGGGCATTTTGGAGAGCGCGTCCAGAAAGGGTCGCCCGGCGGGACGGGTGCAGTATCAGTCCCAGCAGCACCAGCGCGGATTTGAGGAGAGGGAAAGCTCTCAGCGCCGGGGCAGGGAGCGCGCAGGCGCACCGCGCCGCGAGTACGGCAAGTCTTACACCAAAGGCTCGGGCAACAAGCCGTATAAGCCGTTCACCAAACGGGGGTCTGGTATGTAGGCGGCGGTTTTCACTTTTTGTAAAAACAGAGCTTGATTTCCGCCGCACGAATCGGGGTCGAGGCCCCCGATTCACCGGGATAGATAGAAAATAGGGGCGGGTCTAGCTGTTTGCTAAAATAAAGCTTGATTTCCGCCGCACGCATCATGGGAAAATAAAAAGGATTTTCCGCTGCCTGAGGAGGGAGCCGGAAAGCAGAAAGAAGGAGCAACATGAAGGTGACCTTTGTCCGTCACGGACAGACGGAGTGGAACCGGTTGGGAAAGCAGCAGGGACTGGCGGATATTCCGCTGGACCAGACCGGCATCGAGCAGGCCCGCAAGACAGCGCAGCTGTTAAAGGATGAGGCGTTTGACTGCGTTTACTGCTCGCCGCTCAAGCGCGCCCAGCAGACCGCACAGATGATCTGCGAGGGGAGAAACATCCCCATCATTTTGGAGCAGCGGCTGATCGAGCGGGACATGGGCGAGTTTGAGGGGATGACCTGGCACCAGTTTGACACCCGCGCCTTTTGGGACTACACCGCCGACCTGCACTACCAGAAGGCGGAGAATATCCGGGATTTTTACCGGCGGGTCTATGGCTTTCTGGACACCTTAAAGGGCAAAGAGGGCAGCGTGCTGCTGGTGGCCCACGGCGGGGTGTTTGCGCCGGTTTCCAGCTACGCGGGCTTTTCCAAAGAGGAGGACAATCTGCTGGACAACCTTTTGGATAACGCGCAGGCATTTTCCTTTGAGATATAAGAGCGGGTAAGAACAGAGGAAGGGAGCGACAGGAATGAAAACCATTCAAATTGAACTCAACGATTTTTTGGCGGCGATCATCGGCATCGCGGCGGGGTTGCTGCTGCTTGTTTTTCCACAGGAGGCGATCAATGTCATCACCTACGGCATCGGCATCGTCTCGCTGGTCTACGGCGTCGTGCGGATCGTCGATTATTTTAAGAATCGTGATATTTCCCCGTTTTTCGCCGGAGAGTTGATTTTGGGCGTCGTGCTGGTGGGCATCGGCCTGTTTTCCTTCCTGAATCCGGGCGGCATCTTTGCCATTTTGCCGGTTATCTTCGGCATCCTGGTGCTGGTGGAGGGAATCTCCAAGCTGCAGCGGGCGCTGATGCTGCGCCGCTATGGGTATCCGCGCTGGGTGGCGGCGCTGGTTTTGGCCATCGCCATCATGGTGCTGGGCGTTGTGCTGGTGCTCAATCCCTTCGGCGCGCTGGTGATGACGGTGCGCGTTTTGGGCGCGGTGATCCTGGTGGACGGCCTGACCGGACTGTGGGTCAGTCTGATTTTAAAAAAGAATTTCTAAAGGAACCCTTAACAATATCTTGCCCTTCCCGGGGTAGCTTCGTGCGCTGCGGGAGGGCCGGATATTTTTTTCTTTCAAAGAATTTGATGAGGAGGAATCCGAATGGCAAGCTATATCCTTGCGCTCGACCAGGGGACGACCAGCTCCCGGGCGATTTTATTTGACCAGCAGCAGAACATCATCGGCATCTCGCAGAAGGAATTCACCCAGCACTATCCCCGGGAGGGCTGGGTGGAGCACGACCCGATGGAAATCTACTCCTCCCAGTACGCGGTGATGATGGAGGTCATCACCCAGAGCGGGGTGGAGGTCAGCGACATCAAGGGCATCGGCATCACCAACCAGCGCGAGACCACCATCCTCTGGGACAAAAAGACCGGCCGCCCGGTCTACAACGCGATTGTCTGGCAGTGCCGCAGGACGGCGGACCTGGTGGACGAGCTAAAAAAGAAGGGCCTGGGGGAATATATCCGCGAGGCCACGGGCCTGGTGCCGGACGCCTACTTTTCCGCGACCAAGATTGCCTGGATTCTCGACCACATCCCGGAGGGAAGGGAGCGGGCCCGGCGGGGAGAAATTCTGTTTGGGACGGTGGACAGCTGGCTGATCTGGAAGCTGACCGGCGGCAAGGCGCACGTCACCGACTACACCAACGCCTCCCGCACCATGCTCTACAACATCCACACCCTCGACTGGGACGACAGGCTGCTGGAGGCGCTGGACATCCCGCGCTGCATACTGCCGCAGGTGATGGACTCGAGCGCCATCTACGGCTACACCACCATCCAGGGGGAGAGCGTGCCCATCGCGGGCATCGCGGGCGACCAGCAGGCGGCGCTGTTCGGGCAGTGCTGCTTTGAGAAGGGGCAGGCCAAAAACACCTACGGCACCGGCTGCTTTTTATTGATGAACACCGGCGAGACACCGTGCGTCAGCGAGAACGGTCTGCTCACCACCATCGCCATCGGCTTAAACGGCAAGGTGCAGTACGCGCTGGAGGGCAGCGTCTTTGTGGGCGGAGCGGTGATCCAGTGGCTGCGGGACGAGATGCGCTTCATCACCGAGTCCAAGGACGCGGAGTACTACGCGCAGAAGGTGGAGGACACCGGCGGGGTCTATTTTGTCCCTGCCTTTACTGGCCTTGGAGCGCCGCACTGGGATATGTATGCGCGCGGGTGCATCATCGGCATCACGCGGGGCACCAAAAGGGAGCACATCATCCGGGCAGCGCAGGAGTCGATTGCCTACCAGAGCTACGACCTGGTCAGGGCGATGGAGCAGGACACCGGCCGCAGGTTAAGCGAGCTGAAGGTGGACGGCGGCGCAAGCCGGGACGCCTTTTTGATGCAGTTCCAGGCGGACATTTTGGACTGCGAGGTCCGCCGCCCGATGATCCGGGAGACCACCGCGCTGGGTGCGGCCTATCTGGCGGGTCTGGCGGTCGGCGTCTGGAAGGATAAAGAGGAGATCCGCAGCCTGTGGAACTGCGACGTGACCTTCTCCTCCCGCATGGAGGAGGAACGCCGCAAAAAGCTGCTGCACGGCTGGCACAAGGCGGTCGGCCGCAGTCTGGGCTGGGCCGAGGAATAAAGAACAGATAAAGAAAGACCGGTTTGCCGCGTTGAGTGGGCAGACCGGTCTTGTTCTTTTGGTGGAGAATCTTATCCGAGCAGCAGGGAAATCATTGAGCAGAATCCTTCGCAAGAAAGGGAGGGGGATTTCCAGCTTTGGTCGCAGAAGGAGTCGAGGTTTTCTTCGGAATAATCCAGCTCCTTGGAGATGGCTTTGGTGTGCAGAATCTGGTCGCGCAGCGGGAGGGCGCCTGTTTGGGAGAAGGTGTCCAGGTCCTGCAGCAGGGCAAGCAGCGCAAAGCAGACCGCAAACTTGACCCGGGAGACCAGCTCGCCGTCCCACACCGCCTTGTGCAGGTAGCGGTAGAGGGTGTAGGCGCACAGCTTTTCGTAGACGTACAGCTGCGGGGCGCAGGCGGAGAGAAAGTCCTGCCGGTGGGCCAGCAGCTCCTCCAGCCGCCGGGAGAGGTCCTGCAGATAGGCGGGCCATTGCGGGTCGATGGGCTCAAGGCCGGCGAGGAACCCCAGCAGCTCCCGCAGCGGCTGGGCGTCCGGCTTCGCATTGCCGGCACAGGGAAGCGGGGAATCGGAGGCAAGGGAAAACGGGAGCTCGAAGTTATTGAGCTGCCACTGCGCCAAACTGCCCAGCCTCAGCAGCCGGGTGAACCGCTCGAACAGGGAAAGGGAGCGGTCCTGCAACAGGGAGAAAAGCTGACCGCGCAGCTGCAGCAGCTCCCGCAGCAGGTCGGGGTCAAAGAGGTCGAGGTCGGGCTTTTCGCCGGTGGTGACCGTCTGCAGCCTGAGCGGTTCGGGGTCGCTGAGCAGCAGGCGCGCGGCCTCCTCGCAGCAAAGGCCGAGGCCGCTTTCCTTGTAGTCGCAGAACCATTCGTGAAAGCGGGGGTGCTGGTCACAGATTTCGCACAGGGCATCCTCGCCCAGATGAAGGTAGATGTCGCAGAGGTTCTGCTCGTTTAAAAAGGGGCATCGCTCCCCGGCAGTCAGACGAAAGTGGGGCGGAAAGTCCCAGCAGATATCTTCCCGCAGGCGGCGGGCAAGGGGGCTGACGCCTTGGGAAAGGCTGCGGTAGCGCCCGGCGGTGCGGGAATCGATGTCGATCTCCCAGCCGATGCAGCAGTTGTCCGAACAGGCGGACGCGGTGCAGGCAAAAAAGGGGTAGAAAGAGGGAAAGGTCTGTCGCATGGTTGCCTCCAACAAACAAGAGAATTGTAAAATGTGAACACACTGTAAAGTATACCATTTAACTTGTGGCTAACACAAGAATTTTTTTTTTAACGATGCTTTAACCTCCTTTAGGATGAAGACTTTACATGGATTTAGTAAGATATAAATGCACGAGCAATGCAGATAATCTGAAGGAGAGTGTATCCATGAAAGCAAAGAAGGTAATTTCCAAGGTACTGGCTGCAGCCCTTGCGTCCGCAATGCTGCTCAGCTGTGTTTATGCCGCTTCGCCGGACAGAACCATGTCCAGCGCCGCGCAGAGCAACGGCAACTTTTCTGCCAGCGCCACCACCAACGGCAAAAAACCAAAATATGTATTTCTGTTCATCGGCGACGGTATGAGCTATCCGCAGTTCCAGGCAGCGTCCGACTATCTGGGTGCAGTGGCTGACACCGACAACGACGACATCCTCGACGGAAACGTTCCGCTGAGCTTTATGAACTTCCCGGTAGCGGGTTCTGCAGTCACCTACGATTCCACCTCGTTCTGCCCGGACTCCGCTTCCACCGCAACCTCCATCTCCACCGGTCACAAGACCTACTCCGGCACCATCAACATGGACGAGACCATGACCGTGAAGTATGAGACCATCGCCGAGCAGCTCAGAGACGAGGGCTACGACATCGGCGTCATCACCTCGGTCAACCTCAACCATGCAACTCCGGCTGCGTTCTACTGCCACCAGGCAAGCCGCAACAACTACTATGAGATCGGCCAGGAAATGGTTGCTTCCGACTTTGACTACTTCGCGGGCGGCGCTCTGCTGGATCCGGAAGGCGAGAACGGCGACCAGGTAAGCGTATACGATCTGGCAGAAGATGCCGGCTACAAGGTTGTTAGCACCCAGGCAGAGGCTGAGAAGGTTTCTGCTGAGGACGAGAAGGTTGTCATCGTCGGCGAGACCCTGGCTGACAGCGACTCCCTGTCCTACGAAAACGACAGAGCAAACGGCGAGTGGGCGCTGTCCGACTACGTCTCCAAGGGCATCGAGGTCCTGGAAGACAACGACAAAGGCTTCTTCATGATGGTTGAAGGCGGCAAGATCGACTGGGCCTGCCATGCAAACGATGCTGGTTCCACCATCAACGACACCATCGCTCTGGCTGACGCAGTTGACGAAGCAGTCGCTTTTGCCAACGAGCATCCGGATGAGACCCTGATTCTGGTAACCGGCGACCACGAGACCGGCGGTCTGACCATCGGCTACGCTGGCACCGACTACGACACCTACCTGACCAACCTTTCCAACCAGAAGATTTCCTACGCGAAATTCGACAGCGACTATGTCACCAAATACAAAGCGGAGCAGACCCCATTCGAGACCATGATGCAGGATGTTGAGGAACTGTTCGGCCTGAAGATGAGCGGCGACGCCGACGACAAACTGGTTCTGACCGACTATGAAATCGGCCTGCTCAGAGATGCGTATGCAAAGACCCTGGCTGACGAAAAAGCAGACGAGAACAACCAGGAAGAGTACGTTCTGTACGGCACCTATGAGCCGCTGAGCGTCACCATCACCCACCTGCTCAACAACAAGTCCGGTATCGATTTCAGCTCCTATGCTCACACCGGCCTGCCGGTAGCGGTATTCGCTCAGGGCGTTGGACAGGAAAACTTCGGCGGCTTCTATGACAACACCGACATCTACCACAAGCTGGCCGACCTGATGGACATTCAGTAAGCTACACTTCTCACTCCCAAGAGTTTTCCAAAGCGCAGAAAGCGGATGGATTTGCCGTCCGCTTTTTTGCGGTGTGAAAGGAATTGTTATGAAAAAGTTTTTGACCAAAGAAAGAATACAGTATAACGCGCCGGTGCTGGTCTGCCTGATCTTCATCGTGATTCTCTTCTTTTTGCCGACCGGCTACCAGGAGATTTACCGCGAGGCGGAGCAGTGCGTGGCCGAGGTGCTGGAAACCGACGAGAGCAAGATCATCGACACCGGCCTTGTGCGCAGCGGCGAGCAGAGCTGCACCCTGCGCATCCTGAATGGGCAGTTTGAGGGCGAGGTTGTCGAGGGCGTCAACATGCTCAACGGCTCGCTGGAGCAGGACAAGATCTTTGCCGTTGGCGACCGCGCGCAGGTGGTTGTCAGCCACGATGACGGCCAAATCATCATGGTCACCATGATCGACCACGACCGCATCCCGATGGAGATTGTGCTGCTGGCGCTGTTTGTCATCTTCCTGGTGATGTTTGCCGGCAAGACGGGCGTGCGCGCGGTGCTGTGCTTTATCTTAACAATCCTGACGATCTGGAAAGTGCTGGTGCCCTTTTTCCTCAAGGGCTACAACCCGATCTGGATCGGCATCGCCTTCACACTGATTTTGAGCGTGATGATCATTGCGCTGGTTTACGGTTTTGACCGCAGATGCGCTTCGGCGGTGTCCGGAACCTTTTTGGGTGTCCTGGTCACCTGCCTGCTGGGCATGCTGTTCACCGACCTGTTTAAGATTCACGGCGCGGTCATGTCCTCCTCGGAGAGCCTGCTGTACGCGGGCTATCAGGATCTGAACCTGACCCGCATCTTCATGGCGTCCATCTTTATCGGCGCTTCCGGCGCGCTGATCGACCTGTCGGTCGATATCACCTCCGCGGTTTCGGAGGTTGTGCAGAAACGCCCGGATATTGGCTGGAAAGAAGCCACCGGCTCCGGCATGAATGTCGGCCGCGCGGCGATGGGCACCATGACCACCACCCTGCTGCTGGCCTATTCCGGCGGCTATATCGCAATGCTGATGGTCTTCATGGCGCAGGGCACCCCGCTGATCAACATGATTAACTATAAATATGTGGCGGCGGAGATTGTCCACACCATCGTCGGCTCGATCGGCCTGGTGGCGGTTGCGCCCTTTACTGCACTTTGTTCCGGCTTCCTGCTGACCCAAAAGCGGAAGAATCAGCCGGAGGTGGGCAAGGAAGGAGCGGTAAAGGAACTGGAGACCCTGACAGAGCAGGAAAAATAGCTTTCCACTTTCCCTTTTTGTATGATAGAATAGCAAAAGCGCCGGCGGAAATCCCGCCGGCGCTTTTGTGCTGCTTTTTATTCTTTTTCGTAGGGCCAGTCCAGTATGCCGCCTAAATCGCAGATGTGGGTATATCCCAGCTTGGACAGAAGGAGGCAGGCTTTGCGGCTGCGCCTTCCGCTGTGGCAGTAGACCAGCACAGCCTGGTCCTTGTTTGGGATGATCTGTGCGGCGCTGGCGGGGCGGATGGTGGAGAGTGGCAGCAGTTTGGCTCCGGGGATGTGGCCGGAGTCGTACTCGTCCTGTTCCCGAACATCCAAAATCAGCAGCTCCTGTCCGGCGTCCATCATTTCCTTAGCTTTTTGCGGAGAGATGGGGGTGAAGCCGGCATCCGGTCCGGCAGGCGGTGCAGCACAGGCAGTGACGCCGGTGCAGAGGGTGAGCAGCAGGTGTTTGGTTATTTTCATCGGGTGATCTTCCTTTCACAGTAAGATATAGCTTGGATTTTAAAGGTGGATTAAAGGAGCAGGAGAACCAGAATGGCCACCAGCAGGACGGCGGGAATCATCAGCATGGTCATGCATCCAAGACACCCGCCGCGGGGATAGGGCCTCCGATATAAGCTGCCAAACCGTCGCGGCGGAGGGGGTGGAGGGCCGCGGGCCCATTCCCGGTCCGCATCTTCCGCCCATATGTGGACCTCCGGGTCCGCCTCTTCTGCCCATTCCGGGGCCTCTTGCTGGTCCTGGCATAAACATCGCTCCTTTCTGCATACGAAAAATATTTACTTTTTTAGTATAGAACTTTTTTGTGAACGATTCAAGAGGAAAAAGGAAAAGAGATGAAACGATGGGAGAGAAGGGAGCGAATACAAAAAAAGCGTGGGATGAGCGAATTGCTCACCCCACGCATGGGAAGTGTTGATGAAAAAGATACCCGCTGAAAACGCGAGTGAAAAGGTAAAATAAAAACTGAGCCCGGAACGCGAATTGCGTCCAGGCTCAGCTTGGTACGCCCGATGCGATTCGAACGCACGACCTTCAGAGTCGGAGTCTGACACTCTATCCAACTGAGCTACGGGCGCGTATCTCTTGGCGACCTATATATTATAACAGAAAGGCTGGCAAAAGTAAAGAGCGAAAAGAGGAAGATTTTTCGGAAAGGGAGAGGGGCCTCTGAAGGAAGAAAAGTCTTAAAAAAGGGGAAAGAGAAGAATTTTGAAAAAATGTTATTTTTTTCAAAAAAAGGTGTTGACAAAACGGAAAGGGCGTGGTATTATAAATGAGCTGTCACCGAGACAAGCTCCTGAGAGCTTCGGTGAGTGAATCAAAAAGGTTTTGAAAATAAAAATTTGAAAAACCTCTTGACAAACTGAAAACAGCATGATATAATAAATAAGCTGTTTCGAGAGGGGCAGCAAGCCGAACGAGATTCGGCTAAGGACCTTGAAAATTGAACAACATGAAGCTAAAGATTATATCGAAATAATCACAAAGAATCAAGTTAATTTCTTTGAAGCTTAAGTACTTTACAAACGCAAGTGATTTGTTTGTGAGTTAAAGTTTCAAACTTTTATTTTAGATTGTACCGACCGCGAGGTCGATATGATACCATAAAATCTAAGAGTTTGATCCTGGCTCAGGACGAACGCTGGCGGCGCGCCTAACACATGCAA
>ERZ773155.3695-NODE-3695-length-10109-cov-4.160235_pt1 | contig 10109 bp, 5 predicted proteins | sample MGYA00511262_ERZ773155 | MGnify/ENA primary metagenome ERZ773155 (study PRJEB29015, sample SAMEA2737828) | human gut metagenome | biome: human gut; feature: human-associated habitat; material: faeces | place: China | collected 2012 ... | reverse complement strand
GATTTGAGAAGTGAAATGAATGCTTTTATTTACCAGTTTAAGAATTCCGCATTGGATTTTGATTGTTGCAAAGCTACCGAAAGTTCGCTACATTTGCAAGGATATGGAAGCAAACCCGCGACATGTGCCCGACCTCTCGGTGCTCGTTCCCGTCTACGGAGTGGAGCGCTATATCGCCGACTGCGCCCGTTCGTTGTTCGCGCAGCGCGATGTCGACGCGGAGTTCGTCTTCGTCGACGATGCTTCGCCCGACGGCAGCGTCGACCGTCTGCACGAAGTCATGGCCGAATATCCCGCCGTCGGGGAACGGGTACGCATCCTGCGGCACGCGCGCAACCGGGGAGTAGGCGCCGCACGGCGCACGGCGATCGAGGCCGCGCGCAGCACCTACATCTGCTTCGTCGATTCGGACGACGCGCTGAGCGACGACCGTGCGCTGGCGCAACTGTCGGAGGAGGCGCGTCGCACCGACGCCGACCTGATCTTCGGCGGCTACTGCGAGGTGTCGCCTGCGGGCCGCCGGCGGATTCACACGCCTCGGCCCGACCGCGACCGCGTGCTGCGCAGCCTGCTCCGACAGGATTACCGCACGTCCAACCGCCTCTGGGGTATCCTCATCCGCCGTGCGCTTCACACGCGCTACGGCGTGTGGCCTGCCGCGGGGCTGAATTTCGCCGAGGACTACGTCCTGCTGTCGCAGCTCGTCTATCGTGCGGCGCGCATCGCGGCGGTCGACCGCCCCTTCTACGCCTACCGCACCGCCAACGCAGGCTCCTGCATGAACACGCTTACGCGCCGTTCGGCCGACGCCTACGTCGAGGCCAACCGCGTCGTGACCGATTTTTTCCGCGCGCAGCCCGATTTCGAGCGCTGGCGCCCGGCACTGACGCTCGGCAAGCTGAACGTCGCCAAGTGGATTCTCATGCGCGGGTTTTCGCCGTCGGACTACCGTACGAGGCTTTTCACATCGGACGACGCCCCGATCGGTCTTGCGCAGCGGCTCTACGCCGCTGCGCTGCGCACCGAACGGCTGCCGCTGGTGCGTGCCGTCGCGGCGGCGGTCAACGCCCTCCATTCGTAAACCCGATCGCTCACGAATATGAAGACCATAAAAGTATTCATCGCCTCGTCGGAGGAGTTGAAGTTGGAGCGTCTCGAATTCACTGACATGCTCCAGCAGTTGAACCGTATCCTCAAACCGCGCGGCCTCGAAATTGAACCGGTGAAGTGGGAGTATCTCGACGCTTCGATGGGCCCCGTGCACAAGCAGGAGGAGTACAACCGCGAATTGAAAACCTGCCAGATGTGTCTGGTGCTCTACTGGACCAAATTCGGCGAGTACACCGAAAGCGAGTTGAACACGGCTTATACCGAACTATGCGCCGGCCGCAACCCGCAGAAACTCTACGTCTATTTCAAGGACGCGGCGGAGATCACTCCCGAGTTGCAGGCGTTCAAGGATAGTTTCGCCACCAAATACGGCCATTTCTATTGCCGGTTCGAGAACGTCGACACGATGCGGCTGAGTTTCCTGTTGCAGTTCGAGGCCTACCAGAACCAGCGGTCGGAGTCGTTGTTGAAGATCCGCGACTCGAAAGTCGAGATCGACGGGCAGTCGCTGGTCGAATTGAAGCAGGTGCCCTTCGCCGGCAACAACGCCGAGTATCTGCAACTGCTGCGCGACATCGAGCGTGCGCAGGCTCGGGTGCTGAAATACCCCGACGAAGGCGATTTCCGGCAGGAGTTGCACGACCTGACCGAACGTCGCGAAACGATGGAGCGCAGTCTGTTGGAGACAGCCCAACTCATCACGCGGCTCTCGACGACCGTCTCGTCGGCGCGTCTGGCCGAAGCGATCCGTCTCTTCGAACAGGGCGATAACAAGGGGGCCGACGCCGTGCTGAACCTCGTGGAGATCGACCGCGATGCGGCGGCGAACGCCGCCCGTATCCGTGCCGCCCGCGAACTGGAAGCGGAGGCGCTCCGCGGACTCGAAACCAATATCGAGGAGTATCGGCTGAAAATCAAGACTCTGCAAAATGCGATGGCCGAGGAATGGCTGACGGAGGTCGTCGCCGTCTACGACAAGGCCGTCGCTGCGGCGCGCGGCCAGATCGCCCCTGAGAAGTTGGCCGGACTGCTCCGCGACTATGCGGATTTCCTGCTGAAGAACAAACAGTATCATCGTATTGGCAGTCTTTACGCCGAGAGCCTGACGATCTGGCGGCGACTGATGCAGGAAAACCCCGATGCGTTCGCTCCGGATGTGGCAGGGACGCTGAACAATCTGGCAATCCTGCATGCCGACACCCAATGTCAGGCCCAGGCGGAAGAGGAGTACGCGGAAGCGTTGGCAATCTATCGCCGGCTGACGCAAAAAGATCCCAATGCGTTCGAACCGGTCGTAGCGACGAATTTGAATAATATCGCTTTGCTACACAGCAATGCCCGCTGCTACTCTCAGGCGGAAGCGGAGTACGAAGAGGCGTTGGCGATCTATCGCCGATTGAAGCAGCAACGCCCCGACGCTTTCGAGGCAGCGACGGCGAGGATATTGAATAACCTGGCGAACCTGCATCACGCTACCCGCCGCTATGCTCAGGCGGAAGCGGAGTACGAAGAGGTTGTGGCGATCTATCGATGCTTGACGCGGAAATATCCCGATGCGTTCGAGGCGGACGCAGCGACAGCGATGGCGTTGAACAATCTGGCACTTCTGCATGGGAATGCCCGCCGCTATGCTCAGGCGGAAGCAGGGTATGAAGAGGGATTGGCGATTTGTCGCCGGTGGGTACGGAAGAATCCCGATGTGTTCGAACCGAGCATGGTCATGATGTTGAATAATCTGGCGCTTCTGCATGGCAATACGCAACGTTATGCCCAAGCGGAAAAAGAGTATGAAGAGGCGTTGGCGATTTGTCGTCGGTCAGCGCAGAAAAGTTCCGACGGTTTCTCATCGGACGTGGCGATGACATTGTTTAATCAGGCTCTTCTGTATCAGAATACGCAACGTCATTCTCAGGCGGAAAAAGCGTATGGAGAAGCCTTGTCGATCTATCGTCGCTTGGCGCAAAAGAATCCCGATTCATTTGAGCGGAATGTGGCGGCAACATTGAATAATCTAGCGTATTTACATGGGAATGCCCGTTGCCATTCTCAGGCGGAAGGGGAATACGAGGAGGCGTTGGCGATCTATCGTCGGTTGGCACGGAAAAATCCCGATGTGTTTGAGGCGGACATGGCGATGACGTTGGTCAACCGTGCATATTTGCACGGGATTACCCAATGCTATGCTCAGGCGCAAGAGGAGTACGCGGAAGCGTTGGCGATCTATCGCCGATTGGGGCAAACTACGGATATGTACAACCCGCAGATCGAAAATATCGAAAAATCAATCGATACGATCATCGCTGCGGGGTTGACGAAGAAAATCTCCCTCTTTCGCAGTCATTACGGGATGCTCGTTGTTCTTCTGCTGGTTGTTGTCGGCATCCTTTTGTGGATTTTACTCTAAGGTCGGCATCGGGGATTCCGGATTCAAGATCGGGTGGTCCGAACGAAACGGGCGGATCGCTTTTCCGGCGACAATCGGCCGTATGAAAATAAGACCGGCAAAACGACAAAAAATCGGCGGCCTCTGCAAAAGCCGCCGATTTCATTCTGTCGTCACCGTCAACGACACGCTTCGAGGATGCGGCGCGCCATGGCGCCGTCGACGTTGCGGGCCTCGCCGTAACGGGCGCCCCGCGCGTTGAACCGCCGTTCGATCTCGGCGATCGTCTCCTCGCCGATCCCCTCCTCCGACAGACGGGTGGAGAGCCCCAGCGACCGGAAGAATCCTTCGGTGCGTTCGATCGCCAGCCGGATGCGCTCGTCGCGCTCGCCGGTCGTGATGCCCCACACGCGCTCGCCGTATTGAAGCAGTTTGTCGCCCTTCTGCGCGCTCAGCACGCGCAGCGTACCCGGCAGTACGATGGCCAGCGTCGCCCCGTGCGTCAGTCCGTGCAGTGCCGTCAGTTCGTGGCCGATCATGTGCGTCGCCCAGTCTTGCGCCACGCCCATCGCGATGAAGCCGTTGAGTCCCATCGTCGCCGAGAGCATGAAATCGGCCATCAGGTCGTAGTCGTGCTGGTTCTTGCGGATTTCGGGTGCGATCTCGACGAGCGTCTGCAAAATGCCTTCGGCCCAACGGTCCATCACCCGCGACTGCCCCGCGACGGTCATATACTGCTCCATGACGTGCACGAAGGTATCGGCCAGTCCGCAGGCCACCTGCCGCTGGGGCAGCGTGAAGGTCTTTTCGGGATCGAGTATCGAAAAGAGCGGGTAGTTGCCGTAGAAAGGATATTTCTCCTTCGTCTCGCGGCGCGAGATGACGGCGCCGTTGTTCATCTCCGAGCCTGTGGCCGGGATCGTCAGCACCGTACCCAGCGGTACGGTGCGCTGCGAAGCGCCCTTGCGCACCAGTTCCCATGCATCGCCGTCGTAGAGCAGTCCTGCCGCGATGAGTTTCGTGCCGTCGATGACCGAACCGCCGCCCACGGCCAGCAGGAAATCGACTTCGCGCTCCTTGCCCAGTGCGATCGCCTCGCGCAGCGTTTCGATCGACGGGTTGGGTTCGATGCCCCAGAACTCGACCGTGTCGCGGCCCGCGAGGGCGGCGCACACCTCGTCGTAGACGCCGTTGCGCCGGACCGAGCCGCCGCCGAAAGTCACCATCACGCGCTTGCCGGCTGGAATCAACTCGCCGAGCCGGGCGATCGTCCCCTTGCCGAAGACCAGCTTCGTGGGGTTCTGAAAAATGAAATTCTCCATAATTTTTTATATCGTCGTTTCACATGCCTCTGCACGGATCGTGCAAACGCCGCGATCCTGAAACGGATTCATCCGTCCCTGCCGCCTATTTCATCTGCGGGCCGAACGCCTTGGGGCGTGTCATCGTCTCGCGGTAGACTTTGCCGAAGGAGTCGGTCACTTCGATTTCGAGCGTCGTCGCAGGCCCCGAAGCGTCGACCGTGAAGAGCGTATGCTGCTTGCCGCGCTTGCCGTAGTCGACGGGGTACTTGCCCTTCCATACCGACTGCGGAATGTCGTACGAGATGACGTAGAGCGGATCTTCGGTCTGCTCGCGCCGCACGGGCAGTTCGCGCCCGTTTTCGGTTACGCGGATCTTCCATGCGGGTTCCCAGCACCAGACGTTGATGAAGACGCGGTTGCCGCCCGCCTCCTTGCGGAAGTCGTGCCGCTCGGGGTAGTGAGCGAGGAACTCGGCCACATCCTCCGACGCGGTGTAATAACGCGCCACCTCGTTCATGTCGTATGCGCGGAACTGCTTGTCGCCGTCCTCGATGCTGCGGTAGGTCCACTGCATCCGCTTGCCGTCGATCGTGAAGATCGCATAGCCGTTCGGTCCGGCATCCGGTCCCAGCATCTGGAAGTGGTTGGCTCCCGTGCGCCACCATGAACCGCACACGGCGCCTATGTTGTGCTCGATTAGGCGGTCGTCTACGCGCGCCAGCAGATTTTTGTGGATGTGCCCCGACACGTAGTGCACCTCCTCGAATCCGTCGAAACAGGCTTTCAGTTCGGCGCTGTAAGCCGGATCGCTCAGACCGGCCGTCACCTTGTCGTTGAACTTGTTGTAACGGTAGGTCGCGGCGTGCATCGCCACTACGACGGGCGCCGACTTGTCCTCGACCGTCGCCAGATCGCGCCGCAGCCAGTCGAGTTGGAGGGAATCCACGCGGCGGACGTAGTCGCGTTTGCCGGCGATCCCGTCTTTGCTGTTCTTCTTGGGCGAGTTGACATAGATCAGGTTGTCGAGTACGACGTAGTGTACCTTGCCGATGTTGAACGAGTAGTAGCGCGGCCCGATGATGCGGCGGTAGGGCGCCGAAGCTGCCCAGTCGACCGAGTCGGAGTGGATCGTCGCACCGTCGTTGTCGTGGTTGCCCATCGCGCAGAACATCTGCGCGGGGTAGCCCACGATATTCATGGTGCGGCGGAAGTCTTTGAGCGAATAGCGGTTGGTGTACCAGTAGCCGTCCCACGCCGAATCGCCCATGTTGAGCGAGTAGACGGGCGTGTCGCCGAAACTCTCCGCCACGGCGCGGACGTCGGGGATGAAGCGGGTGCAGAACTGTTCGATGTCGCTGTTCTGGTTCGAGAGGTGGATGTCGGTCACGGCCAGCATCACATGGTGGTCGTTGTCGACCTTCGTCAGGGCGAAATCATGCCGTTCGACCTCCTTTGCAGGTGCTTCGAGCGCAGCCCAGAAGCGGGGGAACACCCCGTCGGCCGAGACCTCGTATCCCGACGGAATCGTGATGAAGACCGAGCCGCTGCGCTTGTCGGTCGGCAGCCAGTAACGGCCTTCGGCATCGGTGAATACGATCTCGGCGCCGTCCGATACGGCTACGCCGCGCAGCGGTTCGTCGCCGGCGTAAACGATGCCCTTGACCGTTGCGCCGGCCTTGTCGGCCACCTCGACGGCGGCCCAATCCCTGGCTGCGGCCGCGAAGGTCGTCAGCGACAGCGTAACCGCCAGCATGAGAGCGGTGAATCGTCTGAAAAGTTTCATTGTTCGATGAATCGTTTTGGGGAATAGTTTTATTTTGTCGGGTAAAGATACGAAAAGTCGGGCGCAGAAGCAAGCGTTAGCTTGATTTTTCCGAGACGGAGTATCTTCGGCGCAGCCAAAGAAAAAAGAAAAATGCGGACGATTCCCGCAGGAGTCGTCCGCATTCGTCACATACGGCAATCTTAGTTGCGGAAGAGGAGCCTGCCCCCTTCGACGTCGATCGAGATCGGGCGCGAGCGGTCGACCTCGCCCGCCAGAATCCGCTTCGAAAGGTCGTTGACGACTTCGCGCTGGATCGTCCGCTTGACGGGTCGTGCGCCGTACATCGGATCGTAACCCGCTTCGGCGATCCACGCCCGCGCCGCCGGCGTATAGTTCAGGTCCAAACCGTTCTCGGCCAACATGCGCCGCACGATACCCAACTGGATGTCGACGATCTTCTCGATATCCTTGCGCGTGAGCGGTTCGAACATCACGATCTCGTCGATGCGGTTCAGGAACTCGGGCTTGAGCTGCTGCTTCAACAGGTCGATGACCGCCAGGCGTGTCCGCTCGACCGTATCGTCGGGCAACTTCTCGCCGTTGAAGGCGGCGGCGAAATTCTCCTGAATGAGCTGCGAACCCATGTTCGAGGTCATGATGATGATCGTGTTGCGGAAATCCACCGTCCGCCCCTTGTTGTCGGTCAGGCGACCGTCGTCGAGCACCTGCAACAGGATGTTGAAGACATCGGGGTGCGCCTTCTCGATCTCGTCGAGCAGCACCACCGAGTAGGGCTTGCGCCGTACGGCTTCGGTGAGTTGGCCGCCTTCGTCGTACCCGACGTATCCCGGAGGCGCCCCCACGAGCCGCGACACGCTGTGGCGCTCCTGATATTCGCTCATGTCGATGCGCGTCAGCATCGAGTCGTCGTTGAAGAGGAACTCGGCCAGCGCCTTCGCCAGCTCGGTCTTGCCCACGCCCGTCGTACCGAGGAAGATGAACGATCCGATCGGCTTGCGCGGGTCGTTCAGCCCGGCGCGCGAACGGCGCACGGCGTCCGAGATCGCGGCGATGGCCTGCTCCTGCCCCACCACGCGCTTGTGCAGCTCCTCCTCCATGTGGAGCAGCTTCTCGCGCTCCGAGGCGAGCATCCGCGTCACGGGAATGCCCGTCCAGCGCGATACGACCTCGGCCACGTCCTGCGCGTCGACCTCCTCTTTGATGAGGGCGTCGTTGCCGGCAGCCGTCTGAAACTCGGTCTGCAAGGCCTCGATCTGTTTCTGCGCCTCGACGATCTTGCCGTAGCGCAACTCCGCCACGCGGCCGTAGTCGCCCTGGCGTTCGGCCTGCTGCGCTTCGACCTTGTAGCGTTCGATATCGTCCTTCTGGCGCTGGATCTTGGTCAGCAAGTCGCGCTGCCCCTGCCACTTGGCGCGCTTCTCGGCGTCGCGCGAACGCAGCTCCTCGATCTCCTTGGTCAGCGCTGCGACGCGTTCCTCGTCGTTTTCGCGGCGGATCGCTTCGCGTTCGATCTCCAGTTGTCGGATACGGCGGTCGAGGTTGTCGATCTCTTCGGGTACGGAGTTCATCTCCAACCGCAGCCGCGACGCCGCCTCGTCGATCAGGTCGATCGCCTTGTCAGGCAGGAAACGCGAGGTGATGTACCGGTGCGACAGCTCGACGGCAGCGACGATCGCCTCGTCCTTGATGCGCACCTGGTGATGGTTTTCGTAACGCTCCTTCAACCCGCGCAGGATCGACACGGCGTCGTCGGTGGTCGGTTCGTCGACCATCACCTTCTGGAAACGGCGTTCGAGCGCCTTGTCCTGCTCGAAGTATTTCTGGAACTCGTCGAGCGTCGTGGCGCCGATCGTGCGCAGCTCGCCGCGCGCGAGGGCCGGTTTGAGGATGTTGGCCGCATCCATCGCCCCCGACGACTTGCCGGCGCCTACGAGCGTGTGTATCTCGTCGATGAAGAGCAGGATTTCGCCTTCCGAGGCGATCACCTCCTGCACGACGGCTTTCAGACGCTCTTCGAATTCGCCCTGATACTTCGCACCGGCGATCAGCGCACCCATGTCGAGCGAGAAGATCACCTTCGATTTCAGGTTCTCCGGCACGTCGCCGTCGACGATCCGGTGGGCGATGCCCTCGGCGATCGCCGTTTTGCCGACGCCCGCCTCGCCCACGAGAATCGGGTTGTTCTTGGTGCGGCGCGAGAGAATCTGCAATACGCGCCGGATCTCCTCGTCGCGGCCGATCACCGGATCGAGCTTGCCCGAACGCGCCTGTTCGTTGAGGTTGACGGCGTATTTACCCAATGCGTTGAACTCCTGCGACGCGGTCTGCGAATCGACGGTCGCCCCCTTGCGGAAGGTGCGGATCGCCTCGATGAGCTCCTTCTCGGTAGCGCCCGCACGTTTCAGCAGGTCGGCCGCCGCACCGCGTTCGGCGATCAGGCCGAGCAGCAGATGTTCGACCGACGCATACTTGTCACCGAAGGTCTTGGTGAAGTCCACCGCACGCTGGATGACGCGCGAGGCGTCCTGCGAGAAATACTGTTTGCCGTTTCCGCCCGTCACCTGCGGCAGCGAACCCACGGCGCGGTCGGCCTCGTCGCGCAGGCCGCGCACGTTGACGCCTACGCGCCCCAGCAGGAACGTGCAGAGTGCGTCGTCGTCGCGGATGAGCACCGAGAGCATGTGCAGCGGCTCGATGGCCTGCTGCCCGCGTTGCTGCGCCAGCGTATAGGCCGCCTGCAACGCCTCCTGTGCCTTGATCGTTAAACTGTTTACATTCATAGTCGTATCTTTTGTTTTTTGTTTCTGCCCTCTTCCACGCAAAAGCCCTGCCAACCCGCCGACGGCGACATTTTGTCGCATCCGGCCGATAGAATGGCATCCCGAAAGGACACGATGTCACGCGTCGCCGCCGGTCGGCTGCCGCAGTGCGTCATTTTGTCCGGCGGCCGCTATGGAGATACCGGTCTCAGATGCGTTGCATCGGCTATGAATGTTATTCGGATTTTCGCAGACCTTCGGCCCGCGACGATTATCTGTTCGGCAGTTTTGCGATCACCTCGGCCAGCGCGAAATCTTCGGGATAGTCGATGTCGATCCCCTCGATGCGGTCTACGACGGCGACGTAGGGGTGCCGGCCGATGCGCTGATGCAGGTCGCACCATATTTCGCGGCGGAAGATGAAGAACGCGCTGGTCTCGACGAAGACCGGTTCGATCTCCTGCGTACGGGGAATCGCGTCGAGCGCATAGTTGAGCGGCTCGCCCCGGTACCAGGCGAAGGTCTGCATCCGCTCGGCGCTGAAAGCCGAATCGTAGCCCTCGTCGGTGACCTTGTGCAGGGCCGCCGCGATCGTCGCGGGGCGGATGAAGGGCGAAGTGGCGTGCGCCAGCAGGTAGACGTCGGCCACGACTTCGGCGGTGAAGGCGTCGTAGATTTCGCGGCCGAGCGTCTCGTTGCGGTCGAGCCGCGGGCTGCGGCGCAGGAACCGCACCCCTTCGGGCAGGAATTCGCGGATCCGCTCGTCG
>ERZ773155.3689-NODE-3689-length-10121-cov-4.155275_pt1 | contig 10121 bp, 6 predicted proteins | sample MGYA00511262_ERZ773155 | MGnify/ENA primary metagenome ERZ773155 (study PRJEB29015, sample SAMEA2737828) | human gut metagenome | biome: human gut; feature: human-associated habitat; material: faeces | place: China | collected 2012 ... | reverse complement strand
AAGCACCGTTAGCTAATACCTGATTAAAATCAATATCGTTGTTTCTTGCAGCCCACCGCGTTTGGTATTTTCGTAGGTGCTGTGGTGGCCATCCTGCTGATGTTCCGGCATAAAAGCGACGACAAAGCGCTCGTCGCCCATATCGGCGATGCCTTTCAGAACGCCCTGACCTCCATCGGCAATACGGCGGCAATGGCCGCCGTGGGCACCGTGGCCCAGTCGGTCGTGGGCTTCAGCTTCCTGCTGAACGCACTGGTGGGCATGGGCGGCAACCCGTTGATCTCTGCGGCCGTGTGTGCCGGGCTGATTTGTGGCGTGACCGGCGGCGCCACCGGCGGAACGAGCCTGATCGGGCCCACGCCGGCCGGAATTTACGGGGATATGGGGCTGAATCTGTCGATGGTGGGCCGCATTGTCAACGCGACCGGCCATGTCACCGGGACACTGCCCAACTGCGGCTTCATCAATACCACCATCACCGGCATCGCCCACGACACATACAGTGCCTGCTACAAGTATTCCTTTGCCTTCTGTACGCTGGCAAACCTGTGCGCGGTCATCGTCGGCATCATTGTAATGTCAATCATGGGCTTCTACATCTAAGCAGGCATGTTCCACGTCCCAAAGGGTTCCGTTGCCGCTCATCTACTTATCATTTATAGAAAAGGAGTTGTTGAATCATGAGTTTCCATCAACCGCTGAAAGGTATCCGCGTGATCGATTTCTGCACCCACGGCGCCGGACCGGCTGCCTGTAAGATGCTTGCAGACTGGGGCGCCGAGGTAATCAAGGTCGAGCCCCTGGAGGGCGAGGCAGGGCGCTATACCAGCAAAGTGCTGGGCATGCGGGCGGATGAGCTGGATAACCCTCACGCCGAACTCATCAACGCCAACAAAAAGTCTCTGCCCTTGAACCTGAAGCACCCGGAGGGCAAGGCGGTCATGGACAAGCTGCTGGCAAGCGCAAACGTCTTTGTTTCCAACTATCGCATCCGTGCGCTGGATAAGCTGGGGATCGGCTGGGAGGAGATGCACGCCAAGCACCCCCACATCATCTGGGCCGTGCTGACCGGCTTCGGCCTGTATGGGCCCGCCGCCAACAACGCCGGGTTTGACACGGTGGCCTTCTGGGCTCGCTCTGGCGCTATGATTGATTTCTCGGAGAACGGAGAACTGCCGCTCACGCCCCCGTTCGCCCTCGGAGACTTTACGACGGCCTGCTCTCTGGCGGCTGGCATCGCGGCGGCCTGCTACCAGCAGGCCAAGACCGGTCAGGGCGAGCGGGTAGTGACCTCCCTGTATGGACAGGGACTGTGGGCAAATTCCGCTGTGTTCCAGGCTGTGAATCACGGCAATCCCTGGCCCAAGTCCCGCAAACTCCCCGACAGCCCGCTACGCAATACCTACCGCTGTAAGGACGGCACCTGGGTCATGATGGGCACGGTCATTTATGACCGCTATTTCCCGGTGGTATGCAAAATGATCGGGCGGGAGGATCTGATTTCCGACGAGCGGTTCAACACTGAGGCCGCCGCCAAGATCAACTCCAGGGCCTTTGTGGATATCCTGGATGAGGTCTTTGCCACCAAGGACTACGACGAGTGGGCTAAGCTGCTGACCGAAAATGATATTGCCTATGACAGAGTAAACCACATTAAGGACACCATTGACGATCCCCAGGCCTGGGAAAACGGGTTTATCTACAAGTATATTACCCGCGAGGGCAAGGAGGATCTGGTGGTTGGGACCCCGGTCAAATTCGGCGACTGCGTCCCCGCGCCCCACCTTAACGCCCCTCTGCTCGGCGAGCATTCTGCCGAGATCCTGAAAGCATTGGGTTATAGCGAGGACCAGATCAAGGCGCTGAACGACGCACAGACGACCATCGTCCGGTAATCGCGCCGCCATAACGGAAAAGCAGAGAAATCCCGGCCGGCCCTGAGCCGACTTTTGCGGACAGGGCCGGCTGGGAGTTGGAAAGGAGAACGCTTATGTTATGGCAAGCTGTCAGCATTATTGGCATTATAGCCGCGCTTGTGCTTCTCTCCTATCTGGTTATGCGCGGAGTCAACTTGCTGGTTGTGGCAGTTGCCTGCTCTTTGCTCGTCGCCATTACCGGCCACATCGACTTATACGACGCACTGGCAATAAACTACATGTCCGGGTTCGCCTCGTTTGTCCAAAACAACTTCTTGATTTTCCTAGCGGGCGCGCTGATGGGGACCGTATACGAGATAACCCAAGGGGCAAAGTCCATCGCCCGGTTGATCATCCGCACGCTGGGTAAAAAGCAGGCGACCCTGGCTGTTATCCTATCTGTGGGAATCCTGACCTATGGCGGTATCGCGGGCTTTGTGGTCTGCTTCGCGGTGTTCCCCATCGCGCTGGAAGTCTACCGCGCCGCCGACATTCCCCGACGTTTTATTCCGGGTACCATCATCTTTGGCTGCTGCACTTTCTCCAGTATTGGCCCAGGCAATCCGCAGGTTGGCCAAGTAGTACTGATGAAGGCCCTGGGCACCACACTGATGGACGGTGCGGTAATCGGCTTTATTGCCACCGGCCTGGTGCTGGTCATCGGAACGGTATGGCTCAATTCCATGATCGGTTCGGCCCAAAAGAACGGCGAGCACTTTGTGGCCAAGGATATCGACAAATTTGAGGACAATGTGGAGGTGCCCGAGGCGTGGAGGGCATTGCTGCCCCTTGTTTTGACTCTGATTGCCATTAATATCCCTGTGGGAGACGGCAGCCTGATCGAGGTGGAGTACGGCGTATTCCTGGGAGCGGTTCTGGCCTATCTGCTGATGCGCAAGTACAGGACCGAGCATCGCCCGATCATGCAGTATGCAGGTGACGCAGTAAAGAACGCCATCACCTCGGTGTGCAATACCTCCAGCGTAGTCGCTTTCGGCTCTGTTGTAAAAGCCGCCATAGGCTTTGACGCGATCATTTCCGCCATGACCAATATACCCGGGCCGCCCCTGCTGGCGGTCGCCATCGCTACCACAGTACTGGCCGGGGTGTGCGGTTCCGGTTCCGGCGGCTTGGGCATCGCGGCCCCCATCCTGCTGGAGCTCTATGGCGGAGTGGTCCCTCTGCCGGCCCTTCACCGCACGATGCTGGTGGCCTCGTCCGGACTGGATACGCTGCCCCACAATGGTTTTGTAGTCACTGTACTCAACGGCGTGTCGCATGAGACACACAAGGACGGCTACATGCCCATACTCGCGCTTACGGTTGTAACCCCGATCGCTGCAACGGTGGTCACCATTGTTTTGTTTACACTTTTCCCCAATCTGCCCTGAGTATAAACGAAGTATCAGCCCGGCTGGAGCACTGCCTCAGCCGGGCTGATACTTCGTTTGGATATTGGATAGCTTAAGCGAACAGAACCAGCTCTGCTGGTGGGGGTAACAGAGCTCTGGCTTCAAGCAACGAGCGAAGCGAGTTGACAAATAGCCAAGCTGCGAATCAAAGGAGGCAACGATAGAAGAAAAATAGCTATTTGAATAGTGGCAGGGTACGTGATGCGGATGAAAGGGAAAGCTCAATGCGTCTCGAAATGCCCGCCGGGGGCCTACTCAGGCCTCCGGCTCAGCCGGCGGGTGAAACTGGGATGGAGATCAGAGCATGCAGTAGAGCATCTTTGCCACTTCGCCCCGCTTGACGGGATCGTTGGGGCGGAGCTGGTTGTCGTAGCCGGAGATGATCCCCTGCCCCACCAGGGACTGAACATAGGGGAGCGCCCAAGAGGCCACATCGCCGGCATCGGAGAAGGTGAGCTCGGACCGGACGTACCCCTTATCCTGGATACGGCCCAGGATGGTCATGGCCTCTGCGCGGCTGATGGAGTCGTTGGCCCGGACCACCAGGGTACCCGAATCCAGACTGCCCTTGATGATCCCTTCGGCATACATGGCCTTCATACCATCCAGGGCCCAGGAGGCGATGGAAGAGGCGTCGGCGAAGGGGAGCTCCACGTTGGAGTAGGAGGCGAGGTCCAGGCCCATCCAGCGGGCCACCATCAGGGCGAATTCGCCCCGGGTGATGTTCTTGTCGGGCTGGAACACGGTGCCCGCCACCGACTCCAGGCCCTGCACCACGCCCATGTTATAGAGGTACGTGGTATAGAGGCCGGCCCAGTGAGAGATCATATCCACGAAGGGGCCCTGGTCGGCGGGGATGGCCGCGTCGTCGGGATCGCCGGTCAGAGCATCGGGCAGAATGTCGGCGGAGCCTCGGCCGATGTTGCCGCTCTGGTCCACTGCGGTGACGGTGACCCGATGGAGCCGCCCGTCGTCTGCGGGCAGTGTGGCGGTGAGCGTGCCGCTTTCCGCCTTCCAGTTGAAGGACACGGGCTCGCCGTCCCGGGTGAGGGAGATGGCGGCGGCGGCAAAGCTCTTATCCACGTTGTCGGAAACATAGGCGGTGAGCTTGGTGCCGTCCACCTGCACTGTCACGGCGGGAGGCGTGGTATCGGTCAGGTCCTCATTGGCGGTGGTAAACTGATCCAGGTAGAGGGTACCGATGGACTTCTCGCCGCCGCTGTAGATGATGTTCAGGGAGCGGATGGAGGCCGCATTTTCAGGCAGGGCGGCGGTGACCTGCTTCCAGCCGGTGAAGTCCAGGCCGGTGAGCACAATGTCGCTGGCGGCGCCGCTGGTATCCGTCACAGTAGCGGTAAGGGCGTTGCCGGAGCCGTCGCCGTAGACCCAAAGGCCCAGATACCGCTCGCCGGAGGGGATGGCCAGGTTAGACTCTACCGTGGCAGTGCCGCCCTCGGAGGCGTTGTAGTCCACCCGGACGCTGCGCTGGCCGTACCGCACCAGATCGGAAGAGGTCTCGACGTTGACGGCGGCGGTGGCGGTACTGGCGAGGGCGGAGAGGCCCGCGTCGGTCTCAAAGGAGTCCAGCTCCTGGATGTGGCCGGACACCGTGACGGGAATGGTGACCGAGCGGCCGCCGGCGCTGACGGTCAGATTGCCGGAGCCGCTCTGGGCCGCGGCAGTGAAAACGCCGTTTTCATCCACCGTGCCGGCGGAGGGATCGGCAGTCCAGACATAGCAGGTGTCCTGGGAGGTGAGGGCGATTTTTTTATAGACGGCGCTGGCCTTCAGGTCCACGCTCTGGAGCGGGGAGAGGGCCAGGGAGGTGATGGGGGCGCCGGTGGACTCGTTGGAGAGAGAGATGGAATCCGGTGTCTTGACCACGGTGACGGAGGCCGACCCCTCCGCGTTGCCGGAAGAGGCGGTGACCAGGGTGGTGCCGCTCTCGCTGCCCGCGGTAAAGATGCCGCTTACATCCACCAGTCCGTCTCCGTTGCGGATGGACCATGCGACGGAGCCGCTGTCGGAGAGCGTGAAGCCGTTTTGATCCATGGCGGTGGCCCGCAGGGACACCTGCGCGCCGGAGAGGACGATAGAGTCATAGGGGGTGACGTAGAAGTGGTCCAGTGTGCCAGTCGGCTTCAGGTCGGAGACCAGGAAAATGCCGTTGGTGACGGCTCGCTGGGAGCCGCCGGAGGGCACATTCAGGATCTCCATGCTGGAATTGCCCGGCATGGTGGCGCCGATGGTGGTAGAACCGCCTCCGTCCAACCCTACTGCGTCCACACAGCCCAACTCGATGAGCCTCTGGGCCACCTGGGTGAGCGTGGCGCCGACGCTGTAGCCGCTCTGGTGGCCGTCGATGGCGTAAAAGATCACGCTTCCGTCTGCTTTGATGCCGATGGCGGTGCGGGGATTGGCGGTGTTGTCGGTCTGGGGACCCACCGCTCCATTGGTGACGATGCGGTAATAGCCGCCGATGGCGGTGACTGCGTCGTTCCAGCGGGTATCCGTGCTGGTCACGTCGATGTCCACCTGGTCGCCGGGCTGGAGGCCCTTCACCATGCCCAGCAGCCACTCGTTGTTCTGCTTGTTGACGGTGAGGACCATCTTCCCGGCGGGGATATCGATGGAAGCGGAGGATTCCAGCACCTGGTCCACGGTGCAGGATACCCGGCCGCCCACTTTCAGCGTGTCTGAGAGGACCAGAGAACCGGTGACCTGGCTCACCTCGCGGGTGCCCTCGGCGAGGGCCTCCTCTTCATTCAGACTTTGGGAGTCAGCGGCGGACTCGCCGTCCGCAGCGGCGGGTTCATCCGGACTGCCGTCGGTGCCGTCGGCCTCGGAGCCATCGGGGTCGGTGACCTCCAGATCCACGTCCACCGTGTCCCCCTCCTGCCCGGTGATGGGGGTGAGGATGATGTCATAGCCCGCGCTGGTGTGCTGGGTGGTCGTGCTGTAGTCCTCCGTGTAGAGATAGAGCCCGCCCTCATGTTTGCCGTCGTCTGCGGTACGGGTCTTGTTCACGTCGGTGACCCGCATGGTGGAGCCGGAGAAGGTGGCGGTGACGGAGAGGCTGGGCCAGCCGATGAAGGCGGTCCCATCCTCCCGGAAGCCCACGGCGTAGTGAGCGCCGTCGGTGGTGCGCAGCGTACCGTCGCTGATGAGCACGCCCAGGGCATTGCCGGTGGACATGTCGAAAAAGTCGCCGTTTACGCCGCCCACCACGCGGTGGCCCTGGGCCTCCAGCGTCTGGGCCATGGTGGAAAGGGTCTGCTTGCTCAGAAGCTTGTCCCCATAAACCACCACGGGGTAGACGCCCTGACCGGGCGTATAGGTGATATAGCGCTCTGTGCGCAGATCGGATTTGGAATTGCTCCAAAAGACCTGGCGGATGAGCTCGGAACCGGGAGCCAGCTCCACGGTCCCGCTATGTAGTTCGTCGCCCAGGGCCACAGAGGCCGATGCCATGGGGGAGAGCCACACCAAGGCGGCCAGGGTCAGGGCGGTGGCGCGGATGCCGAATCGCTTCATAATGTGCCTCCAAAAATAGTCGCAGGGTGGAAGGAATGTCATCGTCCATCCTACCACAAACGCGCCGCCTTGTAAACGGCAGGCCCTGCCAAAACCTGTCGTTTCAGGGTATGCGGACACGATGTTAGAAAGAAGTTAGAAAAGTCGGGCGGGCTCTCCGCCCCGGCCCGGAGGCAAGTCTTGGGATAGACAAGGACGGGCCCGGCAAGGCCCGTCCTTGTTCACAGCGTGTCCCCGTCCGGCTGCGGCGGGGGCGTGTCCCGCACCTTGGGCAGGGTCGTCTCTAATGTGGCGCTCTCCTGGAGCTCCAGGAGCTCCCCGATCAACTGGTTGGAGAGCAGGAAACCAATGGGGGTGAGCCGCCAGCGGTGGCCGTCCCGGGCGGCCCAGCCGTTGTGCTCATATGCAAAGAGCTTTTGCTCCACGGGATCGAAATTCATAAAGTATTCCCGGCGGTATTCCCATTCCTCAATGCCGCGGACCGTCCGCAGGCGCAGCATCAGGTATTCGCCTGAGCGCTCCCGCTTGGGGATAAGATCGTCGGAGTCGATAATGGGCTTGCCGCCCAGAACGCCGTCGATATAGCCGTTCAGGTCCCGCATGAAGGAGAAGCGGCGTCCGCCGAAGTCGGAATGAGCGCCCGGACCAAAGCCCAGGTAGGGGCGGGTCAGCCAATATTTGAGGTTGTGGCGGGATTGAAAGCCGGACTGGGCGAAGTTGGAGATCTCGTACTGATGGTAGCCCGCAGACTCCAGCCGGGCCACCATCCACAGATACATGTCGGCCTGCTGGTCGTCGCTTGGAAGAACCTCGCCCCGCCGTACCCGTCCGCAGAGGGGGGTGCCCTCCTCCACTTTGAGACCATAACAGGAGAGATGTTCCGGCTTGAGGGAGATGGCTTTCTCCACCGAGTCCTGCCAGCGGGCCATGTCCTGGCCGGGCAGGCCGTACATGAGGTCCAGGCTCAGATTTCTGATCTTGGCCGCCCGGATGGCCGCCACCGCGTCCTGCACCTGCTGGAACGTGTGGGGGCGGTGGAGGGCGGAGAGCTCGTCGTCGTGGGCGGACTGCATCCCCAGGGAGATCCGGTTGATGCCCGCGCGGCGTAGGTGGAGCATCGTGCGTCTGTCGGCACTGTCGGGATTGGCCTCCAGTGTGATCTCAGCATTGCCCGCGACCTCGAACCGGCGGCGGATCACGGCCAGAAGTTCACGGATGCGCCGTTCTCCATACAGGCTGGGAGTACCGCCCCCGAAATAGATGGTGTCCACCAGATAGCCCCTGGCCTGAGGGGCAGTCTCTTTAATGTGGGTGAGCAGGGCCTTCTGGTAGGCGTCCATGCGCTCCTCCCGGTCCGGCAAGGAATAGAAGTCGCAGTAATCGCACTTGCTCTTGCAGAAGGGGATATGAATGTAGAGGCCCAGTTGTTTGCTCATGGTGGTCCCACCTTGTCCTGGCGTTTCGCGCGGAGAGCGGCCGGTCATTTGGACCGGGCGCCGGGCGTGTTGCCCCTTGTCCGTGGATGATATATAATAATTATAAAGGTTTTTTCAGCATTGTGCAAGAAGGAGGAGGGCCCGCAGTATGGGAAATGACGGGAAAGGTGTCCGCAGGCTCACGCTGCGGGTGGGGGAGGACCGGGCGGGGCAGAAAGTGGACACGCTCCTGCGAAAGGAATTGGGCCTCTCCGGGACTGTGATCCGGCGCATCAAATGGCTTCCGGAGGGCATCCTCCTGGATGGCGAGCGGGTGTTCACCAGCCGGCGGGTGGAGGCCGGACAGGTGCTCTCCGTGCTGGTGGCCGACCCGGAGCTCCGCAGCGGCGTGACGCCTGTTCCGGGCCCATTGGACATCGTATACGAGGATGGAGATATGCTGGTGCTCCATAAGGCGCCCGGCGTTCTGGTCCACCCCGGGGCGGGACACCTTTCAGATACCATCGGGAATTTTCTGATGGCGTATTACCGGGATCAGGGCATCCAGGCCGACTTTCACCCGGTCCACCGCCTGGACAAGGGGACTTCCGGGCTGATGGTGGTGGCCAAGCATCCCCATGCCCAGGAGAGACTGAAAAGACAGCTCCACACGGCGGCGTTCCGGCGGGTCTATCTGGCGGTGTGCCTGGGGGGGCCGCAGGCGGAGGAGGGGGTGGTGGATGCGCCCATCGGCATGGCGGAGGGTTCTATTGTGGCGAGGGTGGTCCGTCCGGACGGCCTGCCCGCTCGGACCCGATATCGGGTCCTGCGGCGGAAAGGGGAGCGGGTGCTGGTCCGCCTGGAGCTGGAGACCGGGCGCACCCACCAGATCCGGGTCCACATGGCGCACATCGGCCACCCCATTCTGGGGGACACGGTGTACGGGGCCAAAAAGGCCGTCCCCGGCCTCCAGGGCCAGTGCCTCCACGCGGTGGGGCTGCGGTTCGTCCACCCCCGGACCGGGGAGATGGTAGAACTCTCCTGCCCACTGCCGGAGGGGTTTCAGGAGGTCCTCCGTAAGCTGGCCGCAAAACGGTGATCGAAGCGGAAAAGCCCCCGCCCTGGGTCCCAGGGCGGGGGCTTTTTATGTGCGCAGGCAAACCGGCGGAAGGGGGAAGAGCCTTTGAAGGATTCCCGCCCCGCAGGAGCCGCCGGTTTACGCACCGGCCAGGACGGCATAATGGCCCAGCTCCTCCACGGTGACGGCACACTGGGCATAAGCGGTGAAGTCCCGAGCGTAGATGCTCTCATAGGGGGTGTAGCGCACAGTCAGATAAACGGTGTCGGTTCCGGCGGGCCGCAGCCGGGCGGAGACCACGGCTTTCCAGAAGTCTAGGGTCCGGGGGAAGGCCTCCGTGGGAAAGTCCAGATTCCAGAGAGCATTGAGGATGAAATCCTGCCAGGTCTCTCCGCCGTCATCGGTCTCCAGCACCTGCCAAGCGCCCTGGGCATCCGTTCCCAGCAGCAGGCCCTGCCGGTCATTGAAGAAGAACAGACCCGCGGCTTCCAGCGTCAGGGGCTGTCCCACGGTGTGCCAGGTCCTGCCGCCGTCCGCTGTGTGCCGCAGGGCTGTGCCGCAGGCGGCCCAGCCTTCTGCCTGGGAGAGGAAGAAGGCGGCGTCGGTGTCCTGGGGCAGAGCGGATTCCGGCGGTGTCACAATGTCCGCCGGCACCTCCGGCAGCACGCCGGCAGCCTCCAGCACATTGGCACAGGCCCAGTGGTCCTCCGGCAGGTCGGAGAAGGGACTCGTCCCCTCTACCACGTGGGTACCGGAGGCGTCCCGT
>ERZ773155.3681-NODE-3681-length-10133-cov-3.034531_pt1 | contig 10133 bp, 8 predicted proteins | sample MGYA00511262_ERZ773155 | MGnify/ENA primary metagenome ERZ773155 (study PRJEB29015, sample SAMEA2737828) | human gut metagenome | biome: human gut; feature: human-associated habitat; material: faeces | place: China | collected 2012 ... | reverse complement strand
CCATAAAGCTGGCTGGCTGCCGTAGTCGTAATACTACCGTAAACACCTGATTGTCCGCTGTTGGAGCCACTCGGTGCCGATTGCGGAGCCGTAGCCGAATAACTATACTGAACGCTGAAGTTTATTTTGGCCATTCTACCGCGAAAATCGTCCGGAAGCCGGATACCGATATATGGATTGGATTTATCCGCATCATACACCACATTATAATCTTTAGTGAAAGTCGTATCCGTACATTCCACACTCCAATGGTATTCAGCCTTATACAATAAATCCCCCAGACTTTGCTGTACTGCCGTAATCGTAACCGAATCTCCCGCATTCCATACCGTAGGTTCAATGCGGAAACCGGCAAACGACGGTAAAGTACAAATATGCTTGTCTTCTCCGCAAGCTACAAAAGTCATAGCCACCGCACCCAGACATGCCAAACGCATCAAAGATTTCATTTTCATTCGTCTCTTTATCTTTTTTATGATGTTAGAGTCAAAGGTCTTATGGTGCAAGCATGAATGGCTTTTTGACCTTTTGACCCTGATATCATTTTATTATTCAATAGTCCAGTCTGCAACATTCCAGAAAATACCAACTCCGTGATGTCCCATAATGGTATCAGGATCGATTCCCTTAATATTGCTGTCTGCAACATAGTTTGCATCAATATAGCAGATCATCGCATAAGCCGGATCCTCTGCAAGAGCTTTCTGGAAATTAGCATAAGCTTCTTTACGAACTTCCGGATCATCTGACTGTCTTGCTTCTGTCAGATATTTGTCAACGTCCTCGTTAGAGTAGCTGGAGTAGTTTGCTCCCTTATCTGTTCCGAATACCTTGTATGTATGGTCGTCAGCATCAAACGGGCTTCCCCATCCGATCAGGAATGCCATCTGTCCTGCCCAGTCTGTCTGTGCCGGGATTTCTACAGATACATCCATACCGATTTCCCTCAGTTCCTGTGCTGCGATCTGAGCCATGTCAATACGTACCTGGTCTCCGGCACTTACGCTGATCACAAAACCTACTTTTTCGCCGTCGCGGTAGTAGAATCCATCATCACCCATTTCACATCCGGCAGCTTCAAGGATTTCTTTTGATTTTTCCGGATTGTAATCATAGTGCTCAACATCTTCACAGTTGTAGATATTTCTCTGAAGAGGACCATAAGCAGGCATTCCCTGTCCCAGGATAACTGCGTCGATGATTGCCTGACGGTCAAGTCCGTAGCATACTGCCGGGATCAGGTCACGGTTTTTCTGCCAGTATTCGTTTCCAAAGTTGAACATAATTCCACGATAATCTGCTGTCTTCATATCATAACATGTATAAGCATCATCAGCAGCAAAAGATGCGGCATCCTTTGGAGTTAAAAGAGCCAGATCCAGTTCTCCGGATTTTAACTGAAGAGCTTTTGCATTGTCATCTGGTACGATCTTAAATACGATTTTATCGATAGAAGGCTCACCTTTGAAGTAATCTTCATTTTTAACAAGTGTGATCGTCTGTCCTTCATCCCAGGATTCAATTTTGTATGGACCCGTTCCTACCGGATTACGGAAGAAATCTGAAGTCTGCATGTCTTCTCCCTCAAGCAGATGCTTAGGAAGAACTGCCATTGTCATATAGTCAAGAAATGCAACGTTTTTGTCCTCGAGTTTGAATTCAACTGTATGGTCATCAACCACGTTGATCTCTTCTACGTCTTCGTAGTTTGGTGCATTCTCAGAACCATTTTCCGGATCCATGATAGCTTCGATCGTAAATTTAACATCGTCTGCTGTAACAGGTTCGCCATCCTGCCATTTAGCATCTTCTGCCATATGGAATGTGTAGGTATTTGTTGCATCATCAAATTTCCAGCTTTCTGCCAGTCCCGGAACTACCTGATTGTCTCCGTCATGTGCAGTTAATCCATTAAAGATCAGAATATTGATCTCGCCATGTTCGTCCATAGCCGGGTTGATTCTGGTATAATCTCCGCTTCCGTATACCAGTGTTGTTTCTTCATCTGCCAGTACAGGCACTGTGGTTCCGGCGCTGACCAGTGATACAGTCAGAAGCATTCCGGCAATTGTTAAAATCCCCTTTTTCATTATCTGTTCCCTCGCTTTTTATTTGGTAACTTAACTTACTCAATGATACCAAAACGGTCTGGCATCCATAAGCCCTGTAGGGGGATATTGATGTATTCCTATTTATGACGTACATATTCCATTTCAACATATTTAATCCGATGATATGCTCTCGACATAAAAAAAGGAAGCCGTTATTCACGACTTCCAAGTCTTTCCTTAAAATCCATATAACCAAACTCTGTAAGCTGCTGCATCGTATTGTCAGCATGTCTGAGCCAGATATTCGGCAATGACATTCCGTTAAAGGTGTTATTTTTACATGTAGTATAGATGGCCATGTCTCCAAACATCAGAAGATCTCCATATTCCGGAAGCTGTCGGAATTTATACTCTCCGATCACATCTCCTGACAGGCAGGTCGGCCCTCCAAGGCGAACAGTGATTCCACCCTCTTCTGTCTCATCTGTTCCCAAAAGTGGCGGAAGATAAGGCATTTCCAGTACATCCGGCATATGACAGGCTGCGCTGGCATCCACAATTGCAATCTGTGTATCTCCGTTTTTCAGAACATCCAGCACACTGGTCAGGAGAAAGCCTGCATTTAATGCCCACGCTTCTCCGGGTTCAAGTTAAACCTCTGCCTTCCATTCCTCTTGTACCATCCGGATACAACGTTCCAGTCTTTCAATATCGTAACCTGGTCTTGTGATATGGTGGCCACCGCCAAAATTGATCCACTTTACTCTGGAAGCGAGATCACCAAAATGCTTCTTTACTGAAACAAGAGTTGTCTCCAGGTCATCGGAGTCCTGCTCGCAGAGAGTATGGAAGTGAAGGCCATCGAGTAAATCCAGAAGTTCCGGATTTTTCTGAAATGCTTCATCCCACTGTGCTCTTGTCGTACCCATACGGCTTCCCGGAGCACAGGGATCATAGATATCATGTCCTTCCTGAGTAGAACATTCCGGATTGATCCGCAGTCCCACACTCTTTCCTGCTACTTTTGCCTTTGCACCAAAACGAAGGAGCTGCGATGGTGAATTAAATACGATATGATCCGCATATTGAAGAAGTTCTTCAAATTCATCAGCCCGATAGCCTGCACAGAATACATGAACCTCTTTTCCCGGCATTTCCTCTGCTCCGAGTCGTGCCTCAAATAATCCACTGGCCTCTGTGCCTGCAAGATATGGCTCAAAAAATCGATAGCAGTCATAATTGCTGAACGCTTTCTGTGCCAGGAGCATCTTACAGCCTGTTCGCTCAGACACTTCACCGAGCAGTTTTGCATTTTTTATGAGTGCTTTTTCATCTAGGATATAGCAGGGTGTTTTTACATTCTGGAATTCCGGCGGAATAATTCCGCCGGTGGCTGTAAACGGAGCTCTTTTATCCAATCCTCCCATCAGTCTACCAGCTTTGGATCGTGGTTTTCACTGCGTGGCAGTCCATAACGATCAAGAGCATCCAGGAACGGATCCGGATCAAATTCTTCCACGGTATATACACCTGGTCTGATCCATTTTCCTGTCAGCATCATAAGCGCTCCGCACATTGCCGGAACACCTGTTGTATAGCTGATCGCCTGGCTTCCTACTTCGTGATAGCATTCCTGATGGTCACATACATTGTAAATATAGTAGGTTTTTTCTTTTCCGTCTTTTACACCAGTAAAGATACATCCAATATTTGTTTTTCCTTTTGTACGTGGTCCAAGGCTTGCAGGATCCGGAAGCAGTGCTTTCAAAAACTGGATCGGAACGATCTCCTGTCCATTGTACTGGATCGGTGTTGTAGAAAGCATTCCTACATCTTCAAGACAACGCATGTGATCCAGATAGCTCTGTCCAAAAGTCATGAAGAAACGAATACGTTTTACACCCGGGATTGTTTTTGCAAGAGACTCAATCTCTTCATGGTGGAGCAGATACATATCCTTGTCTCCAACCTGATCAAAGTTATATTCTCTCTTGATATCCATCGGCGGGATTTCTACCCAGTGTCCGTTTTCCCAGTAGCTTCCCGGTGCACTTACTTCACGAAGATTGATCTCAGGGTTAAAGTTTGTCGCAAATGCATATCCATGATCACCGCCGTTGCAGTCCAGGATATCAATTGTATCAATCTGGTCAAATTCATGCTTTAATGCATAGGCACAGTAAGCCTGTGTAACACCCGGGTCAAATCCACATCCAAGAAGTGCTGTAAGTCCTGCATCTTCGAATTTTTTACGGTATGCCCACTGCCAGGAATAATCAAAGTATGCAGAAAATCCTTCTTCTTTGCAGCGTTTTTCATAAATTGCACGCCACTCCGGATCGTCAGTATCTTCCGGCTCATAGTTTGCTGTATCCATATAGTTTACGCCACATGCCAGACATGCATCCATGATCGTCAGGTCCTGATAAGGAAGTGCGATGTTCATTACCAGATCTGGTTTGTAGCTGTTGATCAGTTCGATCAGCTGATCCACATCATCTGCATCCACCTTAGCTGTAGTAAGAACGGTTTTTGTCTTTCCTTTCAGTTTTTCTACAAGTGCATCACATTTTTCCTTTGTACGGCTTGCAATACACATTTCTGTGAATACCTCATCAACCTGGCAGCATTTCTGAATTGCCACACTGGCTACTCCTCCGCAGCCGATCACTAATACTCTGCTCATAATTTTTCTCCTTTTTTATGTTGATATATTACTGTTTTCTATTAATATTATTTTGCAATCGCCAGAAGCAGTTCACGAAGGACCTTGCAGGCTGTTGCAGTTGAAACACCGCTCGCATCCAGCATAGGAGCCAGTTCATTGACATCTGCCCCTACCAGATTTGCCTGAGAAACGGTACGGATTGCTTTAAGAAGCTCTAAAAAGCTCACACCGCCCGCCTCCGGAGTTCCTGTTCCCGGAAATACCGATGGATCCATGCAGTCCAGATCAATCGTAAAATATACCGGAACCTGTTTCTCTTTCAGTTCTCTGACGGTCTCTTCCAATCCGTCAAAAGTAAACGGATGAAAATCTGTGTGTCTGGAAGCAAACTGAAATTCTTCTCTCTCACCGCTTCGGATACAGAACTGATGGATATGGCCGTCTCCCACAATTTCATGGCATCTTCGAAGAACACAGGCGTGACTTAATTTTGCTCCGAGATAATCATCTCTCAGATCTGCATGAGCATCAAAATGAATAATATGAAGATCCGGATATTCTGCAGCTGCGGCACGCACTGCTCCCAATGTTACCAGATGTTCTCCTCCCAGAAGCAGTGGGAATTTTCCTGCTTTCAAAATTTCTTCTGCTCTCTTTTGAATGTCTGAAAGTGCTATTTCACTGCTTCCAAAGCAAAGCTCCAGATCTCCGCTGTCAAATACGCTGATGTCTATAAGGTCTTTATCCTGATACGGACTGTAGGTCTCCAGGCCAAAACTCTCATGGCGCATGGCTGATGGGCCAAAGCGGGCACCCGGACGAAAACTTGTTGTAGAATCAAACGGCGCACCATAAAGAACAATGGATGCTTCCTCAAAACTGCTTTCGCAGCCGATAAAAGTTTCTATATTAGGTAAGATCATAAATTAATCCTCCACTTCTTTCAGCATGTCTTCCAGAAAAGCCGGAAGATAAAATGCCCCTTTATGGAGTCTGGTCGTATAGTAACGTGTACGGAGATTTAATGCATTCCATGCCTCTGCATCCAGGTCATCCACCGGATGATATTTTTTACTTGCAAATCCGAACAGCCAGTAACCTGCAGCAAAGGTTGGGATATGTGCCTGGTAAACACGGCTGATCTGGAAGGTGCTGGCAATCCTTTTATGACTGCGCTGCATTGCATGTGCATCTTCTGCGTAGAACGGGCTTCCCTGCTGGTTTACCATAATCCCGTCATCCTTCAGCGCATTGTAACAATTTCCGTAAAATTCACGGGTAAACAATCCTTCAGACGGACCAAACGGATCAGAGGAATCCACGATGATAAGATCATATCTTGCTTCACATCTTCGGATAAATCTCAGCGCATTTTCATAATGAAGATGTACTCTTCTGTCATCCAGTCTGCAGGCATTTCCCGGAAGATAGGCACGACAGGCCTCAACAACCATCGGATCCATTTCTACCAGATCAATGTGACGCACTCTGTCATATCTGGTCAGTTCACGGACAACGCCGCCATCTCCGGCACCGATTACCAGAATGTCTCTTGCCTCTTTATGGACCGACATCGGCACATGCGTGATCATCTCATCATAAATAAATTCGTCACGCTCTGTCAGCATTACATTTCCGTCCAGAGTCAGCACTCGACCGAATTCCGGTGTCTCAAAAATATCAATTCTCTGATACTCACTCTGTCTGGAATAAAGCTGGCGGTTTACACGGATGCTGTGTTTCACATCCGGTGTATGAAATTCTGAAAACCACATTTCCATTGTCATTCCCTCCCTGTCAGAACATTCAGTCTCAAAATATCCGGATCTTCCGGTCCTGTCATATTACAGCCCTTTGCTTTGGCATACTCAATATAATCCAGGATCTCTGCTGTGATACGTTCTCCCGGTGCAAGAATCGGAATTCCAGGCGGGTAGCACATTACAAATTCACTGCAGACCTTGCCCTCGGTTTCACGAAGCGGCAGGCTGCATTTATCCGCATAAAAAGCATCCTGCGGGCTGGTCACTACCTGTGGATCAATATATTCCTGGCTCAGAAGTCCTGAACCATCTGTCTGAAAACGTCTGCGTATCTCTGCGAGCGCGCTCACAAGCCGCTCTACTTCCTGCGCACGGTCTCCAATGGAAAGATACGCAAGAATATTACCGATATCTCCAAACTCTATCTGAATATCATATTCGTCACGCAGAATATCGTACACTTCAATTCCTGCAAGTCCGATATCCAGCGTATGTACACTCAGTTTCGTTATATCAAAATCAAAAACGGAATCTCCGTTTACCAGTTCTTTGCCAAACGCATAATAACCGCCGATCGCATTGATTTCCTCTCTGGCGTATTCTGCCATATCGGCTACCTGGTGAAAAATCTGACGGCCGCGCTGTGCAAGGTTTCTTCTTGAAATATCAAGGCTTGACATAAGAAGATAGCTTCCTGAGGTCGTCTGTGTCAGGTTGATGATCTGGCGCACATATCCTGCGTGTACGTCCGGACCAGTAAGAAGAAGGCTTGACTGTGTAAGACTTCCTCCACTCTTATGCATGGACACAGCTGCCATATCTGCACCTGCTGCCATGGCAGAAACCGGAAGACCTCCTCCAAAATAAAAATGCGTTCCATGTGCCTCATCTGCCAGGCAAAGCATTCCTGCATCATGGGCCATCTTGACGATCGCACGCAGGTCACTGCATATTCCATAATAAGTCGGATTGTTTACCAGTACTGCAACTGCCTTTGGATGTTCTTTTATTGCTTTCTCCACTTGTTCCCTTTTCATTCCAAGGGAAATTCCGAGCCGCTGATCCACCTCCGGGTTTACATAAACAGGAATCGCACCGCATAAAACAAGTGCATTCAAAACACTCCTGTGGACATTACGAGGCAGTATAATCTCATCTCCACGTTTGCAGGCAGTCAGGACCATCGTCTGTACGGAACTTGTCGTGCCTCCTACCATCAAGAATGCATGTGCTGCTCCAAAAGCATCTGCTGCCAGTTCTTCTGCCTCCCGTATTACTGATACCGGATGGCAGAGATTATCCAGTGGCTTCATACTGTTAACATCGACACCTACACATTTTTGTCCCAGAAATTCTGTCAGTTCCGGATTGCCTCTTCCTCGTTTATGGCCAGGTACATCAAATGGTACAACCCTCATACGACGGAAAGTCTCCAGAGCTTCATGTATTGGTGCATGATTCTGGTTTAATTTAAAACGACTTCCTTTCATCATTCCTCCAATTCCAGTTTCCTTTGTATCAACCCTTAATCTACATTCCACAGACTGAATAAAAAAAGCAGGTCAGGGCACTAAGCCACAAACCTGCGTTTGATCTATATCCGCATACGTATCAGAGTCTATATAGCAATCATACTTTTACTACTCTTATTGATCGTTTCACAAGTCTGCGCTTTGGGCGCATCTCGGTTATCAAAGGAACCTACTTATAAAATTTGAGTTTTTAACTCAATCAATAAGGTAACCAAAGTTACCATAATCGGCAGTGGACCCGGCTGTCCGTATGGCCTTAACCCTGACGGGTGATCCAAAACAATTGCTTTGAAAAGACTCTGTCTGTTACTCTGCATCTTCGTCTCTCAAAATCGAATTTATCATAACACGTAAAAAAAACGCTGTCAATGATTACTTAATTCACCACTTCACTGCGTTTTACATATATTTAATAAAATGCTATACTCAGTTACAATAATAACTCTAAGGACATGAATAAAATGAAAAGAATTGACTTTGAAAACGGAAGCGTGACCGGAAATATTCTGGGTGCAACTCTGCCTATGCTGGTAGCCCAGATCTTAAATTTATTGTATAACATCGTTGACCGTGTCTATATCGCACGAATCCCCAAAGTAGGAACTACTGCACTTGGCGCAGCAGGACTTTGTTTTCCCATCATCGTGATCATCACGGCCTTCTCTAATCTGTTCGGAAGTGGCGGTGCGCCGCTGTTCTCCATTTACAGAGGAAAAAAACAGGAAAACACTGCCGTCCAGATCATGGATACTTCTTTTTCCATGCTCTGCATCTGCGGTGTTTTCCTGATGCTCATCGGCTTTCTGTTTGCCCGTCCGATCCTGGTCGTATTCGGTGCTTCTTCGAATGCCCTTACTTATGCTTATCCTTATATAATGATCTACCTGATTGGAACCTTGCCGTCTATGATCTCCATCGGAATGAATCCTTTTATCAACGCCCAGGGATATTCAACTATCGGCATGCTTTCTGTTGCCATCGGAGCTGTTGCAAACCTTCTGCTCGATCCTTTGTTTATCTTTGTCCTTGGTTTTGGAGTACAGGGAGCTGCGATTGCCACCATACTCTCTCAGACTTTGTCCGCGGCTTTTGTTTTATTTTTCCTTACCAGAAAATCAGAATTAAAAGTCCGCTTTCTCAGGAAAAATGAAATTTCACAATGTACTGCTTATGCCAAAGATATTGTAAGTCTTGGCTCTGCCGGCTTTATCATGCAGCTGACAAACAGTCTGGTAACAATCTGCTGCAACAATGTACTATCTGTTACCGGAGGAGATATCTATATCTCTGTTATGACCATCGTCTCCAGTGTACGCCAGCTGGTAGAGACACCTCTTCATGCCATAAACGAGGGAGCCTCTCCGATTCTGAGCTATAATTATGGTGCATGTCGTCCAAAGCACGTACGCAAATCCGTTGCGGTAATGTCAGTCATAGTTCTGATCTATACTGCTGTTACCTGGAGCATGATCATTTTGATCCCGGAGTTTCTGATCCGGATCTTCAGCTCCGACACCGTGCTGCTGAAAGATGCAGTGATTGCATTAAAACAGTATTTCGCTGCATTTATTTTTATGGATCTGCAGTATATCGGACAGACTGTATTTAAGTCTCTGAATAAGAAGAAATTTGCAATCTTCTTCTCTCTGCTCCGCAAGGTATTCATTGTAGTTCCGCTTACTTACCTGATGCCATATGCCCTGCACATGGGAACCAAAGGCGTGTTCCTGGCAGAACCTGTGTCAAATGTGATCGGCGGAAGCATCTGCTTTGTGACCATGCTCTGTACTGTACTGCCCGAACTTAAGAAGATGGAGAAGTAACTGCTTTTTCTTTGCGATTCAGATAAATAAAGAATCCCACATTCAAAATAATTCCTGTCACAGTTGCCACCGGTGCGGCCAGACCAATCTTGGTCAGGCTTGCATTTGGCTGGATACTCATATAGTATGCCAACGGCAATCGAACCAGAAGTGTCTGGACCAGTCCCTGGATCATAACCCAGACGGTCTTATTATTTCCATTGAAATAACCAATCATACTGAACAGAATTGCAGTTACGATTGTCTCCGGTGCAAAACCTTTCAGATAGTCAAAGGCATTCTGGATAACTGAGGCA
>ERZ773155.3675-NODE-3675-length-10155-cov-11.032970_pt1 | contig 10155 bp, 9 predicted proteins | sample MGYA00511262_ERZ773155 | MGnify/ENA primary metagenome ERZ773155 (study PRJEB29015, sample SAMEA2737828) | human gut metagenome | biome: human gut; feature: human-associated habitat; material: faeces | place: China | collected 2012 ... | reverse complement strand
ATTGCATCTGGGTTCCAGCTGGTTTTTAGATTTACACATTAATTGTCAAAGAGAGAACAGAAGCTAGAATCCCGCAAGCAGGGTGCCGACCAGGATGCCGAAATAATTTCCCAGCACATAGCCCAGCACGCCGACCAGCATCACCGGACCGATCAGCTGGTTCCAGCCCTTGGAGATGGCCATCGCCGCGGCGGTGGTCGGGCCGCCGATGTTGGCGTTGGAGGCTAAAATGATCTCCTCCAGATTGAAGTGGAACAGCTTGCCGAAGATCAGCGAGAACAGCATGTTCACCGCCACGATGATCAGCGCGTAGATCAGCAGCACCGGCGCCTGGGTGAGGATGCTGACAATCGAGGCCGGCGCGCCGATGACCGCAAAAAAGATGTAGATCAAAAAGGTGCCGATCTCGTTGGCGCCCGGCGCGTCGTTGAACGCCTTGGGGAAGGCGGTGGCGCAGATCATGGTCAGGGTGGTCATAATCAGGTATTTGTTGCCCAGCAGCTGGTTGAGGATAAAGCCCGCGCCCTCGGCGGGGAAAAACTGGGCGAAAAAGTTTGCAATCGCGGTCGAGACCGCCACGATGAGGAAGGTCGCCGCGATGTCAAAGGAGATATTTTGCAGCGAGATGGGCTTTGCATTCCAGAATTCCCCGGTGCTGCCGCCCTGCCCGGCCTCCACCTGGTCGACCAGCGGGTGGGCGTAGTGCCTGCGGAAAAAGGCGATGGACGGCATGGCGATCAGCACAAAGAAGTAGAGCGCCATCAGCAGGTTGTCCGCCACCACCGCCTGGGAACTCATCTGCCCGGAAGCGCCGAAGGTGTCGGCCATCGCGACAAAGTTGACCGAGCCGCCGATGTAGGTGCCGGTGAACATGGCGGCCACCTTGTACAGCTCCGGGAACAGGTTGTGCAGCAGAAAGAATCCGCCCAGCGCGCCGACGGTGGTGCCCACCGAGCCGATGAGAAAGATCAGCAGCAGCCGCCCGCTCTCCCGGCCAATCCGCTTGATGTTGCACTGGAACAGCAGCAGCGGGATGGCCAGCGGCACGACATAGTCCCAAACGGTGTCGTACACCGCCGATTCGGTGGGGATGACGCCGAAGTTGGAGAGGAGCATCATGGCGATCAGGGCGATGACGCAGCCGGTGACCTTGGCGGCCCAGCGAAAGCGCTGCTCCAGCCAGATGGAGAGGGCCGCCACGCCGACCAGAATGGCCCACAGCGCCCAGGTGTTGTCCGAATGGATGAGTGAAGTCATGGAAAAAAACTCCCTTGATTTTTTCTTTCATTGTATCACATTCCGCAGGGCTTGTCGATGAAAAAAAGGAGCTCCCGCGTTGAGAGCTCCTTTTTTGCCGAAAATTTCAGCGCGCGTACACTTCGCACAGCGCGTCGAAGGTCCAGAACGCCTTGCGCGCCGGGCGCTTCAGGGCGGTCTGCGGGGTGATGATGAGCCGCTGGCCGTTCCAGCGCAGGTCGATGGTGATTTCCTTCCCAAGGGTGCGGATGGTCTCCATCACGCTGGCGGGCATGTTGGTGTAGTCCGCGGGGACATAAACCCGCACCGTCCTGCCGTCACCGGCGGCGCGCAGGTCGGATTTTACACCCATCCAGAAGTTGTACCGCTCGGTGGCCTCCACATCCATCGGGTCGGGGCGCTCGGCGGCTTCCAGCTGCTGGACAGCGGTGCCGGTGCTGGTGGTACCGGTAGAGGGGGTGGAAGGTGTGCCGGTGGCAGGGTCGGACGGCGTACCGGGGGCAGGGTCGGACGGCGTGTCGGGGTCAGGGTCGGACGGCTGCTCAGGCTGAACAATCTGCACATCGGACAGCCGGCTGCTCTTGAGGGCAGCCTGAATCATCTCGATTTTTGCCTTCGGCATGCTGGCGGGGACGTAGATCGTGGTCAGCGTAGTGCAGTTCTCAAAAGCACCAAGCCCAATGCTGCCGACATTGCCGGGGAAGGTGACATTTTTGAGCGCGGTGCAGTTCCTAAAAGCATAGTCCAAGATGATGCCGACATCGCCGAGGAAGGTGACATTTTCGAGATCATTGCAGTGCGAAAAAGCTTCGAGCCCGATGCTGTCAATATTGCCGGAGAAGGTGACGCTTTCGAGCGCACCGCAGCCATAAAAAGCAAAGTTCCCGATGCCGCCGACATCACCGGAGAAGGTGACACTTACGAGCTGCTGGCAGCTCGCAAAAGCACTGCCCCCGACCCTGGTGACAGGGTAGCTTTCCTCGCCCTTTTCAATCGCGTCCGGAATGGTGATCGAGCCGGCTGCGCTTGTTCCGTTTGTTAATGTGATAGTACCATCACCATTCAACTCATAGACGATTCCCTGCGCATCGGTGTAGGTATCGCCGCTCCAACTTCCTGCTGTTTCCTCCGATGTTATCTCTGTCGGTTCGGTTGTCTCAGGTGTGACCGGCTCGCCGTCTGCAAAGGCGGTCACGCTGCCCAGCATCACTGCCGCCAGCAGGAGGGGCAAAAAACAGGTTTTCCAATTCATGTTTCACAACTTCCTTTCACATAAAACAGCCCGGCCAGCGCCTTTAAAGGCGGCAAAAGGCCATGGCCTTTTTTTTGATTATAGCACGTCGAAAGTTGGTTCGTCCAGACCCGCTGTTAAAAAATCCCCAGCGCCTCCTTGAGCGCCTGCAAGGTCTTTTCCCCATCCTCCAGCGCAAACAGCGCGCCGTAGCTGACCGAGTCGTTTTGGATGAGGAGCTGACTTTCGGTCATACTGATCTGGTAGTGGGAGACGTTGTCTGCCTCAAAGCTGACCGCGCCCTTCAGGGTTTTGTCCTTGCTCACCCGCTCAAAGCTGTCGGGCTGGACGGTGATGCTGCCCAGCATCTTCTGCACATAAGGCGAGCGGGAGGTGTCGGTGACGGCGGGGAAGTCCTCCACGCCGGTCTGCCGCTGGAAGGAAACCCGGACAGAGGGCGCATCGATGAGCTTGTACAGCCAGCTGGGGTGCTGGGCAGCGCCGTCCAGAGATTGCTCCACCGCCTGCCAGAGCTGGTCGTCTGCAAGCTGCACGGCCATCTGCGGGGCGTTGACCGAGTCGCTTTCCAGCGTGAGCAGCGCGGCGTCGCCCTTCTGCTCCAGCCGCAGCCGCCCATAGCCGCTGGAGAGGGTGAGGTAGGGCGCGGTGCTGGTTGCCTGCTCCAGCTCATCCATCGAGAGGGCGGTGCAGGAGAGAGCTTGCAGCGCCTGGTCGATGGGCGCGCGGGCCTCTTTTGTCAGGTCGTCGGTGGTGGTGTAGGTGTGGGCAAGTCTGTCGACAAGCCGGATAGAGGGGGAATCCTTCAGCACCGAGGTCAGCTCGCCCTTGTTCTGGCTGGAAAGGGTTTGCAGCAGTTCCAGCAGCGGCAGCAGCTGCTGCCGATTGCCGCAGCGGAAGGGAACGTCGGTGTAGTCGCCGAGCTTTTTGCCGTCGAGCATCATCAGGTAGTTGTCCACCCCGTACAGGGTGTTGTAGGTGCTGACCTGTTTGCCGCTGTGGATTTCCAGCGAGAATTCGGTGATGTAGTCGCCGATGTCGTAGCCGGTGACGGTGGGATTGATGGTGGCGGCCTGCGCGCCGCAGTTGGAAAGCGCCTCGCAGAGCTGGCGGATCGTTTCGGCGTCCTCGATGAGGTAGACCCGTCCGGTATAGGCGCCGTCGTAGCTGGTGCCGTGCGGGTAGGCGTAGAGCAGGATGTAGTCGACCTGCTCCGCGGCGGGGACGTTGAGGTCGTACAGCGCGGCGATGGCAGGGATGTTAGTTTCCCCATCCCTGGTAAAGTAGTCGATGATGGCCTGCTGGCCCGCCTCGGTGACCTGGTTGGGAATGTCGCTGGCCGGATAGGAGGTGGCGCGGACGGGGCTGGCCAGGGGCAGCATCAGCAGCAGGGAACAGAGCAGAGCAAACCATTTTTTCTTCATCAGAGATGCCTCCTTTATTTGTACAGATTCCTTTATCTATTTCGTGTCCTTCTGCTTTCATTTTACTGCAAGGGAAAGCGGTTTTTCTATCCTCGGCATGTAGAAAATGGAGGGGGAAGTTTGTATACAAATTGTAAATTCGTAAATTGAATTATATAATTCGCTTGACAAATTTTATAATATGGTTTACAATAATCTCGGAAACCATGGGAAGGAAGGTGCAGAAAAAAGATGAGCAAAAGCGTATACAGCCTGGTGCTCAGCGACGATGTGGTGGCGCAGATCGACCGCGCAGCCTACGCGCTTGGGACCAGCCGGTCCAACCTGATCAACCAGGTGCTGGCGGAATATGTCTCGCTGATTACCCCGGAAAAGCGCCGCAAGGATATCTTTGATTCGCTGGTCTCGGTGCTGGGCGGCTTCGAGCCGTTTCAGGTGCAGGCGCAGGGGTCGGACAGCATGCTCAGCATCCGCAGCCCGCTGCGCATCAAGTATAACCCCACCATCAAGTACACGGTGGAGCTCTCGCTGCACAGCAAAAGCGAACTGGGCCAGCTGAAAATCATGACCCGCACCCAGTCCCAGACGCTCATCGAGCTGCTGGACGCCTTTTTCTACCGCTTCTCGCAGATCGAGCAGCGGTATATCCGCGGGCTGTTCCCCGAGGTGACGCCGCACTATCAGGTCGGGCAGGGGCGCTTTATCCGCAACTTTTCGCTGCTCAAGGAGGGCAGCAAAAACAGCGAGATCGGCACCGCCATCGCCGCCTACATCCAGATGATCGACCGGGCGCTCAAAGGCTGCCTTGGCGCCGACAGCGGGGAGTGGGACAGCATCATCGAAAAAATTTATCTGAGCTATTTAAAGGAAACACCGATTATCTGTTAAACCAATCGAACAAAAATAGAGGATACACTCGACGAAAGGAGAGAAATTGATCGTATGAACGCACAAAAGTTTACCCAGAAGTCGCTGGAGGCAATCCAGGAGGCAAACAACCTGGCGCTCTCCAACAACAACATGCAGATCGAGCAGGAGCACCTGCTCTGCGCCCTGCTGACCATCGACCAGAGCCTGATCGCCCAGCTCATCAAAAAGATGGGCAAGGACCCGCAGGCGCTGACCCAGGCGGTCAAGCAGGAGATCGACAAGATGCCCGGCGTCACCGGCTCCGGACGGGAGGCGGGCAAAATCTATGTGGCGCAGGACGTGGACACGGTGCTGGCCAAGGCCGAGAACATCGCCGACTCGATGAAGGACGAGTACGTCTCGGTCGAGCACCTGATGCTCTCGCTGATGGAAAACCCGAACCACAACCTCAAAGAGATTTTTAAGCTGTTCGACATCAGGAAAAACGACTTCCTGAAGGCGCTGCAGGAGGTGCGCGGCAACACCCGCGTCACCAGCGACTCGCCGGAGGGCACCTACGACGTGCTCAAAAAGTACGGCCACGACCTGGTGGAGGACGCGCGGGAGAAAAAGCTGGACCCGGTCATCGGCAGGGACTCCGAGATCCGCGACGTCATGATGATCCTGTCCAGAAAGACCAAGAATAACCCGGTGCTGATCGGCGAGCCGGGCGTCGGCAAGACCGCCATCGCCGAGGGGCTGGCCCAGCGCATTGTGCGCGGCGACGTTCCTGCCAGCCTGAAGGACAAGACCATCTTCTCGCTGGATATGGGCTCGCTGATTGCGGGCGCAAAGTTCCGCGGCGAGTTTGAGGAACGACTCAAAGCGGTCTTGGGCGAAATCAAGAAGAGCGAAGGAAGAATCATCCTCTTCATTGATGAGCTGCATACCATCGTCGGAGCAGGCAAGACCGAGGGCTCGATGGATGCGGGCAACCTGTTAAAGCCGATGCTGGCCCGCGGCGAGCTGCACTGCATCGGCGCCACCACCCTCGACGAGTACCGCCAGTATATCGAGAAGGACGCCGCGCTGGAGCGCCGCTTCCAGCCGGTGATGGTCAACGAGCCGAGCGTGGAGGACACCATCTCGATCCTGCGCGGCTTAAAGGAGCGGTATGAGGTTTACCACGGCGTCAAGATTCAGGACGCCGCGCTGATTGCCGCAGCCACTTTGTCCAACCGCTATATCTCCGACCGGTTTTTGCCGGACAAGGCCATCGACCTGGTGGACGAGGCCTGCGCGATGATCCGCACCGAGATGGACTCGATGCCGATTGAGCTGGACGAATTAAACCGCAAGATCATCCAGCAGGAGATTGCCCAGGCGGCGCTGAAAAAGGAAGAGGACAAACTCTCCAGTGAGCGGCTGGAAACGGTCACCAAAGAGCTTGCCCAGCTGCGCGAGCAGTTTAACTCGATGAAGGCCCAGTGGGACAACGAGAAGGCCGCCATCACCAAGGTGCAGAAGCTGCGCGAGGAGATCGAGCAGGTCGGCGGCGAGATCGAGCGCGCCGAGCGCGAGTATGACCTGAACAAGGCAGCGGAGCTCAAGTACGGCAAGCTGCCGCAGCTCAAAGCCGAGCTGGAAAAGGAGGAGAAGCTGGCCGAGGAGGCACAGCAGTCCAACCTGCTGCGCGACAAGGTCACCGAGGAGGAGATCGCCAAGGTGGTCGGCAAGTGGACCGGCATCCCGGTTGCCAGAATCATGGAGGGCGAGCGGGAGAAGCTGCTGCACATGGAGGACATCCTGCACGAGAACGTAGTTGGACAGGACGAGGCAGTGCGCCTGGTCAGCGAGGCCATCCTGCGCTCGCGCGCCGGCATCTCCGACCCGAACAGGCCGATCGGCTCCTTTTTGTTCCTCGGCCCGACCGGCGTCGGCAAGACCCAGCTGGCCAAGACGCTGGCAAAGACCCTGTTCGACGACGAGAACAACATGGTGCGCATCGACATGAGCGAGTACATGGAGAAGTACTCGGTGTCCAGACTGATCGGAGCGCCTCCGGGATATGTCGGCTATGAGGAGGGCGGCCAGCTGACCGAAGCGGTCCGCCGCCACCCGTACTCGGTCGTTCTGTTCGATGAGGTCGAAAAGGCCCACCCGGACGTCTTTAACGTGCTGCTGCAGGTGCTGGACGACGGCCGCATCACCGACTCGCAGGGCCGCACCGTCGACTTTAAGAACACCATCATCATCCTGACCTCCAACCTCGGCTCCTCCTACATCCTGGAGGGCATCACCCCGGAGGGAGAGATCAGTCAGGAGGCCAAGGATCAGGTCAACGCCCTGCTCAAATCGAGCTTCCGTCCGGAATTCTTAAACCGTCTGGACGAGATTGTCTTTTATAAACCGCTGAGCAAGGAGAACATCGGCAGCATCATCGACCTGCAGATGAAGGACCTGCGGGAGCGGCTGCAGGCAAAGCAGATCACCCTCGAGATGACCGACGCGGCCAAACAGTATATTATCGACAACGCCTACGACCCGGTCTACGGTGCGCGGCCGCTCAAGCGCTTTTTGCAGAGCCATGTCGAGACGCTGCTGGCCAAGAAGATCATCGCAGGCGAGATCGGCTCGGACGACGACAACGCCGAGATGTTCCTGGTCACCATCGACGCCGAGAACGGCGAGCTGGTGGTCAGATAAACAGAGACTGTCCGGACAAGGAGAGTTTTTATAGGGCGGGGACGCTTCCCGATCAGGGAAGCGCCCCCGCTTTTGCGTTGCCTCCAAAAGCGATTTTGGTTTACCCCCTTTTCCCTGTGCGCCCCTTGTGGTACAATAGCCTTAACCGAACACAAGGGGGAGAAAAAGAAATGGCAAAAAAACAGCGGCTGGACAAGGCCATCGCCATGCAGGGGGCGCTTTCCCGCAGCGAGGTCAAGACCCTCATCCGCAAAGGAGAGGTCACCGTCAACGGGCAGGTGGTCAAAAGCGCCGACTTTGGCGTCGATTTTGACAGCGATACGATAGCGGTGCAGGGCAGGGAGCTGACGCTGCGCCAGCACCTCTACCTGATGATGAATAAGCCCAAAGGGGTGGTCAGCGCCAGCGAGGACAGGCATGAAAGGACGGTGGTGGACCTGGTGCCCGAGCATCTTTTCCGCAAGGGGCTGTTTCCGGCCGGAAGGCTCGACAAGGACACCACCGGCTTTGTGCTGCTGACCGACGACGGGGCCTTTGCCCACGATATCCTCTCCCCCAAAAAGCACATCCCCAAAACCTACCATGCGCTGGTGGACGGCCCCATCACCGAACAGATGGAGCGGGATTTTGCGCAGGGTATCCGGATCGGGCCCGACCAGACGCTGCCGGCTTCGCTCAAAAAGATCTCCTCCTGCGAGCGGGGAGACTGGGGGGAGGTCATCCTGGGGGAAGGGCTCTACCACCAGATCAAGCGAATGTTCGGCGTCTACGGTTTAAAGGTGCTGGAGCTAAAGCGGGTCAAGATGGGGCGTCTCCCGCTCGACCCAACCCTCAAAGAGGGCGAGTGCCGGGAGCTGACACCGGAGGAATTGAGGCTGGTCGCTTCGCGGGAGGAGGAATAGAGGATGGGTTGTCTTATCTGTGAGCGGATCGGGCAGATTGAGCGGGGAGAAAATCCCTACTTTGTCTGCGCGCTTTCGACCGGGTATGTGGTGCTGGGCGACCACCAGCGCTTTCAGGGGTACACCCTGTTTTTGTGTAAGCGCCATGTCACCGAGCTGTATCAGCTGCCGTGGGGCTTTCGCACCCGCTTTTTGCAGGAGATGTCGCTGGTGGCCGAGGCGGTGGCGGCGGTCTACCGCCCGGAAAAGATGAACTATGAGCTGCTGGGCAACGGGGACACCCACCTGCACTGGCACCTGTTTCCGCGGGTCAGCGGGGACACCCCGCAGCCTGGCCCGGTGTGGTGGCTGCCGCGGGAGGAGATGTGGAACGACGCCTACCGCCCAAGCCGCGAGCAGCTCGCCGAAAGGACAAGGCAGCTGCGGGAGGAGATCGAGCGGAGGCTCTGCACGCTGCCGCCCCTCATGCCGGGGGAGGAGGAACAGGATGGATAGGCGGCCGATTGGCACAAAAAAGCTGCCGGCAGCGTTTTACCTGCAGGACACCGTCGAGGTGGCCCGGCAGCTGATCGGCAAGAGGCTGGTGCACCGCGTAAACGGGCAGGAGCTGTCGGCCATCATCTGCGAGACCGAGGCCTACACCGGCTTTTCGGACAAGGCCTGCCACTCCTATAAGGGCAGGACCGAGCGCACCGAGGTGATGTTTGAGGCGGGCGGAAGGGCCTATGTCTACCTGATCTACGGGATGTACTGCTGCTTTAATATCACCACCCGGGAAGCGGGGGTGCCGGAGGCGGTGCTCATCCGGGCGGCCTGTCCGCTCGAGGGCATCGAGACGATGCGCGCCCTGCGCCAGCAGAAAAAACCGGTCAAAAGTTTAAACGAAAAGAATCTTCTCTCCGGCCCGGGCAGGCTGTGCAGCGGGATGGGGCTGGGCCGCGAACACAACGGCCTTGTGCTGACCGGGGAGGAGCTGTATCTTTGTGAGGGGATCGCGGTGCCGCCGGAGCAGATTGCGGCCACCAGGCGAATCAACATCGACTACGCGCAGGAGGCACGGGACTTTTTGTACCGCTTTGTCGACACCAAAAGCCCCTGCCTCTCGCAGAAGTGGAAGGGGGAGACACGATGAGCGGACAGGACGAGGCAAGACAGCTGCGCAGGCGCGCCTGCTGCCTGACCGGCCACCGCGCGCTGCCGTCCGACCCGGACGAGCGGATGGAGCTGACGCACAATCTGCGCAAGACGGTGGCGCGGCTGGCACAGGAGGGGATTCAGGTGTTCTACACCGGCGGGGCGCTGGGCTTTGACACCCTGGCCGCCGTCACAGTGCTGGAGCTGAAGGCGCAGTTCCCGCAGATTCAGCTGTATCTGGCGGTGCCTTACCCTGGACAAAGCCAGTATTGGTCCAAGCTGGACACCCGCCTGTACGAGCAGATTAAGGAGCACGCCGACCGGGTGTATATCGTCAGCCCGGAGTATGCGGGTAGCTGTATGAAAAAGCGCAACTACTTCATGGTGGACAACAGCAGCGTCTGCGCCTACTATATGGTCAACCCCACCCGCAGCGGCACCGCCCAGACAGTCAACTATGCGCGGCGTTCGGGCTGCAGGCTGATCGACCTGATGCGGCCGCAGGGTACAGCCTTGCCGCCGAAGGATGGGCAGCACGAGGAGGTTGTGCGCTGGAACGAGCAGGTGGTGGTGCGGGAGATTGGCCCGCAGGAGGAATAAAAAAACAGCAAAGGGGGCCCGCGCACAGCTGTGC
>ERZ773155.3667-NODE-3667-length-10166-cov-4.851943_pt1 | contig 10166 bp, 7 predicted proteins | sample MGYA00511262_ERZ773155 | MGnify/ENA primary metagenome ERZ773155 (study PRJEB29015, sample SAMEA2737828) | human gut metagenome | biome: human gut; feature: human-associated habitat; material: faeces | place: China | collected 2012 ... | reverse complement strand
ATGTGTTAAGCACGCCGCCAGCGTTCGTCCTGAGCCAGGATCAAACTCTCTATAAATTGTATTTATACGGCTTTCGCCGTCTAAATCATTTCATAGAGCTATTTCCATAGCTTCAAAAACTTTTTATCCTTACTCCGGCCGGTAATTGACTTAACCCGCCCGAAGCAAGCTTCGTTTGTACATTTCTGTACAACGTCTGGTGCTTTTCGTTTCGTTCATTGTTTAATTTACAAGGTACACGCTCCATGCGGAACAGTTTCATTATATCACATCAGGTTTCGCTTGTCAAGTACTTTTTTCTTCGACTTTCAACCTTTTGTGACCCGCCCTCGCGGACAGCTTATTTAGGTTGCCACATCAGCGCTCCGTTGTCAAGTACGAATTTCCATTGTCTGACAACTTTTTTCGCTTTCGTGTTTCCCATCAGCCATCCCGACGACTTTGTTAGGATACTACACAATCTCCGCTTTGTCAAGCGATTTGCCCGTCTTTTTTATCATTTGTAATGTCTGTCAAAAGCAAAGCTAATCTCTTGTCTCTTTTTGACACATCGCGCCGCACAGGCATCTCCATTATAATATATATGGTATTATCCCGCCGCCGGATGAGTAGCGCCCGGACATTTATAGAGCACCCCGTCCTGCACATCCACGCCCTTGATGCGGAAAAGCTCCTCCACCGTGACAAACCGCACGCCCCACGCCTGCAGGCGGTCAATCGCACGCAGCGCCGCCTCCACGCTCGCGGCGTAGCAGTCGTGCAGGAGGATCACATCCCCGTCATCCGCTTCCCGCAGGATGATGTCCAGCACCTTATCCGCATCGCGCAGGTCCCAGTCGCGCGTGTCAACCGACCAGTGCAGCAACGGCGTGTGGATCGCCGAGAGCTCCGCCTGACTGATGAGCCCGTAGGGCGGGCGAACCCAGTACGTCCCCTCCCCCAGCAGCTGCTGCAGCGCCGCATCACAGCGCGCCAGATCCCGCAGCGCCGAGGCCGTGTCGGTTTTCTGGAGCATCGCGTGGTCATAGGAGTGGTTCCCGATCTGATGCCCCTCCGCCTGCATACGCCGCACGAGTTCCTCCTGCCCGTCAATTTTGCTGCCGATTAGGAAGAACGTCGCATGCACGCCGCGCTCACGCAGGCCGTCCAGTAGGATCGGCGTGCAGGTCGGCGACGGCCCGTCATCAAAGGTCAGCGCCGCATAGCGGTCCACCGGTGGTATATCCGTCTCTGCCGTCACCGGCTGCACCGTTGGTGCCGCGCAGCCGGTCAGCATCAGCGCCGACGCAAGCAGCGCGGCAAGTCGTCTCTTCACATCGCATCACCGCTGCGAGTATATGCGCCGACGCGCCGGATATGTCTGTCAGGTATTCTCCCAGCCCCAGCTGCCGCTGTCGAAAAAATTCTGCCAGTCCTCCTCGGTGGGCCAGCTCTCGTCATCGGCATCGCCGGGCCAGACAGGCCGCCGGTTCTCGTCGGGGCCAGTGTTCCCCTCGTCCCAGTCGCTCCAATCCTGATCGTCCCAGTCGCCGCCGTCCCAGTCGCTCCAATCCTGATCGTCCCAGTCGCCGCCGTCCCAGTCCTCGCCCCACGAGTAGTCCGGCGTGCTCTGCGCATGGTCCCACACGCTGCTCGCAATGATCATGCGCAGCACGCTGACAATCACCCCCACCGCAATCGCGATGATTACCGCCGTCACCAGCTTCGCAAACAGCGGCTGGCCGCCGGTTTTCCGCCGCGGCTTTTCGGGTGCGCGCCGCACTCTGCCGCCGCGCGTCTGCTCCTCGTAGCAGATCTTTTCCTCGAAGCAGACCTTCCCACCGCCGCCCGGCATGCGCCCGGTCGATGCCGCGCGGTCATCCAGATGATGCACCGTGCCGTCGGCTTCGACCGTCTCCCGCCGGGGCGGACGGTTGTAAGCGCCGCACGATGGGCAGCAGCCGTTCTCCTCGTAGCTGTAGCTCTTCCCGCAGGCCTTGCAGTGAACCGTGGCCATAAGCAGCCCTCCTTGTCTCTCTATTTTTCTCTGGTCTCAGCATAGCATACCACGTAGGGAATTACCAGCCTATTTTTCAGATAAATAAAAAGGAGGGGCTATCGTCTCTCCTTATATTATATGTGTTGATTCCTTGCCTAAGCAGCGTTTCAGCGGTCCCTTGAAAGTTCCGTCTATTCTCGCAGTGCGCCCGACGGCCAAGGACCTCTCTTCCACAAACTTATAGTAAATTTTTTCATTCTATTCAGCATTTGCATTGAAGCAAATTAAAAAAGCGCACGGATAGAAGTGATTTTGCATAAATTATCTTGCTTTTTGTCGAGGCTTTAGTATACTATAGATATGGCGTATGCTTCGCCGCAGAGAGACCCAAAACACATAAAGGAGAATGTATCATGATTCAGATTATTGCCGCAATCCTGTCCATGGCGGGCTCTTGGATGGTCTATAAAAAGATGGGCCGTCAGGGCTGGGAAGGCATCGTCCCCATTTACAATACCTACGTCCTCTGTCAGGAGCTGTATGGCAACGGCTGGAAATTTCTCCTGCTGCTGATCCCCTTCTATAACATTTATTTTGCCATCAAGATGATGATTGACCTGGCCAAGGCGTTCAATCTGGGCGCAGGCTTTGGCATCGGCCTTCTGCTGCTGCCGTTCGTGTTCTGGCTGATTCTGGCATTCGGCAGCACGCAGTATAAGGACGGTAGCTATGCCAACACCCAGCCGGACATGGTAGAAGATGTCGTCAACAAGGCCAAAGATGTCGTATCCGGCAGCCACAGCAGCAACGAACAGTAAAACGGACACCCCCAGCAGCCTGTCCCGCATCGCTGCCAGACAGGGTGTTTTCCGAGAAATAAAAGAAGGCGAGACTATAGCCTCGCCTTCTTTTATTTCTCTTGTCTTACTTGCCGAAGTAGCGCTTCAGCAGGCCCTCGAAGGCCTTGCCGTGGCGGGCTTCGTCGCGGGCCATCTCATGCACGGTGTCGTGAATGGCGTCCAGACCGTTCTTCTTGGCGCAGGCGGCCAGGTCGAACTTGCCCTGGGTAGCGCCGAACTCGCAGTCAACACGCCATGCCAGGTTCTTCTTGGTGGAGGCGGTCATGTTGGGCTCCAGGGTAGAACCCAGCATCTCGGCGAACTTGGCAGCGTGCTCAGCCTCTTCATAAGCAGCCTTCTCCCAGTACAGGCCGATCTCGGGATAGCCCTCACGGTGAGCGATCCGGGCCATGCACAGATACATACCCACCTCGCTGCACTCGCCGTTGAAGTTGGCCATGAGCTGATCGAAGATATACTTCTTATCCTCCTCGGAGATGTCGGCGTTGTTCTTCACGGTCTCTGCATAGATGCCGAACTTGTGCTCAGCAGCCAGCTTCAGCTCGCCCTTGACCTCTTCAAACGCATTCTTGGCGTGGCAGACGGGGCACTCGACGGGAGCCTCGGGACCCTCATAAATGTAACCGCAAACCTTGCAGACCCACTTCTTCATAGTTATATCCTCCTTAAATAATTACCTTATCTTTGCCCTTTCCTTGAGCGTTTTTTGCTTTGTGAGTGTAGTATATCAGGAATTATTTCTATTTGCAAGTTGCAAATGCAACTTTTTTGAAAGAACATAAAATTGTTCACGCTTTGTTAGAGCTATTGAACTATTCAAAGACTATCCCACACAGATACAGCGGCCGGGGAAGCGATCGCTTCCCCGGCCACACTGGTTGATCTTATTCCTCGTTCCGGGCCTTGGCCTCTGCGATCGCCTTCTCCTGCGCCGCGGGAGGGCAATCCTCATAGCGGACAAAGTGCAGGGTAAAGGTGCCGCGGGACTGAGTCATGGAGCGGAGGTCGATGGCATAGGTGCTCATCTCGCCCATGGGGACCTCAGCAGTGATGACCTGCTCGCCATTGCCAGCAGGGTCCATACCCATGACGCGGCCGCGACGCTTGTTCAGGTCACCCATGACATCGCCCATGTAGCTGTCAGGCACGGTGACCTTCAGCTCGCCCACAGGCTCCATCAGGCAGGGGTTGGCCTCAGGCAGAGCGGCCTTGTAGGCCAGCTGAGCGGCGGTCTTGAATGCAATTTCAGAGGAGTCAACGGGGTGATAGGAGCCATCATACAGAACGGCCTTCAGATTCACCACCGGATAACCGGCCAGAGGACCGTGGACGCAGGCCTCCCGCAGGCCCTTTTCCACAGCGGGGAAATAGTTCTTGGGCACGGAGCCGCCGAACACTTCCTCAGCGAAGATCATGTCATCCTGCTCGGTCTGGGGCTCGAAGCGGATCCACACGTCACCGAACTGGCCGCTGCCGCCGGTCTGCTTCTTATGACGGCCCTGCTTCTGCACGGTCTTGCGGATCTTCTCACGGTAAGCCACGCGGACAGGGCTCAGCTCCACTTCCACGTTGAAGCGGGTCTTGAGCTTACTGACCAGCACATCCACCTGCATATCGCCGGCGCCGGAGAGGACCATCTGATGGGTCTCGGCGTTGTTGACCACGGAGAAGGAGGGGTCCTCCTCATTGAGACGGTTCAGGCCCTGAGCCACCTTATCGTCCTGGCCGCGGGTCTTGGGGGCGATGGCCACAGAGTAGCAGGGTTCAGCGAAGGGGATGCCCTTCAGCGCCACGACCTTACGGCTGTCGCACAGGGTATCGCCGGTCTTGACCTTATCCATCTTGGCGATGGCGCCGATATCGCCGCACACCAGCTCCTTGACCTCGGTGGCCTTCTTGCCCCGCATGGTATACAGGCGGCCCAGCTTCTCGTTGTCGCCGGTGCGGGCATTGACCATGGTCATATCCGGCGTGATGCTGCCGGAGAGGACCTTCACGAAGGAGTACTTGCCGTACTGGTCAGAAATGGTCTTGAACACGAAAGCCGTGGGCACACCACCGGCGGACACCACGAATTCCTCGGTGGTACCGTCAGCCAGAGTGGCCTTATGATAGTTGCCCTGCTCGGGAGAGGGCAGCAGCTCCATGATGTTGTCCAGCAGCATCAGGGTGCCCATATCAGCCACGGCGCTGCCGCACAGCACGGGGAATACGCTCAGCTCACGGACGCCCTGACGGAGGCCCTGAGCCATCTCGGCGTAGGTGAAGTCCTCGCCGTTGAAGAAGCGCTCCATGAATTCCTCGCTGGTCTCCGCCACGGATTCCTTCAGCGCATCGTTGAACTCGTTGATGACGGCCACCTTATCCTCAGGCAGCTCGATCTCCACACGCTTACCGTCCTGCATCTCATAGGCGCGCTTATTCAGGATGTCCATGAGGCCGGTGACCTTCTTGTTTTCGTCCAGCGTAGGCACCACAACGGGAGCGATCTTGTTGCCGAAGCGCTCACGGAGCGCATCAAAGGTGGCGTTATAGTCGCTGTGATCCTCGTCGATCTTGGAGATATAGATAAAGCGGGGCATATTCCGCTCTTCGCAATACTTCCACGCCTTCTCAACGCCCACGGACACACCGTCCTTAGCGGAGGCCACGATGATGGCGGCGTCGGCGGCCCGGAGAGCCTCCATCACTTCGCCGGAAAAGTCGAATGCGCCCGGAGTATCCAGCACGTTGATGCGGCAGCCCTTATAGTCGATAGGCGCCACAGCGGTGGACAGAGAGATCTGACGCTTGACCTCTTCGGGATCATAATCACAAACGGTATTGCCGTCCGCGACTCTGCCCATACGGTCGATGGCGCCGGTCATAAACAGCAGGCTCTCTGCCAGAGAAGTCTTACCGCTGCCGCTGTGACCCAGCAGGCAGACGTTACGGATGTTCTGTACTGAATAGCTCATGTTTGTTCCACTCCTTATGTTGATGCTGTTGACACGGCCCGAACGGGCCGATAAAAGATCTGTCAACCATTGAGACTCACTCAATGTGTTAATTATACCGCTTTTTCACAGGCAATACAATAAGAATTTTGTGAGATCTTACATTTTGGAGGGGTAGGCAAAAAGGGTCGCCTATTTTTGTGGGGTCCCGCAAAAATCATTTTTCTTGAAAAAAAGTCTTTTGGTCCCGGACAGCGCGAAAAAGTACCGGGAGGCAGGGAAAAAGCCTGCCTCCCGGTACTTTATTCTGTCAAGTGTCAATATCGGCCGGTCCAGTCGCTCATCAGCAGCACCGGCAGAGTCCACAGCAGCAAAAACACCGTCAGGGACAGGGGGGTGAGCAAATCGAACTTCCCCAGAGACACCAGATACGCTGTCAGCAAAACACCGGCGGCGCTGCCCGCCAGAGACAGCCAGGTAGCCCGGCGCACCGCTGTCCGCAGACGGCGGCTGCCCACCACTGCTTCGGCGTAAGGCAGCAGGCCCTCCCGCAGCAGCAGCGCCCGGGGCAGGCCCCGGTCCTCCTCCGCTTCGCTGAGGGCCACCCGGTCCGTCAGCTGCGGATACTCCACCTTGATCTTCTTATAGAACTTCCGCTTCAGCAGCGCCGGGGTGATGTTGGGGTCCCGTACCGCCAGAATCGGCGTGATCCGGCTGCGGTGCAGGGTCCGCAGCGCGTAGTCCACATTTTCCGATGCCTCATACTTCACGGCGAACACCGCCGCCAGCTGATGATCGATGGCCAGGAAAATGCCGGTCTTCAGATTGATGTTGCTGGGCAGACGCACATCCTGCTTCCGCAGGAAGGAGGCCGTCCCCAACAGGACGGATTCCCCGTGGATCGTGCAGCCAAAGCCGCCCTGCTCGTAAAAGCTCAGGTCCTGAGCCGTTTCCCGTGGGGCGTTCTCCCCCACCGCCAGTCCCTCAAAGACCCGCTCCAGGCCGCAGCCCGCCGCACGGGCGGCTGCCGCCGCATAAGCCGACACCTTTCCAAGTTCCTCGCCGTAGACCTTCACCCCGTTGAGCCGGATGGTCCCCGGCGGGAACAGGTCGGTATCCGTCAGGATCATGCCCCGGCGCTTTCCTACCCGGGCCGCGCCGTCCCAGCCCGCCACGGCACAGCCGCTTTTCTGCTGTCGGCGGGTCAGCCGGGACCATGGCAGGCTCCAGCACAGCGGCAGGGAACAGGTGGCTCCCGCCGTCAGGATCACGGACCAGTTCCGCAGGAAGTCAATTCCGTGTCCCCGTCCCAAAGAGGTCAAGCCCGCGAATACCAGCGCGGCCATAAAAATCACCGGCAGGAACACCGTCTGAAGACGGGAGGCATAATCATCCCGCATGGCGGTGGTGTAAAAGCCCCGCAGGTCTCCCCTCTGCTTGCAGGCACCCCTTGGAGTTTCCGTGACCAAGTAAGGGGGGTGATCGTCCAGCGATGCCAAACGGAAGCTATCATAGCTGCCCCGGCTTTCCCGGCTGATGCCCCACTGGGCAAAGCACAGCGCCAGTCCCGCCGCAGCGGTATAGGGAAGCGCTTCTCCCCGCCCCGGAACAAGCAGCCACAACGCGCAGTCCACCGCCGCCGCCACCACCGCCAACGACACCAGCAATGCGCTGACGCAGCGTTTTTCACTCAGCTTCCGGATCGCGTACACCGGCACGTGCCAGCACAGCACCAATTCGATCAGCAGACAGGCCAGCATGGCAACGCCTTGGATCTGCCGGTCTCCGGTCCAGAAGGGGACCGTGACGCCGGACTGCTCCGCCGCCATAGCGGCGATAGGCACCAGCGCTGTAAAAAAGGCAAATCCCAGAGACCGGTGACGGCTCTTATAGGCTTCCCGCTCCTCAGACGCGACCTCGCTGAGCTCCGGTTCTTCCCCGATGCTCTCCGCCTCGGTAAGAGGCTTTACCGATTCCTCCGGGGCTTCCATGGAATCGTAGAGCTGCTCCGTTTCCTCCTGCCACTTCCGGGAGAACAGCCCCCGTTTCGGCTTCAGCAGCGTTTCGTGGTGCTCCTCCATCACGGCCCCTACCGTTGTCCCTACCAGTTCTTCCAGACTCAGGAAGCGGGTAGCCTCCGGCTCCGGGCCGTCATCTGTCCGGGGTTCTTCCTCCGGGTCCGAATCGTCGGCAAGGGGGGCCTCCCCGTCCTGTTCCAGCGCCGCCGCGGCGATCCGTTCCTCCCAGAGGGCCATTGCCGATTTGGGCGTTGGAGATGGGGCCGTCTCTGTCGGTTCAGGGGCGGAAGGCTGTTCAGGAGCCGGTGCCTTGGGCGTATCCGGCTCCGCCGGAGCGGTCTCGCGCTCCACCTCTTCCATGATTTTCTGCTGGCGGCTGGAGCCGTACTCCGCCAGAATCTCCTCTAAGGTGTAATCCTCGTCAGACGGCGGCGTATCCCAGGTGCCTGTGCCGTATTCTGTTTTCTCGACATCCTTTGACACCGTGTTCTCTCCAAACTTCTCAGTTCATCCGCTGACGCACGGCCTCATACAGCAGGATCGCTGCCGAGGCGCTGGCGTTCAGGGAATTCAGATCACCCTTCATGGGGATGCTCACCAGAAAATCGCAGTTTTCGGCAGCCAGACGGGTCATGCCGTCCCCCTCGCTGCCGATGACGATGGCAGCGGCGCCCTTCAGGTCCGCGTCATACAGGCCGGTGGTACCATTGGCCGCCGTGCCGAATACCCAGACCCCCTGCTTTTTCAGGTCCTTCAGCAGAGAGGGGATGTTGGGCACCCGAGCCACCTTCATGTGAGACACCGCGCCTGCGGAGGTCTTGGCCACCACGCTGGTCAATCCCGCACTGCGGCGCTTGGGAATGACCACGCCGTGAGCGCCGGCGCAATAAGCCGTCCGGATGATGGCGCCCAGATTGTGGGGGTCGGAGATCTCGTCGCACACCACGATCAGGGGCGGCTCGTTCTTGGCGGCGGCATCTGCCAGAATATCGTCTACACTGACGTACTCCCGCACCGCTGCCAGAGCGATGACGCCCTGATGGGCGTGGGTGCGGCTCATGCCGTCCAGCTTCCGCCTGTCGGCCTCCACCACCACGATGCCCGCCGCCCGGGCCTTGGAGGCGATGTGGCCCAGGGTCTTGTCCACCTCACCCTTCTGGATGAAAATTTTGTCGATGCTGGCCTCCGTCCGCAGGGCTTCGATCACCGCGTTGCGGCCTTCAATGAGGCCGTCGGCCTCGGCGGTCAGCTGGTCTTTTCTTTCGTCTGTCATATTAGAATCCTCTCATGATCGGAATTTGTCAAAATCTGCGGGGTATACTTTTTACAGTATATCACAGAACCGGTCCACAATAAAGATGAATTTAAAAAAACGTTTCCGTTCAGCACGTCCAAGTTTACAGAAAGTTTATGAAAAGGCAGTCTCTTTTCCTTGTGGTTTCAAGGAGGTTGTGCTATACTGCTTTTTAATTTCACACACTCTGAAAGGAGTTCTCAATGGACCAGAACGATAAAAACAATAAAAACCGACGGGGCAACCGCAACCTGCTGGGTGCCGGTAAGCTGGTGGCCTGGGCGCTGGCGCTGACGCTGGTGTTCTACTGCACCAGCAGCTACATGGGATCCGCCGGAAAGCAGGCCTCCAACATCAACATCAAGTACAGCGATTTCATCGCCATGATGGAGAGCAAGCAGGTGGAGGACGTCACCGTGGACCTCTCCGAGGGCCTGCTGTATATCGTCCCCAAGGACGGCTATGTCTACGCCGCTGAGAACGGCACCGCCTACACCAAGTCCACGGATCAGGACGGCAAGGCCGTTTACGCTTTTACCGACGCCGACGGCAAGGAGCATACCGCGGCGCTGAAGCTCTTTACCGTAAAGATGGAGTCTAATGACACTCTGGTGGAGCGGATGCATGAGGCCGGAAAAACAGACTATGACACGAAGTACGAGCCTCAGATGAGCCCGCTCCTTCTGTTCGCCATCAACTTCATCCTGCCCTTTGTCTTTATCATGCTGATGTTCTCCCTCATCATGCGAATCATGTCCAAAAAGGGTATGGGCGGCATGGGCGGGATCGGCGGCGTAGGTAAGGCCAACGCCAAGGTCTATATGGAAAAGCAGACCGGCGTTACCTTTGCCGATGTGGCCGGTCAGGACGAGGCCAAGGAATCCCTGACGGAGATCATCGACTTCCTGCACAATCCCAAGAAATATACCGACATCGGTGCCAAGCTCCCCAAGGGCGCTTTGCTGGTAGGCCCTCCGGGCACCGGCAAAACGCTGCTGGCCAAGGCCGTGGCCGGCGAAGCCAATGTCCCCTTCTTCTCCATCTCCGGCTCCGACTTTGTGGAGATGTTCGTGGGCGTGG
>ERZ773155.3659-NODE-3659-length-10182-cov-3.539943_pt1 | contig 10182 bp, 9 predicted proteins | sample MGYA00511262_ERZ773155 | MGnify/ENA primary metagenome ERZ773155 (study PRJEB29015, sample SAMEA2737828) | human gut metagenome | biome: human gut; feature: human-associated habitat; material: faeces | place: China | collected 2012 ... | reverse complement strand
AACAACAGCGGCATCACCGGGGCCGGATGTGGTACACTGTATATTGTAAAGCGATTTCCCGCCGAATCTTATCGTGCGCAGTTCCGCGCTATTTTTCAGGAGGACTATGAAACCCGATTACAAGCTGGTCGCCAAGGCCAAATATATCCACATGACCGCCGACCTTGCCAGCGAGGTCTGGCACGAGGTCTACAAACGCTATTTTCCCGCAAAGCAGCTGGACGCCCTCATCGAGAACTTGCAGAGCGCCGACTCTATTGAAGAGGACATCGACAACGATGTGAACTACTTCCTCGTCTTCCTCGGCAGCAGCCTCATCGGCTACTTTGCATGGAAGATGGAGAACACTTCGCTCCATCTCCTCTACCTCAAGCCCGAATACCGCGGCAAGGCCATCGGCCGGGACATCGTGGCGTCCTGCGAGCGTCTGGCCCGGGGCGAGGGCCGGGGCCGCGTCTGGTGCGGCGTCAACGCCAAGGCCCTGCCAGTGCAGCAGTTCTTCAAGGCCCGGGGCTACCGTTCCCTCGGCCCTGCCGAGAGTGAGGGCGGCATCGAGCGCAACGAGCTGATTTTTGAACGGATGTTGTAAATTTCCTGCAAAGGCCATTGCTTTTTCTTCTCATTTGTACTACACTAAAGTAGTGTATTGAAGTACCCGTTTGCGGGTCCAACATCATTGAATGACCGGGGAGGAACTGTATATGGCAAAGGACCATCCGACCGGAAAATCCGGCCTGTATGCCGCTTTTCTGGAGCTTGAGACGCCGGAGGAGTGCTACCGCTTCTTGCAGGATGTATGCAGCTACGCAGAGCTGAGCGCGATGGAGCAGCGCTACAACATCGCCGAAAAGCTCATGCGCAAGCAGAGCTACACCAGCATCATGGGCAACATCGGCGCATCCAGCGCCATCATCAGCCGCGTAAGCCGTGTGCTGGGCCGGGATGACAGCGTCCTGCGCCGCATTCTGGAAAAGAACGGCGTCTCCGCTGACACCGAAGACTGAATTTCTACTGACCGCTGGCGCACTGCGGGCCGGGGATGCCCCGCCTGCGGTGCGCTTTTTCTTTGATTTATAAAAGGAGTATCTGATTATGAGCAAAGCTGTTCTGTTTTTTGCCGACGGCACTGAGGAGTGCGAGGCCCTGCTGGTGGCCGACCTTCTCCGCCGCGCCAAGGTCGAAGTCATCATTGCGTCCGCCATGGGCCGCCGCGCCCTCGTCAGCAGCCACGGCATCCACCTGAACGCCGACGCGCTGGCCGAGGATGTGGATTACAGCGACGTAGACATGGTCATCCTGCCCGGCGGCATCCCGGGTACGCCCAACCTCGCCGAGAACAAGACCGTCACCGACACCTGCGTTTCTTTTGCCAAGGCAGGCAAGAAGGTCGCCGCCATCTGCGCCGCACCCAGCGTCCTCGCCAGCCTCGGCCTGCTGGAAGGCAGGAACGCCACCGCCCACTCCGGATTTCAGGACAAGCTGGCCGGTGCCCATGTGCTGGACGCCGAAGTGGTCGTGGACGGCAACATCACCACCAGCTACGGTCTGGGCGGTGCCATCCCCTTTGCGCTGGAGCTGGTGCGCCAGCTGGCGGGAGAAGCCGAAGCCGACCGCATCCGCAGCGCCATCGCCTACCGGCACTGAGAGGAGGGAGACTGTATGCGTTTTGTCACCTGCCGCCTGCCGGACGGCATGGAGGACCCTGCCATCCTCTCGCAGGACGGCACACAGGTCTGGCCGCTGAGCTGGCTGGGGCTCTCCTATGAGACCCTGTCCGACGCCATCCCCTTCCTCACCCCGCAGGTGCGGTTCGGCTTGCAGCTGGCCATCAGCGGCATCCCCGCGCTGCCGGTGGAGGCTGTCACCCTGCAAAGCCCCATCCCCAGCCCTGCACAGGACGTAGTCTGTCTGGGCATCAACTACATGGCACACTCGGACGAGGCCGAAAAGTACTCTGCGGATGCCTTTTCCACCCAGCATCAGGACGCCATCTACTTCTCCAAGCGGGTCAGCCGCGCGGTACCGGACGGTGGCTTCATCGAGGCACACACCGACCTTGTGCAGAAGCTGGACTACGAGTGTGAGCTGGCTGTGGTGCTGGGCAAGGACGCCAAGGATGTGCCCGCCGGGCAGACCAAAGACTATGTGTTCGGCTACACCATCCTGAACGATGTCTCCGCCCGGGACGTGCAGACCGCCCACAAGCAGTGGTATTTTGGCAAAAGTCTGGACGGCTTTACCCCCATGGGGCCCTGCATCGTCACTGCCGATGAATTCGACACCTACCCGCCCGCGCTGCCCATCCGCAGCCGGGTGAACGGCGAACTGCGGCAGGATTCCAACACCAAGCTGCAAATTTTTGATATCGACCACGTCATCCACGAGCTTTCACAGGGCATGACCCTGAAGGCCGGTACCATCATTGCCACCGGCACCCCTGCCGGGGTGGGCATGGGCATGGACCCGCCGCAATTCTTGCACCCGGGCGACACCGTGCAGTGCGAGATCGAAGGGATCGGCACGCTGACCAACACCGTGCGCTGAAACCCCTTGTGGAACTGCCTAAAATTTCACATGGATTTCAGTCTGATTGCACGAAATGCCGCCGCAGTACTGCTCTTTTGCGGTAAAATATGGTATACTATGAAGTACTGATAAAAAATGCGGCGCATCCGCATCAAAGGGGTAAATGACATGAAGGAATACGCATTTGGCATCGATCTGGGCGGCACCACTGCCAAGGTCGGCCTGTTCACCACCAGCGGCAAGCTGCTGGAAAAGTGGGAGGTAAGCACCGATACTTCTAATAACGGTGCTCACATTCTGGAAAATCTGGCTGCTGCCGTGCAGCAGAAGATGCAGGAAAAGGGTCTGTCCGCAGACGAAGTCGAGGGTGTCGGTCTGGGCGTGCCCGGCCCGGTGCTGGATTCCAGCATCGTGCCCATCGTGTGTGCAAACCTTGGCGGCTGGGGCAACCGCAACGTGTCCATTGAGCTCAGCGAGCTGCTGGGCGGCATCCGGGTGCTGGTGGGCAACGACGCCAACGTGGCTGCGCTGGGCGAGATCTGGATGGGCGCGGCACAGGGCTGCCGCAGCGCCGTCATGGTCACGCTGGGCACCGGCGTGGGCGGCGGCGTCATCGTGAACGGCAAGGTCATCGACGGCGCTCACGGTGCCGGCGGCGAGATCGGCCACATCACCGTCAACCCCCACGAGACCGCTGTCTGCGGCTGCGGCAAGCGCGGCTGTCTGGAGCAGTATTCCAGCGCCACCGGCGTTGTGCGCTGCATGAAGAAACTGCTGGACGCAAACCCGGACACCGTCTGCACCCTGCGCGGCAGGGACTTTGAAGCCAAGGACGTGTTCGACGCCGCCCGCGCCGGGGATGCACTGGCTGCCCGTGAGGTGGACGAGATGGCCTCCACGCTGGGCATGGCACTGGCAAACATTGCCGCCACCACCGACCCCGAAATGTTCATGATCGGCGGCGGCGTGGCCCGCGCCGGGGAGATTCTGTTCAACCCGCTGGTGCGCCACTACAAGGAGTACGCCTTCCAGTCCTGTAAGGAGACTCCCATCAAGGCCGCCAGCCTTGGCAACGATGCCGGCATCTACGGTGCCGTGCGCCTGATCGTGGGTGCCTGATAAGGAAAATAGCCCGCCTTCACCGTACCGATCGGGCAGAAGGCTGAAAACATAAGATCAAAGCAAAAAGAGATAGGCAACCCCTTTCGGGGAAACCTATCTCTTTTTTGTTGGTGCTGTTTTGCAAAAGCCCTTAGTTGAACTTGAAAATCTTGCGCAGCTGGCGGTAGGTGGAAATGACCACCTTGTCGCCGCCGGGGAAGCGCAGGTCGGTCAGGCCGCCAAGGTTCACGCGTACGGCGCGGTAGACGCCGGGGGTGACGTGATCCTTGAGGTACTGCCACAGCTCTGCCTTTTTGGCGTATGCTTCGGCGCTGCCGTCCAGCAGCAGGAAGATGTCGCTGACCGCCATCATCACAGAGAGGTAGTGCACCATGTAGGCGCGCAGACGCTTCTGACCTTTGAGTGCGTCCAGATCCTGACAGTCGATCATGTGCCTGGTGACCCGCAGCTGCTGGTCCACACGGCCGATCATCACGCTTTCGTTCACGCTCTGGTCTGCGCGGCCGATGAAGTAGCGGTACAGATCCAGATCCATATAGTACATGCTCTTGACGTAGGGCAGCGGCTGGTACACAAAGATGTTGTCCACATAGAAGGTGTGCTTGGGCAGCACCATGCCGCACTGGCGCAGCACCTCGGTGAGGGTCATGCCGTTCCAGACCACATCAATGGTCTTGCCGTCCAACTCCATGACCTTGCTGTCCCAGTCGATGATCTGGAACTGGGCCTCCACGCCCAAGCTCTCGGCAAATTCCTTGGCAAGGTCGGCATCAAAGCCCACCCATTCACCGCTCTCGTCCTGGTAGTCCATGGGCTCAAATTCCGTGATGCCCACCACCAGCGTGCCCTTGTCCTGCACATAGGCCTGATCGCTTGCTTCTGCAGTATCGGTATCCTCCTCCGCCGTATCGCCGCAGGCGGCCAGAGAGAACACCATCGCAAGCGCCATCAGCACAGACCAGATCTTCTTTGCTTTCATCGTTGATCCTCCAAATCCCGAAGCGGTGACCCGCCCGTTTAATTCATTAGCAGTTTACCATACTAAATCGTTCCTGTAAAGATGTAAAACAAGACAATAAGCACCTCGGATTTCAGCGCCGATTTTGTGCAACTCGCCCAACAATAGACGGGCCGTCATACTTTTGCCGTGGAGGACATAGAGATGGAACATGACTATGGAGCGGAAAAAGGACGGGATGCTATGAATACCAGTATCTATCAGAATATCGCCACCCGCACCGCTGGGGATATCTACATCGGCGTGGTGGGTCCCGTGCGCACCGGGAAGTCCACCTTCATCAAGCGGTTCATGGAGACCCAGGTGATCCCCAACATCGACAACGTCTACCGCAAGGAGCGGGCCCGGGATGAGCTGCCCCAGAGCGGGTCCGGCCGGACCATCATGACCGCCGAGCCCAAATTCGTCCCGGAGGAGGCCGTTCAGGTCACCATGGACAACGGGGCGGCCTTCTCCGTCCGCCTCATCGACTGCGTAGGCTATATGGTTCCCGGCGCGGTGGGCTCCCTGGAGGACGACAGCCCCCGCATGGTAACCACCCCCTGGTTTGACTATGAGATCCCCATGACCGAGGCCGCGGAGATCGGCACACGCAAGGTCATTGCGGAGCATTCCACCATCGGTATCGTGGTCACCACAGACGGTTCCATTACCGACATTCCCCGGGAGGACTATCTGGAGGCGGAGGAGCGGGTGATCACCGAGCTCAAGGAGTTGGGAAAGCCCTTCCTGGTGGTGCTCAACTCGTCCTACCCCAATTCCGACCGGGCACAGGCCATCCGGGCGGACATCGCCTCCCGCTATGACGTGACGTGTGTGTGCGCCGACTGCCTGGAGCTGGACGAGGCGGCGGTAACCGCCATCATCAAGGGGGTGCTCTACGAGTTCCCGGTGAAGGAGCTGGATCTGTTCCTGCCCGCGTGGGTCGAGGCCCTCCCGGAGGAGCACCCGATCAAAGCCGGACTCTACCGCCACATCGCCGAGCAGGCGCGGGAGCTGAACCACATCCGCGAGCTCGCGCCGTGCATGGACGCGGTGGCGCAGCTGGAGACGGTCGACGCGGCATCCGTGCGCAGCATCAACCTCGGCATCGGCGTGGCGGAGGCGGAGCTGACGCTCCCGCGCAGCCTGTTTTACAGCACGCTCAGCGAGCAGTCCGGGCTCACCGTCGCGGACGACGGGGATCTGCTGGAGCTGCTGACGGAGCTGGCGCGGGTGCGCGCGGAATACGAAAAAGTGGCGGACGCGCTGCGCTGCGCGCGGGAGAGCGGCTACGGCATCGTGATGCCGAGCGTGGAGGAGCTGAACCTCGAGGATCCGGAGATCGTGCGGCAGGGGGGACGCTACGGCGTGCGCATGAAGGCGAGCGCCCCGTCGATCCACATGATCCGCGCCGACATCGAGACGGTCGTCTCGCCCATCGTCGGCAACGAGAAGCAGTCCGAGGACATGGTAAACTATCTCATGCAGGAGTTCGAGGGCGACACGAGCAAAATCTGGAATTCGAACATCTTCGGCCGGAGCTTCCACGAGATCGTGGAGGAGGATCTGCAGGCCAAGCTCAAGCGCATGCCCGAGAGCGCACAGAAGAAGCTGCGCGAAGCGCTCGGCCGCATCATCAACGAGGGGGGCGGCGGGCTGATTTGCATCATCCTGTAAAAAGCGCCGCTCGCTGCGGAGACGACGGAAGGCAGGGCCACAGGCCCTGCCTTCCGTATGCTTTATGGGATGCTGAAGCTGAATACCCACTGGCTCACACAGAGCACCCGACCGTCGGCGCGGTTGTGGCTGTAGGCCTCCGCCGACGGCTCCACGGGATACTGCAGCCACGTCTTCTGGTGGACGTAATCCATCTGGATGCGGAGATAGGGCGTCTCCGCCGGGGTTCTGACGCGGCAGGCGACGTAGCCGCGCTGGTTTTCACCCCGGTTCGGAAGCGAAAAGGCGGCGATGCCGTTTGTCTGCGTCACGAGTGTGCCGAAGCTGCTGTATGCGGCGGTCACGTTGCCGAGGGAGGCGTATGGCGCGGCGTTCGCCGCACCGCCGCGGTCATACAGCACGCGCCCCGTCCAATCACCCCAGTCGACGGGTTCGTCTGAGGTGGGGAGGACGCGGAGCGCTTCCGTGCCGTAAAAGCCGGGATTCTCGAGCCAGCGGAAGTGATAGAACACGATCCACTCACCCCCGCCGTCCGAGGCTTCCGCTATCTGTACGGCGACACCCGTGACACGCAGCTCCCGCGTGTCATAGACGATGTCCGTCCATGTGTGCTGGCCGAAACCCTTTTTGACGGTGCGCCCGTCGTTCATGGGGACGTCCTCCGACCGGCTCACCACGCGCAGCGCGCCGCGGCAGGCGGCGAGATCGTCCTCCGAGAGATCCGCAAACACATCCTCCGGAAATCCGAGCGCCGCGAGCTGCGATCGCTCTTCGGCATACGCACCCTGCGGCGGCAACGCCGTCCAGTCCATCGCGTAGCTCCCGCCGAAGAGGTAGCCACAGGCGATACAGGCGGCAAGCCAAGCCGTAAGCCCCGCAGCGAGCCACCCGTCCGGCACCCGCACCGCCGCGGGGCGGACGGCGTACCCGCTCTCGTCCAGCACCCTGGTGAGCCTGAACAGACTGCGCAGAACGCAGAGATAGGCGGCGAGAATGACCGCGGCGAAGAGCCAGCCGACGTTTGGCCGCGCGAAAGTCAGCGCAACCAGCAGCACATACCAGAAAAAGAGCGCCGCCGCGCTTTTACCGGACGGGAGCCCGGCCTTCCGCTGCACGGCGTCCAGCCCGCGCCAGAGACAGAGGAACACCGCGAGTTCGAGCGCCGCGGCGGCATAGCCGAGCCAACTGGACGCCGTCTCCGGCGCAATCGCGGCACGCAGCGCAAGACCCGCAGCGGCGCACGCAAACCACGCGCCGCAGAGCCGGAAGCCCGCGCAAAACCAGCGATTCTCGCGCCGCAGAGCGCGAAAACCGAGCAGAAGCAGCACCAGCCCGACGGTAGGGAGGATATACTGCAGGCCGCTCACCTGCTGTAAGTAGTAGTATTTCCGGTAAAACAGCGCCTGCTCCGCGGTGCTCAGCTGCGCGAGCGCCCGCTGCAGCGCCCGTCGCCGCTCCGCCCATAGGAGCGCTTCCTCCGGATCCGGGGCAGGGGAGGGCGCATGCTCCGGAAGCTCACCCTCGCCGCAGCGCGCGGTCTGCCGCACGAAGTTATAGGCCGTGTTCCGCGTGACGGCGGTAAGCCATGCCTTCCAGCTGCCGCGCTGGGGGGCGAACCGGTCGGCCTTTTCCCAGATGCGTAGCATCACCTCGGAGAAGCAGTCCTCCCGGTCGTGCGCGTCCGGGACGATCGGCGCGATGATGTACCGGATCAGCGGCCCGTAGTGCAGCAGGAGCTGCTGCATCCCGTCCGGGTGCTTATCACGCAGCAGCCCGGCAATCTCCCGCTCGCGCATGCCCATCGCCTCCTCTCACGCGCTTTCTATCCAATAGATACACGAAACACGCGGAAAACCCACGCGGTTTTCGCGGAATTTTTCAAAAAAAGGGCATCCGGCGCGGTCGGATGCCCTTTTTTACATGGAACGCTTACTTTTTGAGCGCCTGTACGGCGGCACGGAGGGCGTCGACGTTCTCCTGCGTCGTGGCCCAGCTCGCGCAGAAGCGCACGCCGGAGTGCGTCTCGTCGACGCGCTCCCAGTATTCATAGCCGAAGCTCTTGCCGAGCTCGGCGAGGTCGCTGTCCGGGAGGATGGGGTACTGCTGGTTGGTGGGGGAGTCGAACAGCAGGGGATAGCCCGCCGAGACGAAGATCTCGCGGATCTGGTGCGCCATGTCGATGGCGTGGCGTGAGATCTTCAGGTACAGATCGTCCGTGAAGAGCGCGTCGAACTGGATGCCGAGCAGGCGGCCCTTGGCAAGGCGCGCGCCGTGCTGCTTCATCATGAATAGGAAGTCCTTCTTCAGCGCGGGCTCCGTAATCACGACCGCCTCGCCGAAGAGCGTGCCGACCTTCGTACCGCCGATGTAGAACACGTCGCACAGGTGCGCGACGTCCTGCAGCGTCACGTCCGTCCCGTCGGTCATCAGGCCGTAGCCAAGGCGCGCGCCGTCGATGAACAGCCGCAGCCCGCAGCGCTGGCAGGCGTCGTAGATCGCCGTCAGCTCCGACTTGGTATAGATCGTGCCGCACTCGGTGGGGTGGGAGATGTAGACCATGCCGGGCTGGACGATGAAGTCGCTGGAGGGGTTCGTCCGGTGCCAGTGGACATAGTCCTCGATCTGGCGGGCGGTAATCTTGCCGTCGTCCGTGGGCAGGGCGATGACCTTGTGGCCGGTGGCCTCGATGGCGCCGGCCTCGTGGCAGTTGATGTGTCCGCTCGCGGCGGAGAGAACGCCCTGCCACGGGCGCAGGATCGCGGCGATCACGGTTGTGTTCGCCTGTGTGCCGCCGGAGAAAAAGTGAATATCCGCATCCGGCGCATCGCAGGCCGCGCGGATCCTGGCGCGGGCAGACGCACAGTATTCGTCCTCGCCATAGCCGACGGTCTGCACCATGTTCGTCTCGGCCAGACGCTTCATAATCTCGGGATGGGCGCCCTCGAGATAATCGCTGTTGAAGTAGATCATGGGAAAACGCTCCTTTCTTCTGTTCAGTTTCATCTTACTACAATTCTTGCCCGAAGTAAAGCGCGAAAATCGCGCCCGTCGCGGGGCTTGCAATGGGCGGGCATTTTCGATATAATAGATAAAAACGCATGGGGAGGGGCTCTATGAAAAAGGTTCTCTATTATCTGCTGCTGGCGGTGCTGATCGGCGTGTTCGCCTTCTCCGCCTATAAGATCGGGAGTTATCTCGTCGAGAAGCACAAGAGCGAGCAGGTGACGAAGGCGGCCGAGGAATTCACCACCCCCGTCGAGACGGACGAGGAGCAGACGACGAAGGAGCCGGAGCGCATTTCCGTCGATTTCGACGCCCTGCGCCAGCAGAACGGCGACGTGGTGGCGTGGCTCTACGGCGCGGACACGGGTCTGAACTACCCCGTGGTGCAGGCCGACGACAATGACTATTACCTCTACCGTCTGCTCGACGGCAGCTACAATAAAAATGGCACGCTCTTCGTCGACGCCGCGTGCAAGGCCGACTTCTCCGGCCGCAACACGATCATCCACGGCCACCACATGCGCTCGGGCGCGATGTTCGGCCACCTCGTGGAGTATAAGAAGCAGGCGTTTTACGATGCGCACCCGTACCTCTATCTCATGACACCGGAGCAGACCTACCGCGTCGACCTCTTCGCGGGCGTGGTCGTGGACTATGACGCGGAGATCTACCAGTCGAATCTGAGCCAGTCGTACCTCTCGTGGTGCATGAGCCATTCGCGCTTCACCACCGACATGGCCGTCCCGTCCGACACGGACCGGATCCTCACGCTGAGCACCTGCAGCTATGAGTACGACAACGCCCGCTTCGTCGTGCTGGGCGCTCGGGATATGAAATTTCCGAAATGCACGTTT
>ERZ773155.3657-NODE-3657-length-10185-cov-4.267720_pt1 | contig 10185 bp, 9 predicted proteins | sample MGYA00511262_ERZ773155 | MGnify/ENA primary metagenome ERZ773155 (study PRJEB29015, sample SAMEA2737828) | human gut metagenome | biome: human gut; feature: human-associated habitat; material: faeces | place: China | collected 2012 ... | reverse complement strand
ATTAGCGCAGCAATGCGATAAATGTCATTATATCCCATAATCTTGTCGTTATTTATAGATTCTGTCGCTTCTCTCTGGCAAATTCAGAATAGGTGACAAATTTCTCTCCTGTCGATTTAAAATAACAGATCAAGTCATTCAGACGCTTCTCCATGCCTTTTCCCGAATGGTTACGAATAATAAAGGGCATTTTAAGCTCCGGATGCTCTCCCAGAGGATAAAATTCCCAAGGATGAAAGTAAGTGACAAAATATCCGTCATGCCGCAATGTGCGACGACATAACCAACGATACAATCCGGCAGGCAAATTATGACAAGAAAGCCAAAACAGAGGAAAACGCAACCAAGGAGTCACAGAAGCGGGTATCTGCAATACCCCCTCTTTCATGAAACAGGTACGAGGCTCTGTCAAGTGCATATAACGCCCGGGAATAAAAGCCGGATTCAAAGAAGAATTATACAAATACCCTTGCCGGGCTATCTCACTCTCAGACACCGGAAACATACGCGGCTGACGATAACCATAGATAGTACATGCCGTTAACTTCTCTAAGACTTGTTTGGAACGGGCCACATCCTCCGGTTTCGGATTCCAATGGTCACAGCCATGTGCAGCAATTTCGTGCCCTTCATCGATTATACGCTTCATCACTTCCGGGGCATTCTCTGCAAAATTCGTGGTACAAAAGAAAGTCGCTTTCACGTCATTACGCAACAAACAGTCCAAGATACGATTTGTCCCGTAGACTGATACTTTCATAGCCTCATCCAATGGATAATCTACCCCATGCTCACGGGGAACATCAAATTCTTCTGTATCAAAACTTAGCAATATCATTACACTCGCTGTTTTTATTTGCAAAGTTACATTTTTTTTATGGAACTCACCCAAAATATTATCTATTAAAAAGAATGACAGATAAATGTACCTGAATATTGGGTACAAATAATTATCTTTGGCAATAAAATAAAGATAATCTGTTCAACTCATATACAAACTGATCATGATGATAGGTTTCGATGCAAAACGCGCCGCACAGAACAAAACCGGCTTAGGCAATTACAGTCGCTTCGTCATTGAAGCATTGACCCGGTTTGCACCCAATGAACGCTATTTACTCTATATTCCCAATCCGAACCGGACTTCTTCGCTAAACGGAATAGAAAAAGCGAACAACGTGGAACTGCGTTATCCTCAAACCACATTCTGGAAAAAATTCCGCTCACTCTGGCGGGTATGGGGAATTACTTCCGATATTGAAAAAGAAAATATCCGTCTTTTTCACGGATTGAGTAACGAACTCCCTTTGAATATCCGTAAAGCGGAAAACACACGAAGCATTGTCACAATCCACGACCTTATCTTTTTAAGATATCCTGAATATTATCACTATATCGATCGCAAAATATATGCATACAAGTTCCGTAAAGCCTGTCAGAATGCCGACCGGATCATCGCAGTCAGTGAATGCACCAAACGGGATATCATATCTTTCTTTCATATTCCCGAAGAAAAGATCGATGTTGTTTATCAAGGATGTGATGCACAATTCAAGCAAGCAGTACCCGAAAATACAAAGGAGGAAATCAGAAGAAAATACCAGCTTCCACAACGCTATATTTTATATTTAGGAAGCATTGAAAGCAGAAAAAATCTGTTATTGATAGCCAAGGCATTGCTACATATCCAAGAGCCGATAACCGTTATCGCCATTGGCAAACGGACACCGTATGCGGAAACCGTAGAAGATTTCTTAAGAAAAAACCACCTGGAAAACCGGATGCGTTTATTAAGCAACATTCCTTTCAAAGAATTACCCGCTTTCTATCAGATGGCAACCACTTTCGTATATCCCTCCTTCTTTGAAGGATTCGGAATACCTTTACTGGAAGCATTAAACAGCGGCGTACCGGCAATCGGCGCCACAGGTTCCTGTCTGGAAGAAGCCGGCGGCCCCCATTCCATATACATACATCCCGAAGACGATAAAGGGCTGGCAAAAGCCATAGAGCAGACATTAACCGATCAATCGCTCAGAGAAAGAATGATAAAGGAAGGGAAAAAGTACGCATTATTATTCGAAGAAGAAAAGCTCACTAAAGACCTTTTAAACGTATATAGAAAAACAATCTAATCAAGTCTCACCCGTTTACTTTCTTCATCGTATCGTCGATTGAACTCTTCGCGGGTACGTTTCCAACGGTTATGAGTCCACAACCAATATTGCGGAGCTTTTTGAATCGTTCTTTCCAACTCTCTGAAATACAATTCCGTCAGTTGAAACTCTTCCAACCGACGAGGGTCGTGAGCAACCTTCTTCAACCGACATACATAATACCCACGCTTCACACGGACAATATCCGCATAATAGACCACAAAATCCACCTGTCGCGCTATGCGTTCCGCACCCGTCAGTACCGGTGTGTCATGATTCAGAAAATTTGTCCAATAATGAATGTTGTTCCAAAAAGGAGTCTGATCCGATATAAACCCGATAATCATCTTTTTTCCTTCACGGCGATAGGAGATTATTTTACGGAGTGTCTCTGCCATCGGGATATTCACAGCCTGAAAACGACTACGGACACGCACAAAAAGATCATTGAAGGTCTTATTCTCCAACACATGATAAATTTGTCCTAATACAACTTCTTCTTTATCAAAATGCAAGGGAAGCGAAGTGATCCACTCCCAATTACAGTAATGCCCCAGGTAAACACAACACGAACGCCCCTCTTCAAAAGCAGCTTTTACGTCTTCCACTCCTTCAAACCTCATCCGCTTCCGCATCTGCTTTTCACTAATTGTAAAAAGCTTTATCGTTTCCATCAAATAATCACAGAAATAAGAATAAAACTTCTTTTCAATCCGAACAATCTCTTCAAGGCTTTTCTCCGGAAATGAGTCTACCAAATTTCGGCGTACCACTTTCCTGCGGTATCGAATACAGTAATAAAGAGGGAAATAAAGTAAATCTGAAAAAAAATAAAGTACTCGCAACGGCAAAAGAGAAACAACAAACCAAAAAGCAAAAATCAGATAGTATAATAAAGATTCCATGTAATCAAACAATGTATTTCAAACGGTTATCTCTGAACAATATTCCTAATCAACCAACATACCTTCTATCTTCTGTATGATCTGCTCGGGCTTAATATTCCGCATACACGCATAATCCTTGCGAAAACAGGGTTTCTGCCCGTATACCGAACAAGGACGACAGGAAAGATCGAGTTGTACCGTATTGGTAGGCAACTGTTTCCATCCCATAAATCCGGCGTAAGGGTGAGTCGCTCCCCATACCGAGACAACCGGCGTATTCACCAATGAAGCCAGGTGCATGTTGGCAGAATCCATAGAAAGCATTACATCCAGATGACTCATGAGATTCAGTTCGGTGCTCATATTCAGCTTACCGATCATCGATACTACAGTCGGGTATTTCAATATCCACGAGTCAAAAACCTCCTGTTCACTTCTCCCTCCCCCAAAAAGGAATACCTTTACATCGGGGCGACCGGCAAAATGAGCTACTACCTGTTCTTCCAATTCTATAGGATATATTTTGCCTTCATGTTTGGCAAAAGGAGCAATACCAATCCACTTTATCCCATCACCTTTAGGTCCCGTCACCGGCTCTATCAAAGAAAAGTCTCCTTTTCCCTCACCATAGATCGAGGTAAAATTCAATAAAACCGGAAAGCCTAACTTCTCCAAGACATCGGCATAACGCCTGAAAGAACTTTTCTGATTCTCTAATACTTTATCATGACGGCGTACCAGTTTCTTTTTTCCTTTACGCCCTTTATCAATGGATGCTACCGGTATTCCAGACATCCGGAATCTTAGACAAAGATATTTCGTACGCAGAACATTATGAAAATCAGCCACATAATCAAAATGTTGCTTTTTCAACTCTGAATACAATGTATTCAATCCCCATAATCCCCGGTGCTTACCGGTCAGATCGGCACTCATAAAATGCACATTGGCAGGCAATCCCTGAAAAAGCGGTTGCAAAACCGCACGGCTCAATACGGTTATTTCATGTTGAGGATATTGAGCCGCCAGCGAATAGACCACCGGAATAGTCATAGCGACATCACCGAGCGCAGAAAAACGAATTACAAGAATACGGGACATTTCTTATTTTTTAGCATAAAGCACCGGATTCAAAGCCGGATCATTATACATCTTCATCTGTTTGTATACTTTCATATATTTCCTTCCGGCCTCAATATCTGCCAACAACTGGTCGATCGCCGTTGAAAGGTCTTTTTTCTGTTCCAGCAAGATAGCAAGCTTCACCTGACACTGGTCATGATGCTCTTTTGTTGTATCCGTGCGTTCCACTTCCTGTTGCATGTGATAAATTTTCAATGCAAGAATAGAAAGGCGGTCTATTGCCCAAGCCGGACTTTCCGTATTGATGGTTGCATCCGCTTTTACCTCGACGTTGGCATACTTTTGTAAAAAATAATCATCGATCATTTCCACCAAATCGGTACGCTCCTGATTCGACTTATCGATTCTTCGCTTGATAGCTAAGGCTTCTTCGGGATCTATCTCGGGATTGCGAATAATATCCTCCAAATGCCACTGAACCACATCGATCCAATTTTTCAGACACAGATAATATTCTATACTCCCTTCCGAATAAGGATTTTCCAACGGGGCATCGACTTGGTCGAACCGATGATAATATTGTGTTGTATTCCAAAAAATACGATTACACGTTTCAGCGAAATTCATAACTTATTGCTTTAACGAATATGACTTCTTTATCACAAAAACAATATCCCGCACAGAAACCAGCGATTTCACCTCCGCCGGGCACGGCCTATTTTTATTTCATGCAACAAACATAACAATAGTTTTACGAACTTCCGCTATTTTCCTCATATAAAAATAGCTTTTCGCTTCTTTACCCTAAAAAATTACTATTTTTGTTTATCAAAAAAACATAGCGATGAACACGATTCCATATATTGTAGCAGACAACAAAATACCCTACCTGAAAGGGATTCTCGAACCTTACGCACGAATCGATTACCTATCCCCCGAACGGATAAATGCACAAACGGTACAAGATGCCGATATACTTCTAATCCGCACCCGGACAAAATGTAATCGGGAACTGCTCGACCGAAGTCGCTGCCGATACATAGCGACGGCGACCATAGGCTACGACCATATCGATACGCTCTACTGTAAAGAAAAAGGTATCTCTTGGCAAAACGCACCCGGTTGTAATGCATCTTCTGTCGGGCAATACGTATTGTCATCACTGCTGGCTTGGAGCAAAAGCACCAGAAAAAACCTGCAAGACTGCACCATAGGTATCGTAGGAGTAGGTCACGTGGGCAAAATAGTCGCCCGATACGGTAAATTATTGGGAATGCAGGTTCTGCTCAACGATCCCCCCCGGCAGGAAGCCGAAAGCGAAACCGATTTTGTTCCTCTCGAAAAAATTTGTCGGGAAGCCGACATCGTCACATTTCACACCCCTCTGACACATGAAGGAAAATACCCGACATATCATTTGGCCGACACCGACTTTTTCAACGCCCTTGAAAAAACGCCCCTCATCATCAATACGGCGCGAGGAGAAATAATAAATACCGAAGCATTGAAACGAGCGTTGAAACAAAAAAAAATATCGTCGGTTATCCTTGATTGCTGGGAAAACGAGCCGAACATAGATAAAGAATTGTTGGAACAAGCCTTCATTGCCACCCCCCATATCGCTGGATATTCTGCCGACGGTAAATCGGAGGCGACACGCATGATTGTACAGTCGGTTGGAAAATGGATAAAAACCGCTATCCCCACCCAAAATATCGTACCACCCGCACCGGTACGGGAAATTATCGACCTCTCCGGGGCCGCCAATCCTCTGCAACAAGCCGTATGGGAATCCTACAACCCTTTCGACGATGACCTCAGATTGAGAAAATCTCCCGAAACATTCGAGATGCAACGAGGCCTGTACCCCCTAAGGCGAGAGTTTCCGGCTTATTATATAAAAGGTATTCCCCCGACGGGTTCTCCCATTTTAGAAAATTTAGGATTTCACCTCGTATAAATATACACATTTTATACTTGTATAGAAAAGAAAAATGAATAAATAGCTCGATAAAAAATGACCCTTTTTAAACCCTTCTCACATATAAAAACACGTATTTTTTGCACATAAAATCTATAAATGTGCAAAAAACGAGTAATTTATAAGAGAAAATTTTTTTTGTTCGGAGAAAAATATATTCCTTTGCACTGCAAAAAATAAGAACGTTAATTTATTTATTAATTAAAATTTAAAAATTATGTCTGACGTAGCATCAACAGTAAAAGAAATTATCGTAGAAAAATTAGGTGTTAAAGAATCAGAAGTAACTCCCGAAGCAAACTTTACGAATGACCTCGGTGCAGATTCTTTGGACACTGTCGAAATGATCATGGAATTTGAAACCAAATTCGATATCAAAATCGCTGATGATCAAGCAGAAAAAATTACAACTGTAGGTGAAGCTATCGCTCACATCGAAAAAGCTATCGCAGAGAAATAATTTATGGAGCTTAAAAGAGTCGTAGTAACAGGTCTTGGTGCAATCACTCCGTTGGGAAATGATGTTCCCTCTACATGGGCTGCCCTTTTAGAAGGAGTAAGCGGAGCAGGGCCTATTACGCTTTTCGATGCATCTGAATTCAAAACTCAATTTGCTTGTCAGGTCAAGGACTTCGATCCGTTGAAATACTTCAACGCAAAGGAAGTGCGCAAACTCGATCGTTATACCCAATTTGCTCTCGCAGCGACCCAAGAAGGTATCGCAGATTCGGGATTAGACCTCGAAACCGTCAATAAAGATCGTGCCGGCGTTATCTTCTCGGCAGGTATCGGCGGAATCAGCACGTTTGAGCAAGAAGTCGGGAATTATGCCGTCGCTCCCGAAAAAGGGCCTCGGTTCAACCCGTTCTTTATCCCGAAAATGATTGCAGACATCGCCGCAGGACAAATATCCATGATATACGGTTTCCGGGGACCCAACTTCGGTATCGTATCGGCATGTGCATCTTCTACCCACGCCCTCATCGACGCATATAACTATATACGTTTGGGCAAAGCCGATTTCATCGTATCGGGTGGAGCCGAAGCTGCGATCACCGTATCGGGTGTTGGAGGATTCAATGCCATGCACGCACTCTCCACAAGAAATGATTCGCCGGAAACAGCGTCACGTCCGTTCAGCGCTTCGCGCGACGGATTCGTTATGGGCGAAGGAAGTGCCTGCCTCATTCTTGAAGAATTGGAACACGCATTGGCCCGCGGGGCTAAAATCTATGCCGAAATCGTAGGAGGCGGACTCTCTGCCGATGCCTACCACTTGACGGCTACTCACCCCGAAGGTTTAGGTGCTAAATTGGTGATGCAAAACGCTCTCGACGATGCTCACATGGCTCCCGAAGAGATCGATTATATCAACGTTCACGGTACATCTACACCCGTAGGTGATAAATCGGAAGCCAAAGCGATTTTGGAAGTTTTCGGAGATCACGCATACGACCTCAACATCAGTTCTACGAAATCGATGACCGGGCACTTGCTCGGTGCGACTGGTGCATTAGAGGCCCTCATCTGTGTGAAATCTATCGATGACAGTATCGTACCCCCCACTATCAACCATGCCGAGGGAGACGATGATCCCGAAATCGACAGCAAATTGAATTTCACATTCAATAAAGCGCAGAAACGCGAAGTAAATGCAGCGCTGTCCAACACCTTTGGTTTCGGTGGCCACAATGCAAGTATAATCGTAAAAAAATTCACGAAGTAAAAACGTGTTCAGAACGATTTATAACCGTATAAGGCTCCTTATGTTGCGACATAAGGAGCCTTATGTTCTTTATCGTAAACTGTTAGGTTTTTATCCTACCGACATACATCTGTATGAACAAGCCTGTTTACATCGTTCTTCCTCGATATGCGAACAAGGCCGGCGCATTAACAACGAACGACTCGAATTTTTGGGCGATGCAATTCTCGATGCCATCGTCGCCGATATATTGTTCCACAAATTCAAAACGAGCAAAGAAGGGTTTCTCACCAACACGCGGGCAAAAATAGTTAAACGCGAATCACTCAACGAAATCGCCGTGAAATTAGGTCTCGATAATTTCATCACCTATTCCATGCGCACCAGTTCGCACAACAACTACATGTTCGGCAATGCCTTCGAAGCCCTCATCGGAGCCATTTATTTGGATAAAGGATACCGATACTGCAAGAAATTCGTCGAGACCCGTATCATCGACCCATATATCGATCTCGAAAAAATCTCGAAAGAAGAATTCAATTTCAAGTCCCGACTCATCGAATGGGGGCAAAAACACAAAGTCGATATAGAATTTGCACTGATCGAGACCATCGTCGACCAAGACAACAACCCCGTATTCCAATCGCAAGCCCTGCTCGGAGGTATATCCGGTGGGATAGGAATAGGATACTCCAAAAAAGAATCGCAGCAAAATGCAGCACGCATAGCGCTCAACCGAATCCGCAGAGACAAAAATTATCAGCAATCGGTATTAGCCACTCGGGAGAATGGGAATAACACGATCGTAACATAAAAATCATAGACAAAACAATGGGAATCACGGGAGAAATATCTATTTTTGCCACTTATTGAAAACGTTCGTCAAATGAATCCTACAAAGTTGATACGTTCGATATTTGCAAAACGTCTCTCTCAAATAGACCGTTATGCCGATTACGGCGACATCATACAGCAAAAAACACTGCTCGACCTGCTTCAAAAAGCAAAAAACACCGAATTTGGAACAAAATTCAAATTCAACGACATATCCTCCTATAAAAGTTTTGCCGAAAACATTCCCATCAATGGATATGAAGAATTAAAGCCCTACATCGAACGAACGATGAGCGGGGAACAAAACATCTTATGGCCCACACCGATACGGCATTTTGCAAAATCATCGGGAACGACCAACGATAAAAGCAAATTCATTCCCGTCAGTGCCGAATCCCTCAGATACTGCCATTATCAAGGAGGCAGCGATTGTGTAGCCCTATACCTCAGAGAAAATCCTCAAAGCCGTTTCTTTTCGGGAAAAGGACTGATACTCGGAGGAAGCCGGGCACAAAACCCTTTTGGCAAAGCCTATTGCGGAGACCTATCGGCAATACTCATTCAAAATATCAATCCGCTCATCAACCTGATAAGAGTCCCGTCGAAAAAAATAGCGCTCATGAGCGAATGGGACACCAAGCTCGAAGCCATCGCCGAGAGCACGATCGATCGGGATATCACCAATCTGTCGGGAGTACCCTCGTGGTTTCTAGTCCTCATCAAACACATCTTAAAAAAAACAGGTCGGCAGAACCTCACGGAAGTATGGCCCAACCTCGAAGTTTTTTTCCACGGAGGAATCAGTTTCGCACCCTATCGCGAACAATACCGGGAGCTCATCTCCAACCCCGACATGCACTACGTCGAGACCTATAACGCTTCCGAAGGATTCTTCGCCGTACAAAACGACCTATCGGTTGCCGAGATGCTACTCCTCATCGACTTAGGCATCTTTTATGAATTTATCCCGCTGGGAAAAAGCAACGAACACGCCGTTCCGCTGTGGGAGGTAGAAGCCGGGCGCAACTACGAGATGGTCATCACCTCTAACGGAGGCCTATGGAGATATCGCATGGGAGACACCGTAAAAATACTCTCCACGAATCCGTTAAAGATAAGCATATCGGGACGCACCAAACACTATATCAATGCCTTCGGAGAAGAACTCATGGTCGATAACGCAGAACAGGCAATCGCCCGCACCTGCGCACAGACAGGAGCCAGCGTACTCAACTACACAGCCGCTCCCGTATACATGACCGACCACAGCAAAGGACGCCATCAATGGCTCATCGAGTTCGGCGAACTCCCCGTTCCGGTCGAAATATTTGCAGAGAAGCTCGACACGAACCTCCAAAATTTAAATTCCGACTACGAAGCCAAACGATTTAAAAGTATCGCACTCGAATGCCTTGAAATCATTCCCGCCAAAACAGGGATATTTGATGCTTGGTTACGTGACCACAACAAACTCGGCGGACAGCCACAATATTAATAAAAATATTTTCTTCATGTTTTTCAATAGATTATATTATCTCA
>ERZ773155.3646-NODE-3646-length-10217-cov-4.588762_pt1 | contig 10217 bp, 10 predicted proteins | sample MGYA00511262_ERZ773155 | MGnify/ENA primary metagenome ERZ773155 (study PRJEB29015, sample SAMEA2737828) | human gut metagenome | biome: human gut; feature: human-associated habitat; material: faeces | place: China | collected 2012 ... | reverse complement strand
ACGATCAAAAAAATGCAGGCCCCGAACCACGAAGCCGCTGTCTTAGAGGTGTCTGGGTCTCCTGAGCTGAACTTTTGGTATACCTTGATGCCGCCGATCAACCCTACCACAGCGCCCACGGCGTAGATCAACCGGGTCAGCGGGTCGAAGTAGCTCGTCACCATGCTAGTCGCCTCGGTGATACCGGTCAGGCCGTTGCCCTGCGCTAGTGCCGAAGCCGCGGTCAGGCCTGCGGCGGCCAAGGTCAGAAACAATCTTTTTTTCATATTTGTCGTCTGCTGTTTTTAATGTGGATAAAAAACCGCAGACCGCGCCCGCCTCCGAAGAGGCAGGGCGGCCTGCGGCCGTACTGCCTCTGGGGTCAAAGCGTTCGGGCCGCTCTTCAGCTCGAATCGTAAAAGCCTCTTTCCATCGCTTTCGTGTTTTTAAGGTTCGACAATCGGTTCATTACCGGAAGGCGTCCACATCGAAATTTCCGAGCTCGGAGAGCTCCTCTTCCGTGGGGCGGAACTCATCCCGGGCCTGCTCCTCCAGCACGCCCTGCAGGGAAGCCGCCACTTCCCGCCTGACTGGCTCCGGGTCGACCACCGGCAGGATGTCCACCTCGCCGCTTCCGTCGTCCCGCTGGATGAAACGCCCTGAAAACCCCGGGTCTTCCCATCGTTGGGGAGCGTATCGCTCCGTGATCTTGCGTCCGAAGGACTCGTCCCGCCATTCGGTCGTTTCGTCCGCTGTGGTTTTCCCTTCCGGGAGGGCAAATGTATTACCGCCGTCGGTTTTTGATTCCGTTTCCTCCCGTTTGTCACCCTCTGGCACTCTCTGGCCGCTAACGTACACTTTCGTTTCGACCAGATCGTCGGCTCCGGGGACCGAAGACGGAACCTGCGCGGCCGAGGTCTCTTTCCGACGGGAAGGCAGGCGAAGCCGTTCGCGCCAGCCTTCGAGGAACAAGCCGCCGAGGCCTCCCCCGAAAAGGAAGCGGTCGAGGTAGAGGTAGGCGCCCAGCAGTAGCGCCAGCGTGCAGAATATCTCTCGCATGGCTTACAGGAGGTCTTTGTTGTTCTTCTGGCGGTAGAGGCGGTTGATCTCCCCGCGGAACAGCTCGAGATGGTGCGCGAGGATGTTCTCCACGTAGGTCGTTACCGATATGCTGCTCCAGCCCAGGCGGCGCACTACCTCCGAGAGCCTGCGCTTGGTCTCGGTGCTGACATAGACGGCGCTCCGCTCACGGACCACGCCGCGGCGTAGGAACACCTCCTCGTAGGGCGAAACCGTCGTTCCCTGACGGCGGGAACGGGCGGGACGCGCCTCTTCCCGTACGGGCTCCTGTACGCTCTCCCGCACGGGTTCCGGGTCGGGAGCTTCCTCCGGAAGCGCGGCCGCCGGAGCCTCGCCGGGAGCCATGTCGAGCACCGAGCCCGAGGCGCTGCGGCGCGAGGCCACTTCGCGCAGCAGGATGTCGTCGATGTCGATCGCCGTTTTACGTTCTTTCGTCGCCATGGCCTACCGGGTTTCGCAGAGGGTACATATCTCTTCGCACAGCTCTTGGAGGCAGCACTCCGCGGCGAAGGCCCGTTCGGGAGGAAAGAGCGTCGAGCGCGACACGGGGCCGCCGCCGGGCTGCAGCTCCCTGCCGAAACGGCTGCGGGCGGGCACATGCGTGCGCATCACCGGCAGATTGAAGCGCGCGAGCGCCGCCTCGTACTGCCCGTAGAGGGGCGTGCGCTCCCTGCGGTCGATCATCGTCCAGAACATGTGGACCCCGGCCGTGGCGCACTCCGGGTTCGGCACGAACGATTCGGCCACCAGCCGGGCGAAGACCACCGAGCTCTCCATCACCATCTTGTCGGCTTTCATGGGGATAAATACCCGCTCCAGAGACGAGACCAGCGGTAGCACGCCCTTGACAGCCGTAGCGCCCGGCAGGTCGAACAGTACGTAGTCGTACTCCTCGTCCTGTCCGTCGAGGAAGCGCTCCGCTTCACCGAGCGCTTCAGGAAGCCGGCAGTGCACCACCGGCCATATCTTTCGGCCCGTGGTCTTGTATTGGCGCAGAAGCATCAGCTTGTAACGGTCGGAGCCGTCGATGAGCTGCAACTCGCGCTGACGCTGCTCGTGGATGCTCCACTGGGGATAGTCGCAGTCGACCACCAGCACGCGGCGGCCCATGCGGTAATGCAGCAAGCTGGTGGCAAGCACCGTGAAGGTCGACTTGCCGACGCCGCCTTTCTGGCTGCAGATCGAAATGAAATGAGGTCGTTTTGCCATTGTATCGTGGTTTAAGTGGATTGTATGAATGCAGTGAACCCGCATGCGTCGTATGCACCGTATGAACCTGAAACACCGTAAGCTCTCTCTGCACCGCCGTCACCCGAAGCACCGAGTGAAAGCCATGCACCCGACGGATTCGGTGCACCCGACGCTTTCAGGGCATGGGAAGTACCGGGTGAAACCGCCGCACTCAGGTCGTTCGGAAAACTTATCGCACCGCATGACCTGCATGAAGGGAAGGCACCGCATGCATCGGATTCATTGCACTCACCGGATGCACCGGAAGCAGTGCCGGCAGTACATGCACTGAATGCGACATAACCGTTCGGTTCATTCTATGCGTTGCCTGCATGCTCTGCACCGGACGCATGCAGAGCACGTCCCGCAAAGGAAACACGCCGGGGGAGCTTTTCCGCACTCTGTCACCCTCTGGCACTCTCTGGCCGCTTGCGGCCCTTGTCGGGCTTCGCTTTTGTCCGTAATATTGCACCCGGAACCCCGTTCCGCTACGAGGTTATCTCAGGCGACTGCCTGAGATAACCGTGGAGATCCGCCGGGAAGGCGGATTTTATCGGCACATGCCGATAGCGAGCTGTTTTTTTGTGGCTCGGAAACCTTTCCGTACCACAAAAAAGCCCGTCCCGGAACCGGGACGGGCGGGTTCCTGCTCCGAAGTCGCAAACCTTATAAAAACAACGCCATGGCACAAAACAAAGGGGGAAGGCCGAAGGCCGCCGATCTTAAACGTCACATCTACCGATTCAGGCTCAACGACGAGCAGAATACGCGCTTTCAGCAGATGCTCTCCGAAGCTGGACTGACCGGAAATATGTCGAAATTCATCCTCGCGCGCCTCTTCGGATGAGAGCTGCGCGTCTATAAAAGCGATCCCACGGCAGCGAAATACCTCGCCAGGCTCAACGATTTCTACTGGCAGTTCGCACGCATCGGCAACAACTACAACCAGATCGTCAAGCAGGTCAACACCCACTTTTCGGGGCAACGCATCCCCCTGCAGCTCGAAATCCTAATTCGCGACACGCGCCGCCTGAAAGCCCTCAGCGAACGGATCGCCGATCTTACCGAAGAGGCCCGGAAGCTATGGTTGCCCGAATAACGTTCGGCAAGAACATCGCCGGGGTGCTGCTCTACAACAAGCTCAAGGTGGATGCGGGACAGGCCGAGGCGCTGCTCTGCCACAACCTGCCCGTTACACCCACAGATGGGAAAATCGATGCCTACAAACTCACTGAAGCCTTCCGCCCGTGGCTCGAACATCCGCGCGCCGGACTCTCGAAGCCCGTCTTTCACGTCTCGCTCAACCCGCATCCGGACGACCGTCTGGACGATTTCCAACTGCTGGAGATCGCGCATCGTTATATGGAGGAGATGGGCTACGGCGATCAGCCCTACGTCGTCTTCCGACACCGGGACATAGACCGCGAACACCTCCATATCGTCTCCTCGCGCATCCAACCGGACGGCCGGGCGGTCGATTATTACCGCTACAAGGAGCGTTCGGTCAAGGCTACCCAACGGATCGAGCGCGAGTTCGGCCTGCACCCTGCGGTCGAAGGGATGCAGCAGCCCTTCGAGGAGTTGCGGCGCGTAGTCTATGCCCGCGGGAACCTCAAGGCGCAGATAAACTCCGTGCTGTGGAACCTGGCGGATCGCTACCGCGTAGGCTCCCCCGGCGAGTGGAACGCCCTGCTGGGACTGTTCGGCATCTCGGCGCAGGAGTGTACGGGCGAGATCGACGGGCGCCCCTATGCCGGAATGATCTATTGTGCCCTCGACGAGAGGGGCCGGAAAGTGGGAAAGCCCGTCAAGGCCAGCCTCCTCTCGGCCCCTGTGGGGTACAGCCAGATGCAGCGCGAATACGCCAGGACGAAAAAGTGGGTCAGGGAGAATCGTGAAAGGTTGGAGCCCGCGCGGGAGGCCATACGCGAAGCCATGAACCGCGCACGGAGCGCGGAGGAGTTCGCCCGCCTAATCCGCCCCGCGGGTCTCTCGGTCGTCTTCCGCCGCAGCGAGGAGCACGGCGGCCGCATCTACGGGGCGACCTTCATCGACCATAACGAAGGTCTTGTCATCAACGCCTCGAAGCTCGACCGCGCATTCTCGGCCAACCGGTTCCATGAACTGTTCGACGCGGCCGAAGATGAAAGACAGACGGAAACGACAACGCCCGAGAAAACGCAGCGTATAGCTCCGGAACCGTTGCCCGAGTATGCACCGAGGCACGAATTGGAAGAACGGCTATGGGTGCCGGACCTCTTTTCCGAGCTTCTCGACGAGGCGGCGCGCTCCGACTACGACCCGGACGAGTGGGCCGCCATGCAGGCGCTGCTACGAAAGAAGCGAAAGAAGAGACGCCGGCAGAAATAACCGCCTTTTAAGAAGCATATCTTCCCGAGAATCGTCGCTTTTACGATTCAATAGAATGGAGTTGAGACATCCTGCATACAGAAAAAGGGGAGGTAATGCCGGTTAACGTCGGTTGCAGGGATTTTCATTGGACATAAGTTTGTAGAGGCCGCCGTTCAGGATTTTCTTTAAGACTGCCAGACATTCCTTTAAATCGACACGTTACATTCTATTATGGATGAGGTAACGAAAAGGCAACGGTTCTGTTTTCCGTTTTTGTATCAGGTTTCAATGCCAAATAACTGGTGCGAAGTTAATTAAACAAGTCGAAAGTCACGACCATAAAGGCAAAAACTCTGTTTTTGCCTTTAATCGTTCGTATCCTTTTCGTTCGACCATCTTCCTGTCGATTTTCTCCGAGACGGTATACCGAAAAACGGTTCCTGCATTGGCCGCTTACCTCCCGATACGGTCTTTTTGTCTTTGATCATGGAGTATTCAAGGAAGATAAAGCGTAAATTAGTCATGGCCGAAAGCAGGGTCGACATATACGGGAACAGATAAAGTGGAAATAACAGTTTCAATCATTAGCCGACAGATAGCCTATGCGATAAACCTATGGACGTCCGGATATACACCGAAGACCGTCATTACTTAAACCAGCTAAAACCGATGTGCCGTATTCGCACTGTCTTCGTGTACAATTTGCCGCCCGAACCGGCTGCCGATCCCGATATCTGCGGCCTATGGGCTTGACGACCTTTATCCGAATAGCATCTTGACGAAAGCCTTCTCACCGCATGGTGGGAGGCTTTCGTCTTTTATTCATCGTACGATCGAATGGCCATACATAAATATTCACGCACGGTGCCTTATTGCGCCGTTTTTTATTAACCTAAATCAATACTGCCATGAAGACACGTACTTTGATCGATTCAAGGCTCGTTACGTTATTGTACGAAGCCCGGAGTGGGCGGACGGTCTGCGAACGCACGTTGGACGATGCCTATGCTCGTTTTTGCACGACAGTAAACCGGTTGGGTGAGAAGCCATGCTCCTCTGGGGCAATCCGCCTGTTCGAAAGAACGCGTATCGAATTGTCCGATCTCAGCAGGTTCCTGGAGCACAGCCCACTTCCCGGCGCGGCAGCATCTTGTTGTTATAGGGCCAGGGCAATTGTTGAATCGGAACTAAGGCTCATCCACCAACGCCTGAGATACCCCGAACTCGACCGTGAAAGGCCTTCCGTACCGCGTTCTCCGCTCTATCTGAACGAGAAAACAACCGTTTCTGATATCGTGGAACTCATCGCCCCGACATATAAACTGGGTCTGCTCCGAACGGAAACGGGCAAAGCCGACCTGCAGACGATCATCAACGCATTCGAATGGCTGCTGAATATCGACCTGACACATTACGCGGGACTGCGCTGTGCAATCTTCAAACGGCAGGACCTCACGCCGTTGCTCGACAGGATGCGCGACGCATGGATCGAGGCCAGCCAGAAATAGACGAAACCAAGAAACGGAAAACGGCGAATAATCGCCTGTATTCCGTTTCTTTTTGCAGTCTGGCAATGACTACCGCCGCATTATCCTGAAAAAAATGTCGCCATCGTTCGTCGTTTTTCAAGGCGATATCGTGTGATTCATCATGTTCACCGGATCACACAACGATATGAAACGTATCGAGGCCGAAGGAAAACTCAACGCATAGCGTGCCGACAACATCGCATGGCTGAACGAGACGTTCGGAACGGATAACGTCATGTCCGCCGGATCATTCCATGCGATACGGCAAAAGGGTCGAATGATATAAGGAAACGAAGAACGGAATACCAGGAGTATTGCATATTGCAATAACTTCCTTATATTTGAAGTGACGATTCGCCGGAACAACGGCGGGTTAGCTTTGCTTCCTTAAAAATTCTGGTAAAATTCGACGTAGGCAAAGCACAAGCGAAGTCCCACAAACGGCCCATGCCGGGCGGGGCATCCCGTATTTTGGATTCCATGCTACGGCGTGGGCCTCTTGTGCTTATATTGCGGACGGTTTACCAGAGCCTTTAAGGAGTATAAGCCAATGCCCACGCTCGTTTTTTATTCCGGCGGATAGCGAAATTTTGTAAAAGCGAAAATATGCTATCTTTGCCACGTAACAATACGGCATAGCCGTAACATATCGAAAAGGTTAAGACAACCTTTATACCAACGGTAAACTTCGGACTGTTATAGCGATATAGCAGGTTTTCTTCGGTATAAATCTTGTCTGAAACCTCTGTTATGCCCCGGTACGAGTTGCCGGGGCAGCAGGGGCGTAAGGGCAACTACCGAAGAAGGCTCCGAAGGCCGACCGTTGGGGTTGTACCTGCGCTCCTGCTTTTTTATTGTATCTCGCAGGGTGCGGGGAACAAAATTACACATTTCAACCCCTCTCGATATGTTCCGGTCCCGCCCGTTTCTCAAGATACGCTTCACGTACTCCATCGCCGGAAATATCCGGCGGCAGGGGCGTTCCATGACTGTACGGACCTTTCGTCTGCCTCTAACCCTTTTCAACACTTTCAATATATTTCCCCGCACGGGGTTCGGACCTCTTTCGCCAATCATTCGATCCATAGGCAACAGCGGAGGAGAACCGTTCCCCGTGCGTTTTTTCTTGTACTCATTAACTCGGAGGAATGCACGGCTATCGTCGAAACGGACAGGGACTTCGCCGACCGTAACCCGCCGCCGCATTCCTCCCCGAAACATCCGGAACCATTCGCTATACTTATCGGGGACGGTCCTTTGCGGGGCTATCAACGCCTACGAGCGCTCCGCCGCCGAGGGACTCGTAAAGCTCGCAAGGCTGTGTGTCGCCCCTCGTCGCGACCGATCGGCCGTCCCCGATTTTACTTTCTACTGTAACTTTTCGGTAGAGAACCGAGTTAATAACAGAGAAGAGACAAAGGACGGATGCGGCCTGCGGCAGTATTATATCGGGAGGGGACGCTCCGCAGGCCCGCCGGTCCTTATTTCGGAGAAAACGACCGAGCGACGCCGACATAATCGTGCAGCGGAAGGAGCGTGGAGGACTGCATGCGATTATGACGACGGATAAGGTTCTCCGCGTTTCCAATCCACTCTAACGAACCACTAAAAAATGAGAAATCATGGCAAACGATGAACAAACCCGAACGGTCGCGGTCGTGACCTTCTTTTACAAAGGAGAGTATCTGAGCTCTCTGGTGTTCGACGATACGGAAACGGGCGATGCGGCCATAGCGACGCTACAGGAGATTCTCGACTTTCAGGAGGCCGGCCTATCATTCCGGTGCGAGATCAAACCGCTGTACGATGCACAGTCTATCCTGCAGGAAATGGACGCTTGGAAGGAGGGATTCGTCCGTCCGCAGGGAACGATTCTCAAACTCATGCGGATCATCGAGGCCATGAAATCGAATTGACCGTTCCAGAGAACACCCATTGACACGCTCCGCTCATCCATCCGAAAACCATAATATATAACGCAATGAACCGAACCGAAACGCTCCCGGCCACCGATCTCGACAAGCTGCTCGACCGGGAAAGAACCCTCGCCGGACTGCCCGCACGGATCGATCTCTCGCAGATCACAGGCTTGTGGCGACTGAACGATTCCTACCTGTACGATCCGGATCGGGAAACGTGGGAGGACCCGGTCTCCCTCGCTTCCCACCGGGTCCGCATCCGCTTCCATACGGACGGTACGGCCGAAGAGTACGAGGCCGAGCTTGCGGTGGGCCGCTGTCCCTACCTCCTCGACCCGCAGCACGAAACTCTGACCTGGGAGAACTGCGAGCATTATATCGTCTCGCTCACATCCTCGCGCATGGAGCTCCTCGTGCAAGAGCCCGTCGCACGGGTCCGCGAGGCTACGGCGATGCTGAAGTTTGTCTACGAGCGGACAAAGGAATAATTCGCCCGCGCATTCGACGCAATACGACGGATGCTCTCGGCGCTGTGATATGCGGCCAAGAATCCGGGCATCGTCACCGACAGTACCTGTACCATATTTCCGAGGAAACCTGCGGGGGCCCGTATCTCGGTCTCCGCAGGACTTGCAATCCGATTTTGTTTGCCATGACCGAACATCCCGACATATCCGATACGGCCGTCCTGTCACCCGGAGACAGAATCCGCTTCGTACAGAAACATGCGGGCATGCCGTCGATCAATGCCTTGGCCCGGAGCCTCGATCTGAAGCGCAGCGAGAACCTCTATCAGATTCTGAAGGGAAACAACGGTATCAGCAAGGACTTGGCTTGCCGGATCGCTAAGTGCTTCCCGCGGTTCAGCATAACTTGGCTAACGACGGGTCAGGGAGAGCCATTGATCCGTGCACCTCTTCCGAACGGTTTTAAAGAGTTACCGCTGCATACTTCATTGAATTTTGAAAATGACGGCACCTTGTCCGAGCCGGATCATGTGCTTTTATTCCCGGATACTTTCTGTCCGTCGGCGGAAATGATAACAATCTGTCATAACGATGCGATGATTCCTCGTCTCATACCCGGCGACTGGATGTTTCTGGTCCGCACCACAGTCGAATCCGTCGTTTTCGGACAGGTATATGTTGTTATCGCAGGGCCCATCCGGCTTTGTAGAATCGTCCGAAAGGGAGAAACGGCAGCCTCTGTACGACTCGTATCGCTAAAGCCTGAAAAATATGATGAATTAATTATACTCCGGACAGATATTGACGAGGTCTTTCGGTTATGCGGAACATTTCGGCATGGGTAGAACGGAGCCCTTAGAAACTACATCTTTCTTTCCTTCTTCCTTTAAGCATTTGGTTTTTAGCTTGTTATGCAACCAAAAACTCTCTGACAGTCTCAGAAATAATGATTCAGACTCCATGTAAAGACGTTCGTTTATAGATATTTATGTAAATTAATATTCATAATTAAAAAAGCTCACCCATCATGTTGAATCCAAACTTTTTTAATTATGAGAAACTTGACTTTTTGTAACCGGGTTTTATCGTTAATCTCGGAAACAGATGTGGACCGCCTGATGCTGAACTTCAATGAGCTGATCGATGAACAGTATGCCGTCACAAAGACTCCAGCCTTGCTGAAGCGGTCGATCCGGCAGGCCCATATTCGCTTGTCGATCGCAATGGACACATACGAAGTTTCGGGTTGGTGCGCCCGAACCGTTCTGAAATTGTTGGAAGCGGAAGAAGAATTGCTACGTGATCAATCCCAGGACAAAGAACTATGCGATTTCATCGTCGACGATCCCCAAATGCGATGGACCGCAACCATCAGTGACTATACGGAAATGGTGTATGGAATACATGCCATCTGTTGTATTTCCGGAGGCGCTTGCTCGCTGAACGATATCCATCGGGCGCTCGGAGGCATATTTCATGTGCGATTGTCCTTGCCGCAGATGTATAAAATCTTTGCGGCCATCCGAGGCCGAAAGAAAGAGCAGGTAGTTTTTCTTAAACGAATGTACGAAGCATTGAAACAGAGAATCGAAGATATGGACCGGTAACGAAGCTCGTATACTTCTGACTAAAATGAAACGATAGCGGGTATAGTGTAAGTC
>ERZ773155.3617-NODE-3617-length-10281-cov-3.200958_pt1 | contig 10281 bp, 6 predicted proteins | sample MGYA00511262_ERZ773155 | MGnify/ENA primary metagenome ERZ773155 (study PRJEB29015, sample SAMEA2737828) | human gut metagenome | biome: human gut; feature: human-associated habitat; material: faeces | place: China | collected 2012 ... | reverse complement strand
GAATATGATCAACTTGTAGGTCAAGTAGGGGTTGAATCAGATGTGAATAAACATTGGCAAGAAATGAAAGATGCAGAAAAAATCTTACTAGATGATTATGCATATATTCCTGTTTTTGAAAAAGGAGCGGCAACATTACAAAATCCAAAAGTAAAAAATCTTGTGATTAAACCATGTAGAACAATTTCTTTTGAATATGTAGAAAAAACTGAATAAAAAGAGAAAAGGCATAATGAGAAAATATTATGTCTTTTTTGATAAAAAGCTATCATATTAATAAATTTATATATTGTATTGTATACAAATATGCAAAATAGTATTGACTTTTAAAGACTAATCCGCTATTATGAAGTTAATAAATCGATAGATTGTATACAATATGTCGATTTATTGCACAAAAGATAATTTAAGAAGGGAAGAGAGAATATGAAAAAACTATTATCAATGGTGCTTTGTGCTATGATGGCTCTAACTCTTGCTGGTTGTGGGGGATCAGGAGGAGATTCATCTACTTACACTTTCTCAAGTGAATTAGATATCAAAAATTTAGACTCATCAGATGCCGAAGACGGATGCTCATTTACTGCATTACATGCAATTATTGATGGGCTAATGAAACCTGCTAAAGATGGTACTACTACATATGGTATTGCTAAATCTTCAGAAGTTTCAGAAGACGGTTTAACACACACTTATAAATTAAGAGATGCTAAATGGTCTAATGGTGATGCTGTGACAGCAAACGATTTCGTTTATGCATGGCAAAGAATTTTCAAAAAGAAAGGAAACTACTATTACATGTTCTGTGATGGTATTGCTAACATCGCAGGTGCTCAAGAATTATCAGACAAAATCGATGCAGAACAAGATTTAACTGATGATGATTTAAATTCTTTAGGTGTAAAAGCTGTAGACGACAAAACGTTAGAAGTTACAACAACTACTCGTGTTTCATTCTTTGATGAATTAATGTCATTCCCATGTTTCTACCCAATCAATGAAAAGTTCTGTGAAAAACAAGGTGATAAATATGGTAAGAGTGCTAAAACTATTTTAGGAAATGGTGCTTTCACTATGACAAACTGGGAACCAGGTTCAGTAGCTGAATTTGAAAAAAATGATAAGTATTATGATGCTAAAACAGTTAAAATTGATAAATTAGTAATGAAATTAGTTCAAGATCCAAAAGTTGCTGCTCAAGCATTCGAAGCTGGTGAAACTGATTTTGCTCCAATCAACTCAGACTTAGTTGATAAATACAAAAAAGATGATTCATTCAAACAAATTAATGAAGGTTACTTATTCTATATTTCAGTAAACTTCCAAAATAGTGATTTAGCTAACTTAAATGTAAGAAAAGCAATCTCACTAGCAATCAACAGAAAAGACTTATGTGAAAATGTTTTAAAAGACGGTTCACAAGCTGCTAAAGGTTTCGTACCTTCAGGATTATCAATTTCTCCAGAAGGAAAAGATTTCCGTGATGAAGCTGCAACATATACTTCATATGACAAAAAAGCTGCACAAGCTGCTTTAGATGAAGGATTAAAAGAATTAGGAAAATCTGAAATTACTTTAAGATTAACTTATGGTACAGATGAATCTCCAATGGATGTATTTGCAACTTATTTACAAAACGCTTTCTCTAGCTTAAAAGGATTAAAAATTGAAATGGTTGCTACTACTAAACAAGATCGTATCTACAACAAACAAAAAAATGGAGATTTCGATTTATCAGTAACTCGTTGGGGACCTGACTATGGTGATCCTACAACTTATTTAACATTAGCTTTAACTAACAACAACAACAACTATGGTCATTGGTCAAATACTGAATTTGATTCAATCATGGAAAAAGTTAACAATGAAACTGATGTTAATGCTCGTTGGCAATTAATGATCGATGCAGAAAAAATTATGATGGATGATTTATGTTACATCCCAGTATTCGAAAAAGGAACTGCTACTTTACAAAATACAAAAGTTAAAAATTTAGGTATTAAACCAGTTGGTGTTCCATATACATTCGAATATGTATCAAAATAGTTCAATCTAAAAAAGAACATAGAGAAGACAACACAATATAGTATTCTGTATTGTGTTTCTTTTTTAAATAAATAAAGGAGGAAAAAAGATGAGTAATTCAACCTTAAAATATATCGGAAAACGTTTAGTTATTTCGTTAATTACTTTATTCGTTATTTTAATGGTATTATTTTTAATGGTTAAATTTTTACCAGGTTCTCCAATTAACAATGAAAAACTAAGTGCTTCAGCCAGAGCTGCTATTGAAGCACAATATGGATTGGATCAACCAATTCCGGTTCAATTCGTACGTTATATTCAAAATATGTTAACAGGGGATTTCGGTGTTTCATTTAACTTATATAAAGATATGCAAGTATCTTCACTTGTAGGAAGTGCTGCAAAATTATCTATGATTTATGGTTTATGTGCAGTTATTATTGGAACAGTTATTGGTATGTTCTTAGGGGTATTTGCTGCATTACATAAAAATACAATTTGGGATACAATTGCTACAGTTATTTCTGTAATTGGGGTTTCCATCCCATCATTCGTATTTGCAATGTTAATTTTATTACTATTTGCTTCAAAATTAAGATTGTTACCAACTTCATATAGTTCATCGAATGCAATTAAATCATCAATTATGCCAATTTTAGCTTTATCTGTTGGGGTTATTGCAAACGTTGCACGTTTTACTCGTACTGAAATGGTATCAGTTTTAACAAGTGAATATATGACTCTTGCAAAAGCAAAAGGATTAGATCGTAAAACTTTAATTTTCAAACATGCTTTACGTAATGCTTTAATTCCAGTAATCACAATTTTAGGACCTATTTTAGTAAACTTAATGACAGGTACTATGGTTGTAGAAAAAATTTGTTCTGTTCCTGGGTTAGGTAAGTTATTAATTAATAGTATTTTATCAAATGATTATAACATCATTTTATCTTGTTCATTCTTATATGCAGCAATGTATATCTTTATGATGTTAATTATTGATATTTCTTATGGAATTATTGATCCAAGAATTAGATTAGGAAAGGATGATTAATAATGGATTTAGAAAAGATTGAATTTTTACCAGACGATTTTGAATTCGTTGGAGATAAACAAGACATTACTAAAGACGTTGTTGCTCCATCACTTCCTGCTTGGAAAGATTCTTTAAATCGTTTTAAAAAGAATAAAGGTGCCGTTATCGGTTTAATTTGTATTTTAGTTATCGCAGTATTTGCAATTTTTGCACCAATGTTTTCATCTTATAAATTTGATGCAATCAATACAAAAATTGCAAGTATTTCGCCATGTGCTGAACATTTCTTTGGTACAGACACTTATGGGCGTGATTTATTTGTACGTGTTTGGACAGGTACAAGATATTCATTATTTATTGCTGTAGTCGCAATCTTCATTGATGTGATTGTAGGTATGACATACGGACTTATCTCTGGTTATTTTGGAGGTAAAGTTGATTCAGTAATGCAAAGAATTCAAGAAATCATAAACTCTATCCCAACTTTAGTAATATTAACATTGTTATTAATGGTAATGAAAGCATCATTATTCACAATTATCATGGCTTTATCATTTACTGAATGGATTGGTATGTCACGTATTACAAGAGCTCAAGTTTTAAGAGTAAAAGAAGAAGAATTCGTTTTAGCTTCACGTACTTTAGGAGCTAGTAACTTATTTATTATCTTTAAAGAAATTTTACCAAATATTTATAGTCAAATGATTATTATGATTATGATGTCTATTCCAAATGCAATTTTCTATGAAGCATACTTATCATTCGTTGGTTTAGGTTTACCAATTCCAATGGCTTCATTAGGTACATTGATTAATGATGGATTTAACTCAATTACTATCTACCCTTACATGATGGTAATTCCAGTTATTATTTTCTCTATCTTAATGTTAAGTTTCAACTTATTTGGTGATGGACTTCGTGATGCACTTGATCCAACTATGAAGGAGATGTAATTATGGCAGAAAGAGAAAAAATATTAGAAGTCAGAGATTTAAATATCTCTTTTAAAACTGATAGTGGAACTGTTAATGCAATTCGTGGTGTTAACTTAGATTTATATAGAGGTGAAACAATCGCTATCGTTGGTGAATCTGGATCAGGTAAGTCAGTTACTACTAAAGCAATCATGGGTATTATGGCTGGTAATGGTTCTATTGACGGAGGTTCTATCAACTATACTTGGACTGATGAACAAACTGGTGAGAAAATTACTAAAGATATTTGTCAGTTAAGTGAAAAAGAAATGCAAAGCGAAATCCGTGGTCGTAAGATTGCAATGGTTTTCCAAGATCCAATGACATCATTAAACCCTACAATGACAATTGGAAATCAAATCATGGAACCAATGATTCATCATTACAATACACCAAAAGAAGAATGACTATTATTTTGAAATTCCTACCTCACTTTTGGGACGTGATTTATTAGTTGTCAACAAACTGCAGCGAGTTCCTGCCGAACTTAATGATGCAGGTGTAAACCGTGGAGTAAACTACGAGAATCAGATGGTTTGCATGGAATGGGACAAAGCGACGGGCAAACTAATGTTACGCCAACAACGCCCATTACCTCTGGCCCCCCAAACGGACGCTATCTTCCGTTCGGTAAAGGACAATTTTATCTCGCCACTGATTGCCGCTTTCAAAATAGAAGCTATCAATCAGGACTCCACTGCATTGGTGATTAAAGTGAATGATATTTACGATGGTACGGAAACCAGTATCAATAATGTTTTTACAAACATTAATTTAGGGACTTCCACTATCAAGAACTTATCACGTATTTTGTCGATCAAATCTTTCCCTAACAACGTTGTAGCAACTTCTGAGCTGACCACTAAAGTGACAGAAGGAACGACAAGCGTATATGTGACGGTGGAAGTTAGTTCCTCTATTCTTTTATTACCGGAAAAACCGATGACAGGACGTTTCGACAATCAGAAAGTCGGCTACTTCACCAATCCGTTATTAAGTTTCAGTGACGCACAACAAGGAACGGATAAGAAACAATATATTACCCGTTGGCGTATGGAACCCAAACCAGAAGACCGGGAAGCATATCTAAAAGGTCAGACAGTAGAACCTATTAAGCCAATTGTGTTCTACATCGATAATTCGACTCCTTATCAATGGCGGTCATACATAAAGAAAGGAATAGAAGACTGGCAGACTGCTTTCGAAAAAGCCGGTTTCAAAAACGCAATTATCGCTAAAGAAATCACAGACAGTATGCATGTAGACATGGATGACGTCAATTACTCGGTACTGACTTATGCTGCATCAGAAAAGAAAAACGCAATGGGACCTTCCCTACTCGACCCTCGTTCGGGAGAAATTCTGGAAGCAGATATCATGTGGTGGCACAATGTACTTTCTATGGTACGTGAATGGATTACTGTTCAGACAGGAACTGTTTGTCCGGAAGCTCGCAGCGTACAATTACCTGATTCGTTAATGGGAGATGCCATTCGTTTTGTTGCTTGCCATGAGGTAGGTCACTCACTAGGATTGCGTCACAACATGATGGGTTCATGGGCATTCCCAACAGACTCATTGCGTTCTGCGGCATTCACTTCCCGAATGAATTCGACTGCTTCGTCTATTATGGATTATGCGCGTTTCAATTATATCGCCCAACCGGGAGACGGTGTAACAGTACTGTCCCCGCATATCGGTCCTTATGATATGTTTGCTATCGAATATGGATATCGCTGGTATGGCAAGAATACTCCGGAAGAAGAAAAGGATATTCTTTTCGATTTTTTGAGTAAACATACAGACCGTCTTTACAAATATAGTGAGGCACAAGATGTACGTGACGCCGTAGACCCGCGTGCCCAGAACGAAGATTTGGGAGACGACCCGGTTCGTTCGTCACAACTTGGCATTGCTAACTTGAAACGTATCGTTCCGCAAATTCTTCAGTGGACTACTACCGGAGAAAAGGGACAGACTTATGAAGAAGCGTCACGCCTCTACTATGCCGTCATCAACCAATGGAACAATTATCTATATCATGTACTTGCCAATATCGGCGGTATTTATATTGAAAACACCATAGTAGGCGACGGAGTGAAAACCTACACATTTGTTGAAAAAGAAAAGCAACAGGCAGCCCTGAAATTCCTAATGGATGAAGTCCTGACATATCCTAAATGGTTATTTGATACGGAAGTCGGACAATATACTTATCTGCTCCGCAACACTCCGATCGGAAAGCAAGAAAATGCACCCACTCAAATCCTTAAGAATGCACAAGCCTATATTCTTTGGGATTTACTAGGCAATACCCGCCTAATGCGTATGATTGAGAATGAATCCGTCAACGGTAAGAAAGCATTCACGGTAGTTGAACTAATGGACGGACTCCACAAAAATATTTTCGGTATTACTGAACGCGGAGGTATCCCTAACGTTATGGAACGCTCTTTGCAGAAAAACTTTCTGGATGCATTACTTACCGCTGCCGCAGAGCCCGAAGCTGTAAAAATCAACAAGAAGATCGCCAACGAACATTTTTTGCTTGACCATACCACTCCTTTCTGTAGCTGCTATGCTGCCGAACAACGTGCACTTCGTCAAGAAGACCGCATGGGTGCTCCACGTGTACTCAATTTTTACGGAAGTCAACTTAACCGCATTTCAGACGCCATTTCTGTAAAACGTGGTGAATTATTGCGTATCAAGAAGTTATTGCAAAATCGTCTGGGGACTTCCGATACCGCTACACGTTATCATTATGAAGATATGATTTTACGTATTAATACCGCTTTGGGAATCAAGTAAAACAAACCTGTTAATTAAACTATCTTACAATTAATGAGAATCAAATTTTTGTGCATTATTATATGCTTATTTGTGAATGCACTGGTTTTTGCCAGTGCTACCAACCACACGATAACTGGTGTTGTCATTTCTGGTGAAGACAATGAACCGCTAATTGGTGCTTCTGTATATGTTCACGCCGATGATCTGAAAAAAGCCGGAGTATCACAAACCTCTTTGGGTACTATCACTGATATTGACGGTAAGTTTTCTATTTCCGTTCCGGAAAAAGTGACTCGTATTCATTGCAGCTATATTGGGTTCGAAGAACAAGCGATTATATTGCAAGGAAATAAAAAAAACTACCGTATTGTACTACAACCTTCGGCACATGCTCTGGCGGATGTGGTAGTAACGGGATACCAGACATTAGAACGTCGAAAATTAACGGCAGCTATTGCAAAGGTAGAATTATCTGATGCCATGATCGGAGCGAATAAAAGTATCGACCAAGCACTAACCGGACAAATCGCCGGCGTAGCCGTCACAACAACTTCAGGTGCACCAGGAGCTCCGGCACGTATCCGTATTCGGGGAACGGCTTCTTTAAATGGAACCCAGGACCCGTTATGGGTATTAGACGGTATGCCCTTAGAAGGAACAGATATTCCTAAATTAGATGATGCAACAGATAATGATATCGTCAATATGCAACAATCATCTATTGCAGGATTAAGTCCAAATGACATAGAAAGTATCACTATCTTGAAAGACGCTGCCGCTACTGCAATTTATGGCGCACGTGCTGCTAATGGTGTCATCGTAGTTACAACCAAACGTGGAAGAACAGGAAAACCAATCATTAATTTCAACACGAAATTAACTTATACTCCTAATCTAGACACTTCCCGTCTGAATTTGTTAAATTCACAAGAAAAAGTAGATCTAGAACTACAATTATTAAAAAACAATCAAAGCATATATCCCAACAAAGGTGGCGTTGCAACCATTTTGAATAAATACAATTTAATGAATCAATATCTGCAAAATGGTTGGGAGGGATTATCCCCCGAAGCTCAGAATGCTATCAATCAATTAAAAACGATGCAGACTGATTGGAATGATATATTATTTAGAGATGCTTTCACACAAGAATACAATATAAGTATTTCAGGAGGCACAGAGAAAACAACGTATTACAACTCATTAGGCTACTCCAAAGAAAATGGTAATGTACCGGGAGTTAGTATGACACGTTTCAATCTGACAAGTAAGACTTCTTATCAAATCAACAAAATATTAAAAATTGGTGTCTCTATTTTCGCCAACAGACGAAAGAATCAAAACTTTGTATCTGATAAGTATGGTTATTCCAATCCTGTATTCTACTCTCGTACGGCCAATCCCTATTTTTATCCGTATGATGCAGAGCACAACTACCAATATGATTATGATATCCTCCCTGGAGATGAACCTGACTTAAAACGTGGATTTAATATCTTTGAAGAACGAGAAAATACAGATAATGAAACAATCATTTCTTCATTCAATTCAATCTTCGACACAGAACTACGTTTTAACGATCAATGGAAACTCAGTTCTCAAGTTGGTATTCAATGGGATCAATCTTCTCAGGAACAATATGTAGGAGAAAATACATTCAATATGCGTAACATACGCGAAGATAGTAGCTATGACGAAAATCAATACATTGTTCCCAAAGGAGGAATGCATACTGTAAATAATGCTACGACTTCTCAAATTACATGGAAAGTACAAGGAGAATACAAAAATACATTCAATGATATCCATGATATTCAAATAATGGCAGGTTCTGAAATAAGAAAGAACTGGTATAACACTCAATTTACAGCCGGATATGGTTATGATCCCAAAACATTGACAACAAAGCCACTGAATATCAGAAATGACAAGGATGCAGAGAAATATAAACTACATACTAAAACTTATCAAGAAAATGCTTTTGCGTCCTTCTATACTACAGGTTCATATTCATTCATGAGCCGCTATACGATAGGGGGAAGTGTACGTATGGATGGCTCTGATCTTTTCGGAGTAGATAAGAAATATCGCTATTTACCAATTTATTCAATTAGTGGTATGTGGCGTGCCTCCAATGAACCTTTTATACAACGATACAAATGGATTGATAACCTGGCAATTCGTCTTTCTTACGGTCTGCAAGGAAATATCGATAAAACTACTTCACCATTCCTAGTAGGATCCTATGACAATGTAGGACTCTTACCCGGATATGACAAAGAACAAACTATCCAAATAGAAGGTGCTCCCAACAGCAAATTACGTTGGGAAAAAACTGCTTCATATAACCTTGGATTAGATTTCTCCGTATTAAACCAAGCAATTAATTTAAGTGTAGACTATTACTATAGAAAAGGAACGGACCTGATTGGGAAAAAACTTCTGCCGTTAGAAAACGGATTTGAAACAATGACGATTAATTGGGCCAGCATGGAGAATAAAGGAGTAGAAATAAATCTGCAAACACGCAATATTACCACCAAAAAATTTTCATGGTACACAACATTCAATTTTGCATATAACCAAAATAAAGTACTGAAAATTAATACTCCGGATTCACAAGAAACTCCCAGTCTTGAAGGTTATCCTGTCGGAGCTATTTTTACTTTGAAGACTGATGGCATTGATTCTGAAACCGGACGTATTCGCGTAAAGGCAAAGAACGGAAAAAGCATGTTTCTTGAAGATTTATATAAAGTAGCAATAGACGAATGGGGAATCGGAATCTATACTCCTCAAGTATCAACTCTTGAAGAAAGAGAATTCTATAGCTATATAGGAACATCCGACGCTCCATATACCGGAGGATTTATGAATACCTTTAATTATAAGAGTTGGGAATTGAACTTGAACTTCTCCTATAATTTTGGGGCTTATGTAAAAACAACACCTTCTTACAGTCTGACAAAATTTGATGCGAGCCGCAATACCAATCGGGATATTCTGGATAGATGGACTCCTGAAAACAAAAATGGAAAATTCCCCGCCATATTGACAGCTGCTTCTAATCCTGCAGAATATAGTTTGTTGTTTGATCAACCACGTATTTACAACTCCTTAGATATTTGGGTCAAAAAGTTAAATTATATACGTTTGCAAAATATACGTTTAGCTTACCAGATTCCTTCAAAGTTACTAAACAGAATAAACATCAACGGAGCAACCGTCGCTGTAGAGGCACGTAACTTATTTGTATTCGGTTCCAGCTACAAGAATTATCTGGACCCTGAATCAATGGGAAATCTGTATGCAACTCCCATTGCAAAATCAGTGACATTCAATTTAAGCCTAAACTTCTAAAAAAGAATAAGCATGACTAAGAAATTATATATTACTTTTTATTGCTGTCCGCTAAAACTTTTTGAGCCTAAAAATTAGGGCTGGATTCCTCGC
>ERZ773155.3609-NODE-3609-length-10302-cov-16.996292_pt1 | contig 10302 bp, 8 predicted proteins | sample MGYA00511262_ERZ773155 | MGnify/ENA primary metagenome ERZ773155 (study PRJEB29015, sample SAMEA2737828) | human gut metagenome | biome: human gut; feature: human-associated habitat; material: faeces | place: China | collected 2012 ... | reverse complement strand
ATTCCATTGCCGATAAGCGCATGATGGTCTTGTGGCTCCGTTTCCTCACAGAAATAAATTCCAATACGAAGGATATTCCTGCCGACCTGCTCAATGATCCGGAGATTGGAAAAGCCGTAGAGGAGCTGGAGATTTCCGGTTTCTCGGATGCCGAACTCAGAGCCTACGACAAGTTTTGGGATTCGGTAAGTGTTGAAAGAACCCTCATAGATGACAGCTACCAGAAAGGTAAGGAAAAAGGTAAGGAAGAAGGAATTGCTGAAGGCATGGAAAAAGGCATGAACCTGCGAAGCCTTGAGATTGCCAGGAAGATGCTGGCAAAGGGTATGGATGAAGCATCGGTCATGGATATGACGGGGCTGACGGCAGAGGAGATAAAGCTGCTGAAAGCGGAGATGTAGATTACAAATATCACAATAAAATCAAGGGTCTATACGCCACCTGTTCATCGTGGCATATAGACCCTTTAGTTTTGCTTTTGCAATGTTATTTCATACCCTCCAGAGCATACAGCCATGTCGGGCTCTTTCTCATTATTCTGTTATTTTATTACCACTTTCATCCAGTACGGTACATTGACCAATCTTCCAGAGATCTGGGTAATAATAGTCATCTATCATTTCATCATAGGCCGCTTTGTCTTTTACTGTGAGAGTGCGGGAAGTTGCAGCTGTTCCTGCTTTATACAAACAGAAATCAACACCATAAGAAGCCTTCATTTGATCGCTTGGAATTAACAATTTGACAGAAGATAATTTTTCACAACTCTCAAACATTTGATAGCAGCTATATTGGTTTATTTTTGTAGCTGAAACTGTCGGACCATTTATAAGTGCCTTACACGAATGGAACATAGCATTATAGCAATATTCTGGCAATTCCTTGGCAGGTAAATCTGGAGCCTCTGTTAGAGCTGTACAACCAGAAAACATGTCAGTATAACAGGAAGGTGCCAATTTTTTGGCAGGCAATTTCGGAGCTTTCTTTATGGCAGTACATTTTCTGAACATATAATAATAGCAGTGATCTGCCATTATTTTGGCTGGCAACTCCGGAGCCTCTGCTATAGATGTACATTCTTCGAACATATTACTATAGCAGTAAGCTGCCAAATTTGTGGCTGGCAAATCCGGAACAGAGGTTAATACATTACACTTGTTAAACAGATAGCAGAAACGGGCATTGCTTGTATCAACATTCTTGTAATTTTTGTAGTTGAGCAATGTACGGATGTCACCTGTACATTTCACATTTCCTTCTCGTTCAATTGTGATTGTAGCATACTTAGTTGCATTTTCTGCTGTACCTTTTACATTTGTACCACGCAAGCGGAGATTACCAAACTTTCCACCAAACTGTACAGAACGTCCGGAAATACATTTTTTCCATTCTCCGAAGTTTACGGAATACTCAAGATCAGTGAGTACATATCCATTTTGGCCTGTCAGGCAAAAATAATGCCATTCATCCGCTGTGAAAGTTACGTAAGGAGGTATTTCTTCAGCCGTTTCCTGTTTTTCGCTAATATTGGCACTCTGCCAATCTGCTACTTTTACGTCAGCTATGGTTACTGCTTTTTTACCCACAATGAGGTTGTAGGTATAGCTCTTGCCTGCCTCTAAGCCTCCAGTCTTGACAACAAGAGGGTCAGAGATTGTTCCTCCATCAGATACCTTGATGTTTGCCTCGATACTTCCTGGAGCAACCAGAGCAGTATAGGTTGAACCAATTGCACCCTCACCAGTATGCAAAGGAGTGATATTGACAGTAGCTGTCTCGCTGACATCAGTAGTTGCCTTGCTAACAATACTGAGGTTGTTGATCTTTGCACTAGCAGTAAACTGGTCGTTAAAACGCAGTATCTTAAAAATCAGACGGGCGGTCTTGCGTTCCAATTTTACAGTGAGAACTTTATTGGAAGGGATAGTTTTAGGGGTTGTCTCAGCAGCCATATAATCAGACTTTACAATCTTATCTGCATCACTCTGGTCTTCCTGGATATAGCCATACTCAAAGGAGTTCTTGCCATCGGCTGGATACCAGCATTGGAATGTCAGATTCTTAGTATCCCATACCAGATACTCGGAATTACCTGGCGTCCAGTTGTTACCATCGAAGGTGTAAGTGAGCGATGAGCCACTATTGCTTATACCTATCTTATCCCCATTGTTAAAACTCTCCAAGTCAGCATTCTCTGTTGCCGTTGGATTACTGCGTGTGGTGGCATTACCCACTGAAGCCGAAATGCGGACTGCATTCGAATCGTTGAACCATGCATTCTGGGTGTCGGTATCTGTTGCACAACCTGCCAGGAACAAACCGGCAGTTGCAACCAAACCTAATATTTTCTGATACTTCATAGTCGTTCTTTTAAAAGTTTATGTTTTTTATTCTGTCTCAAGAGTGCTATCAGGCTTTGTGCCATTGTCCCATGGTTTGGCTGTGATGCTTTCCTTTGTAGTCAATACCACATCATTACCCATGGTAAGCTTGAGAGTATGACTGAATCCGCTCTTCAAGGTGATTTCTTTATCTAAAATCCATTCATAGGCCTTATTGGCAGTCTTCAGTGTAATCTTGAAGTCATTGGCAGCAATGGTTTGCGGAATGACTATGCAGGAGAATCTAGCTGTACAGGACTTTTTTGCATTGTCCTTATCAAAGGTAAAAGTGCCCTGTGTTGCTTTAATATCGGTAGCAACTGCTTTATCTGTAGGGGTCGCGATGGCTGTTGTGCTGGTCACATTTACATTCGCTGCAATCTTAGTTCCTCCTATGGTAACCTCTGTGATAGGAGAAGTTGTTGGAACAGATGGCACGTTGAATTCGGTTCCCAGTGTTACGATGATATCTATCAAACAGAAAGCATGATTGAACGTGATGTTCAGTTTCTGATCCACGAGTTTCTCTCCTGGCACAAAGTCTGGGGAATAACAGTACAGCAAGTCGTTCTTGGCATCAGCTGTCGTCTGGTCGGCAGCTACGCTATAAGAGAAAGATTGAAAACCTTTACTTTTATCATAGACACCATTGAATATTGTTTCCTGTGCAGGAGCCAATGCCACGATATCTACAGGTGTTGTCGCATTCTGCCAAAGCAGAGTTTCACCGCAGCTCCATGTGCCGGAAGTCTTAGAAAACTTCTTGTTGACATGGGTATATGTAGCAGCCAGAGAGCTCTCAGGATTCTTATTCACGATAGTCAAGAGGAAGTCTTTTTCCATGAGTGAACCACTGTTCTCGTCTGCACGAGTCTTGGCATTGTTCAAATCTGTAGTTACGCGGATGATGTTATCACTAGGATAATTGCTCTGCGCCAGATCTCCATCGTTGGAACAGCTGGTAAACATGGCAGCTGCCATAGCTGTTATTGCGAAAAAATGTATTACTTTCATATTATTCTGTTTTTAGAGTTGAATATTAATTTAATCGACTGCTTCACCGGTAATAGGGGTACTGGTCTCCCAATCGGTAATCTTTACTTCATTCAGGGTAATTGTATCACGACCTACCACCAGGTTGACGGTTGTAACCTTGCCACTCTCAAACTTGAAAGGAGTGCCGTTGTCGTAGATGAAATTCTTGCCGCCTATTACGACGGTAATCTTCTGAACGCCATCCTGCGGGATGATGATGGAAGCATATTGCTTGTTGGCAGTTAAAGCAGGCATGTCGAAGTTGGCTTTATCTTCTGCTACTGCAGATGGGGTGACAACCTTGGTGAGATAATTGACGGTTGCACTTTTTACGGCATCGCCTACAACTACCTTATCTACGGTAGGTCCCTCTGTTCCCCACTGATTCTTATAGGTGAGGTTTACTAGAAGTTTAGCCATCACATGGGTAAAGGTAAGCGGTACAGCCTGTTTGCCTTCTGCAGTTATTCCGTCAGCATTCACAGCCACCAGCAGGTCGCTTTCCACTTGCTTTGTCGCATCAAATACATATTCACCAGCCGCAAGGTCTGAAATGGCTTTTTTAGGATATACACCGATGAAATAATGCTTGTCGCGGTTGTTCTTCCACAGCATCTGCGGAGTAGATATCCACGAGCCTTTGGTCAGTTTGTTGATGGCATTATCCACCACACGTCCGGTTGCTGCCGGAACAGTGGTTGCATCTCCTGTCCAGGCATACACACTGATTTCATCACCCTCCTCAAAGGTTTGACCGCCTTTCGCATCTGTGGCAACACGGGTCATATTGCCGATGCTGGTAGAAACGGTGATATACTTGGAGGTCTCGCCTCCGATACCGTTCTCGTTGTCAGAACAACTGCCCAATGTCAAAGCCATTGCCATCAGGGCAAAGAGATAAGTCTTTGTTTTCATTGTCTTTTACTTTTTTATGTTTATATTCTTGTTTTGATTCTTGCTTAAATGAGAGAATTGCTTAATCTTCCGGATTCAGGATTTCACCACGATATACCCAACCTTCTGTCCAGTCATCTATCTTCGTGCTCGTAAGATACATGTAAGGTTTCATCTCCTCATATTCCAAGTTGATCTGGTACTTGCCGCCAGACTTCATGACAGGAGCTTCGATATCGTAGTTTCTAACTGTATCATCAGGACTAATCAGTTGGATAAACAACTTGGTGGTATGAAAACCGTTGGCTGTCGGCATCAAGCGTAATGTTTCCGTTTTTAAAGTTTCGCCAGGCACTGCGATTTTCAAAGGTATATCACACTCCTCCTTGGTATAGCTTGCCGTCCCGAATGTTCCGTCCTCATTCTTTTGCAGGGGTAGGAGTCCACTTGCAACATTCAATACCTTACCGCTTATTACTGTATTTTCAGGCACACCCTCAATGACAATAGTCAGTTCCGCAAGTATACGGCGCATGTCGCATCTTGTGATATAGTGCACATTCTCCTTGTCGATGACGATGTCTGTTACGCCATAATAGGCATGTTCGGGTGAAGCACTCGGAGCCGACAGTCCGATTGCCAGACTGTTTATATTGTCAACGGCTCTTGTCTGCTTACTGATGGTGAACGGATCCACCAGATTGGTGGTGGTGAGAATGCGGTAGTTACCTTCCGGCAGGTCATATCGCTCTTTTGCCATTTCCTGCGCACTGCCATGCTGGCTTTGCGCCACCTGCGTGCCGTCTGTGGCATTCACGATCCATGTCTTCACGTCCTTCACTTCCGTGCCCTCATCGGCTTCATCAGCCCAGGCAAGCGAAACCGACAAGCCTCCATCCCCTTCGCCATCATGGACATCATGATCGCAGCTAGCCAATAGGCATGGGACGCATAGCAGCACCCATAACCCAATATTAAATCTTCTTTTTGCTCTCATTTTCTATCTTGTTTTATGGGTTACTGATGATGATTTGTAGTCTCTACTCGGCGGGCTTCTGGGGCAGTTCTGGAAGCGTCGCTTCCCTTTCCTACTACCGAGATGCGGCTTGCTGCAATACCTCTCTTCACAAGCCAGGTCTTCAGGGCTTGTGCTCGCTGGCGGGAGATGCGCCTGTTCACCGCCACGCTGCCCCTGGTGTCGCACCAGCCAGTCACCGTCACCTTCATTTCAGGATTCTCCTTCAATATATGGAGGATGCTTTTCAGCTTGGAAACCTCGCTTGGGCGAATGGTGATGCGGTTGAAGCTGAAGTAGATGACAGGGAATGTCACCTTTACAGGTTCTTTAATATCCTGTTCAACAACTTTTGTTTCAGCCTTATCCACCGTTTCTTTTTCTTTCTGATTGACATTCTCCGAAAGAATGGTATCTTGATGTAGAACTTCCGTTTGTGGAACGGATGGAGTTTCAACTATCTTGTTTTTCTTTTTTGAGAAGCTGATTCCCAGTCTGATTCCGCTTTCCCATACGAAGTTGTTCTTGTGCAGATGTTCCGGCATTCCGTCCATACGTTCTCCAGAAAGGCGTGTCAAACCGGAATAGATGCCCAGATTAAGATTGGAGGTCAACTGGTAACCAGCCTGCAAGCTGGCTCCATAGCCCAGATGCCAGCGGGTAGAGCCCTTCATCACCTCGGCATGATCTGCCAGGGTCTGGATATCTGCGCAGGTAGTCACTGCATAGAGATGAGGAGATACGGCTACAGTCCATCGGCTGTGGGCGGTATTGCGTAACAGCCCCAGCAGATTTACGTGAACCCTTGCACCATACCAGCCCATCCTGACATGGCTTTTCAGTTGGGCATATTCCCAGCTATCCATGCCCAGGACACTTGCCTTGTAGAGCATACCATCGCTCCCCAGCCAGTAGTTGCGCTCCACGCAGCAGTCTTGTGCCGACAGGTTCACCTCTCCATATCTGGCAGAGAGTTCTGCTGAGAAAATGGGGTTGAAACGATAGCCGCCATAGATGCCGGCAGCCCAGCCCAGGTGGGTCTTGTCATGTCCGAAACTGGAAAAAGTGGATAAGCCGAAAGGCAATCCGCCATCCACGCCCAGATACCATCCTTTGGAATCTGGCAGATTACTATCGCTGGCTTCCGCTTTCGCAAAGGAAAAGGAAAGAATGGAAACAAGCACAGCAACCAGTAATCTGATCTGTGTCGTTGAACGATTCATCATATTACTCTACATTATTGTCATTACTTACTACATTATTTTCATTTACTTACTTCAGAATATATAAGAAGCTTTCCGAAATGATGATTCGGAAAGCCCAATCTTGATTGATGGTATAAGATTCAAATATTTCTTTCGTGCCACAAAATTAGTGTTTTTCACTGAAAAAGGGTGTCGCATTCCCCTGAAAAAGTGTCGCATTCCTACCAAAAAGGAGTAGCATTCCTAGGAATGCTACTCCTTTTTGGTAGATTTTCTCCATTCTGTAGGCGAGCACCCTGCCTTGGTCTTGAAGATGCGGTAGAGATGGGTGCGGCAGGAAAATCCGCATTCGGCAGAAATGATATCGTTGCTGTAGTCGGGATACTCCAGCATCATCTTCTTGGCTGCATTGAAACGGATCTCGCTGAGCCATATCCTGAAATTGGAATGCAGACACTGGTCGAAGAACAGACTCAGTTCGTTCTTCGAGATGCAGAGTGTGTGGGAAAGTGTGAGCATATTCACGTTACAGTCCTTGTAGCCCTGATTCTCACACCAGGCATCCAGGCTCTGCTGGATAAAGTTCCTGCGTTCATCAGAAATAATCTGCAATTGCCTTGGTTTATCATCCGCAGGATCCTGCTGTATGTCAGAATTTTCCTCTGCCCCCCCCATTTCCGGTTTCAGATGGAGGGTTGTTTTCCGCTTCCTTGTCCAGGAGCTCTTCGGTAGGAATGTAATTGCTGCCAAGGGCTATGAATGTAAGGTTGAAGAACAGCAGTGCCATCAGCCCCACAGGAGCCAGTATATATAATAAGGTGGTGGTGAACATGGCTACCGGCAAGACGAGAACCGGGAGACAGAGGATGAATATGCTGGCTCGTGAATATCTCACGTAGGGCAGCATATCCGTAGCCGCCATCGTTTCCAGCATCTTCCTGCGCCTGTTCATCTCCCGTATAATCATATATATGCAATAGGATACACTCACGCAAAACAGTACCAGCATCAGATAAAGTTCTTCTCTAATATACAGACTTTGGTGAAGGCTGACGCCCACGCAGAAGATCAGGATGATGGCGGCATAGATGGCACCGCACACCAGATACATCTTCCTGCGGTTGGCACGGGTGGTCTCCAGATTATAGATGCCCATGCAGATGAGCGAGAAGCAAGGGGTATAGATGAGAATGTTGATCACCGCCCCCAGATCATCGTCTATGGCACGGAATCCGAACTTCATCTGTATCACATATTGTATCGCCAGACCTGTGATGGCTGCTGCTATCATCCATCTTGAACGTTCGTATCGTTTGTTCTTCCATCTTACATGCAGACAGGAGAGTGCCACGATGAAGGCATTGATGAACATGAAGATGAAACAGGCAAACTGAAGTAAAAACAATGAATCCATACGCTTCCTATCTTATGTTTACTTGCTTAAATTTCTAATTACTTGCTTTATGTGTATCAAAGTCGTATATTCCAACAGCGTAAGATAACTATTTATATAGTGTAAAGTCTATGTATTATGCGCCGTGCATCGTTCGAAGTAAGCACGTGCATCGTTCGATGTGAGCGCGTGCATCGTTCGGTGTGAGTCGCAAAACAAATAGGCAATACACCTCTTTCCCTGCAGGAATGAGCGTATATTGCCTATTATGAATAGATGTGATGATATATAGAGTATCATCTTTTCCTTGTTTTTCTATTATCCGTAGATAACCTTACCATTCTCATCCTCGTAAGGAGTCATATCCTTAGCATACTGGTTCATGGCACGGAGGCTCATACCCATAGATGAGAAACCACCATCGTGGAAGAGGTTCTGCATAGTTACCTTGCGGGTGAAGTCTGAGAACATCATTACGCAATAGTTAGCGCAATCCTCTGCTACCGCATTTCCGAGTGGAGACATCTTGTCAGCAAAGTCCATCATATTCGCGATATCCTTGATACCCTTACCTGCAGTTGTAGCTGTAGGGCTCTGAGAGATGGTATTGATGCGGACGTGCTTCTCACGACCATAGATGTAGCCGAAGCTGCGTGCGATACTCTCAAGCATGCTCTTGGCATCAGCCATATCGTTGTAACCGAAGAAAGTACGCTGAGAAGCTACGTAAGTGAGAGCTACTACAGAACCCCACTCATTGATAGCATCCAACTTCTTGGCTACCTGCAACATCTTGTGGAAAGAGATAGCAGAAATATCCAAAGTCTTGTTCAAGAAATTGTAGTCGAGATCATCGTATGTACGATGCTTACGAACATTAGGGCTCATGGCAACAGAGTGGAGCACGAAGTCAATCTTGCCACCGAGCTTCTCCTGAGCCTCAGTGAATACCTTTTCCAAATCCTCAACGCTGGTCGCATCCGCTGCGATGATAGGAGCGTTGATCTGTTCAGCGAGCTTATCCAGCGTACCCATACGCAAAGCCATAGCTGTATTACTAAGTGCGATAGTAGCACCCTCTTCAGCAGCCTTTACAGCTACTTTCCAAGCGATTGATTCCTCATTGAGTGCACCGAAGATGATGCCACGCTTGCCTTTTAACAAATTGTGAGTCATTGTTATCTTAATACTATATGTTTGTAAATCGTGCGCAAAATTACGAAATTTGTGCAATATATGCAAGCTTTTTCGCAAAAAAGTGCTGTTTACACCACCTTTTTTGCGAAAAGTCAAGTAAATCGTGCCTTATTTATCATCTATCCGGATGCGGGCCACCAATGGGAGATGATCGCTGTAACCGCCTAAATACCTCGGACCCAGGTAGGTGCGATATGGTTTTTTACCGCCATATTTCTCATCATCTTCGAGCAGGAAAGACAAATCTCCTATCCTGCAGGCATTTTCCGGATGCTGCATCGATTCGCTCAGCAGTATCTGGTCAAGACTTCGCCATTCTCCATGCCAACGGTAAGTAGCCTTTGCCCCATGGCTACCCCGTGCTCCGGCAGATATATTAATAAGGTGGTGCTGATAGAGATATTCCAGTGCGGGAGAGTCGTGATAATCATTGAAATCTCCTGCCACAATGATCTTTGCCCCACTTTGAAGCGCATAAATGGAATCCACTGCTTCTGCCAACTGGCTCGCCACCTGCAGGCGGTAAGGACGGGATTCACGCTCTCCTCCTCTTCTACTAGGTGCATGCACCACAAACACATGCAGCGTATCGCCCGTGATGACACGTCCCGAAACATAGAGAATGTCTCTCGTAGGACGGGTATCCGGCAGACGCTTCACCCGAATAGACCAGGAACGTATCAATGAAAAGGAAAACGGCTGATACATCAAGGCTACATCGATGCCTCGCTCATCGGGCGAATTGGTCATCACATACTCATAACCAGCCGTACGGATGACTGAACGCTTGGTCAGGTCAAACAATACACTGTCGTTTTCCACCTCACAGAGAGCCACCAGGTCGGGAAGCTGCACATCTCCGGAAGCCTCCTCATACCCCACCCCAACAATCTCCTGCCCCAGATGGTTCACCTTATGCCAATAGCGGTAGGGAGTCCAGTGATAACTGCCTTCAGGCAGGAATTCGACATCATTCTTAAGCGAATCATGCCGTGTATCAAAGAGATTTTCGCAGTTTAATTCCACAAAAGTGAGTAAACTTGATAGGATGAGTGTTAAAAACATAGTCTTTTATTTTGTATTGTCAATGTTTTGATGTATCTTTGCAGTCAGTTTTCGAAGGTCCCATAGTTTAACGGATAGAACGGAGGTTTCCTAAACCTTTGATCCGAGTTCGATTCT
>ERZ773155.3608-NODE-3608-length-10304-cov-10.247439_pt1 | contig 10304 bp, 8 predicted proteins | sample MGYA00511262_ERZ773155 | MGnify/ENA primary metagenome ERZ773155 (study PRJEB29015, sample SAMEA2737828) | human gut metagenome | biome: human gut; feature: human-associated habitat; material: faeces | place: China | collected 2012 ... | reverse complement strand
GAAGACAGCCATGATCTCGCGGGCGGCGCCCATGCGGGCGAACTCCGAGCCGTTCCACGAATTCTCGTCGTGGTTGGAGGTGAAGGCCAGCCGCATGGCCGAACGGGGATAGCGCCGGCGGTCGGCATAGATGTAGTCGCGCAGCGACGTGACGCGGACCCTTTGCTGCGCCACGTCGTTCATCAGGTGGTGCATCTCCCACGCATAGCAGGCGTCGAAGGCTCCCCCGTCGAAAAGGTAGGTCTCCTCGGCTTCGGCCAGCATGAACAGATCGGGCTTCACCCGCCGCAGGCGTTGCGCCGTCTCGTTCCAGAATTCGATCGGAACCAGCATCGCCATGTCGCAGCGGAAGCCGTCCACGCCGTGTTCGCGGACCCAGAATTCCATGGCGTCGCCCTGCGCGCGCCACACTTCGCGTTCGGCATAGTTGAGTTTGGCCGTGTCGGTCCAGTCCCAAGGCACGGCGGGCGCTCCCGAAGCGTCGCGCTCGTACCACGAAGCGGGCTTCTCGGTCACCCAGCGGGCGTCGCGCGCCGTATGGTTGGCGATCCAGTCCAGCAGCACCTTCATACCCAGCCGGTGCGCTTCGGCGACGAAGGCGTCGAAATCCTCCATCGTGCCCAGACAGGGATCGACCGCACAATAGTCGCGGACCGAATAATAGGAGCCGAGCGAGCCTTTGCGCCCCTCGACGCCGATCGGATAGACGGGCATCAGCCACACGGCGTCGATGCCCATGTCGCGCAGGAAGCCCAGTTTCGCGGCCGCGGCGCGCAGCGTGCCTTCGGCCGTCAGCTGGCGCACGTTCATTTCATAGAGCACGGCCTGATAACTCCATTCGGGATGTAACATTTCCATAGCTTAAATAAAAAGGTCGGTTTTCGGGGTGTCAAATGTACGTTTTTTTCCGGACAAACGCTCCGCCCCGATCAAAAACAGGCATAATTCGACGGAAATAGCTGACTCAGGGCGCATTTATTTCATGGAAAATTCTTACCTTTGCGCACGATTATAAAAACGCCTTAATCAAATATGAAACATTTACGTCTCCTTATGCCGGTCGTACTGACGGCTCTACTCGTCACGTCATGCGCCTCGCAAAAGCGTGCATGGTACCTGCAGGATGCCCAGCCGTTCACGCCCGAACAGATCGCCGAGAACGGCCAGATACGCATCAAGCCCCTCGACAGGCTGACGATCGTCGTCAACAGCAAGGACCCCGAACTGGCCGTGCCGTTCAACTCGTCGTCGTCGCTGAGCTCCCTGACCGGAGCGACCAATTACGGAAGCGCCACCAACCAGTCGCTGCAAATCCGCACGGTGGATGAAAACGGACAGCTCGAAATGCCCGTGATCGGAAAGATCGAGTGCAAGGGCAAAACCCGGAGCGAACTGGCGCAGGCCATAGCCGACAAGATCGTCGAGGGCGGGTATATCAACGACCCGACGGTAAACGTGCAGTTCGCGGACATGAAGATTTCGGTAATCGGCGAGGTGGCACGTCCGGGACACTACGACGTCACGCGCGACAAACTCTCGATCTTCGACGCGCTGGCCATGGCCGGCGACCTGACGATCTACGGTATCCGCACCGACGTGGCCGTGGCCCGCGAAGTGGACGGCGTGCGCACCATCGAGTACCTCGACCTCACGTCGAAGGAGTTGTTCAACTCCCCCGCGTTCTACATCCAGCAGAACGACGTGATCTACGTCAAACCCAACAAATACAAGGCGCAGACCGGTGAAATCAGCCAGAACCGAAACTTCTACCTTTCGCTCGCAAGTACGGCTATTTCCGTGGCAACGCTCATCATAACCCTGACCAAATAAGACCGGCCATGACAGAACAGAACATCAATCCGCATCTGCTGAACGAAGAGTCCGAAAACACGAACGGCATCACGCTCCACGACCTGATTCAGATGGTTCTGGCCAACTGGTACTGGTTCGCGCTCTCGGCGATCATCTGTCTGGGAACGGCCTATTACTATCTGGCAAGCACCCCGAAAATATACAGCCGGACGGCGACCATCCTCGTGAAGGACAGCCGCAAGGGCGGCGACACGGATCTGGGCGCATTCAGCGATCTGGTGGGATTCCAGAACCGCCGCAACGTAGACAACGAGGTCTACATCCTCCAGTCGCACCGGCTGATGTCGGAGGTGGTCAAGCGTCTCCACCTGACAGTCAACTACTCGGTGCGAGAAGGGCTGCGCACGGCGGACCTGTACGGCCGTTCGCCGATCGAAGTCGATTTCATCAACGACAACTCCAAGCAGAAGCTTTCGCTGGAGGTCACCCCGCTCAGAAACGGCAAGATCGAGCTGACGGACTTCGAGGACAAGTTCGTGACGCGGCAGGAGACCAAGCGGGTCATTCTGGCCGAATACGGCGATACGGTCGCCACGCCCGTCGGGCAGGTGGTCGTGCACAAGACCCTGTTCATGGACTCGACCTATCTGAAAAAACCCATCACCGTAATCAAGAATTCGCTCGCGGCGACGACCAACGCCTACCGCGCCGCCGTGAAGAGCGACGTGGCCAACAAGCAGGCCTCGATCGTGACGATCTCGATGAACAATTCGGTGCCGCGCCGCGCCGAGGACGTGATCAACACGCTGATCGCCGTCTATGAGGAAGACGCCATCGCCGACAAGCGCCAGCTGTCGGTGGTGACGGCCGACTTCATCAAGGAGCGCATGCAGGTAATCGGCCGCGAGCTGGGAGACGTGGACCGCGACATCGAGGACATCAAGAAGAGCAACAAGATGATCGACATCACCTCGGAGGCGACCCGCACCATCACCGAGAGCACGCGCTACAAGGCCGAAAGCCTGACGATCGAGAATCAGATAAGCGTCGCCGACTTCATCCGCGAATACCTCAACGACCCGTCGCATGCGGGCGACCTGATCCCGATGGTGGCCTCGATGACCAACAACGGCATCGTCGCGCAGATATCGGAATACAACGAGGCCATCCTGCGCCGCGAGAAGCTGCTGGAAAACAGCTCGGAGCGCAGTCCGGTCATTCAGGACCTAGACAACGGGCTGGCCGCCGTGCGCCGCTCGATCATCGCCTCGCTCAACTCGCACATTTCGACGCTGGAGATACAGCTCGAAACCATGCGCAAGGAGGAGGCGCAGGTCAACCGCCGCATCTCGACCATGCCTTCGCAGGAGAAGGTCATGCTCGACATCATGCGTCAGCAGAAAATCAAGGAGGAGCTGTTCCTCTACCTGCTCAACAAGCAGGAGGAGACGCAGCTCAACTACGCCGTGGCCGAGAGCAACTCGCGCACGATCGACATGGCGTACGGAAGCGCGCGCCCCGTATCGCCCCGCTCGACGATCATCCTCGGCATCAGCCTGCTGGCAGGTCTGGCCATTCCGTTCGGCATACTCTACCTGATCGGCATGCTCGACACGACCATCCGCGGCCGCAAGGACGTGGAGGAGAACCTCAGCGCACCGTTCCTCGGCGACATACCCTTCCTCGAAGGGGACAACAAGGGCGGCGTGGTGGTCCGGGAAACCGGACGCGACGCGCTGTCGGAGGCGTTCCGCATCCTGCGCTCGAACATGACGTTCATGAACGTCTCGTCGGGCAAGGAGATCAAGTGCGTGCTCTTCACCTCGTCGGACCCCCATGCGGGCAAGACGTTCGTGGCGATGAATCTGGCAATGACGCTGGCCATGGCGGGCAAACGGGTCGTGCTGATAGACCTCGACCTGCGCCGTCACGCGCTCACGACGCACTTGGGACGCAGCAACAGCAAGAACGGCATGTCCGGTTATCTGGCCGGAACGATCACCGACATCGACCAGCTGGTGACGAACATGGGCTTCCACGAGAACCTCGACGTGATCTGCGCCGGCATACAGCCGCCCAACCCCACCGAGATGCTGCTCTCGAACCGGCTCGACAAGCTGGTAGAGCAGCTGAAGGAGCGTTACGACTTCGTATTCATTGACAGCACACCGGCCATGTCGGTAGCCGATGCGGTGATTACGGACCGTCTGGCCGACCTCTGTATCTATATCGTGCGCGAAGGCGTGCTCGACCGCCGTCAGCTGCCCGACATCGAACGGCTCTACCGCGAGAAGAAGTTCCATAACATGTGCATCGTGCTCAACGGCACACGCACACGCCGCCATGGCTACGGGTACGGATACGGCTATGGTTACGGGTATGGATACGGTTACGGATACGGCTATGGCGACGACCATCAGGAGGTAAGCTACCGCAAGCGGATCAAACTTTTCTTCAGCAAACTCGCACGTAAAGTAAAGAAATAATATGGCTATACACAATGCATTGATCGCCGTGGATTTCGACGGCACGGTGGTAACGCACGCCTACCCCGAAATCGGGGACGATGCAGGCGCGGTTGCCGTACTCAAAGAACTCACCGACAACGGATGCCGGCTGATACTCTACACGATGCGTTCGGGCGCACTGCTCGACAAGGCAGTCAAGTGGTTCAGGGACCGGGAGATTCCGCTCTACGCCATCAACGAAAACCCCTCGCAGCAGCGCTGGACTTCGTCGCCGAAGATTCATGCGGACCTCTATATCGACGACAGCAACTTGGGCTGTCCGATCCGGTTCGTGGACGGCGTGAAACGGCCGGTGGCGGACTGGACCAAGATCCGGGAGCAGCTGGTACGGGAGGGATTTCTGGACTGACCGGCCGGCCGCAGGTTGTTCGACGGCTGCGCAACAGGTTCCCAACAGTTGTTAACCAAAGATAAAAACAGGACTTTTCGGAGTCCTGTTTTTTTATTTTGCGGAACGGATGAAAGGTACGGAAGGTCCTGCCCGGACGGAATGGCGCCGGAAAAGGCGGCGGGATAACAGCTGCGAAAGAAACAGCAGACGAGAAGCGGCAGACGGAAAGCGGCAGAAAAAACGGCAAGACAACCGCGGACAAAGACAACAGGGACAGGCAGCCGAAAAGACGTCGGAAAACAATAGGACAATGCGGGACAAAAGATAAGGGGCGGCTTTCGGGCCGCCCCTTATTATAACGCCGGGAACTAAGCCCAGAGATTGCGGGGGTATTTGCCCTCGGCGATCATCTTCTCGATCGAGGCCATCAGCGCGGGTTTGTCCTCCTTGTAGGTGACGCCGTGCCACTGGGCCGCCGAACGGAGCACGCGCAGGGACGCCGCGCCCTCGCCGATGAGTTTGTTGACCATCGTCGGGATGTAGAACTCCGATTTGAGGTTCTCGCGGTTCTCGGCGAGCCACGTCTTGAAATACTCCTTCGAATAGGCGAAGAAGTCGGGCGTGAAGCCGAAGAGGTTCATCGAAACGGGGGTATCCTCGGCAAGCTCTTCGTCGGCGCCGCCGTCGTGGAAGAGAATTCGGCCGTCGGGCATGCGCTCGATCTGCGTACGCTCGACCATCGACGTCAGGTTGCCGTCGGCATCCACGCCGCAGACGCCGCGCGATACGGTGCCGTTGTCCGAAAGGGTCCGGTTCAGGTCGTAAGCGACCATGCAGTAGCGGTTTCTGCTGTCACCGAGCTGCGAAAGGTAGTCGCCGATGGTCTGGTAGGCTTCGGCGCCGTAGAAGTCGTCGGCGTTGATGACGGCGAACGGCTCGTGCACGGCGTCGGCAGCCATCATCACGGCATGGTTCGTGCCCCACGGCTTGACGCGGCCTTCGGGAACCGAAGCGCCTTCGGGCAGATAGTCCAACTCCTGAAAGACGAACTCGACGGCGATGCGGCCGCCGAAACGCTCGGCCGAAAAGACCTCGCGGAACTCCTTCTCGAAGGAGTGGCGAATGACGAATACGACCTTGCCGAAACCGGCGCGGATCGCGTCGTAAACCGAATAATCGATAATGGCCTCGTTATTGGGGCCGACCCCGTCCATCTGCTTGAGCGAGCCGTAGCGCGAACCCATGCCTGCGGCGAGGACCAGTAATGTAGGTTTTACCATATTTTTTATCTGTTTTTGGCGTTAAAATCAAAACGATTACAAAGTTAAAAAATTCACCGCGTTCCGCAAAGGTTTTCTATGAAATTGGTTATCTTTGCATGGATAATTGCAATGGTTTGATGAAATTTTTAAAGAACATACGGGCATGGCAGCGCAGCTTTTTCCGCAAACGCCGCTTCAACATGCTCAACGCTACGGACAACAGCGAAGAGTGGCACATGCACCTCTCGCCGGCCAGCATCTTCGCAGCATTCGTTTCATTCGCACTGCTGCTCTTTATCCTCATCCTCACGCTGGTGGCGTACAGCCCCGTGCTGGAATTCCTGCCGGGCTACCGCACCGAAGCCGACCGCTCGCGCGAAAGTCTGGTGCAGAACATCATCCGGCTGGACTCGATGGAGCGCATGATGAACGACATGCTCACCTACAACCAGAACATAGCCCTGATCATGGAGGGCAAGACGCCCGTGGCGCGGGTGCTCGCCAATTCGGACAGCACGCGGGCCACGAAGGTGCTGGTGATGCCCTCGCCCGAAGATTCGGTGCTCAGGGCGCAGATGGAGGGCGACGGCGAGTACGCTGTCACGGGCCGCAGCGGCGGCTCGCGGCGCTCGGTGCGTGAAGCGATCGAGCTGGCGACGCCCGTCGAAGGCATCATCACCGACCGGTTCGACATCCGCAACGGCAACTTCGGCATACGTATTGCGGCGGCGGCCAGCGACCGCATAGCGGCCGTGGACAACGGCACGGTGGTGCTGAGCCTCTGGACCCCCGAAACGGGCTACATGGTCGAACTGCAGCACGCCGGGAATCTGCTGTCGGTCTACAAGGGACTCTCGCAGTCGCTGGTGACCAAAGGGCAGACCATCCGCGCGGGCGAGCTGATCGGCTACAACGCCGAAGCCGAGCAGGGCGAGGTGAGACTCTTCGAATTCGAACTCTGGAACAACGGCAAGCCCGTCGATCCCGAAGGATATATCGTCTTCCAATAGATCCGCATGAAACAACGATTGGCAATACTGGGTTCGACCGGTTCGATCGGCGTGCAGACGCTCGACATCGTACGCGAGAACCCCGATTTTTTCGAAGTGCGCGTGCTGACGGCCAACAGCAACTGGCAGCGGCTGGCGGCGCAGGCGCGGGAATTCGACGCAGACACGGCGGTCATCGCCGACAAACGATATTACACCCGGCTGCGCGACGCGCTGGAGGACACCGACGTCAAGGTTTACGCCGGAGAGGAGGCCGTGGCGCAGGTCGCGGCGGGCGGCGACACCGACGTAGCAGTCAATGCGCTGGTCGGCTACGCGGGGCTGGCGCCCACGGTGGCCGCGCTCGGAGCGGGCAAGAAACTCGCGCTGGCGAACAAGGAATCGCTCGTCGTGGGCGGCGAATACGTGATGCGGCTGGCGGCCGAAAAGCGTGCGCCGATCCTGCCGATCGACTCGGAGCACTCGGCGATTTTCCAGTGTCTGGCGGGCGAACAGTCCCCCGTGCGGCGGCTGATAATCACCTGCAGCGGCGGCGCGCTGCGTGACCTGAAGCGCGAAGAGCTGGCCGGAGTGACGGCCGAGCAGGCGCTGCGCCATCCCCAGTGGGAGATGGGCGCGAAGATCACGATCGACTCCTCGACGCTGGTCAACAAGGGTTTCGAGGTGATCGAAGCCCACTGGCTGTTCGGCACGCCGGCCGAGAAAATCTCGGTGGTGCTGCATCCGCAGTCGATCATCCATTCGATGGTCGAATTCGAGGACGGGGCGATCAAGGCCCAGCTCGGAACGCCCGACATGCGCATGCCGATCAGCCTCGCGCTGATGTACCCCCGACGGGCGAACCGTCCCGGCGAGCGGTTCGACTTCCTGAAGCATCCGCAGCTGACATTCGCCGAGGTGGACCGGGTGAAATACCCGGCGCTGGACATCGCCTACGACTGTCTGCGGCGGCGCGGCACGGCGGCCTGCACGATGAACGGCGCCAACGAAGTGGCCGTCGCGGCGTTCCTCGGCGGCAGGTGCGCATGGCTCGACATCGTGCGCGCCATCGAACATGCGCTCAATCGCGCATCGTTCGCTGCGGCCCCCACCCTCGCGGACTATGCGGCGGCGGACGGCGAAGCACGCCGGCTGGCCGCGGAATTTTTAGCCTTGTAACCAAAACACGAACATGGATATTATCATCAAGATCATTCAATTTTTCCTCTGCTTCACCATTCTGGTGGGCATTCACGAACTGGGACACTTCCTCATGGCGCGGGTCTTCAAAATCCGCGTCGACAAGTTCTATATCTTCTTCGACCCGTGGTTTTCGCTCTTCAAATTCAAGCGCGGCGACACCGAATACGGGCTGGGCTGGCTGCCGCTGGGCGGATACTGCAAGATCGCCGGCATGATCGACGAGTCGATGGACAAGGAGCAGATGAAACTGCCCCCCAAGCCCGATGAATTCCGCACCAAACCCGCATGGCAGCGTTTTCTGGTGATGATAGCCGGCGTGGTGATGAACGTTCTGCTGGCCATCTTCATCTACATCGGAATCTGCTACACGTGGGGCGACAACTACTTCTCGAACGAAGATGCGCGCTGGGGATACACCTTCAACGAAGCGGGCCGCAAGCTCGGATTCCAAGACGGCGACAGGATCGTTTCGATCGACGGCGAGGCGGTGGACAACGTGAACAAGATCGTCAATGCGCTGATTATCACCGAAGGCGAACGCCGCGTGGTGGTGGAACGCGAGGGCCGGCAGGTCGAGCTGACACTGCCGCTGGGCGAGCTGATCGAAATGCGCCAGAACAAAGGTTACGAAGACCTGCTGGCGCTCCGCATGCCGTTCCTGATCGACAGCGCGGTGTACGAAACGGCGTCGGCGCTCAGGCGCGGCGACGAGATCGTGGCGATAAACGATGCGCAGGGGCTGGAATACCCCGCTTACAGGGAATACCTGAAGGCCCATGCGGGAGAGGATGTGACGCTGACCGTCAAACGCGAAGGCGACATGCTGCTGGAGCTGGTCGTTCCGGTGTCGGACGAGGGAAGACTGGGCGTGACGGCGCTCAATCCCTACAAGCTCCGGACGCAGAAATACACCTTCTGGCAGGCGATTCCGGCAGGAATCAGCAAGGCGGGCAAGGTGATGTCGTCCTACTGGGAACAGCTGAAGATGATCGTACAGCCCAAGACCAAGATGTACGAGGAGCTGGGCGGCTTCATCGCCATCGGCAGCATCTTCCCCGGAGACTGGAACTGGGAGGATTTCTGGATGAAGACGGCGTTTCTGTCAATCATCCTCGCCGTGATGAACATTCTGCCGATACCGGGACTCGACGGCGGGCACGCCATCTTCACGTTCTGGGAGATGATTACGGGCCGCAAGGTGAGCGACAAGATACTGGAGGGCGCGCAGTACGTGGGGCTGTTTATCATCCTGCTTCTGCTGCTGTACGCCAACGGCAACGACATATACCGGTTTTTCATAAAATAAGATGAAAATAACAAATTGCGCAGATGCCTTGCGGCGGCACCATTTCGAGGTTGAGACGGTCCGGGACACGGACGAAGCTTTCGCAGTGATAAAGGCCGCCGTCGAAACGGAGCGGCCGGAAACGGTATCGTTCGGAGATTCGATGAGCATGCGCGCCACGGGCGTCATCGAATGGCTGCGCGGCGACGAAAGGTACAGGCTGCTGGACGGATTCGACCCCGCGATGACGTACCCGCAGCGGCTCGAAATACGCAGGCAGGCGCTGATGTCTGACCTCTTCATCACGGGCGTGAACGCCGTGACGGCAGAAGGCACGCTCCACTGGCTCGACAAGGTGGGAAACCGCATCGCTCCCGTGGCGTTCGGGCCTCGCAAGGTGATTATCGTGGCGGGACGCAACAAGATCGTCGCAAACCGGGACGAGGCCGAAGAGCGCATCCGCACGATCGCGGCGCCGCAAAACATAGCGCGCCACCCCGGATTCCGCACGCCCTGCGCCAAGACCGGCGTATGTTCGGACTGCAATTCGCCCGACCGGGTATGCAACACCCGCATGGAGATGCTGCGCTGCTGGCCGGACAAGCGCGTGCTGGTGGTGCTGATCGACCAAGATTTGGGACTTTAGCGATATACGGACTATGGGAAAACTGAAAATACTGACAGCGCTGCTTCTCGCAGCCGCACTCACGGCCTGCGGCGACGATTCGGACGTCTTCTACACGACCTCCTACCCCGTCGCCCGGATCGAGATATCCGTAAGCCTGAGCGAACCGGAAAAGCCGGATCCTGAAAACCCTGATCCGGAGAATCCCGACCCCGAAAATCCCGATCCGGAAAATCCCGATCCGGAAAATCCCGATCCGGAAAATCCCG
>ERZ773155.3602-NODE-3602-length-10323-cov-4.194196_pt1 | contig 10323 bp, 9 predicted proteins | sample MGYA00511262_ERZ773155 | MGnify/ENA primary metagenome ERZ773155 (study PRJEB29015, sample SAMEA2737828) | human gut metagenome | biome: human gut; feature: human-associated habitat; material: faeces | place: China | collected 2012 ... | reverse complement strand
TACGTCGATTGATGTATTCGGCCTGCATGTACTGGAACGTGGAGGTAAGCTGGCTGTACTGGCTATCGACCCGAGCAGTGAGCGTTCGAAAGGAAGTATTTTGGGAGATAAAACCCGTATGGAAAAACTTTCCGTTCATCCAGATTCCTTTATCCGCCCCAGCCCTTCTGCCGGTTCGCTGGGTGGTGTAGCCCGTAAAACCCGTGAAACGATTATCTTGTGCGAAGCAGCAGGTTTCGATAAAATTTTTGTCGAAACAGTGGGAGTAGGACAGAGCGAAACAGCCGTTCATTCGATGGTGGATTTCTTCCTGCTGATACAGCTTGCCGGAACAGGAGATGAACTGCAAGGTATCAAGCGTGGTATAATGGAGATGGCAGACGGTATCATCATCAACAAGGCTGATGGTAATAACATCGAGAAGGCAAAGCTGGCTGCTGCTCATTTCCGCAATGCACTGCATCTGTTTCCGGCTCCTGAATCGGGATGGACACCACAGGTGCTGACATATTCAGGTTTTTATGGTATCGGAATCAAGGAGATCTGGGACATGGTGTACAGTTATATCGACTTTGTGAAGAAGAACGGATACTTTGATTACCGCCGCAACGAACAGGCTAAATACTGGATGTACGAAACGATAAACGAACATTTGCGTGATAGTTTCTACAACAATCCGGCTATCGCTTCGATGCTTACAGCTCAGGAACAGGAGGTATTGCAGGGAAAGGCTACTTCGTTCTCGGCTGCGAAAAAGTTGCTCGATACATATTTCGGTAATCTTTGATTGCTGGGCTTGCGACGGAGTACATAATTTCTCTGAAAATTTTTGTACGAACTTGCTGAACTTTCGTACAGAAAATAAAAAAACATCGAGATATTTTGGGCAGAAATTGCTGATATTATAGAAACTCTTTCTGAAGGTCTTTTTTAAAAGCCTTTGGGAAGAGTTTTTTTATTGTTATCGCTGTGTGATAAATTCATCAATAGGTTGATTCTCAGTCGTATTTAAGGCTTTGAAAACTCTGTTGTATCAATGAATAAACCAACTGCTATATTACAAGCGACTATGAGCTTTCGAAAATGTTTTGTCGGACAGCAATGTTTTATTATGCGTTGGTCACAGCAAAATCTTCATGGATAGTTGTGCTTTATTACAATTGACTTGGTAGGAAATTTACTTTTTTCAGAAAAAAACAACAGAATATTTGGTTTATAAAATAAACTACTTTATATTTGTGATGTAATAGAAATAGGAATAAACGCGCGGATTTCTATTTTTTTTGCAGTAGTAGTTTATAAAATAAACTGTTTTATCTTTTAAAAATGTAAGGAGTATGGAAGAAAAGAAGATGTTTACAGAAAAAGAGAGTCTGGAACTGATTTCCCAGATGATTCAAATGACGAAAGAAAATTTGGAACGGGGTAGTGGCAATGCTTTTCTGATTTATGGATATGCTGCAGTAGCGCTTTCTGTAGTTGTATATGCAGCCGTGTATATCACAGGCAGACCGTTGTGGAACGCCTTGTGGTTTTTGATGTTTATTCCTGCCATTGTTATGAAAGTACTTCAGGTTCGTAAGAAACCTTCTGTGGTAACACATATGGATAAGATGCTTGCTCATACCTGGTGCATCGTAGGATCGTTGTTCGGACTGACTGTTGTGGCTATGCTACTGATAGGTATGGTGATTGGTTCGTGCAATTTTGGCTTGATGCTTCCGCTGTGTTTGCTATATGCGGGTATAGGAACTTCGATTACCGGTCTGATTGTTCGGGTTCCAGCCCTGGTGTATTCACCTCTTGTTGCCTTTTTGGTTGCTGTCTATATGCTGATGGTACTGACAAATGGCGGTAGAGTGGCTCCGGAATGGAATCTATATTTCGGTTTTCCTTTCTTGCTTATGATGGTGATACCAGGACATTTGTTGAATAAAAAAGCCGCTGCTTATGCTTGCTGAACTAGATCCGTTGATACACTCGCAACTGCGTCTGGCGATTATGTCTATCCTATTATCGGTAGATGAGGCCGACTTTGTGTACTTGAAAGAGAAGACTGAATCTACTGCCGGTAATCTCAGTGTGCAACTGGATAAACTGAGCAAGGCGGGATACATTCAGGTAGAGAAAGAGTTTGTCGGAAAAAAGACTCGTACATCGTGCCGGATTACAGAAACAGGCAGAAAAGCGATGGAAGAATATATAAAGGCACTGAAGACTTATCTGGATTTGTAGGATAAGAGAAACACGTTCGGAAAGAAGAAAAGGTAGAGGTCGGAATTCCAATTCAAGAAAGAAGAGCTATTGGTTTAGATAAGTGTCCGATAAACATATATGAATATGAGCTTATCAGCATTGTTCCTGTAGATAACCTGCATAGCTGAATTCTGTAGGATAATTGCTTGTTCATCAATACTCTATCTTTGGATTGAAGATTCTTGTCAGACTGCAATAATTGATTTGTACGCTAACCATCCTAATCTGTAATAAAAAAGGTTCTATCACCCCATAGCGGGAAAATGATAGAACCTTTTTGTATTTTATTTTTGTAATTTACAATCAGAAGCCAGCCAGGCTTACAATCTTGTCGACTGCTGCACTAAGTCCGTCAGGATTCTTACCGCCGGCAGTTGCAAAGTGAGGCTGACCACCACCACCACCTTGGATCAGTTTGGCAGCTTCGCGAACCAGTTGTCCGGCATTCAGTCCGGCCTTCACCTGATCGTCGCTCATGGTAACAGTAAGCAACGGCTTGTTTTCGAATACGCTACCAATTACTACGAACAAGTTTTCAGGGAACTGTCCTTTCAACTGGAAGGCAATATTCTTGACTGCGTCAGCTGGCATCGGAAGAACAGCCTGAATAACTTTCACACCGTTGATTTCTTTTGCTCCTTCAATCAGCTTGTTCTTTACAGCAGCTTCTTTTTCCTTCATGAATTCTTCCATCTGTTTCTTCAGACCGGCATTTTCTTCGATGTATTTCGAGATAGCGGCTTTCAGGTCGGGAGCGTTGTTGAACAAAGCTTTCAGATCGTTGATAGCATCTTGTACAGTATCGAACATTTCTTCAACCTTCGCACCTGTAACAGCTTCGATACGGCGTATACCGGCAGCAACAGAGCTTTCTGAGATAATCTTCACCATACCGATCTTTCCAGTTGCCGATACGTGAGTACCACCACAGAATTCGATAGATGAACCGAACTGTACGACACGTACTTCATCGCCGTACTTTTCGCCGAACAAAGCGATTGCACCCAGTTCTTTTGCCTTTTCGATAGGCAGGTTACGGTATTCAGTCAAAGGAACGTTTTCGCGGATTTTAGCATTAACCAGATGTTCTACTTCGCGAATCTGTTCCGGAGTTACTTTCTGGAAGTGAGAGAAGTCGAAACGCAAAGAGTCAGGAGTAACAAGAGAACCCTTCTGTTCTACGTGAGCACCCAGTACCTGACGCAATGCTTCGTCCAGCAAGTGTGTACAAGAGTGGTTGGCTGCACAAGCTGCACGTTTGTCTGTATCTACACATGCCATCATCGGAGCTTCCAGATGTTCCGGAAGTTTCTTTGCTATATGGATAGGAAGATTGTTTTCCTTCTTGGTATCGATGATATCGATAGTTTCGAATTCGCTTACCAATACACCGGTATCACCTATCTGACCACCACTTTCTGCATAGAACGGAGTATCGCTCAATACAATCTGGTAAAGTGTCTGATTCTTCTGTTTAATCTGACGGTAACGCAGGATGCTTGTTTCGTATTCAGTATAGTCGTAACCTACGAAAGTTGTTTCTCCTTCTTTCAGTGTAACCCAGTCGCCTGTTTCTACGGCAGCAGCATTACGTGCGCGTTCTTTCTGTTTCTGCATTTCGGCTTCAAAGCCTTTTACGTCGGCAGTCAGACCATTTTCACGCAAGATAAGTTCAGTCAGGTCGAATGGGAACCCGAATGTATCATACAGTGTAAATGCGTCTACACCGCTGATTTCAGTCTTACCGGCAGCTTTAGTTTCAGCCATTGTCTTGTCGAGCAGACGGATACCTGTTTCCAGTGTACGGAGGAATGATTCTTCTTCTTCCTTCATAACTTTCTCGATCAATGCCTGCTGTGCTTTCAGTTCAGGATAAGCACCACCCATATTTTCAATCAGTACAGGAAGCAGCTTATACATGAATGCTTGTTTCTGTCCGAGGAAAGTGTAAGCGTAGCGAACGGCACGGCGCAGGATTCGGCGGATTACGTAACCAGCCTTTGCATTAGACGGCAACTGTCCGTCGGTGATAGAGAAGGCGATGGTACGGATATGGTCGGCTACTACGCGCATAGTTACGTCTACCTTTTCATCGTCGCCATACTTCTTGCCAGACAAATCGCCGATTGCCTTGATGATAGGCTGGAAAACGTCAGTATCGTAGTTGGATGTCTTGCCTTGCAAAGTACGTACCAGACGTTCGAATCCCATACCGGTATCGATAACTTTTGCTGGAAGCGGTTCCAGGGTTCCGTCAGCCTTACGGTTGTACTGCATGAACACCAGGTTCCAGATTTCGATAACCTGCGGATGATCTTTGTTAACCAATTCACGTCCCGGAACGGCAGCCTTTTCTTCAGCCGAACGCGAGTCGATATGAATTTCTGAACAAGGACCGCAAGGACCTGTATCACCCATTTCCCAGAAATTATCGTGTTTGTTACCGTTGATGATGTGATCTTCTGGGAAGAATTGTCCCCAGTAGCCTGCTGCTTCGTCATCGCGGGAAATACCTTCGCTCGGGCTTCCTTCGAATACGGTTACATACAGATCTTTCGGATCAAGTTTCAGTACGCTTACCAGGTATTCGTATGCCCAGCTGATAGCCTCTTTCTTGAAGTAGTCGCCGAAAGACCAGTTACCCAGCATTTCGAACATGGTATGATGGTATGTATCGTGACCTACTTCTTCCAGGTCGTTATGTTTTCCACTCACACGCAAGCACTTCTGTGAGTCGGTTACACGTTTGTATTTCGCAGGATGGTTACCCAGAATAATATCTTTAAACTGGTTCATACCTGCATTGGTGAACATCAATGTCGGGTCGTCTTTGATGACCATCGGTGCTGAAGGCACAATCTGATGTCCTTTCGACTCAAAGAATTTTACAAATGAGTCGCGAATTTCGTTTGCTGTCAACATAATGCTTATAATGTCTTGTAGTTAATATTCTCAAAATTGATTTGCAAAGATAATCGGTTTTATTATTTTTGTCCGTATGTTTGATGCAAAAACTTGACATGTTGCATCTTAAAATTTTTCAAAATTAGATTTGAATGCGTAAAGTCTATTATATTTATAATCCGAAAACGCGTACATACGACCGTATTTATCCCACTATGCGCCAGCGGGCGATGAGCTATTTGCGGCGTCTGTTTGTGGGTATGGGACTGGGTGCAGGATGTTTTATCATCCTGTTGCTGATTTTCGGTTCTCCTTCGGAAAAGGACCTGCGTGTGGAAAATTCGCGCTTACTTTCACAATATCATATTTTATCTACCCGTCTGGACGAGGCTCTTGGTGTGATGCAGCAGCTTCAGCAGCGTGATGATAATCTGTACCGGGTGATTATGCAGGCAGATCCCGTGGCGGATGCCTTGCGTTCGGCCAGTTACGGTAAAACGAACCGTTACGAGGATTTGATGGATATGGCAAATGCCAAGCTGGTAGTGAATACTACTCAGAAGATGGACTTGCTTTCACGTCAGATTTATATGCAGTCGAAATCGTTTGACGAGGTGGTAGAGTTGTGTAAGAAACAGGATGATATGCTGGCATGTATTCCTGCTATCCAGCCGGTGGCCAACAAGGATTTGAAGCAGACGGCTTCGGGATATGGAAATCGTATCGACCCTATTTATAAGACTGTTAAGTTTCATGCGGGCATGGACTTTTCGGCAAACGTGGGTACACCGGTGTATGCCACTGGAAACGGTACGGTACAGAAAGCAGGCTGGGAAGGATTGTATGGCAACTGTATTGTCATTAATCATGGTTTCGGTTATGTCACCCGATATGCTCACTTGAGTAAAATTGATGTGAAGGTAGGGCAGAAAGTAGTGCGTGGAGAAACTATTGGCAAGGTAGGAAGTACGGGAAAGAGTACCGGACCGCATTTACACTACGAAGTGCATCTGAAAGGGCAGATTATGAATCCGGTGAACTATTACTTCATGGATTTGGATGCGGATGATTACGACAAGATGATTCAGATTGCTGCCAACCACGGTAAGGTATTCGATTAATATTACAGACTAAACAGAAAGGACATGGCTTTGAAGAGCGATAAAAATTTGAAATTATATTATTCTATTCGTGAAGTGGCGGAAATGTTTGATGTAAACGAGTCGCTTTTGCGCTATTGGGAGAAGGAGTTTCCTATAATTGCTCCCAAGAAGGCGGGAGGAAATATCCGGCAGTATACGAAAGAGGATATTGAAAATATTCGCCTGGTATATCATCTTGTAAAAGAAAAGAAAATGACTCTTGCCGGAGCCAGACAGCGTTTGAAGCAGAATAAAGAAAGCATTCGTGATACGGCCGAAATCATCGACCGCTTGCGGCGTATCAAAGAAGATTTGCTCAGTATGCGTAAGGAGTTAGATTATCTCACCTGATGCTTGCAGGTGTGAATTGTTTGGCTGGTGACTTAATTCTAGGTCTTTTTAAGCGATCATCAGACTTTTTCCGGACGTCGTATATGCGAGGAAACAACGAAAAACAACAATAAAAATGGCATATGAAGTGATTATGGTTTATCATCTTCATATGCCATTGTATTTTTTAGGGATATTTGCTGAATATCTTTATTTCGTCTTAATGGTTGTAATCTGTTATTGTCATCATCAGAAAGATACGTCTTTTTAGTCGGCAATTGTATCTTCAAAGTTTTCGATACGGGTTACTTTCTTGATGTGATTTATCTTTTTGAGGTTTGTACAGATGGTATTTACATCATCTACATCGTGTACGTAAAGCTGAATGCGACCTTCGAAAATACCATCGTTCGATTCAATATTCAATTTATGAATATTTACATTCAACTGTTGAGATATAACTTGTGTAACCTGATTGAGGACTCCTATGCCGTCTATACCTTTAATGTATACATTGACCGGGAAGTTTAATGCTTTGCCTGTTTCCCATTCTACAGCAAGCAGTCGGTTACCGAAACTGGTCTTCAGCTGGGCTGCAATCGGGCACTGGCGTTTATGAATGACAATACGGTTGTTATCGTCAATGTAACCAAGTACATCATCCCCCGGAATCGGTTTACAGCAATCAGCCAGAATGTAATTCTTCTGAATGGCATCAGGAGTCAGCTTGATGATTTTCTTTTTGTCTATATTCAGTGCAGGCTGTTCAGCTTGTTTCTCTTCCTGCTTGTTTTTACTGGTTCCTCCGAATGCAAAGCTGATATATTTCTTCCAGTTGGTAGGCGATGGCTTTTCCTTCAGTTCGTTTTTGTCTGCTTCACCTAATGAGAATATTCCCTGACCGATATTTAAGGTCAGTTCATCGTAATTCTTTACGTGATGCAGGTTGCAGAGCTTCTTGATATTCTCATCATTTGACGGCAGGTTTTCCTGATGGAAGAAATCGGTAAGCATATCTTCACCTTTCTGCTGCATTTCTTTCTTTTCACGCTTCAGAATAGCTTGTATCTTAGCTTTGGCTTTTGCTGTGGTGGCAAAGTTTATCCACGAAGGCTGTACCTTTTGTGATTTGGAAGTAAGTATTTCTACCACGGACACCAGCTCATCGCCAACCTTGCCTTTTTCAATGAAGCCGCCGGCCATGATGAAGGTGGGAATGGCCAGTAGTACCATGGTGTTGATGCCGTTGAAGCCCACCGGCAAAGTGGTGGCAAAGGTGCCACCCAGCATGGTATACATGTAAATCGTACCTGCGCCAAAGGCAAAGGGAATGGAGACGCCCAATAACAGAGAACCCATCAGGATGGCAATGGCAATTCCAACATGAATCATGCCTGCTGTTCCTCCTTCTTCAGCGTACCAACGTTGACGAGCTCCGTCAGTAACCAGTAAATGTGATAGAGTAGCATCAGGGCAAAACCCACCAACATCACAGCATGGGAGAGCACTAGGGGGATGGAGAGCACCACAGTATAGGGCATGACGGACATATCCTTGAGAATGTAATCTATAGACCACTTGATGCAAACACCGATGACGCCACACTCAATGATTCGGGCCAGCAGGTGGCACCAGGCCACCACAGTCTTATTTTTCACAACGGTGCTGACCATGTCGGCCTTAATCTGGGAATCCTCCCGGCTGCCCTGGGCTGCGCCGATAAAGTATTGCCAGAAAATAACAAGGAGAATAATCTCGTCCAGCCCCAGAACGTTCATGGTCAGGACATAGCGCAGGAACACAGTGGCGATGGTCAGAACAAAGACAATAATACCGGTGAATACCAGAACCCACTTCTGAATCGCATCAAAGAAATGGAACAGGCCGCAGTTACCCAAATATCTGGTGAAAGCGTCCAGCTTTTCCATATGCGTTTTCTCCTTTCTTTCACCAGGCTGATTCCACGCCGGAGCGCAGAATCAGCCTGATGGTCCATATCCTAGGGAGTCTTATTTACTTTGCGCAGGCCTTCAGGTCGGCATAGATGGCATCCATGGCCTCCTTGCCCAGAATCTCTTCTTGGGCAGGCCAGACTTCTTCACGAACATGCTGGGCAATGGCACTGCGGTCAGCATCGCTGAGTTCCAGAACCTCAATGCCAGCTTCCTTCAGCATAGCGAAACCATCAGCCTCAGTCTGCTCGGCGGAGTCGAAGATTTCCTTACAGACCTGGGTGGCAGCGTCCTGCACCACCTTTTGCTGATCTGCAGTAAGCTTGCCCCAGGAGGTGGAACTCATGGCCAGGTGCACGAACTCGGCACCGAAGTTATAGGGGATGAAATAGTTAACAACGTCACGCAGGTTGGTGTACACGCCCAGGGAGGTCTGGCCCACGGAGCCGTTGACGATACCGGTCTGGATGGAGCTGTAAGTATCAGACCAGGTCATGGCCACGGTGTTGTAGCCCATAGCGGTCATGCCGGCCTTAGCCACGGCGGAGTTCCACACACGGATGGGTTCTTTTTTCTGATCCCAAGTGTTATAGGACTCGGGCATGTTCTTGCAGGACACGCCAGTCAGGCCCTCGCAGTAGACGCCCAATAGCTTGATTCCGATGTCGCTGAAGCCCTTGTCAACTAGGGAATACACTTGGGAGCCGGGAGAGAAGATGTATTCCATCTCATCGAAGTTGGAGGCGATAAAGGGAAGACTCTGCACCTCAAAGACCGGGTTGTAGGTGGAGTCGATAAACTCCAAGGACAGGTCGATGGAGCCGTCCATCAAGCCCTGAACGATGACGTCCTGAGCTCCCAAGGAGTTGGCAAAATACATCTTCACGGTGACGGCACCGTTGGTGCCCTGCTCAATGAGGTCAGCGAAGCGCAGGGCGGTCTGGGAGGCAATGTGCTCCTCAGGCTGGGCGGTGGACATCTTCAGGACGATGGAATCAGCAGCGGTATCGCCGCTGGTGCTATCGCCGTCACCTGCAGAGGCTTCGGCCTTGCTACTGCCGCAGGCTGCCAGACCCAGCACCATAACGGCGCTCAGAACCATGCACAGGAGCTCTTTCCATGTTTTGTTCATGTTCGTTTCCTCCAATTATAATGTGTGTGGTAGTGGAGAGATCAGCGGAGCACGGCACCTTTTGAAATGGAGATGCATCCCTTCTGATAAATACCCAGATAACCCGTGAAGTGGGGGTACTCTTCGCCGGTGAGCTCGGAGATGCGCTGCTGGATTTCCTCATCGGTGAGCTCCACGTTCATGGTTCTGGCGTGGATATCATATTCAATGATGTCACCGTTGCGTACGGCGGCCAGGGGGCTGTTAAGGGCTGCTTCAGGCGCGGCGAACTGAAAGCTGGCACCGGAAGCGGCACCGGAGAGGCAGCCGTCAGTAATCACAGCCACCTTGGTATAAAGGTCGCTACCCTTGAGTTGGGAGGTGAACCAGTAGGCGGAGTCATAGGAAGCTTTGGGACCCAAGTAGCGGATGATGACAATCTCGCCAGCCTTGATCTCGTGGTTGAGGAGGGCGTTGTTGGCATCGTCCATGTTGTTGAAGACATGGGCGGGACCCCGGAGCTTCATCAGGCACTCCGGTACGGCGGACTGCTTGATATAGGTGCCATCGGGAACTAGGTTGCCCCGCATCAGGGCCAGACCGCCTTGATTGTCCAGAGGATTGGACA
>ERZ773155.3596-NODE-3596-length-10337-cov-13.225832_pt1 | contig 10337 bp, 9 predicted proteins | sample MGYA00511262_ERZ773155 | MGnify/ENA primary metagenome ERZ773155 (study PRJEB29015, sample SAMEA2737828) | human gut metagenome | biome: human gut; feature: human-associated habitat; material: faeces | place: China | collected 2012 ... | reverse complement strand
GCTCTCTTCCACGTTCCGAAAACCAGGTCATATACAGGATCATTCCGGTAACTCCTTTCCCGCATGGATGTTACACATTACTCCCTCATTTTCTACAGTGTTTTGGGTTTTCGCCTTGCGGAATTCGGTTGTAAAATCCGGCGCGTAGAGTCTGGAGCGCGTATAATGCTGATTTGATATTACATCTCCGACCAGCACCAGAGCGGTTTTTGTAATATTATGTTTCTTTGCCACCGCCGCCAGCTCCTGCACAGTACAGATATATGCTTCCTCGTCCGGCCAGGTTGCCTTGTACACCAGTGCCGCAGGTGTATCCGGCTCATATCCGCCATTTACAAGGCGCCGTGATAATTCCTCCAGCATTCCGGTACTCAGATAAATTGCCATGGAAGCATGGTGTGCGGCAAAACTCTCAATACTCTCCTTTTCCGGTACCGCCGTCCTTCCGGCCATCCGGGTGATGATCAGTGACTGTGACACATCCGGAAGGGTATATTCCAGATTCAGCGATGCCGCTGCTCCAAAACAGGCACTCACACCCGGACAACTCTCATACGCAATCCCCTTCTGATCGAGAATATCCATCTGTTCCCGCACCGCTCCGTATATACTGGGTTCTCCCGTATGAAGTCGAATCGTGATTAAATTATTTTTTTCTGCCTGTTCCATCACCGAAATAACCTCTTCAAGTGTCATTTTGGCGCTGTTATGAATCTCACAGCCCTCTTTTGCATAATCGAGAAGCTGTGGATTGACCAGCGAACCGGCATAGATGATGACATCTGCTTTCTGCAGCAGACGCATTCCCCGCACAGTAATCAGATCCGGTGCTCCGCTTCCTGCTCCGACAAAATAAATCATAGCAACCTCCTGAGTAATTCTTCTGCTTTTGCAGTCATCCCAAGCAGCCCGTAGGTATTGGAATAGACAATACAAGCAATCTGTAACCGACCGGCCGCACGTTTTTTCAGATAGAAATCAATTTTTTTCATGATATCTTCCATAACCTCTTCTTTTTTACCTTCGGCATCAATAAACGCAAGTGCTTCCTCGGTTGTGACGCAATCTAAAATCTTCTTTAAACATTCTAAAGATACATTTTCACGGATGCCGGCTGCCGCTAAAAGTTCCATCCGACAATCTCCCTCATGGGAATGGGTGTTCATAATGCCTCCCGCCACCTTAATCAGTTTTCCAATATGTCCGGTCAGAAGCATTGCACAAAATCCCAGTTCCGCCGCCATATCGATCGTCTCACCGATAAAATTACTGCATTTCACACTGCGATCAAGATCATATCCATAGGTCTGCTGCATGAAATCCAGTCCATAATTTCCCGGTGAAACTGCCGCAATGGTCTGCCCTTCTACACGCTGCTGGCGGAGTTCCACACGAATGGTCTCCTTAAGTGCCTGACTGCTCATCGGTTCCACAATTCCTGTCGTCCCCAGTATTGAGATTCCCCCGACAATCCCCAGTCTTGGATTAAACGTACGCTCTGCAAGTGCTTCCCCATCCGGCACAGAAATCAGAATATGCAGTGTTCCGTGAAAATCACAAATCCGGCACACTTCCTGCACTTCCCGGGTGATCATTTCCCGCGGCACATGATTGATTGCGGCATTGCCTACGGGCTGATCCAGTCCGGGTCTCGTCACACGGCCCACACCCTTTCCTCCGTCAATCTGCAGAAGTTCTTTTTCTCCATCCCCACGGTTGTCCGCGGTGACCGTGGCACAGATTTTACTTCCGCTGGTCACATCCGGATCATCGCCGCCATCCTTGACCACAGCGCAGGAAACCTGAGATTCCCCGCGCACGATATCCGTCACTTCCGCGGTGTATGGAATTCCTTTTGGGGTCTCAATCGTTATACAATTTTTTATTTTACCCGTCAGAAGCATATATGCCGCAGCCTTTGCAGCAGCGGCAGCACAGCTGCCGGTTGTAAATCCGTACCTCACACCAGATACGCCTCCTTCTTTCCTTTATACCGGCCGGATCTGATATAACAGTGCGTTTACGATTGCTGCCGCTACATTGCTGCCGCCTTTTCTACCGCGGTTGACAATATGCGGCACATCTGTTTTTAAAATCAGTTCTTTTGCCGCCTCTACATTTACAAATCCCACCGGAACTCCAATAATAAATGCAGGACGCCAATCACTTTTCTGCATCAGTTCATAGAGTGAAATCAATGCCGTCGGCGCATTTCCCACGGCAAAAATTACAGGTTTGTCAATATTTGCTGCATGTTCCATGCTGACCGTCGCACGTGTCACCTGCCGCGTCTTTGCCTCCCGCGCCACATCCTCATCTGCCATAAAACAATGCACCGTTCCCCCGAATTCCCCTAACCGTTTTTTGTTGATGCCTGCAAGTGCCATATTAGTATCCGTGACAATGTCAGCGCCACCTGCAATCAGTTCTTTGGCAATCTGCACGGCATGGGGAGAATACGTCATCGTCTTTGCATAATCAAAATCCGCACTTGTATGGATCACGCGCTTTGTCACCGGCTCCTGCTCCGGTGGAAGCACGATACCACGCTCCTTTAGTTCTTCCCCTATGATGGCAAAACTTCGTTTTTCAATCTCTCCCGGAAGAACATATTCAATGTTTTGCATAACGTTTTTCTTCCCCTTTCTTCTTTATATCCAGCAATGCCTCAATCAGTTGTACATTTTCCGGATGACCTTTTACGGCAATTCTGTAAAAGTCCTGTCCCAGTCCTGTATAGTTTGCGCAGTTTCGGATCAGAATTCCTCTTTCCAGCAATAATCTGTACAGTGGAATTTGTGTTTTCAGCAACAAAAAATTAGCTTCAGAAGGAAAAATTTTCATTTGATCTCCAAATATTTTTGTTAACTCGTGTTTTAAAAAGTGCTTTTCTTCCTGAATCAGCCCAATCGTATCCTTCAGATACTTTCTACGACTCCAACCAGGAAGCGAATCATTCAGAATATCCATGCCGATCCGCTGCGCAACCACAGATACATTCCACTCCGGCAGTTGATGCGCAATTTTTTCACAGATATCTTTCTGCGCCAGCAGATACCCCAGCCGGATTCCCGGAATCGCATAGATCTTTGTATATGCCCGCACGACAATCAGATGCGGATATTTCCGGATCCAGGAAACATATCCTTCCGTCCCCGTGAATGCAATGAAACATTCGTCCAGCACCACAGTAATCTGTTTCTTTTCACACACGTCAAGAAGCGTCTCCAAAAGAGACGCTTCCATTTTGTTTCCCGCCGGATTCGCTGGATTCGCCAAAAATAATAAGCTGATTCCATCCAGATGCCTGCACAATGACTCCATCTGTGCCATGTCCATGGCAAAATTATTTTCTTCCTGCAACGGGATACTGCATACCTCGGCGCCCACTGTCTGAGCCGCCCAGGCATATCCCGAAAAAGAAGGAGCCAAAATGCCCACCCGCTTCGGGCGCAGTGCATGCACAATCGCAACAAATAATTCGGATGCTCCGTTGCCACACACTACTTCTTCTGTTGAAAAACCATAAAGTGCTGCAAGCCGTTCCCGCAACAGCACATTGTCATACTGTGGATAACGGTTGCTGTGAACCGCCGCTTCCGCCATCCGTTTCTGCAATATCTCCGGCAGCGGCAGCGGATTGGTATTTACAGAAAAATCATATGTGATCTGATTTTGATAAATATCCCCACCGTGTGCGGCCACCGTCATGCTGCGTGTTCTCCTTCTTTCCTGTTTTCCCGTATCTGCATTACTGCTTTACTTCTTATTTTACTACAGGAATTCTTTGATTCCAAGGAAAAATCACACAAACCATTTTTATTGTAGATCTCCAGCCAGCTCCTGCATCAGATGATGTACCGTAGTAATCTCGTGAATCCGTCCCGTATTCGCCCCACAGAATACCAGACCGTTTTCCACATCCCCACGCACGGCATCGATCAACGCTTTCGTAATACAGTAAGGAACTTTCTGCGGACTGCATTTTTCCAGACAGTTGTAACACTTACTGATTGGCAGCTTTGCGCGCTTTACACGATCGATAAACTTATTGCGCAGTGCACGTCCCGGCATACCGACCGGACTTTGGATAATCTCGATATTTTCCTCACTGGCGTGAATATACGCCTCCTTGTATGCCTCCGATGCATCACATTCTTCGGTTGCGACAAAGCGGCTGGCAATCTGTACACCATCCGCGCCGAGATCCAGCGCATGCGAAATATCTTTCTGATCAAATATCCCGCCGGCCACAATGACCGGAATATTTTTCTGATACCGCTGTTCGTATTCCTTTTTGCAGTCGATAATCTGCCGGATCTCTCCGTCAAAATTAATGGCATCCATATGTGCCAGCTGTTCATTGGAAAACCCCAGATGCCCGCCGGCTTTCGGTCCCTCCACTACAATAAAGTCCGCCGTGCGGTCATAGCGGTGCGCCCACATCTTCAATATCAGCTGGGTTGCACGCTTCGAGGATACAATCGGAGCTATCTTTGTCCGGCAGGTTTTGCTGACAAGCTCCGGCAGATTCATGGGAAGCCCGGCTCCACTGATAATCACATCTGCCCCTGCCGCAACTGCTGCCCGGACATGCTCTTTGTAATGCTTTAATGCAACCATAATATTGACACCCACAAGTCCGTTTCCACAGGCAAGCTCCTTTGCTTTCCGGATATGTTTTTTGATGGCTTTTAAGTTACAGCCTGCCTGATCATTCTCGAAGCCTTCTTCATCGTAGCCGATCTGCGCAGTAGAAATGATACCGACACCGCCCTCCTTTGCCACAGCTCCCGCCAGATGGCTTCTGCTGATTCCTACCCCCATGCCACCCTGGATGATCGGAATTTTTGCAATCAGATCCCCGATCTGCAATTGTTTCAACTTTGATGTATATGTGCTTATCATGCACGTTTCCTCCATATACTGAAAATTGTTTGACTATCAAACAATTTTCAGTATATGGCAATATAGTTTCTTTGTCAATATGTATTTGTATTCATTTCTTTTACACATAGTTTTTATTACTATATTCATGTAAGAATTTTCCTGCTGATGTCTGGAAGGAATAATAAAAACCGTGGGTTTCCGATTTCATTGAAATCCTGAAAACCCACGGTATTGGGTATGCCATATTATCCTTTGACAGCTCCCACAATTCCGTTTGCGAAACTTTTCTGCAGAACCAGGAAAAGAATGCCGGTCGGGAGGGAACAGATGAGTACCCCAAGCATGAGCACGCCGTAATCAATGCTATAGCCGCTGGAGAGGTTTGCAACCAGCATTGGCATGGTCTGGGAGGTATCATCCATCATAATAACCTTTGGCCATAAGTAATTGTTCCACGCATTCATGAACGTTACTGTCATCGCTGCTGCGTAGGTGGACTTCATGGTCGGCATAAAGATTTTAAAGAAAATCTGAAGTTCTCCAAGTCCGTCGATTCTTGCCGCCTCTATGATCTCTGTCGGGAAAGAGCGTGCGCTCTGTCGGAACATCATGATCAAAAACGGTGTGGACAGCGTCGGCAGTACATAAGCGATCCATGTACTCTGCAGGTGCAGTCCGGTAAACATTTTAAACAGCGGAATGAGTGTCGCTGCAAACGGAACCATCATTGCAAGAAGCAAAACAGACATCAAAACGTCTTTTGCCTTGTCATGGTAAATTTCAAATGCATATCCTGCAATGGAACAGATCAGCAGGGAAAGCACACTTAAAATTACCGAATAAAACATAGAATTGGAAAATGCCCTGCCAATCTGCTGACGTGCCAGAAGGTTTGTCAGATTGCTGGCCAGATTTGCTCCAATTGTCAATTTGCCACCGAGAATATCGGTACTGTTATTCGTTGCTGCCGCAATCATCCAGTATAACGGAAATACCGAGATGAGGGATGCCAGAATCAAAACGATATATACTGCTGCATTTTTTACTTTTCTCATCTCTTATCACCTACTTTCATCTGAATAAAGGACAGGATTGCTACCAGAATAAAGATCACATAGGACATTGCTGCCGCATATCCGAACTGGGAATTATACTCAAAGGATGTCTTGAAGATATAGTGGGACATCGTAAGTGTTGAGTTCGCAGGTCCGCCGCCTGTCAGGTTTACAGATTCATCAAACAGCTGCAGGGTTCCATTGATGGACATAATCGTTGTCAGAAGGATTGTCGGACGAAGCAATGGCAGTGTAATATGGAAAAATGTCTTCACTGGTCCCGCTCCGTCAATCGTTGCTGCCTCATACAAAGAACCATCAATATTCTGTAAACCGGCCAGATAAAATACCATATTGTAACCGGTCCATCTCCAGATCAATGCAATAATTAAAATTACTTTTGCGGTACTTGTCTGTCCCAGCCAGTTGATACGGGAATGAATCAGTCCCAGATGCAACAGCACCGTGTTGACATAACCGTCATATGCAAATAATGTCTTAAAGATAATGGAGTAGGAAACCAGCGCGGTACAGCATGGCAAAAAGATTGCAGTACGGAACAGTCCCTTACATTTCAAATGCGGCTTATTTAAAAGCACAGCAAGTAAAATTGCCAGAATCAGCATTACCGGTACCTGAATGATCAGGTACACAAAGTTGTTGACCATTGCAGTCTTAAACACGCCGTCTCCCAACAGACGCTTATAATTGCTCAGTCCCGACCAGACCAGATTGTTGCCGATTCCACTCTTAAAGGAGAGGATAAACGCCTGGATCATCGGGTAAAAACTCATCGCAAAGATCAGTATGGTAGCCGGAAGCAAAAATGCCCAGCCGGTCATATTCCTTCTTTTCGTCCCCGTAAATTTCTGTTTCATAAATAGATCCTTTCCTGCCTCATATCTGCGATACCGGCTGTGTTTCCACAAGCCGGTATCTTTCAGACCTTTTTACTGTCCGACATTAAACTCTACTGTACTCTGTGCCTCTTTGATTGCAGAATCCATATCTGCTTTTCCACCGATAATCTGTGACAGAGCCACTCCAAGTGCTTCTTTCTCCTCTTTCCAGTAAATTCCCTTGTTGATGGTTGGAATGTTGCTTCCGTAAGATACGATCTTGGAGTAAATTGCCTCATTTCCAAAATACTCGCTTGGCTTATTGTAAGCATCCGAATCTGCTGCCGGTAAATACGTTGCAATTGCACCAAGGTCTGTTAAAATCTGATCATAGAATTCTGTGCTTCCATCCCATGTGGACTTAAAGAAATCAACGGCCAGATCATAATTTTTGCAGGTGGAAGAAATTGCCCATGTAGAACCACCCTGTGCACTGTAGTTTGTTGCTCCCTGATAATCATTCAGTTTTGGCATATTGGTTACCGCCCAGTTGCCTTTCTGTTCTTCCTGATCGGTAGACATAATCGTTGAGCAGATCCAGGAACCATTGATGGTTCCCACAACAGTTCCGTTATTGATAGAACCCTGATAACCGGACCAGTCGGTCTGTTCCTGTAAGATTCCTTTGTTTACCAGATCAATATACACATTCATGGCTTCCTTTAAGCCCTCATTGCCGTCTAACGCAATCTTTCCATTCTCATCAAATACAGAGATTCCAGCAGACTGCAGGATCATGTTCAGTAAGTCCGGCTCGCCCTGTACATTTGTCAGCATTGGCATACCGGTCTTTTCCTTGACATCCTCACCGATTTTGATGAAATCATCCCATGTGATATCTGTCAGATCATCCACCGTGTATCCTGCCTCTTTCAGGTAATCGGTACGGTAGCATGCGATTACGGTGTTGCTGTCGTAAGGAACTCCATAATTCTTTCCATCCACTACAGAGTTAGAAACCTTAGATGGAGCAAAATCGTCAAAGTTGATACCGGAATCGGTCAGATCTGCAAATACTTCCGGATAATTCTGCAGATACTTGGAAAATACCTGATCGTCCATCAGGAAAATATCCGGAAGAGAATCCAGCTCTCCGCTCATCGCATACGTCTGTACCAGTGTCTGTACATCATTGGAAAGTGTCTCCTGCACATCAATCTTGACATCCGGATGATCTTTCTCATAAATAGCTGCCGCATCTTTCATTGCATCCATGTTAAATGCGTCCCAGCACCATACCGTCAGGGTATTGCTGTCACCGCTTTTTGCTGCCTTTGCCTGTGTGGAATCCTTATCGGCGCTGTTGCCGCCTCCTCCACAGGCTACCAGTGAAAGTGCCATAGCACCCATAAGCAGTGTTGAAATAAGTTTTTTCTTCATAGTGTTTTCCTCCCAAAAGTTTGACTTGTTTTTAACATGGGTTAAGTTTAACACTTGCGCAACCGTTTTACTTAGAAGTAAGTTATTATAAATTTTCACAATTTTATGGGATTTTTTATAAGATTTGCATTTATTTACGATTTTAGAAATTTTTTACAAAGAAAATGGAACCCGATGAAACATCCGATTCCATTTCACATTTTTCTTCCTGTTTACTCCCGCGCAACCGCCTCCGCCTTCATCTGCACCCTCTTCAGGCAGGAATCCATATTTCCATTGGAAAGTTCATTTTGAAACTCAGACTCTAAAATATCCTCTATTTCATATGTCTTGCTGCCATAATTGACCGTGGGCACTACAGATGCAAAACCGTTAAGTAAACGCGTAACACTCTGTCCTCCAAAAAAAGCATCCGTATTGCGATAACTTTCAAGCACCGACAGATCTTTCAGCGATGGCATAATGCCGATCTGTTCTACAAGTGTGTTCATAAACTCCGCATCTTCCGCAAACATTTCTGTCATAAAATCTGCCGCCACCGCCGCATGTGCGGAATTTTTTAAAATATACCAGGCACTTCCACCCACGTTTGATGCCGGAACTGCATCTTGATTGTTCTCCACCAGTGGAATACGGGTCACACGCCACAGCCCGGACTGCTCCTGATTTTCTTTAATAGAAGAAAGCACCCATCCACCACTGATGACAGAAGCCACTTCTCCATTCTGAAATGCACTGATAAATTCATTCCAGCCATTGACGCTCATTCCAAGATTTTTCTCCAAAAGTTCTGTATAGATATCAAGCGCCTGCCGCAATGCCTCATTCTGCTGGATATCCGCTGTCACTCCATCCTGCGCGACATACCAGCGCCCACAGCTTTGCATGATGATACGCACCAGCGGCAGATCCGTCGGATCAAGCGTCAACATGGGAACTCCGGTCTTTTCATACACCTGCTGCCCGATTTCCATATAACGCGACCAGGTCAGATTCTGCATATCCGATTCGTTAAATCCTGCCTGTTGTAAAATATCCAGCCGGTAAAACAGTGCCGCTATCCCGCAGTCAAACGGGATTCCATAGGACTTTCCATCGTGTTCCACCAGTTTGCGTTTATAATCCACATACTTGTCATAATCCACACGGTCATCCAGCGCAACAAATTCCTCTTCATAATTTTGCAACACATCCTGCACATCATAATCCTCAATCATGATCACATCGGGAAGCTGATCATACACCTGTGAGGACAACAGCAGTTTCACATCCGAAAGAATCTCCTCCCGTTCCTTCGTTGTCACTTCAATCCGTGGTGCCTGCGGATGTTTTTTCCGGTAGTACTCTGCTGCAAGCTGTGCTGCCTTGGCATTGAAGGTATCATCCCATGCCCATATCCGGATGCTGTCATCCTTTTTCTCCACAGACTCGGAAGTGACCTGCGTCCTGCTGCTGCCACAGGCTATCATACTTAACAGTACCGCCACAAGCAGTGCAATTGCCACAAACCTTTTTCTCATAACTTCTCCTTTCGCAATCGTCTGTCATATATTGGGAATACGAATCCGTATCGTAGTTCCATGCCCCGGCACGCTGTCAATATGAATGTAAAAATCCGGTTCCTCCCGTTTCCCGTAAATCAGCGCAAGCCTCTCCTGCACATTCTGCACCCCGATTCCGGAAAAATGTTCTTTCCGGTTTTTGACAATTTTCTTCGGCTCTCCGGTCTCCATGCCTACTCCGTCATCCGCTACCTGAATCTCTAATACTTCCTCCGTCTCATCGAGCATCACGCGCCGCATACGCACACAGATAGTTCCCTGTTGCCCGGACGGAAATCCATGGAAAAACGCATTTTCCACAAATGGCTGTAACACCAGTTTCGGAAGCTTACAGTTATAGCAGTCCGGCTGAATCTCATATTCCACACGAATCTGATCTCCGTACCGCGTATGATTAATCAGAATATAATTTTCAATGTTGACCAGCTCCTGTTCCACAGAAACCATTTCCTCCGTGTTGCTGATCGTATTGCGCAGCAGGCTGATAAATGCATCAATCGTGCGCGTTGTTTTTTCGGTATCATTCTGATACACGAGCCACTTAATGCTTG
>ERZ773155.3590-NODE-3590-length-10343-cov-10.612850_pt1 | contig 10343 bp, 11 predicted proteins | sample MGYA00511262_ERZ773155 | MGnify/ENA primary metagenome ERZ773155 (study PRJEB29015, sample SAMEA2737828) | human gut metagenome | biome: human gut; feature: human-associated habitat; material: faeces | place: China | collected 2012 ... | reverse complement strand
CTGAATCTGATAAAGAGGCAATTAGAAAGAATATTGAAGAGATAGAATGCTTGAAGATTATATTCAGGGGAACGTGTGGCTAAATGGAGAAAAAATTTTCGGAAAAGATGATATGGAAATTGTGGGTCTATTTATAAATGCAGAACCATACTATTAAGCAGCCGAAAAACAGTCCCAGGCATTTTCTCAATGGTTATCGAATGCACGTAGAGGAATAACGGATTGATTCTATTTGGTAGACTATCCAAAGTGCTGAAGGACCTCAGAAATGTAATGTTTCTGAAGCCTTTTCGATTGTGTCAGGGAAAAAGATACGCGTATTTACGCATTTGGGCAGATAAAATCTTTTCCACCCGGCTGCGGATCTCTTCCGGGTAGGATGTTGCATTTGCAAGTAATTCAGTCACGTCTTTTTTTGTGATTCTATCATGTATCTACCTTTCTATACGAATCCAGAAATCATCTTCTGCCATTCGACCTTCTGTTTTCTCAATGATCATCATCGGATCATAAAATGGCAAGTCAAGATCTTTCAGTATCAGTTTCATTTTATCCCTGCTGGACGGGAAACATCTTGACTCAAGAAACTCCAGGTATTGATCATAATCCGGAGTTTCAACCACACCGAAAGCGCGGAACATAATTTTATCTGTATAATTTTTCACTTTTACTTTTCGTTCCGGCTCATTCACATCGATCAGGGTACATATATCCTGAGTAAAGGAACAATCGGTCCACGGATCACCTCTTCACTTCGCTCCCAACGCTCTACGGTGGGTTTGGAACAGTTGATCAGTTCGGCAAAGTCTTTCTATGTCAGATGTAAATCCTTCCGAAGCTTTTTGATTTGCAAATTAGAAACCATTAAAATGATTGTTTATATTGCCTAAAAAACCATCATTTTAATTATATTCTACGAAAAATAATGGTGAAAATACAGAGAAATTTCATTGCACTGGTATTTTTAGCATGATAAGATAAAGTCAGGAAGATAGTTTATAATGGCAGAAAAGCCATGGCACAAGGTCCGTTCAAGCTGGTTGGAGGGATTGCAAAGGGGCATCCAAATGATCAAGATCTGGAAGATGCGGTAGAGTTTTATAAGGGAATCATTCGGAGGTTTGACACCGTTATTGGATAGAGAAGGGAAGCCTGTTATTTCGCCAATTATGAACAGTTAATTTAGTTTGCAAAAGCCATGCCTATGAAAATGAAAACTGAGGAAACCATAAAACTTATCAAATATGTTACCGGCTCCGTAGCTGCCGTACTGCTTGCAGCAGCCATGCAGCTTCAGTTTGCGTATGCCGCAGGAATTATCACTCTCCTGACGATCCAGGATACGAAGAAGGAAACTGTGCGGATAACAGCGAAGCGCATGATCATATTTGTGATCATGACGATCTTGTCAGCAGTGATCTTTCCGCTTGCCGGATATCACGTGTGGGCGTTCGGTATTGTACTGATCCCATATCTGTTTAGCTGCATGGCATTAGACATGAAGGAAGCGATTGCTCCTATTGCAGTGCTTTGTACGCATTATGTTTCAGCAAAGAGCTGCAGTCCGTCCATGATCCTGAACGAATTTCTGATTCTTATGATCGGAGCAGGGATAGGCACACTGTGGAATCTCTTTATGCCGGATGGCAGAAAACAACTGTTAGAGTATCAGAAAACCGTGGATGACAAAATCGTATATATCTTACACAGAATGGCGATCTACATAGAACTGGAGGATAAGACGGATTATACAGGAAGCTGCTTTGATGAACTGGATGCAATGCTTGTGAATCTGAAAAAAGAGGCATTACGATATATGAATAATCATCTGATCACAGAGGATGATTACTATTATGAATATATGCAGATGAGAGCGAGACAGTGCGTGATACTGAAAAGAATATATGCGGACATCATCCGCCTGACCACTACGCCGGAGCAGGGGAAAGCGCTGGCAGATTTTATACGTCAGACTGCAGATGAGTTCGCAGAACAAAATAACGTGGAAACCCTGCTATCGGAGTTAGAGAGACTGCACCACCATTATGAACAGCAGCAGCTCCCGGTCACGCGACAGGAATTTGAAAACCGGTCCATGCTGTATCATATCCTGGAAGACATGAAAGCGTTTCTTGACATCAAAAAAGACTTTATCACAGCAAGGTGATGTATTATAATGTAAAAACCAAATTAGATAAGGAAGTGGAGGAAGCATATATGTTAGAAGCAGGAAAAAAAGCACCCGATTTTGAATTGCCGGATCAGAACGGCGTAATGCATAAATTAAGTGATTATGCAGGCAAAAAAGTGATTTTATATTTTTATCCAAAGGATAACACACCAGGATGTACGAAACAGGCATGTGGTTTTTCAGAGAGATATCCGCAGTTTGCGGAAAAGGGTGCGGTCATTCTTGGAGTCAGTAAAGATTCCGTGGCTTCTCATAAGAGATTTGAAGAAAAATATGGTCTGGCATTTACACTTTTAGCTGATCCGGAACGTAAAGTTATTGAAGCCTATGATGTCTGGAAAGAAAAGAAAAACTATGGAAAAATATCTATGGGCGTGGTAAGGACCACATATCTTATCGATGAACAGGGAGTCATCATTAAGGCTAATGATAAAGTCAAAGCAGCAGATGACCCTGAAAATATGCTTAAGGATTTAGAAGGATGAAAATCATACTGTCTCCTGCAAAAAAGATGGTAAGCGATACGGACAGCCTTGCACCGATTAACGTGCCAAAACATATGGATCAGACAGCAGAGATATTGAGTTTTATGAAGAGTCAGTCCGAAGAGGAGCTGAAAGCAGTCTGGAAATGTAACGATAAGATTGCCGAACAGAACTTTCACAGACTGGAAACTATGGATCTGTACCGTGGACTTACTCCGGCAGTATTATCCTATGAAGGAATCGCATTTCAGTATATGGCACCAGCTGTGTTTGAGGATAGACAGCTTGCGTATGTACAAAAGCACTTGAGAATTCTGTCTGCGTTTTATGGTGTTTTGGAACCAATGGATGGGGTGACACCGTACCGGCTAGAAATGCAGGCAAAGGTCGGGATAGGAGATGCAAAAAATCTGTATGATTACTGGGGGGAGAGATTATATCGTTCAGTGATTGATGACAGCAGGGTTATCATTAATCTGGCATCAAAAGAATACTCAAAATGCATAGAAAAGTATCTGACACCTAAGGATACCTATATTACGATCTCCTTTTGTGAGTTATCGGGAAATAAACTGGTAACGAAAGGGACATATGCCAAAATGGCCCGAGGGGAGATGGTCCGGTTCATGGCAGAAAGAGAAATTGAGAATCCTGAAGAGATACGAAAATTTGACAGACTTGGATATACTTTCAGAAGAGATTTGTCATCTGAATCGGAATATGTATTTGAACGAAAATGATTAATGTGAATTGCTGATATGAGTATGGATATGGCTGCCTGCTACAATCTACACAATTCACTTTGAATAGAAGGAGGTAAAGATAGATGATGAAACGTAAATTGATCTTAACCGGCGCAGCATTGTCCCTGGCAGTGGCTATGACCGGATGTGGCGGTAAACCAGTGATAAATCAGCAGCCAAGCAGCCAGGAGAAGAATGCGGTAGATACCCAGGCACAGACGGAGGCGACAGCCCCCGCTGCCGATTCTGTCACAACGCAGAGTTCTGTCGCAGCTTCCGCGCAGACGGTAACCGGCACGGTGGATGAGGAAACAGCACAGAAGATAGCTCTTGAGCATGCCGGAGTGAAGGCAACGGATGCAACGATCACCAAGTCAAAGCTGGACTATGAAGGCAGACACCAGGTATATGAAATTGAATGGTACGCAGGCGGTAAGAAGTACGACTATGAAATAGCCGTGGATACCGGTGAGATTTTAAGTTCCGGATACGATGAAAAAACATCTGGATGGAGTGGCAGCAATAGCAGTAACGTTACTGTCAGTGAGGCAGATGCGAAGCAGACAGCACTTGGCCGTGTCAGCGGTGCAACGGAAAAGGACATCTACGAATGGGAATTCGATTATGACGATGGACGTCCGGAATACGAAGGCAAGATCATCTATGGCGGAACGGAATATGACTTTACGATCGATGCATCCAGTGGAGCCGTAGTGGAGTGGGAGGCTGAGAGCGTCCGTTAGTTATACTCATCAAAAAAGTAAGGGGTTGTATCCCCGGTAACAATCATGTATAGAAATGTATAGAAAAAGGATAGCGTAGCCGCAAGGCGGGAAGCGCTATCCTTTTTCCTTTCATATCAATTCTTCGATATAATTATACATATATTATTCCATGCAGTAAAGAATAAATACAATAATGATAGTGAAAAGTTAAATGATAGATATTCCAAGAAATGAGGTATTTATGCATGGGAGAAAAGTACTCAAAAGAAGATCATGACAAATGTAAAAAAGTTGCAGAAGCGTTCCAGGAATTGTATGATATGTTAGGTGATACCTGTGTCCTGGATGCAGGTGAATTTGGATTTGTATATTTAACATATTATAGGGAGCAGAAATCCTGCTTTGATAGAAATAAGGTATATCGTAATGCAGAAGAACTGTTTGAAGCATTGTGGGATGAGTGGCTTTACAGTGAAGTGATGCAGCCTGTATATGGGACAGAGGATGCGGAAGCAGGCTTTGAAGAGATCTACCGAAAGCTTCCGGATGAAAGAAAGCAGGAATATGCTGTAAGGAAGCAGCAATTTATGGATCAGGCAGAATTAAAACCGGAATGAGATCGCAAAGCTGATATACTATATGTCACAGGTTGTATAGCTGCCGTACTGCTTGCAGTAGCCAGCAAGGTGATGTATATTAAACAATTGAAGATGCGCGACCTTGATCAGCGAATATAACAATAGGAAAATTGGAAACAGGAGGCCATCAGAAATGACGGAAAGAGAAAAGATGTTACGTGGAGAGTTGTATGATTCATCGGATAACGAATTGGAACAATTACGTTTGCATGCACGTAAATTAGCAAGAAGATATAATTTAACAGATGAAGATCAGCAAGAAGTGCAGGCACAGATATTGCGAGAATTATTGCCGGCAACAGAAGAGCTTCCGTATTTGCAGGCACCGGTCTATTTTGATTATGGATGTCATACTTACTTCGGAAAATATAGCTCTGCTAATTTTAATTTCACATGCTTAGACGTAGGTGAAATACATATAGGGGATAATGTGATGATCGGTCCTAATGTTACATTGGCAACTCCTATGCATCCATTATTGCCTGAGGAGCGTAATGTCAGGAAAAGAGAAGATGGCAGCCTTTATACTCTTGAGTATGCGAAGCCGATCACTATAAAAGATAATTGCTGGCTGGCATCCAATGTGGTTGTTTGTGGTGGTGTTACCATAGGGGAGGGATGCGTAATAGGAGCAGGAAGTGTTGTGACGAGAGATATTCCTCCCTATAGTCTGGCAGCCGGCAACCCATGCCGTGTTATTCGTAAAATAACCGAAAAAGATCATATGTAAGATAGAATTGATCAATTTTCACCAGTTTATTGCAATAGAATCACTAATATTTAGCAAAAAAAATTTTATCTTTTTTAATAGATTTTTCCAATCAACTGTGCTATAATACGGACGTTTAAGCACATAGAAGTTGAATTGAAAATTTACAAAGGAAGGGAAAACTATCATGGAAAAGATCAAAAAGCGTATAGCAAATTTAAAGGTTGCAGGAAAATTAAAAGTATATCGAATGACAGTGCTTGTTATGACATTCTTTTTAGTGTTGGTGGCACTGATCTCGACATTAGTGATCCGTTCAAATATAGAGAAGATCACGGAGGTCTGGTCTCCGGCATTGGAATATCTGCAGGAATTAGAAACAATGACTGCAAAATATAGAATCAAGCAGTATCAACATCTGGTAGAATCAGATGATGCTGTTATGACCTCCTGCGAAGAAGAAATTCAGAAGCTGGAGAGTCAGATCCAGGATACCGAAGCGAATCTGGAGGCAATCATGTCTGCAGACAGAGATGCTCAAGAAGGACAGGACGATTACGAAGTAGCAAACGCTGCATGGGAAGAATACAGAGCTGCTTCGGATGAAATTCTGAAATTAAGCCGTGAAGGTAAACAGCAGGAAGCATCGGAGCTGATGACCGGAGAGGTGTATGAAGAGTATACGTCATTTGCTGAGAAATTAACTACATTACGTGACAAGTTCCAGGTAGAATTAGACCGGGCAAAGACCATGGCCAATGTATGCACCATCATCATATTTGTTGTGATCGTGGCAGCGGGTCTTGCGATTGCTGTAGTGACAACACTGATCGGAAGGATCATTACCAATTCCATTACAGAGCCGGTAGAACAGATAGAGGCAGCAGTTGCCAGCCTGCGCAAGGGTGAACTGTCTAATGTAGAAATGCTTACCTATGAGTCTGAGGATGAGTTGGGTGGTACCATCAGGAATCTGAAAGAAGCCATGGGTATTTTGGCAGATTATGTCAGCGAGATCTCTGTGGAGGTAAAGGCAATCGCGCAGGGTGACTTGACCAGAAATGGTGATGACATTACGGATTTCCTGGGCGATTTCTCAGAATTGAAGACATCACTGCTGTATATTCTGAAGCGCTTTAACAGTACCCTGACCGAGATCAGCAATCTGGCAGAACAGGTATCATCAAATGCATCAGAGGTGGAAAATGCATCAAAATCCCTGGCGGATGGTGCAACAGAGCAGGCAGGAGTCATCGAGGAATTGAATGCCACCATTGACACTGTCGTGGATCTGGCTGCAGATACAGCGAAGGAAACGCAGAGCGCATCTGCACGTGTAAAAGCCTCTGCAAATAAGGCAAACGAAGAAAAAGAAAAAATGAATGAGCTGCTCACGGAAATGGAGCACATTACAGAAATCTCCAAGGAGATCGGTAATATTATCACAGATATCGAGGATATTGCATCCCAGACCAACCTGTTATCCCTAAATGCTTCCATTGAAGCTGCCAGAGCAGGAGAAGCAGGAAGAGGCTTTGCAGTAGTGGCAGATCAGATCGGCAAGCTGGCAGCGGATAGTGCAAAGTCCGCTGTAAATACGAGAGATCTGATCGATAAGACATTAGTGGAAATCGAAAAGGGCAATAACATTACAAGAACAACAGCAGACGCATTCAATCAGATCATTGCAGATATGGAGTCCTTTGCAGAGATTGCACAGAACACCATGGAGAAAGCCAACTCCCAGGCAGAATCCCTGGAGCAGATCGGCCAGGGAATTGAACAGCTGTCCGGCGTGGTCCAGGGCAATGCAGCATCCTCAGAAGAGAATACCGCGATCAGTGTTAATCTGGCAGAGGGAGCAGCCAAGATGCAAGACCGTGTGAAGATCTTTAAGCTATTCTAGTATAACAGTTTTAAATAAACTACCCCATATCACTTGCCTATTTTCCCGATAGCACAGGCTAAAAATCCTCAGCGTAGCCCGCTACGCCTACGTTTTTTATCCTGCACTCTCAGAAAAATATTCTACGTGAATGGTGTAGTTATTTAGAAACCGTTATACTAGAATTAAGAAGGTGAGACAGAATGAAGACAGACCAAATACAGAAGGTACACAAGGATTGGTACAAACTGGACTTGTCGGCGATCGTATATCCTACATTGCAGAGGAGAGATTTCTCTTCCGTGTATCGATTGTCTGTGCTGTTAAAAGAAGATATAGACCCGGAAATACTGCAGCGGGCGGTGAATCTGACGATGCCTCGTTTTCCGACGTATAAAGCGGCAATTCGGAAGGGTGTATTCTGGCGATATCTGGAACCGAATGACAGACCCGGCCCTTTTGTGCAGGAGGATGTAAAGAACCCCTGCCAGCCCATGCATTTTAAAGGCAATAACCGGTATCTGGTAAGAATCTATTACTATCGTAACAGGATCGCACTGGAGGCGCATCACAGTCTGGGAGACGGCACCGGCGGAATGTGTGTGCTGCAGACACTGACAGCCACTTATCTGCGTCTGAAGGGACATTCAGAGATTGAAAATGGAGGGTTCGTATTGGACATTCTGGGGATCCCGGACCCGGGAGAGCTGGAAGATGCTTATATGAAATATGCCAACGCCAAAGTCTGTCCACCCAGGCCGGGAGAGAAGACTTATCGTGTCAGGGGGACGAAGGAACCTTTCTATACGCTGAACATTATAGACGGCATTATGTCGGTGTCGGAGGTGATGCAGGTAGCGAAAAGCTATAATGCTACCATTACCGAATATCTGAATTCGGTTCTGCTCTATGCCCTGATGCAGAAGCAGGAGAGTGAATGGCATTTGAAGCTCCGACCGGTAAAAATTGCCATGCCGGTGAACCTGCGCCGCTTTTTCCCATCCAGGACCCTGAGGAATTTTATCACCATGATCTACCCGGGGATCGACCCCAGACTGGGAGAGTACACTTTCGAAGAAATTGTGACGCAGGTGCATAACTACATGCGCTATTATCTGAATGAAAAGCTGCTGCGGGGCGATATCACTACGAACGCGGAGACCCAGAGGAATCCTTTCATCCGCATTGTACCGCTGTTTATCAAGGATCTGGTGGTTCGGCAGTTCTATACGAAGATCCAGGATAAAAACTCTTCGGCAGGCCTGACCAACATGGGAGCTCTGAAGGTCCCGGAGACTATGAAGCCATATATTGAACGCTTTGATATTTATATGGGACAGCCTTTTTCCACGAGAACGAACTGCGCCATTGCCAGTTTTGAGGATATTCTTACGATCAATTTTGCCAGCAGTATTGCAGAGACTGATGTAGAGCGGCTGTTTTTCCGCAAGCTGGTACAGGATGGCATTCATGTAAAAATAGAAAGTAATCGATAAATCGCTTTGACAGAGAGAAAGGAAGCAATTATGTCATATTGTGTGAATTGTGGTGTGGAACTGGATGCTTCGGCAACAAAGTGTCCGCTGTGCGATACTCCGGTCTATAATCCGGATGGTAAAGAGATCATCGCAAGGGACAATGAGATTTCCGAGATGCGAAAAGAGGACGTCAGCCTTGCTTATTATGGATGTCACACAGATATTACGATTCCATATGACGAACTGGGAAGCATCCGTACGATTGATGATGAGGGGGATATGATCTCTATTATTGAAGATGGAAGATTTGTCCTTCCGGGTACGGAAGCTCTGAACGAGCCGTTTGGGGAATAAAGGAATTTTCCTATTAAGTTCGGAATACAAAAAAATTTATTAGTTCGTTAAAATATTTCTTTGCATTAATTTTATTGACAGAAAAAGGGAATCTTAGTAGAATCTACGGTTAGAGAGGGTTTTGATAAAATCTTTTCTGACCGTACTTTTTTTATCAATAAAATAAAAACAAAGTCCCGGACAGATAAAATCTGGTCTGTCTGAGAATACTTGAGAAGAAAAGGAGAATAATCATGGCAAAAGTAGGAATTGTGATGGGCAGCGACTCAGATATGCCGATCATGAGCAAAGCAGCAGACATTCTGGAGAAACTGGGAATTGATTACGAGATAAAGATCATTTCCGCACACAGGGAACCGGATGTCTTTTTTGAATATGCAAAAACAGCAGAGGAAAAAGGCTTTAAAGTAATCATCGCAGGTGCAGGAATGGCAGCTCATCTGCCGGGAATGTGTGCAGCGTTGTTCCCGATGCCGGTCATCGGAATCCCGATGTCAGGAAAAAATCTTGAGGGGATGGATGCACTTTATTCTATCGTTCAGATGCCACCTGGAATCCCGGTTGCAACAGTTGCCATCGACGGAGGAATGAATGCGGCAATTCTTGCAGCAAAGATGCTTGCAATGTCAGATCCGGAACTTCTTGAGAAATTAAAAGCGTACTCTGCTGAGATGAAAGAGACGGTTCAGGCGAAGGCAGACCGGCTTGCAAAAGTAGGTTATGAAGAATATCTGAAAGAGAAATAAGGAGATAAAATTATGGATTATAAGACATCAGGTGTTGATATCGAGGCAGGATACAGATCAGTGGAACTGATGAAAAAATATGTAAAAGAGACGATGAGACCGGAAGTTCTCGGAGGACTCGGCGGATTTTCAGGTGCATTTTCACTTGCGAAGATCAAAGAGATGGAAGAGCCGGTTCTGCTCTCAGGAACAGACGGTTGTGGAACCAAGGTAAAGCTTGCAATGGTGATGGACAAGCATGATACGATCGGTATTGATGCGGTTGCCATGTGCGTGAACGATATTGCATGTGCAGGCGGTGAGCCACTGTTCTTCCTGGATTATATTGCATGCGGAAAGAATTATCCTGAGAAGATCGCATCCATCGTGAAAGGTGTGGCAGAGGGCTT
>ERZ773155.3574-NODE-3574-length-10379-cov-16.085238_pt1 | contig 10379 bp, 9 predicted proteins | sample MGYA00511262_ERZ773155 | MGnify/ENA primary metagenome ERZ773155 (study PRJEB29015, sample SAMEA2737828) | human gut metagenome | biome: human gut; feature: human-associated habitat; material: faeces | place: China | collected 2012 ... | reverse complement strand
GGGGCTGTCGCTTTAACGATTGAAAATCGTTGAGGCGACAGCCCCTCCAATTACTTTTAACTTTCCAGCTTCGTATTCATCTTCCAAAGCTTTCCATGCCAGTCATCAGCCAATTCCACCAAGTAAAGCACCTGCAATAAGTGCAACAAGTGCAAGTGGAACAAGGACATATTTGCCAAGTGGTACAAACCACTTTCCAATAGGCTTATCTGCACCTGCATTAACAGCATCAATAGCAAACTTCTTTCCTGCAACCCAGAAGAACATAATTGCTGCGAGCATTGCGCCAAGTGGGCAGATATAGATAGATACTGCGTCCATCCAGCCTGATACAATACCCTGTATTACTAGTGACACAACACAGCCAGCCACTGCGATAATTCCAACAGATGCAACACGGTTAAGCTTAAGCTTCTCCTGAATAGTTGCAACCGGAGCTTCATACAGATTAACAAGTGAGCTCATGCCGGCAAACAGAACACATACATAGAATACAATTCCTACAATCTTGCCACCCGGCATACCATTAAATACATTTACAAGATAGATAAACATAAGTCCGGGACCACCTGAAGATAACTCGGCACCGCCTGCTGCCATACCCGGAATAATAACAAATGCAGCTAATAAAGCAGCAATAGTATCAAAAACTGCAACATTTTTTGCAGAAGAGACAACATTTTCCTTATCATTAAGATATGAACCATAGATAACAGTTCCGTTACCTGCGATAGACAGTGAGAAGAATGCCTGACCAAATGCATATATCCAGAGCTTTATATCAAGAAGTCCCTTAGGATTAAGAGTAAAAATGTATTTATAACCTGCACTTGAACCAGGAAGTGTGAAGATATATATTCCAAGTCCTACAAACATGATGAAAAGCAAAGGCATCATGACCTTGTTTGCTTTCTCAATTCCGCCTGCAATACCAAGTGCCATAATAACAGCAGTTACAACCATTGCGATTATAAGCCACATATTATTGCCAAATGTGCTTGCTGTACTTCCAAACATACCACCAATAGCTGACATATCATTGCCCATTGCTGAAAGCTTTCCAGAAAATGCAAGATAAGTATATTTGAATATCCAGCCAACAACTACAGTATAGCCCATTGCCAGAGCCAGTGAGCCAAGCACAGGAATAAAACCAATTGCCTCACCTGCTTTTCTCTTTCCTGTACGCATCTGCATACAGTCGCCAAATGCTTTAATAGGTCCGCCCTTAGTTGCACGGCCAAGTGCCATCTCCTCGATAACACCTGTTGAACCTATCAATATTACAAATAATACATAAGGTATTAAAAATGTCATACCACCCCATGCAGATACCATATATGGAAAACGCCATATATTTCCCATTCCTACTGCCGAACCGATACAGGCAAGAATAAAACCTGTACGGCTCTTAAAGCCATCTCTTTCCAATTCAATTCCGTTATTTCCCATAGCTTTAGTTCCTTTCTTCCTCATATTATGAATAGCCGTATTCGCTATACATTTTCCTGCAAAGATATCTTATACGCAAAAAAGGCAAAGAAACCATTACCCCTTCCGGGTCATGGCTCCTTTGCCTTTGATGTCTGTATAATATACCATTGTGTTATTCCTGTAAAATACATGTTGGTTATAAAACCATAACCAGAAATAATAGTTAAACTACATAATCCACATCTGTGCCAGATACATCACAACCGGCATCGTAATAATTGAAAACAGCGTTGACAGGCAGACCATACATACCGCCCGCTCATAATCCTGCCCGAATTTCTGTGCAAATATTGCCGTACTCGTTCCAACCGGTGTTGCCGCAGCAATCAGTGTAATCATTCCAATCTGACCGTGTCCCGCCGGTATAATACAAAGCACAAGCAGTGTAAGCAGCGGAATTATTATAAGCCTGACAAACGATGCCAGATACAGGGACGGATTAAGCAGTAAGTCACGGATCCTGACACATGACAGATAATATCCCAGTACTATCATGGCTGCAGGTGTATTAAGTGCCGCAACTCCAGCCATCGTGCTGTTTATTACACCTGGCAGTTTAATTCCCGTAATAAAAAGAAACAGTCCTATAACAAGTGATATTGTCACAGGATTGACGAATACCTTTTTTATATTTATCATATCCTTGCGGCGGGTTATTATCACAATTCCATATGTCCACTGCAACAGATTAAGAATACTTGCAAATGATGCAACATAGAATGCCGCTTCATTTCCAAATACCGCAGTTACAAGTGGAATTCCGATAAATCCTGCGTTACAGAAAGCAGTTCCAAAGTTGTCTATCGGCTTTCGCATGCCGTATATTATATATGATACAGCTATAGCCACTGCAAATGCAGCTACAGCCAGTACCGCCGACATAAGAAGTCCATACAGCTTCTCCATCGTGAAATCTGTTATATAGCTTCTTATAATTACACACGGAATAACCGCATACAGCAGAATATTGGCCATATCCTTACTGCCATGTTCTGTAAGCAGACCTGTTTTAGACAGAATCAGTCCCAGAATCATAAGAATAAACATTATAAATGTCTGCGTTAATAATATTTGTGTTATCATAATCGTAAATATCCTGATTTCTATATTATGTTAATTGTAATCTTTATAAAATACTACATACAAGAGAGGTGCGAACATGGAATTATATCAGCTCAGGCAGTTTCAGGCTGCCGCCAGACACAAGAATATGACCCGCGCTGCCAGTGAACTGTGCATAGCACAGCCAGCATTAAGCAAGACAATCCACAAGCTTGAAGAAGAATTTGGCGCACAGCTTTTTATCCGTAATAAAAAAGGGCTCGAATGTACCCGTCAGGGAGAAATTCTGCTTGAATATGCAGACAGAATACTTGCTCTTTCAGAAGATGCTGCGCGTGCTGTCAGTGAAAGTCTTGGCGATGCAGGCGAAATAAGGCTCTGTCTCCGCTCAAGTGCAGTTCTTGTCAGCAATGTACTTAAAGATTTTATCCATGAGCACCCTCATGTCAGCTTTTCAATATCTTCTGAACCAAAAGGGTGTGACCTGCTGATTGACTCTGTCTCATCAGCTTATGATATTCCAGACAATGCACATCTTCTTATGACAGAAGAAATCTGCCTTGCCGTTTCATCATCACATCCACTTGCCCATACAGGACACATATCAGTAGAACAGATGATGGACGAGAAATTCATTGACCTTGCAGATTCCCCATCCTACGCCGGAGTGTTCAATTCAATATTCAGTAAATGTAAGAAAATTCCTCAGATAGCCTACTCATGCAATGATTACATATTACAGGGCAAACTCATAAGTCTCGGTCTTGGAGTATCATTTGTTGCCTCTGTAACATGGACAAGCAGCAGCCTTCCTGAAAACATAAGCCTGCTGCATATAGATGACTGTCCACATTTCAGAAGCATTTATTATCAGCCGCTTGGCTCATTCTGCTCAGAAAATCAGCGAATCTTCGAGCACCAGCTTGAAGAATATTTCAAAAATTTGAATAATTAATGCACCTCTAATGGTGTGTCTTCACCAGCTGCAAACTGCACAACACTCTTAACTGAAGACTCAACCATATCAGACACAGCCTGATCTGTGAAAAATGCAACATGAGGTGTGACAATAGTATTCTGGAAAGACTTAAGTATGATGTAATCGTGATTAACAACAAGGTCATCATACTTACGGTCTGTACGGATAAATTCATCCTCACCCTCACAGCAGTCAGTTCCAACTGAACCAATCTTGCCACTCTCAACAGCCTCAATCAGATCCTTTGTATCAACAAGCGCACCCCTTGCCGCATTTATAAGGATAACGCCATCCTTCATCTTTGCAATTGAATCCTTATTAATCATATGATATGTCTCATCACTTAAGAAAGTATGAAGCGAGATAATATCTGCTCTGGCATACAATTCATCAAGAGTTACATACTCAACATTTTCAAGGCCTTTTGCAGGATATGGGTCATACGCAATAATCTTACATCCAAATCCTGAAAGATTCTTAATTACTGCCTTTCCAATTCTTCCTGTTCCGATAATACCTACTGTCATATTCTGCATTTCACGTCCACATATAGGACCAAGTGAATAATCTGCTGTGTGTGAACGCATCATTACATACAAAGCCTTACGGATACACATAAGCATAAGCATTACTGTATAATTGGCAACTGAATATGGCGAATATCCGCTGTGTGCAACACGGATTCCAAGGCGCTTTGCTGCCTCAAGGTCAACACTGTTATATCCGATTGTCCTGAAACCGATGTACTTTACACCCTCTGCTGCAAGCTTTTCAAGAACAGGTGCTGACAAGTCACACATGCCATCGCACACCGACATAGCCTCACAGCCTTTGACACTTTCTATATCATCTGCTGTAAATCCGCTCCTATTAATCTGTAATTCCACCTTGTATACATTTGCAAATGTATCAAAATACTGTTTTTCATCTTGACGAACGCTGAATGCTGCTATCTTCATAACTTTTCACTCCTCCTACTTAATCCACTCATATGTAAGTTTTCCAAGAATTTCGATTCCCTTAACAATCTGCTCATCAGAAGGTGTCGAATAATTAAGTCTGAATCCATTAGACTTCTGGCTCTCATCTGCTAAGAACGCTGCTCCCGGAACTGAGAGAACACCTCTGTTAATAGCCTCCCTTACAAATGGTGCAGAATCCATTCCCTCTGGCAGGAATGCCATTACGAAAAGTCCGCCCTCAGGGTGACCGAAGGTTACTGAAGGATGGAATTCCTTCTTCATGCACTCCATCATGAGATTACATTTGTGCTCATACACCTTTCTTGAATCCTCAAGATGTTTGTCGAAATCATAGTTATTAATATATTCATTACAAATGTACTGGAAAAGGACAGTTGAATGTACATCTGTGCACTGTTTTGCAACTGTAAGCGGTCCTGTGAGCGACTTGTTAAATACAAGAAAACCAAGACGGAATGCAGGTGCCATTACCTTTGAGAAGCTTCCTGCATATATAACCCTGCCCTCTGTATCCATTGATTTGATAGTTGGCACATTTTCACCTGCAAATCTTAATTCACCGTAAGGATTATCCTCTAATATTGCGATATCGTATCTGCAGCAAAGCTCATATACTTTTTTTCTCTTCTCAAGAGAAGTTGTAATTCCTGTAGGATTCTGGAAAGATGGAATTGTGTATAAAAGCTTTGCATCAGGATTAGCCTTTAAAGCCTCCTCAAGCGCATTTATATTCATTCCGTCCTGCTCCATTGGGATTCCTACAAGCTTTGCACCGTAAGAACGGAATGTATTAAGGCAGCCTACAAATGCAGGCTCTTCAGTAAGCACAACGTCTCCTTCATTAACAAGTGCCTTAGTTGTAAGGTCCGCACACTGCTGTCCGCCTGACACTATGAAAAGCTCATTATTCTCAAAATCAAAGCCTTCCTTCTTCTCAAGATATTTCTTCATAGTATCACGCAGAGGTGTATAACCTTCACTCAGTCCATACTGTAATAAAGAAACAGGATTCTCGCTAAGTCCCTTTGCTGCTATCTCTTCTATCTCCCTGCATGGGAATGTCTCTGCTGACGGATTGCCACCACCAAAAGATATAATATCCTTGCTTGCTCCTAACTTAAAAAGTTCTCGTATCATCGAACCATGAACACCTGATAAACGATTAGAAATCTCGTATTCCATATATATTTCCTCCTTCAAATACTTACTAATGCAAAAAAAGAGCCAGAATCCCCTAAAGACTTCCGGCTCCTTTGCCCTTGATAAATGTATCATACCCCCATGTGTCATTCCTGTAAAATACATGTTAGTTATAAAATCATAAATCATAGCAATAGTTATCATTCGTATTTTTTATATACTTGTTTATTATATATTGTTATGATATAATTTTTAGTGCTACCCCTCCCATACCTGGTAGAGAAAGGAGGTGGATTGCTTGGATGCACCAGTGTCCTTAATTATCTCTATCTTGGCAAATATAGCTTCATACTATATCTGCAAATGGCTGGACAGAGATAACAGACGGTAGCCAGCCTGGGGACTAAGCCACCCTGCCAGAACGGAATAGAAAACCCCACGAGCCCGAACTCGTGGGGTTTTCGTAGATTGCTTGAATGCACTACTTATATCCAATGACATTCTATCACATGCCATCAGACATTACAAGTATATTCTTTTTCTTTTCAAATATTATAAAATTATCAGACAACTTTTCACTTATCCCCACACAGTCTCACCATTAATATAATCAGTCATAAAATATACAATCTTATTCCAAAGCTCATACTCTACAATATGCCTTGTTTCTTTAATTATCCTGAGACATTTTTTAATTACATCGGATGAATCATCCTCTGTAAGTTCTAACAACTTTTTATATGTCTTATACCCCTCATTTTTCTCTTTCTCTGTCCATCTTGCTTCCTCGGCATCATCTATTTTATTAAGAAAAATATACATAAATACCGGCATGTCTTTTTCCTGTCTCCATTCCATACATTTATCCTCCATAAAATACCTGCTTTCTGTCCAACATCATTTCACCATATTCATATTTAAGCTGAATAATACATGACTAACTTTAAATCAAGTTTAAATTGAATTAATACATTCTCTGTGCTACTATTTAAGTATAAGAGTTAAACCTAACTTTAGGTCAACCCAATAATAGTGAACATTTTGTGAATTTTATTATCACATTTGTAAAAAACTAATATCAGGTAAGCATAGCTTACAGAAAGCAGGTGTATTATGTACACAATAGGACAGGTTTCAGAAATGTTTAATCTTCCCGTTTCAACATTAAGATATTATGATAAAGAAGGATTATTCCCTTTTATGCAGCGTGCTTCTGGAATAAGACAGTTCTCTGACACTGAAATTGCTGCTCTTAAGCTTATTGAATGTCTCAAAAAATCAGGTCTTGAAATCCGCGACATCAAGCAGTTTATGGAATGGTGTCAGGAAGGCAGCAGAACTTACGAACTCAGAAAACAGCTTTTTGAGAGACAGAAAGCCGCTGTTGAAAAAGAGATGGAAAAAATGCAGGAAACTCTTGATATGCTTACTTTCAAGTGCTTCTATTACGAGCAGGCTATCAAGGACGGCAACGAGGACGGAATACATTCAATGCTTCCAGACAAGCTCCCCGCCGATATTCAGGCTGCCTACGACAACTCACACAAATAATTATTATTTGCTTATTATATTTAACACAAAATATGGAGGCTAATATATGTTCAAATCTTTAGAAGTTAAATATCCTAAGTTTTATCAGGTATTCAGATTCATTATAGTTATAATTGCTTCCGTGCTGTACGCATGGAATTTAAGATGCTTTGCCAAAGTCGCAGACCTGCTGCCAGGAGGCTTTTCAGGAGTCTCCCTGTTATTTCAGGCAATCGGACTACGTTTTTTTTATATCAGCATCCCATTTACAATATTCAATGTGGCACTTAACATTTTCCCCGCCTACATTGCATACCGCTACATCGGCAAGAAGTTTACCATCTACTCAATCGTGGTAATTATACTTTCCAGTGTGCTTGTTGATATCCTTCCTCCATACATTTTTACAGAAGATATCCTGCTTATAAGCGTATTTGGCGGAATTATCAACGGATTTGCAATAAGCCTGTGCCTCAATGTCGGCACTACCACAGGCGGAACCGATTTCATAAGCATTTATTTTTCTCATGTTAAAGGAATAGACGCATGGAACTATATTCTTCTTGGTAATGTTGTGATTCTGCTCATTGCAGGCGGACTGTTTGGCTGGTCAATCGCGCTCTACTCAATAATATACCAGTTCTGTAGCACACAGGTAATCCAGTTCATGTACAAACGCTACCAGAAGATGACATTATTCATCATTTCTGACAAATCCGAAGAAATCTATCACGCCATAAAGAATACAACCAACCACGACGCCACGCTTTTCAAGGGAATCGGCTGCTACGAGGAAAAAGAGCGCACGCTCATATACTCCGTAATCAACTCCGAAGCGAAACGTGAGCTTATCACATTGATACGCTCAATTGACAAGCACGCATTTATAAATGTGGTAAAAACCGAAGAGCTTGACGGCAGATTTAACGATATTCCACATGATTAATCAGTACACAGAATATTCGCACTCATACCATATTTTAGTCAAATTTCTCCAATAAACTATAGACAATCAATTAACATACACTAAAGAAATGGAGAGATGACTATGATTAAATTAAATAAAATCAAAAGAAATTGCGTAGCCGCAGTTATTCTTACTATGTGTCTTATGACTGCTGGCTGTGCCAGAAATTCAACTTCAACTACTACTGCATCAGGCGGTGAGACTACCATCACTTCAGACATTACTAAAGAAGACACAGATGTAACACACGCAGATGATGCTGAGAATTACAGAGTCTCCATTACAGGTGATTTCACTGTGACATCTGATACATCAGACGGAGTTACACAGTCAGGTTCTGTATACACAATCACAAAGGCTGGTGAATATACAGTAGCCGGTCTTTTATCAGAAGGACAGCTTATCGTTGACGCAGGTGATGAGAACGAGGTTACTATCGTATTGAACGGAACATCTATCACATGCTCAAGTGGTTCACCTATATACGTTAAAAATGCTTCCGAAGTCAAGATTAAATCAGAAGAGAACTCATTTAACGAAGTAATTGACAATCGTGCCGAAGCTACAGAAGATTCTTCTGATGACGCTGGCAACGCAGCAATCTATGCAACATGCGATTTAAAACTCGTCGGCAAAGGAGCCTTAGTTGTAACAGCTAATTACAATAATGGTATCCAAAGCAAGGACGACCTTTCTATTAAAAATGTGATTGTTAAAGTTACTGCTGTGAACAACGCATTCAAAGGCAATGATGCCGTTGATATTGAATCTGGAAATATAATTGCAATCTCTGCTAAAGGAGATGGCATCAAGACTTCTAACAGCAGCCTTTCTAACAAGGGCAACCAGAAGGGAATCGTTACAATCACTGGTGGTAACATTGATATTTATGCAGCCTGTGACGGTATAGACGCATCTTACGGGGTAGATATATCAGGTGATGGTAACTTAAACATCTATACAGATACTTACTCTGAATATAGTGAAGAAGTTACTTCGTCAGGCAGTTCTTCAGGTACATCTGCCGGACATGGCAGCTCTGGTAATAAGACTGCTTCTGCCAACACTGTTTCTTATGTGGCAGCTTCTGACACTATTGCCAACGCACCTGGCGGCTTTGGTGGCGGCAACATGGGTGGCATGGATGGTCAGAACGGTGGTAATAAGGCCGGCGGCGACCGTCCAGGAATGCCTGGTAACTTTAATGAATCCGGTAATTCTTCTAGACAGTCCTACTCAACTAAGGGTATTAAAGCTGAAAGCGAAATAAGTATTTCAGGCTTTACAATTAACATATGTTCAACAGATGATGGTATCCATGCCAACTCTGACTCAGGTGTCCTTGAAACCGGTGAGGACGGCAAAGGAACTATTGTTATCAATGGTGGTTCAATTACAATTTCTTCTGGTGATGACGGCATGCACGCTGACAAACAACTTGATGTCAATGATGGTTATATTAATATAGCAACTTCATACGAAGGACTTGAGGCCCTGACTATCAACTTAAATGGCGGCAAAATATATGTATATGCTACTGATGATGGCATCAATGCCTGCACAGGTGATGGAAAGACTTCTCCAATTGTCAATGTAACAGCCGGATATATAGATATCACAACTGCGTCTGGTGATACTGATGGTATTGATTCTAATGGAAATTACGTACAGACCGGTGGATTTGTATTAGTTAAAGGTGGCAGTTCATCTGGAAATGTATCAGGATCAATTGATGTAGATGGTACCGTAACGATAACCGGTGGAACATGCGTTGCCCTCGGTGGTGTATGCAAAACACCTATAAACTCTGCTAATGCTTATGTATTAAGTTCCGTATCCTTCAGTTCTGGAAGCTATTCACTTAAAAATTCTTCTGGCAAAGAAGTAATAAGCTTCACTGTTGACGGAACATTTGGCAACGGCTGGATATGCTCTGACACTCTTGTAACCGGCACAAGCTACACACTCTACCGGGGTTCAGACTCTATTGCAGACTGGACTCAGGAATCTGGAACAATGGGAGCTTCTTGCACTGGCAGCTTCGGCGGCGGTAAAATGGGCGGCTTCGGCGGTCAGAATGGTGGTAATACGCCTGATATGAATGGTCAGAACGGCGGCTTCGGCGGCGGCAGACGATAAGATACTTCACATTTACTCTCCTTATTTTCTTAAAACAGTCACTGGATTTTGATTTTTCTGCTTATGGAAAATTTGATTCTGATTT
>ERZ773155.3573-NODE-3573-length-10379-cov-78.954378_pt1 | contig 10379 bp, 9 predicted proteins | sample MGYA00511262_ERZ773155 | MGnify/ENA primary metagenome ERZ773155 (study PRJEB29015, sample SAMEA2737828) | human gut metagenome | biome: human gut; feature: human-associated habitat; material: faeces | place: China | collected 2012 ... | reverse complement strand
CTACAAGGCCATTATCCACAGACTTGACGTAAAGAGGTTCGGACTCAATGCAACAAGTCGCATAAAAGCGTTTGTCTTCAGGTTTGTCTCTGTACCAGCCAAGTGGATCAGAACATCAAGGCGGTATGTGCTGAATATCTATACCTGTAATAATGCTTACGCAGATATTTTTCAGACTGATTTTGGATAACGCCTACAACTTATGGGTATGATACTGCGTATTGCCTCAAGTCGCATAGTGGGGCAAGGGGATATTGTGGGCAGAAGTGGGTATTTCAGCCTCAATTTATCTGCTAATTCAGTGATGAGAGGACGTTTAGACGCAAGAAGGACGCTGAAGAGCTTAGTTGCGGATTTGAGGATTATCTCTCTTTTTTCTATTTATTTACCAAGTCCAGACGGAACTTGGAATTCAGTCAGATAGTATCTTATTATTAGTCTGTTATCGTCTTGTTTTGACTAAAACGCGGTTGCGTTGGAAAAGTGGGAATACTTTGTTGGATGATTGAGGATATGAGCAAAAGGGAGATGTATGGCCAGTAAAATGATTTTTTCTTGAAATAGCCTTGGAAAGATTAAAAAAAGCTATATATTTGTATTCAATTCTAAAACTAACTACCTATGAAACTAATTGCAGAAAGTGGTTCTACGAGAACAGAATGGGCGCTGGTTGAAGATAATCGTCTGATACAGCGAGCCTTCACAGAGGGCTTAAATCCTTTCTTTCAAACGAGAAGAGAGATTAGCCGAAGTGTGCGGTTAGGATTACCCGAGCATTTTTTCAAAAGGAAATTGGAACAAGTCTATTATTATGGTGCCGGATGTACTTCTTATGAAAAGAAAAATGTATTGGGAGCTTCATTGGTAGCACAATTCAAAACTCCAATTCAGGTAGAGAGTGATTTGCTGGCAGCTGCACGTGGCTTGTTCAAATGCGAGGCCGGCATTGCTTGTATTTTGGGAACCGGCTCAAACTCATGTTTTTATGATGGGAAAATCGTTGTAAAGAATGTCCGGGCAGGAGGTTACATTCTGGGGGATGAGGGTAGTGGTGCTGTATTGGGCAAAATGTTTTTGTCTGATGTACTGAAAGGTTTGGCTCCTAAAGATGTAACGGCGGATTTCTTTGAGAAGTTCCGTATAAGTCCGAATGAGGTTATGGAATCTGTGTATAACCGCCCGTTCCCCAATCGCTTTTTGTCTACTATATCTTATTTTTTGGCTGATTATACCAATGATGACTATGTATTTGAGCTGATTACCGGTAATCTGAGAAATTTCTTTACTCGTAATGTCTGCCAATATGACTACAAAAATTATCCTATTCGTTTTGTGGGTTCATTGGCTTACAGCTACGCGGCCATTTTGCGGGAAGTTGCCCGTGAATTTGGCATCGAACTGGAAATCATTGAAGAAACACCAATGAATGGCTTGATTGAATTCCATTCTTTAAATATAGAAGAACCTTAAATTCTTTATATAATAAGGTGTATAACTTCCTTTTTGCAAATGTATAAATATAAAGTTAAATAAATGCAAAGGAATGTTCTTGATATTAAATAATAATGTATCTTTGTTAGGACGAAATGAATGAATCATTTCTCACCTTTGTTAATAACGAGTTTTTTATCTCTTAAAACAACCAATAGAGTTAAGTAATTAACAAGATTTTAACCTTGTATAATATATAACTAAGTTCCGTCTGGACTTGGCAAACAAATAGAAAAACAAGAGATAATATAAAGTTATAAACCTTTAAAAAGAGAAAATGCCTATGGAAAAAGAAACAATCCTGCAAGTTGAATAGTCTCACTATTCGGTCCTTATTACCCTTACCCTAAATTTAAGAAGTATTTAATTAACAACAAATCATCAATCATTTATGAATGAAGATCACAAAAAACGAGGACTAACACATAGCAAACTCCTCACAGCAGTGGCAATCAGCTCACTGTTATTAAGCAGCGGCAACGTGATGGCTGCACAAGCCAATCCTGATAATTCGCTTGGCGTAACAGAACAATTACAAGCTATCACTATCAGCGGTTTAGTTGTCGATGCAGCCGGCGAACCGATTATCGGTGCCAGCGTAGTAGAAAAAGGGACTACCAACGGCGGAATTACCGACTTAGACGGTAAGTTTACATTGACCATAACACCGGGAGCAACACTAAAAATATCATTTGTGGGCTATCAGACACAAGAAGTGAAGGCAGCCAAAACGATGAGAATAACTCTGAAAGAAGATACCGAGATGCTGGATGAAGTAGTAGTAGTAGGCTACGGTGTACAAAAGAAGGCTAACTTGACAGGAGCAGTTTCTACAGTGGACTTAAACAAGACAATGGCAGGTCGTCCACAACAAGATGTAGCCAAAGCATTGCAAGGGGCTGTTCCGGGACTAAGCATTCTCACCACAAGTGGTGCCATCGACGAGACAGCCTCCATGCGTATACGTGGTTTGGGGACATTGAGTAATGGAGAAGTCAGCAATCCACTCATTGTAGTGGACGGCGTTCCGATGGATGACATTTCTTTCCTCGATACGCAAGACATCGAAAATATTTCCGTACTGAAGGACGCTTCCGCTTCCTCCATTTATGGAACGCGCGCCGCTTTCGGTGTGATTCTAATCAATACCAAGAGCGCAAAGCCTAGCGAAAAGGTTACCATCAATTACAGCAACAATTTTGCATGGGATCAAGCTACTTACCTGCCGGACTATCCCGATGTACCCACACAATTAAAGATGGGTATCGAAGCCAGTATGAACGGTGGTGCCGGTATGCCTGAATTGTTCGGTATGTATTTCGACAAATTGTTACCTTACGCCGAAAAGTGGCAGCAACAGAACGGCGGCAAGACCGGCTACCGTCCTATGAACCTCTACCAAAGCGATAGTAACGTGGGTGACTATATCGTATTGGACGGCACTCCTTTTTATTATGCTGACTGGGATGTACAGGACATCTACTTCAACAAAGCTGCTCCTTCCATGAGCCACAATGTTTCTATACAAGGAACATCTGGTAAGACCAATTACTACCTATCTTTCGGCTACAACGAAAAGCAAGGACAGATGAAGATTCACCCGGACGAACTAAAAAAGTACAATGCCTCAGTCAATGTCACCACTAATGTTTACGACTGGCTACAGGTGGGTGCACGCATCAACTATAGTCGTAAGAACTATAAACGCCCGGACACATGGGCCAACACCTACCAATATTTGTGGCGTTGGGGTTCTTATTTCATTCCTTCGGGCACAATCGACGGCTATGACACACGCGTCATGGCCATGCAGAAGCAAGCTGCCGATCGTGAAGTGACAACAGACCTGACCCGTATGAACACCTTCTTGAAAGCTGAAATCGTTAAAGGACTGACCCTTAATGCAGACTTTACATATGCCATTCAGAATATGAACAGCGGTTCGCAGGACAACTCCGTTTACGGCATCAATTGGAGCGGGAAACCGGTACCCTCTTACATCGTCACTAAAGGCAATAGCGGTATCTGGAGAGACTTTTCCAAACAGAACACATGGACGGCCAACGCATACGTAAACTATACCAAAACATTTGCCAAAAAACACAACCTGAATGTAATGGCAGGTGTCAACGCAGAAGAAGAGGAATACAAATATCTGTATGGTACCCGCAATGTGATGTACGATCAAGAGGGATACCCCGAACTGAATATGGCTGGCAAGGATGGACAAGATTTGAGTTGGAATCATACATCCCGCGCTTCTGCCGGTTATTTCGGCCGTATCAATTATGACTACAAAGGCATTTATTTATTGGAACTGAACGGACGTTACGACGGTTCTTCCCGTTTCCCCCATACCGACCAGTGGGCCTTCTTCCCTTCTGCATCCATCGGCTACCGCTTCTCCGAAGAAGCCTACTTCGCCCCACTGAAACATATTGTCAGCAATGGTAAGTTGCGTGCTTCTTTTGGCGAAATCGGCAACGAGGCTGTGGGCGACTACATGTTCGAACAATTAATAAGCCAACGGTTGAACAATAAAAGTACCGGCTATATCTATTGGATTGAAAACAATAATGCCAACGCTAATCTCCTGACCATGTATAACATGCCGGATTTGGTATCAAGTACTTTGACCTGGGAGCGTATCCGCACCCTCAATATAGGTCTTGACCTGGGTCTCTTGAATGACGAACTGACTATAGGTTTCGACTGGTTCCAACGTGAGAATCGTGACATGCTGGCACCGGCACAAGTATTGCCGAACACTCTGGGTGCTTCTGCTCCTTATGAAAATGCCGGTACCTTACGTACACGTGGATGGGAGTTGAACTTGAACTGGCGCCATACCTTCGGCGACTTCGACGTATATGCCAACTTCAACATCGGTGACTCCAAGACTAAAGTAACAAAGTGGGACAATGATTCCAAACTGCTCAGCACCTATTACACCGGTAAAACCTACGGTGACATTTTCGGTTTTGAAACCGACCGTTACTTCGAGGAAAAAGACTTCACCAGCCAAAATGCAGACGGCTCATGGAATTATGCAAACGGCATTGCAAGCCAGGCAGGACTGGAATCCGGTAATTTCCATTACGGCCCGGGAGACGTCAAGTTCAAGGATTTGGACGGCAATGGCAAGATTGACGGTGGAAAAGGCACAGCAGACGACCACGGCGATTTGAAAGTCATCGGAAACTCTATGCCACGCTACGAATACAGCTTCCATTTAGGCGGAGCGTGGAAAGGTATCGACCTTGACCTCTACTTCCAAGGTGTAGGCAAACGTGAGGACTGGACAACTTCTTCCCTAAACCTTCCCGCCATGGTACATGCCGACGTAGCCATCTATTCCCACCAAACAAGCTATAACAAAGTGCTTTGGAATTCAGACTATACCGCCATTACCGGTTATGAGGTAAATCAAGGCAACCGTTATCCACGTCTTTATCGTGGTACAAATAATAGTGGAGGTACCGTATCCGGTATAGCTAACGGCTGCAACAACTACTATCCCCAATCCCGCTATTTGACAGACATGTCCTATCTTCGTCTGAAGAACGTAACTGTGGGATATACCCTTCCGAAAGAGTGGACACGCAAAGCCTACATTGAGAAAGCACGTATCTACTTCAGTGGCAGCAACCTCTTTCTGCTCCACAAAGGGAATGACCTTCCAGTCGACCCCGAAATCAGTACAGGCAATGGACTTACAGCCGGTGGATGGGGACGTATAGCTCCTATTACACGCACATTCTCATTTGGAGTCCAGGTAACATTATAACAACCTCAAAAACTTAAGAACAATGAAGAAATTATTTATATATGGGGTCACAGCGCTGGCGATGTTAACCGGTTGCAACGATTTGCTGGACAAATCCCCCTTGGATACCTTCACGAATACTCCGGCATACTGGAGCAACACCGATAATTTGGATAATCAGTGCAATACTTTTTATAACAACTTTACCGGCTTTGGCAACGGAGCCAGTGGAGGATGGTTCTACTTCAAAACAATAAGCGATGACCAGGTAGATGCAGAAAGCCATAACTGGACTTACACTAACGTGGTCGCATCTTCCACAAACTGGTCAGCCCCTTTCACAGAAATCCGACGCGCCAACTATATCATTGCCGGTGTACAGTCTTCCTCTCTTGATGAAGCAACAAAGGCCCACTATGAAGGTCTTGCACGCATGAACCGTGCGTGGGAATACTATCAGTTGGTCCGTATGTACGGCGATGTGCAATGGATAGACAAAGTTATCGACCCAGCCGACAGCGAAGCCCTCTACGGACCACGCACCGACCGGGATGAAGTGATGGACCATGTGCTGGCAGACATCAATTATGCGTGCGAACACATTACCGCAAACAGCAATCGGCAACGTTTCAGCACCGACATGGCATATGCCATGAAAGCAGACATCACCTTATATGAAGGTACATACTGCAAATATCGCACTCAAGCCGAGAATGGCAAAGCCGCTGATGAGAGCCGCGCCAACAAATACTTGCAAGAATGTGTATCAGCCTGCGAATATCTTATGGCCAAAAACTACTCTCTAAGTAACAGTTACAAAGCCAACTATAATTCTGTCAGCCTGGCAAGCAATCCGGAAATGATTTTCTACAAGCCTTATGCACAAAGTTCGCTAAGGCACTCCACCATTGACTACACAATCAACACAAGTGGTACGCACGGCATTTCAAAGGACGCATTCGACAGTTTCCTTTTCCTTGATGGAAAACCGTTGGCAACAACCTCGAAAAACAAGGACGATGCAGCCGTATTGGATGCAGACAAAAATTACTCTATAAGAGAGGTTTTGGCCGTACGCGACAAGCGCCTGTCCGAAATTCTTGACCCGGTACTTTCTTTCAGAGGCCACGCCTACAGCCGTGCCGGTGTAGCAGCCTTCACCACATCGACCGGTTATGGCATCGCCAAGTATGATAACCCCGAAGAATTGAGTGTAAGCGACCGAAACAACATCGGCTACCAATACACCGACTGCCCGCTCTATTGGATTTCAGTTATTTATCTGAACTTTGCAGAAGCCAAAGCCGAAATGGGTTCTCTCACACAAGACGATCTCAACAACTCCATAAACAAGCTTCAAGCTCGTGCCGGCCTGCCGGCTATGACAACTACTCCAGATGCCGATCCTGCCAATAATATGGGAGTAAGCAATCTGATTTGGGAGATACGCCGCTGTCGCCGTTGCGAACTGATTATGGATAACTGGTACCGATATTGGGATTTAATCCGTTGGCACCAGCTCGACAAATTGGATTCAACCAAGTACCCGAACACCATGTTGGGCGCCAACGTAAGCAATGTGCCTGACTGTGAAGAAGCGACCAAGAACGGATATATAGATGCCTCCGATGCACAAATCCGTACTTATGAAGCCAAACATTATTTCTACCCGATTCCAACTACACAGTTGACCCTAAATAAAAACATGAAGCAGAATCCGGGTTGGTAATCAACTAAAAACAGCATATCGCGCTGTACCTCGTTTGGATTTAATTAAAGCGTTCATACATTCCATGTATCTAAATACAAATGTATGGACGCTTTTGTTATTCCCTTTAAAAGGTGTATAGAAACACGAATAGCACCTTCTAAAAGGAACCATAAATCAATATCATATACTTTCCCTTCGTTCATAACATACTAACAAGAAACATATCATGAAAAAGAAGAACATATTTTTCGTACTACTAATCTGCTTCATCAATAGTAGTTGCAACAAAGAAGAACAAACAGACGAGTTACAAGATAAGGATTTCTATTCTGATGTCACAACACGTGCTTCCTACATAAGCGGTACTATTACGGGCGAAATGAACCCCTATGTTAGTGATGGTTACTACACTTATGATTTAAGTATTCCTATACAAAAACAATCTGTAGGTATAAGAATTTCAGCAGTCGGTGGAGAAGCACGATTCAAAACAAACTACCAAGAACGATTCGAGAGTACATGGGTAACCCAAATTCCAGCAGGAAAAAACCATTTTCCAATAAATGTATTATGGACTAAAGCAGGTAGTAATTCTACCCTGATGGTACGTCCTGAAAAAAGTACAATCGAACTTACCGCAGATCTAAGAAACATCAATGTCAAAATGAAACCTATGCCAATCAATGCCCCTTCAACATTTGAATTGGGAGATACGATAACACTTTGGTGCAATTATTCCATAAACAAAGATACGGGCATAAAGTGGACTTACGATAAAAATCTATTCGCTGAAATCTCTCAAAATGCATCTGCTACAACAGTAGTAAAAGTTTCAGTATAAAAGACCAACCCTCCGGTTCAAGTGTACAATGGCGTACTACTGGAGGAACAAGCCCACAAAACTACATAGGAGATATTTATACTTGTAAAAACATTAGTTCTACCATTACAATGCCCAGATTATACGCAACTATAGTCTTACCCTCTGGATTCACAATAGAAAAAGAAAGCTATCTCAGACTTTTCAATCCAAATGCTTCTTTTGAAAAAGGGAATTTAGTTCCAGACCAAATCGATGCTGTCAATGCAAATATCACTGTAAGTTTAATGGGATATCCAAATTGGGCCACTAATTTTACTTGGTCATCGACAAACGTCTCTGAAATTTGCATACAAGGGCAATCATGGACATGTATTTCTTACAACTCTTTTGAAGTATGGGATAATGAAGTAGAGATTAAAGTTGCATATCAATCACCTTGTGGGGAGTGGTATGAAGTCAGTGAAATGTTCCCAATCGTTCATTAATGATAATACTATAACATATCGCCCTCACAAGCGAAAAAGCACCCGTCCATTTGCTCGTTACACAAAAGAAGCTTATATTTGCTTACCTAAAAAACAAACAGCTATCATGGTACAGCAAGACATACGATGGATACAGCGTTTTTCCAACTACCGCAAGGCTTTAGCCAAATTAAGCCAAGCCATGGCAATCATGTCCGAACAATTAGCGTTCAACGATGGAGTGGACGAATTATTGCAGGAAGGCATGATACAGCGTTTTGAATATACCCACGAACTGGCTTGGAAAGTGATGAAGGACTATGCCGAGTATCAGGGGTATACCGACATCCGCGGCTCCCGTGATGCCATACGCAAAGCCCTTGAAATGGGATTGATTGATGACAAGCAATGGATGGAGACTATAGAAGCCCGAAATCTGACATCGCACAATTATGACAACGATGTAGTCTCTGAAATCTATGAAAACATCACAAACTTCTATTTCCCCCTATTCTGCAGATTTGAAGAGAAAATGCAATCCTTGAATACACCATCCTTATTCGATTGAGCTATGTACGGATTGACCGACAATGAACTGGAAAAGCTATGCAATCTCTTCCGGAAACATGAAGAAATAGAGCAGGCTGTTTTGTACGGCTCACGAGCCAAAGGAAATTTCAAGCCTTTTTCCGACATAGACATCACGCTGATGGGAGACAGACTTACGTATAATACTTTAAGCAGCCTTTCCGATGAAATAGACGACCTGCTTTTGCCTTACAGCGTAGACCTTTCCATCTATGGCAAATTAAAGAATGCCGACCTTTTGGAACATATACACCGTATGGGAATACCCATATTCAGCCGCCCATCAAACTAAACTAAATTTCACACATCCACCCTCACCACCCTCACCTTTCGCACGCATCGCCCTATTCATCGGCATTCAAGAGGTGGGTGAGAGCAAATTTAAAAAGTGAGGGCAAAATTTGCCCTCACCACAAGATTTCTTCGTTCAAAGTTATAAGTCACTCATTCTTACCGTAATATCCTGAAACGGGTACATAAATCGGTTGCAGCATTGTTCCCTCATTCTTCAACTTTCCTTCGGTGCGCAGCCGACGGATATGCCGCATGGCAGTAGTACGCATCATGCCGCAAACGCTTTGAAAGTCATTCCGTGTCATAAAAGGGCGAGTGGCGAAATAGTTGGTCAGCCGACGGTCTATCTCTTTATCCGTCAGTTTAGCCGAATGCTCGTTTGCCTTCAAAGCCTTTGCCTTGATGGTACCAATTTCATTTTTCAGTTTCTGGTCGGCACGAAATTTCACACCCGCCATCTTCACCTTCGTCAACTTACGCTTGGTAGCAGCCACTACCGGTTCGATCGTGGTGAGCGACACGCGAAAGTAGCCGATGCCGTCGAGATGCACCTGCCTTCCTTCGGCAAGTTCCCTGCCCATGACGTGCGACACAGCATCAAGCACAGCCGTCACATCGGTTTCTGTCAATGAGCAACGTGCCTGGATGTCCCGCCGCAATTCATCGGTAGACCTGCTCCCATTTAGGCGGAGACGGGGATGAAGGATTTTATCTTCCGGAGATTTGTCGTACGAGTCCGGATTCTCGTACCAATCAAACAAAATAGCCATAGTTCAAACTGCGTTAAAGGGTTACATTATACGATAAAGCACTGCACGGAACACGTGCGAAGTACGTACGCAGTCTGTTGAAGTACAAAGGTTATATCACAGCCCAGCCCGTGAGCAGAACCGTTCACTGTAGTGAGCTGCTCCGTTCACTAATATGAACAAGAAAGACCACTTTAGTGGACTGTTCATAAACTCTGGTGTAAAAATAGACAAAACTATGGGGATAAGCAAAGAAACAAACACCTTTTATAAAAGAAACATATAGACATTCCACCCCAAAAAAGAAGCCAATCGGAAAATAATCCTTGAAAAGCTTGTATCCCCCCCTTTCCCGGCGTATCTTTACAAGAATATTACATACACGATAAAGAATGAAAATCACACTGATCAGAGAGGAACGCGAAAGCGGAAAAGAGGCCGTCAGCACACAAGAAACGGACATGTTGATGGAAAAGCTGAAAACAGAGAACAA
>ERZ773155.3556-NODE-3556-length-10430-cov-24.867663_pt1 | contig 10430 bp, 16 predicted proteins | sample MGYA00511262_ERZ773155 | MGnify/ENA primary metagenome ERZ773155 (study PRJEB29015, sample SAMEA2737828) | human gut metagenome | biome: human gut; feature: human-associated habitat; material: faeces | place: China | collected 2012 ... | reverse complement strand
ACCGCTTGAACCAATCTTAGCAGAGTCACCGCTTGAACCAATCTGAGCATAGTCACCGCTTGAACCAATCTTTTTCTTTCTGTCTCCGTTGCCGTTCAACGCACCATCTGTCTTAACTTTAGATGGTGATGTAATATCTTTCAGCCACTCGACACCGATATTAATGAAGTCTGCAAGCTTCAGCTCAGCCTTAATCTTGATACGAGAAGAACATACCTTTGTTGAATTTTTTTCTTCTTCAATCTTACCAGACTGTTCTACCTCTGCATAGCGAGAGTTAAGTATATCGTAGTAGTCCCATACTTCCATTGGAGACTTGCAAGCGTGGAAACCTCGGTTACAACACTTGATTTCACCGTCCATTTCATACTCTTTTCCAACTTCGTACTGGAATCCACGGCATTGCATATTCTTGTCGAATCCCTTGTACGAGGTGATTACCTTATCACTCATATTACTATCTATTTATATCCCATAAGGGATGGTTAAATGAGAAGCAAGCGATGATAAAATAAAGTGCTTAATTTTAAAAATATCATTTTGTTTGCTTGCTTCTCAAAAAATATTATTATCTTCATACCGCTTAATTTTAAAAATAAAAACGATATGAAGCATTTAATTAAATTAATGTCAGAAGATTGCACATACATGTGTGTTATCAATCCTGACCACATCGTTAAATTCTATGAAGAAGACGATGTTTGCTGTATCAAACTTTCAACAGGTGAAACTTTTGCAACTAAAGTTAAACTTGATGATTTAAAAGATTTGATAGAAAAGAGTTACTTGTAAAGATACTCTTTTAGACATTTATCATACCCTTCTTTTTGTTTGAAAGGGCAATGATTGACAACCCAGATTCTATCTCTCCACTGATGAAGAGGTGAATTGTAAACCCACTCAAATCGTGCTATGTTATTGGTTATTGGTGAATCTATACTATAGACTGTCTTCTTTAGCCACTTACGTAGCACCTTTTTTATTATATTCTGTATCATATTCTTAAATTTATGCCCGAAGGCGGTTAAACACTAATGTAAATAAATATTTTTATCACCTAAATCTTTAAATGCTATATCCTTACACTTTTGGCAAAGAAATTTGTTTCCCAAGCCTTTGTCAAAACACGCTAAAGATATAAAATCTTCTGGCTGGAATTTGTGCCCACAGCAAAAGCAAGTCTTTTGTACTGACAAATTAGACCTCTCACGCAACTCTTTAAAATGAGCAAACGTCCCAAAGAAGTGTCCTTCTTCACACCCTATCGCTTTGTAGATTTTCTTAGTTATTTTTACTACTTCCATACCTACACCTCCATTTCGTGTTTGATGCCTAACCCGAAGAGAAGGTGCTGGAGCTCATGGACATAATGAATTTCAAATTTTAATGGCTCTCCACGCATATCTATAACCCAACCATCCTTCTTATTTTGATAATAAAGTTGAAAACAGGTATAGTTATCTTCATCATCTTCATCACCTCCCATAAATGCTTCTGATAAAGAAAATACACTTCCGTCTTTTTCTTCTTTATCCCATCCATTTTTCTCTAATATGGCAGGAGTGATATTCACTGGTCTTATCTCATCAATATCAACAAGACAATACACCAATCCTTCTTTAGAACAAGACAAGTCAAAGTGACTTCCGTCTCTAGGTTCTTTGACAACCATTACTTTGTTGCTATACTCAACAATATCGCCAATTATATATTTCTGTGTCATACGCTTTACTTTTTACGATGATTAAACTTCTTTATAGCATCCTTCTTAGAAGCTGCCATAATCTTAACACCCTTGATGGTGAACTCATGCTGCGCCTTTGGCTGACACTTCTGCTTGTCAGAAGGAATGTTGCCTTTCGGAACATTAAATCTAATACGTGGAAGACCAAAAGGAAAATCACTCATTTGGTATTCCATTTCTGTTTTCATACCAATCATTGATAATAATCCATTCATACGCTTTACTCCTTAACTTCTTTAAAGATTACATTCTTTTTGTCTGAACGATATTCAGGAAGACACTTCAATCCAAGTGGAGCTGCGCCACAATAGCCAAGCACTCCTTTAAAGAAGCATCCTTCACAAGTGTCATGTTCAACAGCTTCAAGAATAATAGTTACTCTTTCTCCAACTTTAAGCTCTTTCATTGCTCACCTCCTTCCTTTGGAAATAAATCATCAATGTAAAGCCAACGAGAAACTCTACTACAAAGAACTGCGTCAGTCCACGATGGATAAAAGTTATCTTGCCATCTGTTCCAAGCATAGTAAAACATATTCTTGTCATTATGTGTTTCTACTATAATGGAAACATCTTTTCTCGGCTCTTCACTAGCAGGATGCCACAAATCTTTCAATAGCTCATTAATAGCCCACTTAGCACCATGTCTAAACCCCTCTGCTATAAACGGAGCATCCTGTGAAGCAGGATATCTATTGTTGCAATAATATCTTGCAGCTTCTTCTATTTTCTTATCGTCTATCATAACCAACCAACTAATTTACACATTATTAAATAAATATTATGAGCATAACGGTCGGACGGATGATTATTACAGAAGTCTCCAAAATCACTCGTCCAATCTAAGACACACTTTGCGTGTAGTAACAACCACAAATCTCTTTTCATCTTTCCCACTCATCAGTTGTACCAAGAAGGTGCTTGGTCTGCTCATTGTAAGGGATGCACTCTTCAAAGCGCATACCTCCTACAGCTTCATACTTTCCACTTTCAAGTTGATATGCAAACTGGCATAGACTCCAAGCAAAACATTCTTCTCCACGAATATCTCTCATCAAGCACCAGTCCATAGGCTGAAACTCACACCTCTTTGACAAGTCCTCCAAAGTCTTTGTCTCTGGATTCCAAGCCTTGTTTTCCTTGGCTAGAGCTTCAAAGAGAATTATTTGTTGAGTTTCTGTGATAGGTTGTATCTGCTTGTCTTCAAATGATAACCAATCTTCAAATTTCAAGGTGCTCATATCATTTAACACATAGTATTCTAGCTTCTTTGAAGAATAATCAATGCTTTTGACTATACCATAAGCAAGATACCCCATACCCGAGATACAAACAATATCCCCATCCTTGAACTCTGGCTGAGTCTTCTCTATCTCCAGAGTTTCACGGTTCAACTTGCCAACTAGTATTTTCTCTATTTTGTGGATATATTCCTGGGCGTCTTCTTTATTTGCTTTGTTGAAATCAGATGTTTGCATGTAGTTTTCATCCTCTTCAAAGCTCACCATACTACCCCCTTCTTCCCATAGATAATACTGACCATGGAAATTTTTGTAGGTATCATCTTCAAACCCATCGAAGATAATATGTACCTTTGCATCTTTGTTAACTAGAATGTCTCCTTTCTTCCATGCGAACTTAGACCAGTCTCGCATTTCCTGAGAAGGGAAAATTACAACCTCGCCATCATCGAACGACTTGCCATTGCTCTTAACTGAATGCTCGTTCATGTCGTGATAAAAGTAGATTTTATCTTTATGTACCGCTTCGAACTTCACTTTGCCATAAACTGGGCTATATAGATTCAGCCCTTTTGGCTTATCCTTTAGGATTTCCACTACATTAATCTTTGCTTCCATAACTTAATATTTTCGTTTCAAATATATTTCAGTCATATTATATTTTGTCATCCAAGTTGCTACTTTGTAGTGCTCAGAACGATAATACTTCATCAACAACTCTTTGATAGGGTCTTCTATATCTCCGACATTAATTGTCAGCTCTTTGCTGCCTTTCTCTCTAGCGTTGCTAATCTCTGTATCTATCTTCTTCAAGAGGGGCTTTACAAGCTTACGTTCTGCCTTGCTTAATACTTCTTTCGGAGTATAATAACGTCTTGGTTTATAAAAGACCATATCTTCCAAATCATCAAAGTATGACATAACTTTAATTTCTCATTATATGACACTTAATAACCTTGTGAGCCGCATTTGGCTGCGACTCATTAAAACTCTCAATGAACTGACGCTCCATTTCCTTTGGGAAGATGGGTTTTGTCGGATTCGGCATAGTGAGGACGGCTTGAATCTTTGCCCCCCCATCCAAGGTAAGCAGACATCTGCGAGTTATCATTTTACCAAACATCATAACCTTACCCTTTCACATAGTTGATGACGTGCTCCTGGGCTTGCTCATGCAAGTTATCGAAAGCGTCTTCTATAACTTTTGCTACCTGCTGTCCGTTCAAGTTGTTTAGAATTTCACCAACTACTTCTTCCATCGAGCCTAGAGGTAATGAGCAGAACTTATCAACTAGAAAGCTCTTCTGCTCACTGATTGTCATATCATCGAACAAGTCCGATAAATCTACTTCAACTTTATAATCTGCCATAATCTTAATCGAAAATATGATGGTTCAACTTTCTCTTTCTGAGGTTTCTCTTAATCACTTCCATATCCTTATGGTCGTTAGTGTGGTCCGCAAGAAGCTTGATGATGTCGTAGATGTCATTTGCGTTATCCTCCAGGTTAGCGCAAATATTCTCGTCATCGAAGAAACTCTTAGTGAAGGGCTTCAAGTGGAAATAGTACTTCTTGGCTGCATCCTGCATTTGATTGTAGTGCATCTTCTGCTCGCTCTTGTATTGAACATCAAGTAATTTGAGCATAGACTGCTCATCCCTTATGAGTTGGTCCAATACATCAGACACCATTGCTATCAAGCATCCGTTAACCTGCAGGCGTTGAATAAATCTTTCCTGCTTCACATCTGATGTTATTCCCTTCTGAGAGAGGACAACCTTCAAATCGTTTGCTGTAACTTTCTCTTTTCCCATCGTCTTACTTTTATTTGTTAAACCATAAACCGGAATATCTCCATTCCCAGTGAAGGCAAGTGTCATTAGGCTTCTTGCCTTCACTATAGCATATCTCGGAAGCTATGCAATTACTACATATATGCTTCATAATCATGGAAGTTTAGATACCAAATAATCTATCTCCTTATCCGTAAGCTCCAAATCGTTCTTACGCTTAAACTTGATGATAGCATCTACTCCGACCTCGCCTTTAACCAACTGATAGATGGCATCCTCATCAAATCCCTTATCTAAGTCCTTGATAAGTTCCATTCCTAAATCATAGATTTTCTGTTGAATCTCCTTTTTAAGGTCTGCGTTGATTCGCTCTAAAGCTTCTGCTTTCTGATTAAATCCGCATCCGCCCTCAATGGCGAAATCGTTATTGATGTTCTGACACATCTGATCAATGTCCTTGCTACCGAAGAACTGAGCGAAATAGGTATCACCCTTCAAGGACTGTAGAATATCGATTTCTTCTTGCTTTGTCATAACTTATCCTCCTGGTCTAATTTATCATATTCTTTACGCAACTCAATAATTTTATTTGTGAAGTAAACCATAGTCTCTTTCAAGAGGGAAAGCATATCTTTATGGTTGAGGATGTCGCCAACCGCTGTGTAGTACTTAAGGTTGTCGTTTGCATCCAAAAGGTCAAAGCTTCCGCAGCATGCCACATTGGTATTGAAAGACTCTTCCTGTAAATTACCAACTTTAGCCTGGTAACGAATCACCAGGTCTCTGTCTCTTTCGACTCCTTTCAAGTTCAAGTGGACGATAAGTGACTTATAGCCTAAGTCTATACCCTCTACCTCCCAATCAGGGCAAACAGAAATAATGTCCTTTATCTTCTTGGTGGCTGACTCAAACATGTTCTCGATGTTCTTTCTAACCTCTGCCTTCTTTGTTTCAACTGAATTGTTCATAATCTTTATAATTTTAATTGGTTCAACTTGTAAGGTAGGCTCTGAATAACCAAAAGTACTACCTCTTATCTATATGCAAAGGTACGAAAATTTTCTGATATATGCAAATATACCAACGACTTTTTTAGTTAAAAATACTAAAATCATTAAATATATGCGAATATATCTGTAAATTTGCCAAATCAAAAGTTAGAAGATTATGATAGACTTTAATGAACTTTTTAAAAGAAATGACGTTGGCAGCATCATAGGAGAGCTGAAGCAACGCGTGTTGGATATTCCACTTTGGAGTACCCTGCTATCTGAGTATGAGCCTATGCTCCATGAAATCGTAGAGGACCACGTTGGCAGACAGGACAGAACGCTTGATGACGGAGTGGTAGAAAAGGCAGCTAGATTGCCTATCGGATTGGAGAAGCTTCTTACAAGAAGAATCTCAGAATTTACAATGGCTATACCGATCAAGCGTGTATATACGTATGATCAGACTGACGAAGAGCTGAAGGCGATTGTACGTGCCATCGAGAAAATCTACACCTGCGCACACATTGATGCCGTAAACATGCACAGAGCAAAGTGCTATTACGCCTCTTGTCAGATGTTCACGCTTTGGTACACGCAGAAGAAGTCTAACAATCTCTACGGCTTCGATAGTCAGTACAAACTGAAATGCAAGACATTCTCTCCAATGGACGGAGTTGACATCTATCCTTACTTTGACGAGTATGACGACTTGCTTGCTCTGTCATTCGAGTATAAGCGTAAGGTTACTGACACAGAGCACACCTTCTTCGAGACCTATACGGCAGACCATCATTACAAGTGGGACCTGTCTTCAGACGATGAAGAGTCCGGATGGAATTTGGTGGATGAAAATGAAATTTCTATCGACAAGATTCCAGCCGTGTTCTGGTACCGTCACAAGCCATGCTGGGAAGGATTGAAACCTATACGTGAGAATATCGAGTACACTATTTCCCGAAACAGCGATGTTGTGGCATACAATTCCGCTCCTGTCTTGAAGATTGCCGGTGCCATCGTTGGAATGGAGCGAAAGGGAGAGAGCAAAAGGGTGTATAGAGTCAGCGAAGACGGCGATGTTAGCTACGTGTCTTGGCAGCAGGCTATCGAGGCTCTTAAGTATCACGTTGACACTCTCGTCAAGCTTTTCTTCATGCAATCTCAAATGCCGGACATCAGTTTCGAGAATTTGAAGAGTCTTGGCAATATCGGCTATGATTCAAGAAAGACACTCCTCATGGATGCCCATCTTAAGATAGGAGAGGAGACGGGTGCCTGGATTGAAGGCTTCGAGAGAGAGACTAACGTCATAAAGGCGTTCCTTTCCAAGATGAACACGAAGTGGGCAGCTAGGATGGATGAGATTACCGTAGAGCACATCATTACTCCATTCATTCAAGAGGACGAGATGACTCAAATTGAAAAGTGGATGAAGGGCAACGGAAACAAGCCAATCATCAGCCAGAAAGAGTCAATCAAACGTGCTGGCATTTCCGACGACCCAGACGCTACTTTCCAAGAGATTCTCGAAGAGGACGAAGCCGAGGCCACAAGAACAGCAGCTTCAATGCCTAACTTATTCTCGGAGGAATAGCTATGAGAAAGAAAAAGGAAGAAGAGAAACGGCACTTCTGCCGTGAGTGTGCTCATGCTACTGACTTCCATAGTATGAGCCTTAAAGGTCAGCCTATCCTAGCCAAATGCCCATATCAAGAATGGAGCGTTCTTCTCAACTGGGATTGCTGCAAACACTTTAAAATGAAATTGTATGAAAAAGCCAAAACTGCCTAATCAGAAAAAGGCATATAAAGACCTTAGCAAGAGACTGAACGCTTATACCCGGAAAATCATTTCCATCTATGAGACTCTTGCTAAGGAGTCCGCTAAAATCGCCACCTCCACCGACTTCGATGGGGATGGCGAGTTCTCTTTTGATGATTACCCTAGAACAGAAAAGAAGGTGAACGCCTTGCTGGATTACTATTCAAACAATATGCAGGCATTGGTCTATAATGGCATATCGGACGAATGGAAGAACAGTAACACACTGCAGGACCTACTTGCCAAGAGGGTAATCGGCACCTTTACTAGGAAGATAGCGGACGCAAAGCAGAAAGCTTACTTTGAGCACAACAACGCGGCAAAGAAGGCTTTCATAGAGAGAAAGATTAAAGGTCTAGGTCTTTCAGAAAGAATATGGAACCAGAGAGCTGATGTTAAGGAGGCTCTGGAGAAATCTCTGTCTGTCGGCATAGAGAAGGGTATGAGTGCTGTTAAACTCAGCAAGAAGGTCAGCAAGTACCTTAATGATTATCCGTCACTTGCCAAAGACTATAAGAAGAAATACGGTAAAGCCATCACCATTCAGAACTGCGAGTACAGAAGCGTGCGTCTGGCACGTAACGAGATAAACATGGCCTACCGTTCTGCTGAGCAGGAAAGATGGGCTAGGATGGACTATATTAAAGGCAAGGAGATCAAGACGACCAATAACCCAAGTCATAAGCACGATATGTGTGATTTGCTTGCAGGTGTCTATCCGAGTTATTTTCCTTGGGTTGGTTGGCACGTAAATTGTATGTGCTATGCCATTCCGGTAATAATGAGTGAAAAGGAGTATTGGAGCGGTAAACAACCAAGCAATGCTATGCCTAAGAACTTCACAAATTGGGTAAATGATAATAAAGATAAGGTGAAGCAATCATCCTATATCACTCAATATGCCAAGGTTGAGAAAACACAGAAAAAGAAGACTGTTCGCATTCCATCAGTATCGAATGAGACAAAAGCTCAACTCACAAAGTCAATCAACGAATAGGCAACAGAGAATCTGAAAGAAGTTCAGATAAACGAGAAAGAGACGGCAAAGAGGCTTTATTTGTTCTTGGGTGAGAAAGAAATAATCATGAATAAGAAGTTCCTTACGGAGACATATTCTAAGAACATCAATAACTCTCATCTGCCCGATACGATACAAGTTGCCTTGAACATAAAGGATTGGCTTCCTAACGGAAAGTTCGTTAGGAAAGAGCAAGGCAAACACCACGATTGCTTCTTCAATGTCTATCAAGCTGAATATAATGGAAAGAAAATCGAGTTTAAGACAAAACTCACCGATGGCGAAATCTTATACACGATGAGGTTACTGAAATAAAAAGAGGATTGGGGTCCTTCCGAAGTCTGCGCCCGAAGGCCGACGTGTGAACGGCTCACCCAATCCTTTATATCTTTCTCCTTTACCGCTGCAAAGGTAATATTTTATTTTGGAAAATCCAAATCTTTTTTCGAATTTTAATTGGTTCAAGCCCTCGCTGGTGCATTTAATGTCTTGTAAGCCTCGAAAGCCAATGTGCTCACGTGCTCACTGATGGTGGTGGAGATTGTCATAATGTCTCCCATAAGGAGCATCGTCTCTCCCTTTCCGACCTCTGTGATGAGACTCAAAAGGCAGTTGATTTCATCCTTAAGCGTCTCGGCTTTCTTCATCAGCGGTGTTGGCCGCTCGACCTTGACCTCTTCCTTCTTCTCACCAGACTGAGAAGCAATACACTTCTCAACAGCCTTCGGCACTCTCGGCTTCGGCAGGTTGCAGATGATGTTCTTCTCCTTCAATGCGAGAAGCCAGCGTCTGCCTCGCTCCGTCCAAAGAGGTCTTCTTGTGTACTTGCCCTTGATGACGTGTGTAGTCACCTCAGTTAGCTGATAGGTGGAGTAGGGACTTGTCAGCATCCACTCATAACCCTGGTTGAACGCAAGGCCAACCTCCTTCAGCTCTTCGTACAGCTTCTGTGCGCTGCTCATGCCCAACTCCTTCGCCATCTGCGTAGTGGAATAGACACCCTTTGTCATGTCGCACTTCTGCACTTTCTTGAAGCATTCATCAATTCTCTCCTGGAGATCACCGATGATTCCATTCTGTCTTGTTAACCACTCCTGGTCCTTTTTGACTTCGACCAGCATTTCCTTTGCGAACTCTTTCAAGCTCATGTCTGCGTTTGTTGCCATAAGATTCTGTTTATGCAACCATCGAGCTCATTTTATAAAGAAGGGCAGCCGCTCATTACGCCCTCAGAATCGCCTCTACTAGCGTCCCAGCTTCGGCAGGTCGTAACGTTGCAGTTGCCCTTGTATGTAGTTGGCTCTTAGTCAATTTTACGACCTTCTTTCTATATGCAAAGGTACGAAAAAAATCGGCAAATTACCAAATCTTTTAACCTAAATTACGAATTTAATTTGTTGGAAATCAGAGAGTTAGATTTGAGGTAAGCGATAAACTTATCAAGCATTCTTGACGTGCGCTCTCTAATATCCGTTTCTGTAAAATCTGTCAACGTCTGTGACAGCATTCGTAATTCGTGTATCTTAGTTCCAATCCTCTCGCCTGTGGATTTGAACTCACCATTATAATACTTAATCTTGTCAGCAAATCTGTAATCGGATGCCCGAATATTAACTCTTCGCTCCAATACCGATTTGTTTCCCAACATTTCAAGAACCTCGTCACTCGACAATCCACCTTCCTTGACTTGTCTGTTCCTTGGGAAGATGTGCTCAATATCATATACCGCGTCAAGAGGAAGCAATTCCTGGTTATCGAAAGAGAAAGCCCACCACACAATCATCGACTTCGTAATCGCACGAGTGTTTGAGAAACTGAAGTTAT
>ERZ773155.3550-NODE-3550-length-10442-cov-4.098296_pt1 | contig 10442 bp, 10 predicted proteins | sample MGYA00511262_ERZ773155 | MGnify/ENA primary metagenome ERZ773155 (study PRJEB29015, sample SAMEA2737828) | human gut metagenome | biome: human gut; feature: human-associated habitat; material: faeces | place: China | collected 2012 ... | reverse complement strand
GGGCAAAGCGGACGGATTTTTACGCCGCTGGGGGGATATAGGGATCATAGCATAGCCGTCCAAACGCGTTTTTTAGCCGCCGGACGCCCCATCCGCCGCCGCGGACGGCTCCGCGCGGTCAAAAGCGCCGGAGAAGCGCCGCCCATGCGCCAATTCTGCCCGAAAATGCCCTCTTTTGTGCAGAAAAACGCTTGCGCACGCGCGGGGATTATATTATAATGCAGGCAAGAAATCAATTAACGATAAGGAGTGCTTATGAACCGAATCAGCAAGGAAAATTACTATCTCGACATCGCCCAGACCGTGCTTGAGCGGGCGACGTGCCTGCGCCGGGTCTATGGCGCCATCATCGTGAAGAACGACGAGATCATCTCCACCGGCTATAACGGCGCGCCGCGCGGGCGCAGGAACTGCGTGGACATGGGCTTTTGCACCCGCGAGGCGCTGAAGGTGCCGCGCGGCGAGCGGTACGAGCTCTGCCGCAGCGTCCACGCCGAGGCGAACGCCATCATCTCCGCCAGCCGCCGCGACATGGTCGGCGGGACGCTCTATCTCGTTGGCCGCAACGCCCAGACGGGGGAGATCCTCTCGGACGCGACCTCCTGTCCCATGTGCCGCCGCCACATCATCAACGCCGGGCTCGAGCGCGTCGTCATCCGCCAGACGCCGGAGAAGTTCGAGGTCGTCCGCGTACAGGACTGGGTCGACGGCGACGATCTGAGCCTGCCGGAAAAAATATAAAAAAGTCTCACAGAGTTCGCGGCGCCGCAGCAGCGCAAAAAACACTTTGCGCGCAGCGTAGTGTCGCAGGCCAGCAAAGCTGGCCGAGGCATGGAGCGGAGCGAAATCTATTTTTCCCAAAGGGCATAGCCCTTTGGAAAAATCAAAAACGGATGGATGCACATTTTGTGCATCCATCCGTTTTGTCCGTTTTTTGTGTTTATTCCGCCGTGGGGCGGAGGATGTCACGTGCGACGGGGGTGTAGAACAGCCGCTCCGCTTCGGCAAAGCCGCGGGTCTGGCCGAGGATCCACATGAGCTTGGCAACGGCGGCCTCGGTCGTCATGTCATAGGCCTCGAGCAGGTTCATGCTGCTCTTGAGCCGCCCGCCGACGTGGTAGACGGTCAGGTCGCTGCCCTCATTCGGCACCTGCGTCGTCATGACGACGATCTTGCCGCGCGCGACCGCGCCGCGCAGAATCGCGTCGAGCCGCCCGCCCTCGTAGTCCGGCAGGCCGCCGACGCCGAAACTCTCGATAATCAGACCGTCATAGCGCTCAAGCATGAATGCAGCAAGCTCGTCCTCCACGCCGGGGATGAGCTTGAGCAGGCCGACATGCGGGTCGAGCCGGTCGTAAAACACCGGGCGCTCGAGCGACTCGCAGCGGATATACTGCAGCAGGCGCTCGTCCTGCAGCACGGCGAGATCGGGGAAATTCACGCTCGAAAATGCCTGAAAGCTCTTGGAAAACGTCTTGCGGGCGCGGGTGCCGAGGATGACCTTGCCATTGAAGACGATCTGCACGCCGCCGCAGCCGCGGCAGGCATAGACAAACGCGTCGGTGAGGTTGCGCTTGGAGTCCGTCCCGTCGAACCAGATCGGCTTCTGCGCGCCGGTGAGGACGATGGGCTTGGGACTGCCCTGAATGAGATAGCTCAGCGCGGCGGCGGTATAGGCCATGGTGTCGGTGCCGTGGCTCACGACGAAGCCGTCGTAGTCGTCATAGCGCTCGCGGATGGCGCGGGCGAGTCCCTGCCAGTGCGCGGGGCGGAGGCTCGTGCTGTCGAGACTGTAGAGCTGCAGGCAGTCGACCTCGCACAGCTCACCGATGCGCGGGACGGCGGCGAGCAGCTGCTCGCTGCTGATCTCCGGGGTCAGTCCGTCGGGCGACATCTCGGAGGCAATCGTGCCGCCGGTGCCGATCATGAGAATATGCTTCAAATGTCCTCCTTACAGGTCGCGGTGATCCATCGCCGCAAGGCCGAAGCGCACCGCCTGTTCAATGGCCGCGCGATCCTCCGGGGCGGCGGACTCGAGCTGGCGGTGCATCTCCTGCAGGAACAGACCCCGCAGGGAGTCCTCTCCGCAGCGCGCCCAGAGATCCTCCGGCGCGCGTGTCTCGTCGCGCAGCTCCAGCTGGAAAAAGCGATCCTCAAGACAGCTCTGCAGCGCGGTGAGCGAGAAGTCCTCCGTGCGCTCGCCGGTGAGGATGATGCGGTAGATGTCCTCCTGCGTCCGCAGCGGGAGCAGGCGCTCAACGGCGTCGAGCGGTGCGGCATCCGTGACGTCGGCTCGGAGAATCTGGTAGTGCCGCCGGGCGAAGGGGACAAACGCCATGTCCGCCCCGTTGGGTCCGACCTCGCCGAAGAGAAAGCCCTTCTCCCCCAGCTCGTCGAAGCCGCGCCCCTCCGGACAGCCCGGATACGCAAACGTTGTCCGCCCCGCGTGCAGCACACCGGAGAAGGCGTGCGTGTGCCCGAGGGCGAGGTAGGAAAGTCCCGTCTCGCCGATCTGCGCGGGCGTGATGGGGCGGTAGCGGCTGTCGGGCGCGCTGAGGTCGGCATGCAGCACCATCAGGTGCGTGCGCCCGTCGTCGGGGCAGCGCACCGCCGTGAGCGCGCTGCCGTCCGCCTCCTCCGCCGCAGTGAAGGCCGCGCCCCAGACGGCGCAGCCCAGCTCCGGCTCGTCCACGCAGACGGGGCGGCCGGAGGTGAAGATGTGGACGTTTTCCGGCCACGCCGCCGCGCCCCACGGGCCGTGCGCGGCGTAAAAATCGTGGTTGCCGGGGGCGATGAACACGCGCCCGTGGAAGCGCCCGAGCGCGTCCGCCAGCTCCTGCGCCGTCTGGCCGTAGAGATTGTCGGAGTCGAAGAGATCCCCGGCCAGCAGCATCAGCTGCGCGCCGTGGTCATTCGCCCACTCGACGAGCCGCGCGGGAATCCCGCGGCTCTCCCGGCGGCGCAGACGCGCCTTCTCCTCGGGGAGCGCGCCGAAGGCGCTGTCGAGGTGGAAATCCGCCGCGTGAAGAACCTTTACCATGTTACTGCTCACTCTGCCACGCCTTGCACACATCGACCCACGCGGCGAAGTTTGCGCCGCAGCAGCGCTCGAGCTCGTCACACGTCAGCTCAATGGCGCTCGCGGCGCTGCCAACGGCGGGAAACACCGTCTCGAAGCGCCTGAGCGACACGTCGAGATACGTCTTGACGTCCGCGGGCAGGGCGAACGGGCACACGCCGCCGACGGCGTGGCCGATGCGCTCGATGGCCTCGTCGGGCGTGAGCATTTTGGCCTTCGTGCCGAAGAAGTGCTTATACTTGCTGTTGTCGATCTTCGCGTCGCCCGCGGCGACGATGAGGATCGGATCCTCGCCGATCTTGAAGCTGAGGGTCTTGGCGATGCGCGCCGGCTCGACGCCGACGGCGACGGCGGCCAGCTCCACGGTGGCGCTGGAGACCTCAAATTCGCGCATGCGGTCGGCCACGCCGAAGGGCTCGAGATAAGCCCGGACTTTTTCTACGGACATGTGGGTTTCTCCTTCTCTGTCTGTTTGTTATTATCGGATGTCGACGCGCTCGACACCGGTGCAGAGCCCGGTATCGCTTTCGAGCGTGAAAATCGCGCCCTGCGCCTTGCAGGGGCCGTCCGCCGCGCGGTAGCGGCCGGGCAGCCCACCCAGAAATGTCTCGACCGACTGCTCGGGGCGGATGCCAATGACGGACTCGATCGGCCCGGTCATGCCGAGGTCGGTGATATAGCCCGTCCCCTGCGGCATCACGCGCTCGTCGGCGGTTGGGACATGGGTGTGCGTCCCCCAGACGGCGGACACGCGCCCGTCGAGATAGTAGCCGAGGGCGAGCTTTTCGCTCGTGGCCTCGGCGTGGAAGTCCACGAGCGTGAACGTGGGCTTCTCGCCGCCGGAGAGAAGCCGGTCGGCGGTCGTAAACGGGTTCTCGGCGTGGAAGTCGAGGTCACAGCGGCCGATGAGGTTCATCACGCCGATCTGCACGCGGCCGCAGTCGTACATGCCCCAGCCGCGGCCGGGGACGCGGTTTGTGAAGTTCGCGGGGCGCAGGATATAGGGGCAGTCGTCGAGGTAGTCGGCGATCTGCATGCGCCCCCACGTGTGGTTGCCGAGGGTGATGACGTCGGCGCCGGCGGCGAAGAGATCCTCCGCCTGCTCGGGCGTTAATCCGACGCCGGAGATATTTTCCCCGTTGACGACGGTGAAGTCGATGCCGCAGAGCCGCTTCAGCTCCCGCAGCCGGCGCGCGAGGTGGCGCACGCCCGTCTCGCTCGTCACGTCGCCGAGGGCGAGAATGTGGTATTCCATCGTGCTCCTCCCTGGTCAGTCAAACGAGCGGTCGGAGCGCAGCTCGACATCGAGCCGCAGCGTCTGGCCGTCGCGCTCGACCGTCAGGTGCATCACATCACCGATGCTGAGCCCGCGGCGCGCGGCCATGAGGTCGCTCGTCGTGCGGATGGTCTGGCCGTTCGCGGCGGTGATGATGTCGCCCGCCTGCATCCCGGCCTCGTCCGCGCCGGAGCCGTCGATGACGGAATAGACCTCGAGCGCGGTGCCGCTGCCGACGGCGACGGTCGTGACGGTGATGCCGAGGGAAGGCGTCCCGCGGAACTCACCGTAGGCGATGATGTCGTTTACGACGAAGCAGGCGCTCCCCATCGGGATGGCGAAGCCGAGCCCCTCAACGGTGGCCTCGTTTTCGTCGCTGCCGGTGCCGGACATTTTCAGCGTGTTGATGCCGATCACCTGCCCGCAGGCATTGATGAGCGGGCCGCCGGAGTTGCCGTTGTTGAGCGCGGCGTTCGTCTGCAGGAGGGTCATGGTCTTGCCCTCAACCTCAACCTGGCGGTTGATGGCGGAGATGATGCCGTCCGTAAACGTCCCGCGCAGCTCCACGCCGAGGGGGTTGCCGATGGCATAGACCGTGTCGCCCACGCTGCACAGGTCTGAGTTGCCGAACTCCGCCGTTGGGAGGTCGGTCTGCGTCTCGGCATAGAGCACGGCGAGATCCTCTTCCTCGTCGTAGCCGACGAGCTTCGCCTCGAGCGTCACGCCGCTGCTGAGGGCAACGCGGCAGCTCTTGCCGCCGGAGATGACGTGCGCGTTCGTGACGATATAGCCGTCCGCCGTCATGATGACGCCGGTGCCGACGGAGGCGGTGCCCTTGCTCTCGTCCTCCATGGCGATGACCGTGACGACGGCGGGGTTGACCTTGGCGAAGACCTCCTGCGCCGTCAGCTCGCCGCCCTGCGCATCGACGCAGGTCATGCGGACGGACGGGTCGCCGGCGATGCGGGGGATGCTCGTCTGCTTGTCCTGAAAAATGTCGATGATGCTGCTGGCCGAGCCGTCCTCGGGAAGGTCGCCGCCCGGCGCGTCAGATCCACCGGAGACGGCGAGCCCGATCCCCACGGCGACGGCAATCGCCGCAAGGCAGCCCAGGAAAATCCACAGGCCGAGCCGTTTTTTCTTCTTTTGCTGCTTCTGCGGGGGCGCGCTCTGCGGTCGGGCATGGCCGGGGAGGGGCTCGTCGTGCTGATAGCTGCACACGACCTCCTGCGGCTCGTCGTCGCACCGGTACCAGGAGACAATCTCCTGCGGCTCGTCCGGGCAGTTGCGGTTTTCGCGGTTGTCCTCATTCATGGGCATGCTTCCTCTCAGTTTCTGTGCGTACCTAAAAAACGGGTGCATACATATGTGATGCGATGTCTATTAGTAGTAAAATACCTCAATTTAATCTACATCAATTATATAATTCGCATTGCCCGATAGGCCGCTTACTTCTTTTAGCAATTTTGATTTTGTTTCCGACAAAAATAGCATCTGTCCAAACATATGTGGCCTTGTTCTGGGCCGAGTATTTACGAATATAATTCTATATAATTCGTCCAATTTCTCTTGAGGAGTAACGACCTTCCGGGTATCAGAAACATCCTTCGAAAAGGTTTCCTTTGATGAGAGCAACCAATTCATAAATTGGGGAATTTTGTCATAAAGTTTTCCAATTTTCTGAATTGCGTTGCCATCTTGGCCAGATATGAATTGAAAATATACATCTTTGTCTGTCATTCTTAATGCTATCAAGAAAGGTGTAAGGATTAACTGACAAAATGCAGTGCCGCGGTCTTGCCTAGACACTATCTGCCCTGCAGGGAAATGCGCTACTCGATACAAAATAATCTGTGTTATATTGTGGAAACGAGATCTCTCCCGCATTTGTAAGTTAAATAGTTCGGCAATATCCCCACAAACAGAAGTATAAATATTATTTTCTATGTTCAGTCCTACGCTCTGATAGAATCTGCTCATATTTATGGGCGGTAATTCGATAGTCAAATCAAAAAAACGATCCAAATATCTTGATGCATCGAATCCTACCCCGTAATGGTGCTTTATTGTGTGCTGCAACTGATGGGAATTAATTGCGAAAACAAATGTGATATTTTTGTTTGAGAAATAGTGTTTTATTCTTTCCAGCAGACGTACCGTATAGTCCGGATTGCAGCGATCCAGTTCGTCCACAATGATTACGAGCCGATTCCCCTTTTCCTGAAACAGCTTATTGAAAAAGTCGTTTACGCGGGATCGGATACTATGACCATCCTTAATGGATTCGAGATAATCCTCACACTTCATAGCATCAGCCAACTGTGCTGTCTGCGTACCACAAATTGCGTCTACTAAGCCCGCCAGTATCTTTGCTACATTTTTGGATTGCATGTCTTCTTTGAAAGAATCTGTACTGCTGATTTCTTTCATAATCGAATGAACCAGCGACAATACCGGCTCGTCGTCATTATCATTTTCCCATGCATCATAGTATACGCATAACTGCGGGTGGTCGCTGAATTCTTGGCATTGGTATGCTTTTTCGCATGCGTTTGTTATTTCAGTTTTGCCTGAATCTGCAATAGAAGTCGTGAAATTGTTATAGGCATCCAGAACCATTTTGACCTGCTTAACAAAGAATGTTTTACCGGCGCCCCATAAAGCATCGACTGCGATGGAACAGTTTTCATCAATACTGTTCAAAAGGCTGACAAATTGCAGGACATCAATGTTTCTGCCGATTGAGTCATTGCAAAACTGCGCAATAACATTCTCATCGGTCGGCTCGAGGTTAAGGCGTTTCATTCCGGAACCTCCCTTTCGTCATGCTTCCTCTCAATAATTACGCGGATTCTGCGCGAGGTGGACGGTGAAGCTGAAGGACGTGAGGCCGTTTTCGCTTGTCACCGTGATTTTTTCCTTGTGCTGGGCCAGAATCGTCTTGACGACATAAAGCCCCAGCCCGTAGCCGTCCTTGTCGGCGCTGCGGGATTTGTCCGACTTGTGGAACCGCTCGAACAGGAGCGGGATCTCCTCCGGCGGGATGGTGCTGCCGTGGTTGCGGACGGTCACGACCGCCGTCTCCGCCCCGGTGGAAAGACCCAGATAGAGCTTTGAGCCGGGGGTGGCGAACTTCGTGGCGTTTTCGAGCAGGTTATAGATCACCTGCGTGATAAGGTCATTGTCGCCGAGCACCATGACGGAGTCCTCCGGGATGTCGGCGTCGACGTCAAGCCCGCGCTCGTTGATCTTCTGCTCCATGGACAGAAGCGCCAGGCGCATGCTTTCGCAGAGGTCGAACTCCTCCTTCTTCATCTCCTTCGACTGAATCTGGGAGATGTCGAGCATGCGGCGCACAAGGCGCGAGAGACGGCGGCTCTCGTCGGAGATGATCTGCAGATACTGCCGCTCGCGTTCGGGCGGGATCGTTCCGTCGAGGATGCCGTCGGTATAGCCGGCGATGGTCGTCATGGGCGTTTTCAGCTCGTGGGAGATGTTCGCGATGAAGTCGCGGCGCTGGCGCTCCGTTTCCTGCAGCGAATCCGCCATCGCGTTGAAGGACGCGGCCAGCTCACCGATTTCGTCGGTTCGGTCGCTGTCCTGCATGCGCACGTCAAACTCGCCGCTGCCGTAGGCGCGCGTGGCCTGCACCATCTCGCGGATGGGCTGGATCTGGCGCATGGACGTCAGCGAGCTGACGACGAAGGCAATCAACAGAATGATGGCCGAGGTCATGAAGAACAGCCCGATAAACGAGCGCCACATCTGCATGAGCGAGCGGTTTTCCATCACGGCGAGGATGATGCCGACAAGCTCACCGGACTGCGAGTCCACCGCCGGGACGCCGACGACGTACTGCTTGAGCTGGTACATGGACCCCAGACGCGTCCGCCCCTCGTAGCAGCCCTCGCTCACGATCTGCTGCGTGACGTCCGCGGGCAGGGTAATCGTTTTGTTCACGAACTGCTCGTCCGTGGTGAGCAGGATGTTGCCGTTTGCGTCGCCGATGAGGAAGTTGACGTTCGAGACCATGGATGCCACGCGCGCCATGCTCATCAGGTTCTCCTCCTGATCGTCCGACTGGCCGCTGTCCGCTGCCTCGAGAAACGGGACGGAGACGCTGGCCATGAGCTTCGCGCGTTCGTTCATCTCGTCGCGCTTTTCCGAGACGGTGTAGTTATAGCTCAGCGCAAAGAACGACACGCCGAGCAGCAGCATCGTCAGCAGCACCATCCCGGCTGTCAGGAAAAACTGCTGCCAGTAGAGACTGCCAAAGCGCTTTTTCAGGGATGCAGACATCGTTTTCATTTGACTTCAAACTTATAGCCCACGCCCCAGACCGTCTTGAGCTCCCACTGGTCGGAGACGTTTTCCACCTTCTCGCGCAGGCGCTTGATGTGGACGTCCACGGTGCGGCTGTCGCCGAAATAGTCAAAGCCCCACACCTCGTCGAGCAGCTGGTTGCGCGTGTAGACGCGGTTGGGCGTGGACGCGAGGTGGTACAGCAGCTCCAGCTCCTTCGGGGGCGTGACGATCTTCTTGCCGTCGACGATCAGCTCGTAGCTGTCGAGGTCGATGACGAGCTTGTCAAAGGTCAGGCGCTTTTTTGTGTCGTCGGGGATCTCGCTGCGGCGCAGCACCGCGTTGATGCGCGCCATCAGCTCCTTCATCTCAAAGGGCTTGACGATGTAGTCGTCCGCGCCCATCTCCAGACCCGTGATGCGGTCGCCCACGTCGCCCTTGGCGGTGAGCATGATGATCGGGGTCTTGGCCTTCTCGCGGATCTTCGCGCACACGCCCCAGCCGTCGAGTACGGGGAGCATGATATCGAGCAGCACCAGATCCGGCTTCTGCTTTTCAAACTCTTCCACGGCCTTGCCGCCGTCATAGGCGATACGGACCTCGAAGCCCTCCTTGTCCAGATACATACGGATGAGATCGGAGATATTCCGGTCGTCCTCCACCACCAAAATGTTGCGTGCCATAGGAAATCCTCCCGCTGAATGTTTATTTTCTATCTATTATAGCCGGTTTGGCGCGCGTTTCCTGAATATTCTGTTAAACTTTCGCGCGCGGCGCACCGGCGGCGTCTGAACTGAAATATTATAACATATTCCCCATGGCTTGACAAATGGTGATTTGGCGGCAGACGCGCGCAAATGCGGAAAAGTTTAGAACAAACGTTGCAATTTGCACAGGGGCGTGGTATACTCAGAGTATATTGGAAGGAATCCACCGATCACAGGCGGAAAAGGAGCAGAAACGATGGAAAAGCTGACCCGGATGCAGCAGCGCATCTATGACTATATCGCCGAGACGATCCGCGAGCAGGGGTATCCCCCCTCCGTGCGCGAGATCGGCGACGCCGTGGGGCTGAAGTCGCCCTCGACGGTGCATTTTCACCTCAAGCATCTGGCCGAGCTCGGCGTGATTGGCAAGGAGGCGGGCAAAGGCCGCGCCATCACGCTGACAAATCCCCTCCCGCGCGAGGATCAGGTGCCGGTGGTCGGCAGCGTCGCGGCCGGTTCGCCCATTCTGGCGCAGGAGTGCATCGAGGACTATCTGACCTTCGACACCGGCGGACGGCCGGGCGAGTTCTTCGCGCTGCGCGTGCGGGGCGAGTCGATGATCAACGCGGGCATTCTGCCGGGTGACCTCGTCGTCGTCCACCAGCAGAAAACGGCCAACAACGGCGAGATTGTCGTCGCCCTCCTCGGCGAGGAGGCGACCGTCAAGCGCCTGCAGCGCCGCGGCGGCGAGGTGTGGCTCCTGCCGGAGAACGAGAATTACCAGCCCATCGACGGACGCGAGGCCGTCCTCATGGGCCGCGTGGACGCGGTGATCCGGCGGTATTAAAAATTCTCCAAAAGAGCCGGGCTCTTTTGGAGAAAAAGTTTACGTTGCGCTCCGTGCCTTGACTGGCTTTAGCCAGCCTGCGACACTCCGACTCCGCGCAAAGAGTTTTTTGCGACGTACACGCCGCCGCAAAAAACGGATTGGATTTTATTCGCGGCCCCAGAGCCGCGAACTCTGTGAGACTTTTTGAAGACTGAGCAGGGGACAGCCTTGGGCTGTCCCCTGCTGGTT
>ERZ773155.3535-NODE-3535-length-10481-cov-5.317380_pt1 | contig 10481 bp, 7 predicted proteins | sample MGYA00511262_ERZ773155 | MGnify/ENA primary metagenome ERZ773155 (study PRJEB29015, sample SAMEA2737828) | human gut metagenome | biome: human gut; feature: human-associated habitat; material: faeces | place: China | collected 2012 ... | reverse complement strand
AAAGCGGCACTGTTTCTTCACGTAAAAATATACCATTCATGTCCGATGAACATGCTATTTAAGAATCTCGTGTCGCTCTAAACCGGAACTCTATAAATAAACATGACGAGAGTCTCTTGAAACTTAGAAGGGAGAAGATATTTCCCTTCATAAACAACAATCAAAAAAGGCTCCAATATAAAAAATATCAGAGCCTTAATCTTCATCCCATTTTGCCTATATGGCAAAAATTTAATTAACTAACCTTTTTTACCTTTATCCCAAAAGCACAATACATCAAGTATGCAACACACAGCAAGACAACGAATAATCCTGCCGTAATTCCTCCCAAATCAATTGCAAATCCTAAAATAGGAGTTACAACCCCACCACCGGCAACGGCAGTTATCATCAGACCGGAAATCTGATTCATCTTTGAAGGACATTCTTGAAAAGCCAAGGAATAAATGATAGAGAAAACAGAAGAGGCAAAAAATCCGATTCCACCAATACATAATAAATTCAGTGTAGCACCATCAACAAACATCAAAAGCAATAATGAAGCTGCACATGCAATAATATTTACGCGGAAATAACGTATTCCTGATATTCTTGCCAACAAAAATGTTCCAAGTAATGCTCCAATTGTTCTACTCAAGAAATAAACTTGAGGAGCAAACTTGACTTGTTCGGCGCTCCAATCGTAACGAACTGCCATAAGTTTTGAACTAATATAATTGGTGGCAACATCAACTCCGACAATGAAAAAGATTCCTAAAAACAAAATCAAAATGATTTTATCCTTCAATAAGGAAAACGAATCAGCCATTGAAATGGTTTCCGAAACACTCTGTTCCCGCTTTATAGGTGTGAACATCAACCAAAGTGCAAAAAACAAAGTTATCACCCCCAATATTGGGAAGCAATAATACCAATGTTCAGAGCCAAAACGTAATGTAGCAAATAATACAATTTCCGGACCAACCAAAGAAGAAATAGCCTTAATAACCTGCCCGGCAGTCAAACTGCTTGTAAGCATACGCTGATCCCGTATCACATTATTCAGCAATGGATTAAGAGAAATCTGCAATATGGCATTTCCTATGCCTAACAAGACATAAGCAATGATACAAGTTACACTACTATAAACAATCAACGGCAAAAACATACCGACAATTGTCACCAGCATACTAATGAGTACGGTATTTTTTCGCCCCCATTTATTCATCTTATTCCCAACAGGTATTCCTAGAAAAAGAAACCAGATAAACACCATCGACGGAACGAATCCTGTCATCGTAGACGACCAACCAAAACTTGTCTGCATATAATCGGAAGAAATACCGACTATATCACAAAAGCCCATAACAAAAAAGGCAGCAAGTACTGGAATTACTTTTATTATAGAACTGTTTTTCATAAGTAAATTAATCAGCTTGCATGGCTAATTATGAATAAATTAGCCATGCAAACAACAAATAATAAAATATTTATTTCCCATAATATGGAAGTACATCCTTTCCCCATTCAACATTTGGCGTATTTCCCATTTTTAATTTCAGAGTTCCCCCTTTAAAGAAATCCTCACGATATATCCAACAATCATTTAATGGTTTTCCATTAAACTCGGCAGATTGAATGTAATAAGCATCGGGAGTATTATTCTCTACTTCTATAACAAAAGATTTACCTTTTGCATATTGAGGATTTAATTTAATTTCAACTTTATCAAATAATGGACTTCCTATTTGGAAAGTTGGCTTATCACAGACACCTCCTTGAACATCAAATAACCCCATACCAGCTAATACATACCATGCACCAAGCTGTCCTTGATCCTCATCTTGTCCATATCCATAACCATGTTCACCTGTAACTCCATAAAACTCATCACATATCAAACGCGTCCATTTTTGGGTAAGATAAGGTTTTCCAGAGAAATTGAAAAGCCATGAAATATGAAGATTTGGCTGATTACCATGATTATAAGGACTCTGTAAGCCAGAAAAAGCATAAGTCACTTTTCCACCTCCAAATATAGATTTACGGGCTTCTGTAAATATTGAATCCAAACGATTATTAAACAAATCATTTCCAACACGCTGAATCAAACCCTCTGGATCTTGAGGAACGAAAAAAGTATATTGGACAGCATTTCCTTCCTGAAAGCCTCTCCAAGGTTCCAATGGATTAAAATTATCAATAAATTCACCGCTTTCTACACGGGGACGCACAACCTTAGATTCATCATCAAATAATTTTGCCCACCCAGTAGACAGCTCCATTAAACGTTTATAATCATCTTGTTTTCCTAATACTTTAGCCCATTGAGCAACAGCATAAGCACTGAAACTATACTCTAATGTATGCGAAACAGAAAAAGAGGAGCCTTTGTCATGAGTTCCAAAGAAAACATCGTTATTATAAGGAACATATCCTCTTTCAACAAATTGTCTGACATCCATCTTTCCAGCACCTTCAATACGCCCTTTCCATTCCAGTTCATTTTTCAATGCCGCCTGATAAGCCGTTTCTACATCAAAGTCACGAATGCCGCTGTTATAAGCACCCGCCAGAGCTATACTAACCATATTAGTTCCTACTCCTGACACATATTTACTTGCAGCAATACCATCACCTAACCATCCTGCATCTTTGTACATTATAACCTGACTTTGTACCCAATCATTATAATATTCCGGGTAAGCAATAGCCCAAAGATTTGTCAGATTCCAATATCCTCCCCAAATAGCATCAGTGTTATAATGATTGTACTCAGGGGTACCATCTTGTTTGAGCTTAATCTGTCCGATTGATCCATCATTTTTAGGATAAGCTCCATTGACATCACTAGCTAAGCCTCGTCCCAGCAACGCGTGATATAATCCTGTATAAAATTTAATTCGGCTTTCCTCAGTACCGCCAGAAACGACAATACGATTTAATGCATCATTCCATTTTTCCTTAGCTAAAGCTTTTGCCTCGTCAAAACTCAGATTCTCAGCCTCCTTTTCCAAATTTAGCTTAGCATTTTCTATGGATGTATAAGATAGTCCTATTTTAAGATCTATGACCTGATCTTTAGAAGTATCATAATTTAATACCATCATAGCTCCTGCACCCTTTATCTCTGTTTTTTCCATAAGATCTTTACCTCTGAATAAAACATTTACAGAATTGGGAGATTGACTCAGCTTTGCATAAAAATACATAGGCACAGTTGCACCTGCCTGATACTTTTTCACATATTCCGGTTCTGTTACAACATATCCTTCTATAGTAGATTCATCAACCTGCTTAATATAAGCATCTCGTACATTTCCACTTTCTCCTAATCTGTTTCCAATATCCATTATCACATGTGAACTGTCAGACTTAGGGAATGTATACCTTTGAAAACCAACCCTCTCTGTTGCTGTAAGTTCTACCTTTACTTGATAGTCTTTCAATAAAACAGAATAGTATCCGGGCGTTGCATATTCATCCTTCTTATCAAAACGTGAACGATACCCCTCATCAGGTGTTTCCAGTTTACCCGGAATGTTCTTCACTGTACCAACTGTAGGCATTAACAGTATACCTCCAATCTGAAATTCATGCATACAAGGAAATCCATCAATCGATGTATGAGTTTCATCATATCCAACAGCTTCCCATCCCTGTTCATTACCATATGTACCATTAGTAGAAGCCCCCAATTTAGCCATTCCAAAAGGAACGGCAGCCGGAGTATAAAAGAACCAGCGACTATGTACTGTCCCTATATTAGGATGCACATACTGCGTTAATTCCATTTCCTGAGCAACAGGAGTACGCGAAGCACAAGATGCCAGACACAAAACTCCTATTCCAATACATAAATTTTTTAAAATATTCATATCATTATTTTTTTATTTCACCTTTGATTAAAGCAATGCGAGTATAAAGTTCGACCATACATGATTCATCCAATAACCATTTAGGTTTATCATACTCTTGAGAATTTCCTGTCCAGTCATTATATATTAATCCTGCTTTATCACGAGCATGCTTCCATGCCCAATCGGCAGATTCAATAATAGCATCAATATATTTCGAATTGCCGTTCACCTCATATAACTCCTGATACCCACGGAATAGTACAACAACAAACCAAGGTAAATCCTTTATATAAGGAACTCCATTATCCATATACTTTACATAGAAAGCAAAACTACCTTTTGCCAATCTCTCAGCATCATTCAAATAACGTTTATCACCAGTTGCCTTATACAAACGAACTGCTGATTGAATCATCGTTCCGGTATTATAAGTATAAGCATGTTTTTGTACTTCACCTTTTTCCGTCAACAATGAATTCCAGATAATATGTAAAGAATCATCCTCCAAATGTTCCAGCATCCAGTTATAAAAGCGCTTTCCTTGCTCCAAATACATCGTATCTTTTGTAGCTTCATACAACTTTAATGAAAGAACTGTCGCTTTTCCATTAGAACAAGCAGGCTTTTGGTCTTTATGTCCTTCCAACCATGAAACAGCTCCTCCCCAGTCATTCCACCAGCCACTCATGATAAAAGACATTACTTCCTTCGCTTTATCCAAATAGGCAGAATTTCCTGAAGAAAAATAAGCATCTATATAATCTATTCCAACCAACCCATTATCATCATAATAACGGTCGACCTTTTTAAACTGGACAGGATAGGCTTGATATCCAGCTGGAATACGTTTATCATCATAATATTTTTCTACAGCCATAACCATAGAGTCCTGATAACTGGCATACCTTTCAGGATTATATTCTGCTAAAAGATTGACAGCAGAGAATATTCCACTCATCGGCCATAAATAAGAAGTTTCTTGCGCCTTATGAGTAGAATCTTGAAAATATGTCAAATCCGGTTTATAAGTATTGGGATAATGCTCAGCAAAAAGTCCATATTGAGGTACTCGATACTTACTCCATACATTTTGAAATAATTCTTCAGCCCTATCCATATAAGGCGTTTCTTTTGTTTGTTTCTTATTACATGCAGACAAAAGAAATAATACAGACACAAAAAAAATAGGATATCTCATTATTCTCATAACTGACTATTATAATATAAAGCTAATACTGCATAAGATTCAATTACAGCATCCTGCATCAATAACTGAGATGCTCTTTTAGGATCTTTACCAGTCCAGTCCTCATAAAAGAAGCCTTCCTGAGTACGTGCGTGTTCATATGCATAATTGATATAATTAGCATATACATCTATATACTGTTTTACATTCGGATCATAAGGTGCAATATCAATATAGGCTCTTAATAATTTTGTATTAAACCACGGATCATGATCTGGATACGCTAATCCTATACCATTCACCGAACGAACAAATACGCCATATGCCCCTTGAGCCGATGCTTTTGCCTCATTCAGATAATTTTCATCATTTGTAATCTTGTATAAGCATACACCATTCTGAATCATAACACCTACATTATACGTCCATTTAGTCTTATTGATTGTACCTGAAGCATCTTTACTATTCCAATAACAGTTATCCGTATTATCCCTCAAGTTCGTTTTTATCCACTCATAAAGTTCTTTAGCAAAAGCTAATACTTCTTCTTTGCGTTCTTGAGGACAAACTTCATAATACTTTAAAAGAAACTGCACAGCATAACCATTTGCACAAGCAGGTTTATTAGAACTTTCATTTCCTGCTACATTTTTCAAAGATTCATTCCACCATATGCCTCCTCCGAAAATATCATCTTTCCCTGATTTCAGGAAATCTACAATTTGTCCAGCACGATTAAGATAGGCCTCATCATTTAAACGTTCATAAGCCTCCAACAGACTAATTCCTACAATGGAGTTATCATCGTAAAATCTATCCGCCCTTCCTGCCGTTCCATCAGTGCTAGAACCATATCCAGCCACCTGATGTTGTCCATTGCTTTCCATCCAATAATATGACAAGCCATCTATCAATGTCTTATAATCAACATCATATTCCAAGTCAGTAAGAAATGCAGCTCCGGTAGTCAAACAATTATAAGGCCACAAAAAAGAATAAGTACCATCTCCTGACTGTACCGGGAAATTCTCACGATACAAATTACCTGTCTTATAATATTCTTGGACCAACTCAAAAACTTCATATCCTCTTGCTGCATAATCTACAACTTCTTGAGAAGGAGGAGGCGTTTGAGGACCTGTAGGATTCCACTCTTCAACACCTGTTTCACAGGAGCAAAATAAAGAGAGTGCCAAAGCACTTACATATATAAATCTTTTCATATACTTATCTACTATAATTTATTTTTATATCTCGAAGGATTTATGTAATCCTCCGAGATATATAATCGTATTTTATCTATTATTTCACATCAGAGAACGAATGAATCATCATATTATTTGCATTTGTTTCAATCGTTACAGTACAAGTTTTCTTATTCAAAGAATGACTCATTTTCCACAGATGATCCCACTGGCTCCATGCAAACTCATGTAATTCATAGAAAGTTGCAGGTTCACTCTCACCAGGTTGTTCAGCCGAGACATTATCTCCTCTTCCCCAACAAACATCGGCACCATTTATTGTTGATATAAAATAGTAACGTTCTTCAACCCATGTAAGCCAAGAAGGAGGATTTGTAGTAGGATCATTAGGATCTACAAATTTGATATTGACATTTTCTTTCTTAAAGGATCCATTACCAACATACTGCATATCTGCTATTACGTCAAAAGTTGCTCCCCAGATCATTCTCACTCCCGAGATAATATCTTTAGAAATAGTTTTAGCATTAAAATTCAGTGTTAATCTAACAACATTTTCTTCCGCTTCAACGTTATAGGCCTCATCGCCTTCTATTAATCTTCCAGAACTGTCAACTGTATAGTTTACACCATCCTCTAAAGCATCAGTAAAATAAATATTTCCAGAGCTCAGCTTCGTATAGATAACAAAAATACCATCACTCTCTTTACGGAAAGGAACAGGAGCTGTTCCCTGGTTTTCTGTAGCTGACCCCAACAGATATAATTGTTCTGGGATTTCTTCTGCCGGACGTGTTATCAGTATTTCTCCACATTCTTGTGAACGTCTGACTACTCCTCCACGAGAAGCTTCCACTGTCCATTTCACTTTACCTGTTTCAGCAGTCTTCAATCCAGCTTCGCGAGCAATTTTATTCAATATAACATGAGTTAATGTAAGCTGGCGGGTAGCACCAAAATCACTTTGAGAAGTATATATGGGTTCAGAGAAGTTCCCATCTCCTTTATCAAACAGCACAGAATATAATAAAACTCCGCCATCATTAGCACCTCCATTCCATGTTAACACGATATTTTCAGAAGATTGTAAATCAATAGCAACCTCTTCTGGTCCAGACAGTTCTGTAGGCAAAGTAAAACTTTCATCGAGCTTATAATCTTCAGAACATCCAGTCAAAAACAATATTGACAATAAAAAATATATATCGTTTTCATATTTATCACCAATTAGGATTTTGTGTCAAATTATGATTTAAATCTCTTTCACTCTGAGGTATAGGCCACAAATAGTGCTTATCTGCATCGAAAACTCTATTTTCAACCCTTACATACCCATCATCTGTACCAACTGCATCACCGGTATAAATACCGTGACAATAGCCGTTCATTACCTTATCTGCTATACGCCAACGTACGATATCTTTCAAACGCAAGCCCTCTAATGCAAGCTCAGAGCGACGCTCCCGTCTGATTATTTCTCTCAAATCTGCAGATGCTCCTGGAAATTTCAGAGCCTGTTCATCTGTAAATCCAGCTCTCACACGAAGCGGACGAATTGTTTTATTCCAGTCTGTTTCGGAGAATTCACCTAATTCGACTAAAGCTTCAGCATTCATAAGTAAAACATCAGCATAACGAATCAAAATAATATTCAATCCCGAATACAAATTATCTCTGTACGTTCTATCCCAGTACTTCTTTATATAATACCCAGTTGGTGAACAATTAGAACTAAATCCGTAACCATCTGGATTGCTTCCCTTGTCACAATTGATAACTTGTGTCGTTCCATCTGGCAAAATATAACTATTTCCCGTATAGCAGATTGTAGCAGCCAAACGTGGGTCACGATGTTCAAAAGGTTTAGCTGGATCATAATTAGCACCAGCTTCATCTATAGCCTTGCCATTGTCTGTTATATATGACTGTACAAGTTCATTTAAAGGAGCAAGTTGAGCATAGCCTTTTAAAGTCGGAGGCAAGAACTGATATTGAGTTTGATGCTCACGGTCCGGCGACAGATATTGCAGATCTAAAATTACCTCTTCATTATTTTCATTAGCAACTTCAAACAAACCACTATAGCTATTAAACAAGTTAAAACCACCTTGAGTCATTATAGTAGAAGTTACATTCTTAAGTTCTTCCCAACGGCCTTCGAAAAGTAATATACGTGCTTTTAAAGCCATAGCAGCCCATTTGGTAATACGTCCTTTATCTTCGCTAGAACTATAAGAAGCCGGTAAATAATCATTATCGATAATCTGATCTAGTTCTCCTAAAATATTTGCTATAATTTCAGTTTTACTGGTTCTAGGAAGCTGTTGAGATTCTTCAATTGTTATAACATTAGTAAAATAGGGTACATCACCAAAACGAGAATACAACTCAAAATAATGAAAAGCCCGAATTACCATAGCTTCAGTACAATATCTGTTCCGAAGTTCCTCACTCAATCCAGGAACTTTATCAATATTGTTCAGTAATTGATTACATACACGGATTCCTGCATAACGACTATCCCAGACAGATTCTACATAAGGATAAGCAGTAGAATAGCTACCATTTCCTATAGACTGATTAAACCCTGTTTGTACTTTTGTATATGCATTATCTGTCATAGCATCGGCATACAATACCTCCTCCGCACTATACAAGGTAGGATAACATGCGTTTAATGCATATAAAGCAGAACCCTCTTTTTCCCAAAAACTTAAATCAGTTTCTCTGTCGTATGGTTCTGTGTCAAGAGGAACACATGCTACAACAGAATTAAGAAGTATTCCTCCTACTATATATTTCATCATACTAAATGTTCTCATAGCTTATTAAAATTTAATGTTTAATCCCATAGATATTACGCGAGAAACAGGATAAATACGTCCTCCACCATCAGTAGTTTCAGGATCCCATCCGCCTTTTATATGACTTAATGTAAATAAATTCTGACCACTCAGATAAATTCTTAAATTTTTCACATATACTTTTCTCATCCATTTTTGCGGGAAAGTATAACCAATCTGAGCATTTTTCAATCGTAAATAAGAGCCATCTTGAATCCAGAAATTAGATTTAGCAGCATTGTTAGCAGACTCTGCACCTACAGTTAAACGTGGATAAGAAGCATCCGGATTATTCGGAGTCCAGCGATCTAAATGAAAGTCAAAAACTGGTCCTTCATTATTATTATGAAAAGCTTCTACAGATTCACCACGTAACCAAACATTGCGTCGACCTACACCTTGCCAAAACATTGAAAAATCGAAACCTTTCCAAGTAAATCCATAACTAAATCCATAAGTATAATGAGGGAAATTATCTCCAAGTATAAAACGGTCGTCACTTTCTTTCACCAAGCCGTCGTTATTTTTATCAACATAACGCAGATCTCCAGGTTTTGGAGTTATCCCATCCAACCAAGGTCCCTGTGCAACCTCTTCATCATTTTGGAATATACCGTTAACTCTATAAGCATAATAAGAATTAATAGGATATCCTTCTTTGATAATTGTATTAACATCGGCCCCATTAATCCATTCAACACCACGAGTATCTATTACCTCATTAGCAGCATCAGAAACATTTCCTGAAACAAAATCAGTATCTAAAACTTTCTGACCATCTTTGTATACAAACAAATGTTGTGAAGTCAGATTAATTTCTACATATGAATCTCCATAATCCTTTTTGTCATGACTTGCAGCCTCCTGGTAATAAACAGGCTTTCTTTCACCGCTTTCACCATTTTCAATCTGCTGCATTAAGCCCTCAGATTCCTTAGCTGTATTAAGCCACCAACCGTAATCACCGCCTTTAACTTCTACAGTCTTTCCATATGTTGTTTTAAATTCTCTGTTTGAAACGGCTTCTGCTTTGGGGACTGTGGGACTTACCGCCAACGTGACGCCGTTTTTGCAGCTCCCTTCTAAAATCATGCTGATCGCCTTTATGTATTTCGGACGAGTGGGAGTTTTGACGATTAGTTTGGGCTTTCTCATGGGAGATCGGGCTGCAGGCCGGTTCCGTTATGCGGAAACAAGATTGTTGATTGGATAGGGAGCGGTGTTATGAAAATGTATGTTGTGGTCGGCCTGGGCCGGTTTGGCCAGAGCATTGCGCACCGTCTGTGCGAGCTGGGCAACGAGGTTCTGGCAATCGACAAAAATTCAGAGCTGGTCCAGCAGATTTCCAATTTCGTGACCCACGCTGTGGTGGCCGATGCCCAAGACGCGGATGTGCTTCGGGCTCTGG
>ERZ773155.3531-NODE-3531-length-10498-cov-4.234703_pt1 | contig 10498 bp, 9 predicted proteins | sample MGYA00511262_ERZ773155 | MGnify/ENA primary metagenome ERZ773155 (study PRJEB29015, sample SAMEA2737828) | human gut metagenome | biome: human gut; feature: human-associated habitat; material: faeces | place: China | collected 2012 ... | reverse complement strand
ATGATTTTTATACAGCCTTAATTTGCTGATTTTCGGTATGCACAAACATTCAATTCTGGCCAAAAATGGACAGATTTTCATACCAACAAGAATGCTTTATCCCATCCCGTACCAACTAATATCCAAAAGAACTTCGACATCGCCATAAATGAAATAAGCCAGATGTTGAAAGGGGAAAAACCTCTAAGTTTTAAAAAGGCGGTTTTTCTTGTAGAAAATGCCTATTATGAAGGCCAAATGAGTTGGGAGGATTATAACAATGAAATATTGAGAATAAAACCTATACTTGATAAAATGATAGATAATCGTAATTTAAGGCAGTATAAAACTGCCGGAAATTGGGCTGTCTTTACATATATGTCTGATAGTATTCCTGAAAATGATTTCAAACCGTATCAGTATGACTTTGAAAATTTTATGAGTAATTCAAATATAGAAAGTTCATTGGTTTCACGTCTTTTGAAAAGAAAAAGAGGTAATTGTAGGTCATTACCATTTCTTTATAAGATTTTAGCCAATGAAGTTCATGTGGAGGCGTTTATAGCGGTTGTCCCCATGCACTGCTATGTAAAACACAAAGATGAGAAGGGAAATTGGTGGAATCTGGAAATGACAACAGGAACATTTTCCCGATCAAGCTTTATCATGGAAACCTTCAATGTTTCTGAAGTTGCTATAGAAAGTGGCTTATTTATGAAACCATTATCAAAAATTGAATCTGTTGCATTTTGTATATGTGACTTATTAAATTATTATGAGCATAAAACAGGAAGATATTCAGATGACTTTATCAAGAGGTGTTACGACATTGGTCTACGGTACTATCCCAATAGCCAATTACAAATTAGCAAAGGAAACGATTTAAAATTCCGATTAGACAGTAAAATAATCGATATGGGTTTGAACGGATATAGAGATATCGCCAAGTTCCCAGAACTTATGAAAGAGTTTGAAGTAATGGATTCCACATTCAAATATCTTACAAAAATTGGCTATTCTACGTTAAAATCAGAAGATTATGAGAGAATGGTCAATGATATAAAAGTAAAGCAAACAAAACTGAATACAAAAAAATAACATAAATCCATGTACATTATGAAAAGACAAGTCTTATTTTTGAGTATGACAACCTTTTTTGCGTTGAACGCTTTAGCACAAACTCCTTATGACAACTTTGCACCGGAACAAAGTGTAAAGCCAATCATTGAAATGCCTAAAATGCATTTTAAAGTGGCAAACACAAACCTCAATAGCGAAATACGTAGCATAGAATTTGATAAAAACACCTTATCTTTAAATTTATTAAACGAAAGTGACAGTGTTCTCAAATCAATTACTCTTAATCCAAATGATAAGAAGTTTACATCGATAGATCCACTTACTGAAAAATATTATCATATCAGTCCTTATGCGTATTGTATGAATAATCCTATAAGATATATTGATCCAAATGGTATGGATGTGTATCGTTTTGATGATAAAACAGGAGAAATGCATTTATTTCTACAAACCGATGACGACTTTGACCAGATTGGTCGTTTTAAATATGATAAAAAGACAGATACTTATGTGCTTAAAACAAATAAAAATGGAGAAGCTCGAACCCGAATTGATAATATAGAAAAAGGCATCTTAAGTGATGGTATGAATTTTAAGACTAATGCTAATGTTTGGGAAGTAGGAGGTCAAGAGCAACCAACTGTTGAAGGATTCCAAAATTTCGCCATCGATTTTTCCGAAATGATTGGAAGAGAAGTTGCAGGTTTTTATTTTTCAGATCCAGAGCAAAACGATGTAAGCTATATCCATATGGGGAAATACGAAAACAATAGATATAACAAATCTCATTCAACCCCGAGTATATATAGTGTCAGACCGGATTTGTATGGTAATATAGCTCCACATACTTCATGGCATACTCATCCATCCACAGCACCTCTTGCAGATAGATTACGACCTTCCGGATTAACTACTCCGGGCGGAGATATGGAGCATAAACAAAATCATGTTCCGCAAGGTTTTCATACTTTCATAATACTGACAAAAGGATATCCTCCAATACTTTATTGATTATGAAAATAAGATATTATATTTTATTAATCACTATGCTTGCAGTTTCGGGCTGTGCTGTATGGAAAAAATCGTTATCTGCCAATGGAGATATCTATGTCGCAATCAATAATTGTATTATTGACTTCATCAATACTTCTAATTTATTCAAAGCTGACAGTATATTCGCTATAGATATCATTGAAAACGAAGATATCTATGTTATTGGCATTGGTGGAGCAGTAAATAAAATCTATCCGCACATTCGAGATACAATTGGAGCTAAAAACGATCTTTTCCCCAATAAATACATAATCCGAGAAGGAAAACTGTTTTATTGGAATGATCCCAAGCAAGAGATTACCCAAGAAATTATTGATGTTTTGTCTCGATATGATGCGATAGATTTAGATTGGAGAAATCGTGAGTATAATATACCTCTAAATATACCTGACGGCGATCCGAGAATAATCTATATACCTCCGATGGTGATTGATGATGCACAGAAAGGTATAGTTTACTACATTTGTAAAAATGATTTTACTATTTATAAAAAAACTGGATTCAATACAATATACCACCATTATAAGCAACCTGAGTTGAAATGTAATAATTAGATTTATTATTTCTTATAACTTAAATAAGACAACCCTTATTTCTATAGTATACAAAGGTATATCCCGAGAAGGAATGTATAACAAAAAAATACATATTAGAGGATATTCACCTATTTTCTATTAAAAATTGCCATTTACAAAAGAACAGCAAACACTTATTTGGAAATTAATCAATTACTTTTAAAAACTTAGAAGAGTACACTATAACGTCTAAAATCAATTACCATGCAGGTTTTGGCATTTCAAAACAAATAGAGACCACCTTCATAAGTACAATATTGTCATTTATGAAAAACAAAATACCTTATCATAATATGATTAATCTAAAAGTAGAGTTGTACACAACGAACTCCTTCACCGGAATTGGTCTCTTCAGACTTGCGCATATCAATCCTAAATTCTTCCATTGTTGATTTTAGCTTTGTGAATATCGGTAATCGCTTGGTGAAACGCCCGTTATTTTCTTGAAGACAAAACTGAAATATTGTACATTCGGATAACCTAATTGCCGGGCAACAACGGTGGACGTTGTACCGGATTCCATCAACATTCGTTTGGCAGCCTCCAACCGTTTGAATTGGAAATACTGTTCCAAAGTCTTACCCGTTTCAAATTTTAACAGGTCCGTAAAGTAAGCAGAAGAGAGGTTGAGTCTTTCCGCGAAATAATCGGGTGCAGGAAGTTTCCCGCTTTGCAATTTTCCAGAACCTATATAATCCTCAAGTAACTGCTCCATTTTTTTCAGAATAGCCTTATTCTTGTTTTCACGGGTGATAAACTGACGTTCATAGTAACGAGTGCAGTAATCCAGCAATAATTCGATATGCCGTGAAAGGATAGTCCTGCTATGCGTATCAATCGAATGATGCAGTTCTTCCTCTATATTCCAAAGACAACAAGTAACTTTCTCCGTTTCACGCTGCGACAGATGCAGTGCTTCTTCTTTATGATAGTAGAAAAATGTGTAATTATTAATATGGTTCCTCAATGTGGTCTGAAACAACAAGTCCGGGTGAAATACCAACAGAAAGCCTTTACCGGGTAAGGTTTTTTCCTCGTTCATACGGAAAACTTCACCCGGTTTAAGAAATACCATTGTCGCATTGGAATAATCATAATATTTCCGGCCGCAACATGAACATTCATCCGGACAGTCTTCTATCAGCAAGATAGCGTAGAACTCGAACTTAACAGTATTCTGCTCCAGACACGGATTCTCCAGATTAATAAGGCTCACCTGAGGATGCAATGTCTTGCAGTCCAAACAACGGTTACATTCATGCACGGTATTAAAGTCCAATGTATTTTTCTTCTCCATATTCTTCTCACTGATTATTCGGTACACGGTATTCGTCAGGAGTGCACCTCACCCGCTTTTTGAACAGACGACAAAAGTGCTGCGGGTATTGGGATTCCGGCAAATAGGCAATCTGGCTGACGGTATCCTCTGTACCGCCCATACGTTCCTTTGCCATTCCGATCACTTTCTCCTGAATGTGTTCCTGTGGTATCCTGCCGGGTGGCTTCATTCAAATCGATTGCACTGACCAACGGATTCAAAGTTTCAAAACCGTACAATTTGTGGTATTGGTCTACACTGCCCAAGTTGAATATCTTATCCATAATTATTGCTATTTAATCCTCAAAAGTACCTCGGTTGCATATCAATTACAAAAGTACAAGATAATCCTGTCACTCCGACAACCTTAATTACGGATTGTATAACCCCAGTTACAGATTACATATAATCTCCTTGTATCAGTATCATAAAATCTGTAATTGAGGTCTAAATAATCGGATTCAACTTCTATCTAAAAAAGAAATACAAGAAGAAAAATAACACTTTATTCCACCAACCACCGGCTGATATTCCGGGTGGCGGCACTGAACTCTACTCCCACTTTTACAACCTCACGCCCATCAGACAGATAAGGAATCAAGTATCCCTTATCATCTATCTGCTGCAAAGCCTGTTCTGCAGTACCGTTCAGCTTGAACTCGAATACATAAATATATTTAGGAGTTTTTACGACAGCATCCGCACGGCCGCAAGCACTACGTACTTCCGCTTCGGTAAACTGCCCCATTAATTTAAATACCAAATAGAAAATGACCTGATAATAACGTTCCTTTTCTTCGTTCAGTTCATAAGAGAAATCAGCAAAAAAAGCCTTTAAACGGGTAAGAAAGGCAGGAACATCACCACTTTCTAATTCTTGAATAAACTTACCTATATAGAAACGACGCTCCCCATCCGGTATAGGAGTATAAAAGGGCAGAATAAAGTTCATAAAGCCATACTTCACCTCATCATTCGGAAATCCCAAACGATATACCTTAAAACGTTTATCATACTCTTTTATCGTCAGATAACCACTTTGATAAATCAACGGAATAGGATTTTCCGCATCAGCACGATATTCGGAAAAAGCAGCAGAAGAAGCTTCCACGCCGTCAATCAGAACCCGAAGATCGTAATCACTTTGCTTGAGCAACTCTACAAGAAAAGTAGGTGTCCCGGTCTGAAACCAATAATCATTGAATTCCTTTGCTTTCAACGCATTGAGCACACTGAACGGATTGAAGACTCCCTCACCGGCCGGATGGAAAAGGTAACCGTCATACAAACGCGTCATCTCATCCACCGTTTCTTCATAAGACAACTCGCTGACCTTACCGAGAACCTCCAGTTCCGGACGAAAAACAGCCGTCAGCTCCTCTTTCGTTATACCGCAAACAGTGGCATAGTCATACCATAAACTTATATCCTGCAACTGGTTCAAGTCACTAAATACACTGACTTGTGCAAACTTTGTTACCCCCGTCAGAAAAGCAAAACGCAAGTAACGGTCGGCACTCTTCAGTACACCGTAAAAGGCTTTTAGAGTATCCCGGAATTCAGAAAGTAACGGCTCATTCCGCATAGCTTGAAGTAACGGCTTGTCGTATTCATCGATCAAGACAACAACATTCTTGCCAGTTGATTCTGCAGCACGACGAATAACTCCCATAAAACGATTGGACAAAGTTAATTCATCGTCTCCTTTTCCATATTTAGCCTCCCACTGAGTAAGGTGATTGCTAAGAATAGCATGTAGTCCTTTCGGAGAATCATACTTTTCGGCATTCAAATCAAGATGCAGCACCGGATAAGTATTCCATTCCTTTTCCAGTTTCTCTATGGCCAAACCCTCAAAAAGTTCTTTTCTCCCTTCAAAGTAAGCTTCGAAAGTAGACAACAACAAACTTTTACCAAAACGGCGGGGACGGCTTAAAAAATAAGGTTTTCCCGTATTAGCCATCCTCCAAACTAATTCAGTCTTGTCCACATAAAGATATCCTTCTTTACGAATATCCTCAAAAGTCTGTATTCCTATAGGAAGTTTACGATTCAAATCAATCATAAGGCCGTTGTTTTAATAATGAAAATACTTAAACGCAAAGATACACTTTTCTGTTCAATATCAGGATGCAGATGAAAGAAAGAAAAAAAGAAAGCGTAGGGCCTGTTCAAATTTTCCTCAGCATTATTTAAGCAGGCTCTACATAGATTCAAAAGATTCTTTGTACATTTGCCGCGTTCAAAAAAAACATTTGCTGCATTCTGAAAAAATAAAGAAAGAGAATGAAACCCATCCGCCATACCCATAAACCTGTTGTCCGCTTCCGTTGTTGGAGCCGGAAAGGGTATGCTGCCTTTGCCAGCCTGGGGCGCCAGGTCACTATCGGGCAACTGCATCTCAACGTGACGGAACGTTCACTCTCCAAACAGAAAGCGGCTCAAACAATCCCATTCAATTTATTTATGACTATTGAAGAAATGAAAGACCAGGTGCTGGGCGGTATCGATATAACGCCCGAGCAAGCAGCTTGGCTGGCTAATACAGCCGATAAAGAGGCGCTCTATGCAGCTGCCCATGAGATTACCGTGGCCCGTGCACAGCACGAATTCGACATGTGTTCCATCATCAATGCCAAGTCCGGACGCTGCCCGGAAAACTGTAAATGGTGTGCGCAATCTTCCCACTACCAAACCCAAGCGGAGGTATACGACCTCGTCAGTAAAGATGAATGCCTCCGACAAGCACAATACAATGAAGCACAAGGCATAGCCCGATTCTCCCTCGTCACCAGCGGACGAAAACCCTCTCCGAAACAACTTACTCTGCTTTGCGACTCCGTCCGCCACATGCGACGGCATTCCTCTATCCGGTTGTGCGCTTCATTAGGCCTGCTGGAAGAAAATGAACTTCGTGCTTTGTATGACGCCGGTGTCACCCGCTATCATTGCAACCTGGAAACAGCTCCTTCCTATTTTCCCCGGCTTTGCTCTACCCATACGCAAGAGCAGAAACTCACTACCCTGCGTGCCGCACGGCAAGTAGGCATGGACATCTGTTGCGGAGGTATTATCGGCATGGGAGAAACGATGGAACAACGCATCGAATTCGCCTTTACTCTCAAAGAACTCGGAGTACAGTCCATCCCGATCAATCTGCTCAGCCCCATTCCGGGAACTCCCCTCGAACATACGCCTTCCTTAAGCGAAGAAGAAGTCTTAACCGCTATCGCACTTTTCCGCTTTATTAATCCGACAGCCTATCTCCGCTTTGCAGGAGGGCGTTCGCAGCTCTCACCGGAAACGATGAAACGCGCGCTGCACATCGGCATCAATTCGGCGATCGTGGGAGATCTGCTGACTACCCTCGGTTCGAAGGTGTCGGAAGACAAACAAATGATCCGGGAAGCCGGATATGAACTTCCGTCTTCACCATTCGACCGTGAACACCTATGGCATCCATACACCTCGACCACTCACCCACTGCCGGTATACAAAGTGGCACGGGCGGATGGGGCAACAATTACCTTGAGCGACGGAACCGTACTCGTCGAAGGGATGTCTTCATGGTGGTGTGCCGTGCACGGATACAACCATCCGGTGCTGAACAACGCGGCACAGGAACAGCTGGCGAAGATGTCGCATGTGATGTTTGGCGGGCTCACCCATGATCCCGCTATCGAACTGGGCAAGCTGCTGTTGCCGCTGGTTCCTCCTTCCATGCAGAAGATATTCTATGCAGACTCCGGCTCGGTGGCAGTAGAAGTGGCCTTGAAAATGGCCGTGCAATATTGGTATGCTGCCGGGAAAGCGGAAAAAAGCAATTTCGTCACCATCCGCAACGGATATCATGGAGATACATGGAATGCCATGTCCGTCTGCGATCCGGTGACCGGTATGCATTCTCTGTTCGGCTCTGCCCTGCCTATCCGCTATTTCGTGCCACAACCGAAATCGCGTTTCGACGGAGAGTGGAACCCCGAAGATATCCTGCCCTTGAAAAAAGTGATAGAAGAACATGCCGGCGAACTGGCAGCACTTATCCTCGAACCCATCGTACAAGGGGCAGGCGGTATGTGGTTTTACCATCCCCAATATCTCCGGGAAGCCGAAAAGCTGTGTCGCGAACACGGAATACTAATCATCTTCGACGAGATAGCCACCGGATTCGGCCGTACAGGAAAGCTCTTCGCATGGGAACACGCAGGTGTAGAACCGGATATCATGTGTATCGGTAAAGCATTGACGGGAGGTTATATGACTCTGTCCGCCGTGCTGACCACCAACGAAGTAGCGGACAAAATCTCCAATCATGCCCCCGAAGCTTTTATGCACGGCCCCACTTTCATGGGAAATCCGTTGGCATGTGCGGTAGCTTGCGCATCGGTAAAGCTATTATTAGAATCCGGATGGCAAAAGAAGGTACAATGCATTGAGGAGCAATTGAAACGGGAACTGGCCCCGGCACGTGCACTCTCTTCCGTAGCCGATGTACGGATATTGGGAGCCATCGGAGTGATCGAAACCCGACAACCGGTAGACATGGCCTATATGCAACAACGGTTCATAGAAGAAGGTATCTGGGTTCGGCCTTTCGGTAAGCTGGTATACCTGATGCCGCCATTCATCATCACACCGGAACAATTAACCCGACTGACAAACGGAATTGTAAAAATAATGAATAATTTGCCAATGTGTCAATGTGCCAATATGCCAATGAGAGAATGAAGAAATAAAAAATGGAAGAATGAAAGAATAAAAGAAATATAATATCCAATCTCCACCATATGGCACATCCTTTTTCATAGCGCAGCCCATTGGCACATTGGCATATTGGCACATTAAATAATTATTATATATGATCCTCATCGAACAAATGCAACAGGAATTGCAGGAACTGGAAGCAAAGAGTAACCTGCGAAAATTGCCCGGTATCCTGCACGAAGGACGGGACGTTATTGTAAACGGACAACGGATGCTGAACCTCTCATCAAACGATTATTTAGGGTTGGCAAACGATATAGAGTTGCGTAGGGATTTTTTGGAAACACTGACACCGGAAACATTCCTGCCTACTTCCTCTTCCTCACGTCTGCTGACGGGAAACTTCACAGCCTGCGAACAGTTGGAGCAACAACTCGCTACGGCTTTCGGTACGGAAGCGGCACTGGTATTCAACAGCGGATACCATGCCAATACGGGTATCCTTCCGGCTGTAAGCAATGCCCGGACACTGATTTTGGCAGATAAGCTGGTACATGCCAGCCTAATAGACGGTATACGTTTGTCGGCAGCCAAAAGCATCCGGTACCGGCACAACCAATACGACCAGTTGGAACGGTTGATAGAAATAAACCACACGGAATATGAACGGATCATCATCGTCACGGAAAGCATCTTCAGCATGGACGGAGACGAAGCGGATCTCCGCGAACTGGTTCGTCTGAAAAAAAAATATGCTAACGTATGGCTGTATGTAGACGAAGCACACGCTTTCGGAGTACGCGGGGACAAAGGACTGGGATGTGCGGAAGAACAGGAATGCATCTCTGACATCGATTTTCTGGTAGGTACATTCGGCAAGGCATTGGCATCGGCAGGCGCTTACATTGTCTGCCGGAAAGTGATACGGGAATATCTCGTCAATAAAATGCGTACTTTTATCTTTACAACTGCACTGCCGCCTGTAATCATTCAGTGGACCTCTTTCGTATTCACCCGTCTGCCCAATTTCCGTCAGAGACGTGAAAAGCTGCAATTGGTAAGCAGTAAGCTCAAAGAAACATTGGAACATAAAGGATACGTCTGCCCCTCAAGCAGCCATATCATACCTATGATCACAGGAGAAAGCAGCATAGCCGTCCGGAAAGCGGAAGAGTTACAGCGTAAAGGTTTTTATGCCTTGCCCGTCCGTCCGCCTACGGTACCGGAAGGAACATCACGCATCCGCTTTTCATTAACAGCAGAAATAAGTGAAGAAGAGATAGTAAGATTGACCACTTAACACAAGAATTGATGAAACAATATATCTATACGCCATCGCTGTATACCCACACAGCACCGTCACATATCCATACGTCGCCTCCGCAAGAACCTCCGCGCCTTTTACTTTTTTTTGCAGGCTGGGGAATGGATGAACATCCTTTTTTACAATATGCTCCCCAAGACAGTGACTTTATGATCTGCTATGACTATCGGACACTTGATTTCGACACCTCCCCTTTAACCGGTTACACCGTCATCGATGTAGTGGCATGGTCGATGGGAGTTTGGGCCGCTTCACAAGTTCTGTCAAAGGTTTCACTACCCATTCGCAGACGCATTGCCATTAACGGCACCCCTTTTCCTATTGACGAGAAGCGGGGCATCCCGCCCGCTATCTTCATGGGTACGTTGGAGGGGCTGAACGAAGCATCCCTCCGAAAATTCCAACGCAGGATGGGTGCGTACGGAAACGTTGTACGAGCGTGTGAAAGAGTTTAATCCGGATGCC
>ERZ773155.3527-NODE-3527-length-10508-cov-4.673682_pt1 | contig 10508 bp, 6 predicted proteins | sample MGYA00511262_ERZ773155 | MGnify/ENA primary metagenome ERZ773155 (study PRJEB29015, sample SAMEA2737828) | human gut metagenome | biome: human gut; feature: human-associated habitat; material: faeces | place: China | collected 2012 ... | reverse complement strand
CTCTGTGGGAAGCAGGACTGGCTGCAGCAGATATACTGGTATTAGGAATCTTCTTGGTAGCTGAAAAAAATTATAAAAGGAAGAAAAAAGAAACCAAAATCTACACGGAGTATTGCATCCGGAATCAAATCGCCGCCGGAGGATCTGACGATTGGCAAATTCGTTTAGGGAAATACGTCATATCATTGCAATACGTGGATTGCCCTGGCGATGGCTTCTTGGGCCGTCTTGCGTCTTTGGCGGGGCGTGTCCCGCAGCGTTTGGTCGCTGTTATATATCAGAGAAATCGAGACGGTCAGATCAATGCCATCCGGCAAATATCGGTTCCGGCGAAGGGGGCCAGCATTACGACCGACAATGCGACGGTTTTGAAACTGTTCGGACATGACGGACGTTTATGCGGCGTCGAGGTCTCCAAATCGAAAGGTCCCTATTTTCTTGGTGGTAAATGGGGGCGCATATCTGCCACCCAGCCGATCCTACCGGACGAGCATAGGCGGGGAATAACCTATGACACGGAGCGCTGGATCAGCATGAAATAATTATTGACTATTTAATCCATATAGAGAGGTATGGCACAGGATTCCATTCACAAGGTCATCACAATCGAGATCGAATACTCGAAACTTATCAAAAGCTGGGCTGAAGCGCAAAAGGTGATAGATGAGACCCGGCGGTCTATTAAGAATCTCAAGAAAGAGGATGCAGACTATTACGAGAAGATGGCCCGGTATAAAGCCGTAATTCGGGAAAATACCGATGCGCAGCGTCAATACATGAAGCAGATTAACGAGCAGGTCAAGAAGGAAGCGCAACTCGATGGCTCCGTTAATAAACTCCGAAGCGATATTTCGAAGTTGGCAAAAGAGTATTATGCGCTCTCCGAAGCTGATCGCAAATCGGCAAAAGGAATGAAGATGGCCGAACAGGTCCGCAATATGCAAACGGAGGTGAACAAGGCCGAGCAGGATTTGCTGAATTTCCGGTCCAATGTCGGCAATTATGCAAGTGCGCTTAGTCCGCTTTCTTTCCAGGTGCAACAAGTGGCCCGGGAACTTCCGTCGCTCACGATGTCCGCCCAGCAATTTTTTCTGGCGATTTCCAACAACCTGCCGATGCTTGCCGATGAACTGAAGCGAGCTTCGGCCAATAATAAAGCGTTGCGAGCCGAGGGGAAAATGACGATCCCGGTGTTCCGGCAGGTTATTTCGTCTATCTTTTCCTGGCAGACGGCTTTGGTCGTGGGCATTACCCTGCTGACGGCCTACGGGAAAGAGATCGGGGCGTGGGTAAAGGGATTGTTTAGCGCAGGTAATGCGTTGTCGGATGTTGCTCAATATACGCAAGACCTCAACCGGGCCATTGAAAACAGCCGATCAGAGTTGAAGCGGGAGTTTGACGCCCTCCGTGAGGCAAAAAAGGGTACAGCCGAATATGCCGCCGCCCGCAAAGTCATAGAGGATAAATACGGGGACTATCTTTCCAACCAAAAGGAGGAGATACGGAATTTGGAGGACCAAAAGGCGGCTTATGATGCCCTTGCAGGCAGTATTACGGCGGCCGCTATTGCTAAGGGTTTGGAGGAATCCAATGCCAATGCCGCCGAAGAATACGGTAAAACGATGGACAAAGCCTTCGAAGGCGTGCAGGATAAGTTTATTAAAAAATTCGGCCGGGAGGCCGGGATCGCTTATTTTACCGAGTTTCGTGCCGGGTTAAATAGTGAAATTCCGGAATTGAAAGAGCGTGCGCAGGAAATATACCGGATGTTCGATGAGAACACCACAAAAACTCGGACGACTATGGCCGGTAACCGTCCGGTCGTGAGTGAATATGTAGAGGTTTCCAATGAACTGGAAAGCACGCTGAATAAAGTGCGAGGTGCTACGGATCGGTATAACGAAACCCTTTCTGCAAACAAAATAGCGATGAAAACATTGATGGATATGTACAAGATCAGTGCAGATGACATCAATGCGCAAGGGGAGGCCATCAAGGATTTAATCAAGCGAAAGAAACAAGAACTTGCCGATATAAACAAGGAGGTCGCAACCACGGAGGACGAAATCATTTCACGGAATAAAAGGGCCGAGGCTGTTGAGAATGAGATCAAACGCTTAAAAGAACTTGGACGAACGAATGAGAAAGCGCAAGAGGCTGCTAATAAAATAGCACGACAAGCCGCCAGGACACAGCTCGATTTAGAGAAGCAATTATCAAAATCCATTCTTGAACTCAGACAAGCGAGCCTTGAAAAAGACCTGGAACTTTCCCGGCTTCGCTTTTCGTGGGAATGTCAGGAGTTGGAAAACAAACTCAAATACGACAAAACGCTGACTGCGGAATCCCGGGAAGCTATAAACCAGCTGATTCTGAATATGGAGGAACGCAGGTATAAGGAGGAATCCGAAATACGCCAGCGTTGGAGCGATAAGGAGTTCGAGGAAGAAGCTCGCAATGCGGAGAACAGGATCAAAATGCGGTTTAATGCACAAAATAAATTGCAGACTATCCGCCAAAAAGAAGCACAGTTACCTAATTATGACATTCTACACACATCTGATCCGAACAAGGATATTGAGAAAAATGCCGCCAAAATGGATATTGCGCAGCAACAAATGGATGCTGCACAAAATAAACTTTCCGAAATACAATCAATGAGTGAGGAAACATATACGGCTCTCTATGGCGGTGTTTTGGAATGGCGTAATGCTGAACTTGACGCACAAAAGGCCGTTGCAGAAGCCAAACAGCAGGTCAACGACATACAACTGCAAGGCATTAAGTTGCAAGAAAAAGAAACGCAGATGTCTATTCAAAGCGCACAACAGATGGTCGGTGCGTTGGAAGAACTTGCCGAAGCCGCCGGGGCAGATGCGGGGGTTGTCGCAATGTTGGCAATCGCCGAATCGGCCGCTGCGATGGGAGCGGCGTTACACAAAGCATTTTCATCTTCCGCTACCGTTTGGGATGGTATTGCCGGGGCGGTGGCTGCAATTTCGACCATTACGACCATAATAACGCAAATTAAATCGCTCAACAGTTCCGCAGAAGAAGAAAGAAGTAAATACCGATACGCCTCCGGCGGCCTTGTCACGGGCCCGGGTACCGGAACTTCGGACAGCATCCCCGCAATGTTATCCAACGGCGAGGCCGTGATGACGGCCCAGGCTGTCAACGACTGGGGCGCAATGCTCTCGGCCATGAACGTGGCAAGCGGCGGAAACGCCATCCAGGTATCGAATCTTCCCCAGCGCAACGACGGAATGAAGGGGATGGAGCGCATGATGGAACGGGCCCTGATGAATATGCCGGCGCCCATTGTTTCGGTGGTTGACATCAACAAGGGGCAGAAGCGGGTCAAGGTTCAAAACAGCCTCGGAAAATTAGGACGAAAAAAATACGAATAATAACATGAATACCCCTAATAAGAAAGTGGGCCGCCCTCGTGCATATACCCCCGAAGCTCTTGACGCCAAGTTCGAAGAGTATGTCGAATGGGTGAAAGCGAATCCGGTTTACATCAACAAGGTTTCAGCAGGGGAAATAATTGCGGTTCCAACACAGCGTCCCCTGACATTAGTGGGATTCTGCCAATTTGCAAAGATCAGCAAAGACACATTCCGCCGATACGAAGATGAGTTTTGCGACCTCCTTACGCACGTGCGAGTGGCTATCGAGGCGGACCAGTTGGAGGGCGCATTATGTGGACAGTACGATTCAGGAATCGTTGCCCGTGTCCTTCATCTTGCCGACCGTCAGGATGTGACGACCAACGGCAAGGCGATAACGGCCGCAACACAGCCTATTTCCGTGGTCCTCGATCCCGAAGCTGCCAAGATCATCCAGTCCATAGGCAAAATGACAGTGAAGGAATGACGCCCGATCCCGTAACAAGTAGATTATGATTTCATTATTCCCTCTAACTCAATTCGATATTCACTACCCACATCCGCCTTAAATCGGGTATAGGTAGTATCACATAGTTTATTAATCTGAAATATACGGGGGAATATTCGGGTCGGCGCATCACATTCTTTTCCTTGCGCCAAATAAACGAAATCTAATAAACCACTTTTACTTATGTCCTTTTTTCGTCTCTTTCCCCTTTTCACCCACTCAATCTTATTGTCTGAGGCTTTCCCACGTCCGGTCATCCTATAATAGAACACCTCAATCGTTGTATTTGTAGAAATAAAACCTTCATTTTGCAAGGCTTCCAATATACGATTAGCCTGCTCATAACTCCATTGCACAGAGAAGTGTGCATGTTCCTCGATTGAAGAGATAATATTTCCGATTTTGCTATCGGATTGCTGGCAATATTGTACAACGAAATGATCAAAAATCATTTTTACCTCTTTACGGTCCACCTCCGATAAAAACTCTCCGATCACATTCTGATCATATAGGCTTTTTTCTTGCTTATACAGATAAATAGCAAATGTCCCATCGTCGATGTCATTCTGAAAATGTCCCTGCTCATAAATTCGCTTTTGCTCGTCATAATAACTCGAGTATAGAGTCTCGGTATAAATATTACATTCATTAAGCTCCAAATAATTAATAGCATAAGCAATCAAGCCTGAAGCAATTCGATTCTCTACTGCAAGCCACGATCCTGGGTTCATTGTATCGAGAAAATAAGCATAATATCCGCCATCCTGCGGAAATGCATGAAATGTCCCCGTCCTACCGTTATTCCACATTTTGGTTTCGGTTAACACGCTATTGCCGTCTTTTGTTATATTCATGGTTGTCAAATACCTACGACACCAATCCACTACCCACTCATAGCCAGGCTTATGGTCGCAGATAAAAATCGTATGATTCAGCCAATCAGCATAATACTCTCTTTTATACTCAGCATCCCCATCATTAGCGGCCCGTTTTTTTACATACCAGTCCAGAAATCCAGTCAGTGCATAATCCGCTTTTTGCGGCCCAGATGCATATTCGTTGATATGATCCAAAAAATAGGCATTATTTTTCTGAAAATCAGTCACCCACTCGTGTTCCTCTTTGTATTTGAAAGGGAGATTTATATAATCTTGATACCGCTCCCGTCCCCACATATTATAAAATACCACATCATTCATATTTACTCCAACATTTTAACCAGTTCGTTTTTCATTTCATCGTCGATGTCCCGATAACGGGCAAATGCCCGGCTACCCTCCTTGTGGCCGGACAATGCCCCTACCAGGTTCGGGTCTTTCACCTGCTTGTAAAGATTTCCAACGAATGCTCGACGAGCGAGGTGCGACGAGGCCACCTCCCAAATCGGGCGCTGTTCCGCCTCTCGGGTCAGAGGATTCAGGATCGTTACTTTACGTTTCAACCCCGCAGCGAGAAAAATCCGTTTAATCGCTTTGTTATATTGCTGTTCGGCCATAAGTGGAAAAAGCGACGAGCCGGCATAATCTGCGTAACGGTCCAATATTTCACGTGCTATCGAGTTAAGAGGTACACGTACCGTCACCGGGTGGCCGTCCTTTGTTTTGCGGGGAATATACTCAACCGCTCCATTTATCAAATTATCTCGGGTCAACTTATAAAGATCGCCCACACGGCAACCTATCAGACATTGAAAAACGAATACATCCCGCTGAATTGCGAGCTGCGGATGCCTGGTAAGATTGGCATGATAAATCTTGTTACGCTCGTCAATCGTAATATAGTATGGTGTCCCGTATATACACTCCTCCACGGGATAATTCCGAAAAGGGTTATTAGTCGTTTTGCCTACGTCATTCGCCCAAATGAAGAAAGTACGCAGTTTAGTCAGTATTCCATTGATCGTATTCTGCCCTCTTGGCTGAGGTTTCCGGCTTTCGGGAACGGCCTCGTAGATTTCGGGGTATTGGTCGCAGAAGGTGTATTCATTGCGAAGGAACTCCTCGATGTCCCGTAACACCAACGGCGTCACGGTATCAAAATCGAGCGCAAACCGACTATCCATCGTCCGGCGGGCATACAATTCATACCGCCTCAACGCTCGGATTACGACCTGAATAGCCCGCACCCGCCAATCGGACAACTTGCGCTTCTCGATAAACTCTTCGTAAGCCTCGAAAAAGGTTTGCCAATGTTCCTCGATGATATATTTCTCAGGATGCAGGTGTTTGTCAATCTCTTGGTCCAGCCAATCGGATGTCAAAGTCTCTGTACTGGGTGCGGCATTATATATCTCTAACATCATATTCTTACGGTCGGCCACCGCCTTGTTGAACAAGGCCCGTTTTTCCGCATCATAAAGAACCTTTGCCTTAATCTCCTGTCGGGTAGCATCCCAATCGGATGGGTTAACCTCCAATTCGGAAGCGTGAAATAATTGAATATTTCGACCGTCCCGTAACCGAAAGCGAACATTTGCCCGATCTATTCGTTTTCTTGATACCCGTATAAAAGCCGTAACCGATGCCATATTACAAAATCTGTTAATTCCGTGGTGCAAGTTAGAAAATTTGCACCACACTTGCACCACACAATGAAATCTTTTGCAATATTACACAATTTTATCGACAATTACAATACATTGATTATCTTTGCAATATACCCACAAACAACTAAATATCAATGTATTTACAAAAGGTATAAAATTGCAATTTTCGAATATTGTCCTGGGCACACGAAAACAAAACCGCAGCTGATTGTCAATCGGCTGCGGTTTTTCATTTTCGTTTTGTTCGCCCCCCCCCACTTGCACCGCTCGTCACATTGACAGCAAGGCCCCATCCCCGGCCGGCGCCCGGGCAACAAGGGCCAGCGCATAGCGATTCACGCCGCAAGGGCGCATGAGATCGAATCGCACGCACATCGTTTCAGTCTGAAGGTTCTTACGCGTGCGACTTCTTCGAGACGAACAGCGCGAGGATGAACGACAGGGCCGAGGCTGCGATCCAGAAGACGATCGCCGTGTCGAGGGGGTCGAGGATGATGACGTCCTTCCGGGCCTGCGCCTGCAAGCACCCCGTATGGAGCGTCACCACGGCGAAATTCTCCCGGGCGTAGGATTGCAGGTTGAACGACGTTCCCAGCACCGTATAGTTGTTGTTGGCGCTGTGGATGATGAACGGACAGTTTTTGTCGGGCGAAATGGTGAAAAACGCCTCGCCGTCGAACTCGATCTCGCGCGTCGCCTTCCCGAATCCCGGGTCCACGGTGAGCGTCGCCTCGGAATTCATGCAGACCTTCGACCCGTCGGGCAGCACGATGTCGAGCCTCTCGCCACACGCCGTGCGGTATTCCAGGGGCTGTGCGGCGCTGATCTCCGCCCCGGCCCCGGCTTCGGACGCGACATCGGGGGTGCGCTACCAGAACCACACGGCGCAAACGCCCGCCGCAACCACGGCGGCCGCCGCCACATAGCGCAGGAACCGACTCCGGCGCCGTCCGGCGACCTCGGGGACAGCGAACAGGATCTTGTTGCGGGCTGCGAAACGCGCCCATTCCCGCTCCGCCTTGGCCGACGCGGGCAGCTCCCGTCTGGCGAGACACTCCCTGAAATAAGCCCGGTTTTCATCCGACTCCTCCAGCCATCCCGCCAGCATACCGGCCTCCTCCTTACTCAAAGCGTTGCTCCGGTACGAATTGATCAGTCTGTCTATCTCTTTCTGCATATCATTTACACAAAACAGATTTTTTCTCTTTGTCTTCACCCGGTAGACACGCCTTTTCCGGATACCGACCCCCGCCGTGCGATTTTTTTTTCGGAGCGTCCCTTTCCGCCCCCCCGGAAACCGGAAATCCCCGGGCCGAAGCTCCGGGGATTTTTCCGCTCCCGGCAAACGGGCAGGGCGCCGCAGAAGCGGCTGCGGCTCGTTCGGGCAGTCGTGAAAATTGGGTTTTATGCGAAATTTGCCGTATCTTGCCGAAAATTGGAAACCATGACACAGCAACTGCGATTCATACCGTTCAAATCACGCTCGGACAAGGGCTGGGCCGAAGCATGGGCGCTTTACGAAGCCTCCTTCCCCGACTGCGAACGCTGGGACGGCACGGGTTACGACCGCGCTTTCGGCGACCCGCATTTCGAGGCCGACGGCATCTGGCGCGGCGACGAGTTCATCGGCATCCTCTTCCACTGGAACGCCGGGGATTACCGCTACGTCGAGCATCTGGCCGTCTCGCCCCGCCTGCGGGGACAGAACATGGGTTCAAAAGCCCTCGCGGCCTTTTGCCAAGGGCGGCGCGTCATTCTGGAGATCGACCCGCCGGAGGATGAAATCTCGGTCCGCCGCCAGCATTTCTACCAGCGGCTGGGTTTCGTCGCCAATCCCTACGCGTATATCCACCCCTCGTTCCGGCGGCCGTTCCATCCCCACCGGCTGGTGCTGATGAGCTATCCCGAGGCCCTTACATACGAAGAGGCCCGCGGTTTCGCGGACTTCATTCGGGAACGGGTGCTCCGCTACTCCGAGCACGAGAATCCGGAGCTGCCGAGACTGTAAAGCGGCCGCTACAACATGCCGACCACGTATTTCGTGACGAAGTAACCGCCCGCCACCAGCCAGACGTAGAGCAGGCCGGCCAGCACGAAAGGCCTGGCCCCCGCCTGCCTGAATTTGTCGAGGCTCGTTTCGGTCCCCAGCGCCGTCATGGCCATCGTCAGCATGAAGGTATCAACGTACTCGATGGTCCCGTTGAGCGGAATTTCCCGGACCGTCTCCACCCCGCAGAGGCTTTGCAGCAGCGAATTGAGACCGATGATCCCGATGAACCCGAAGGCGAACCACGGCACGGCGATCCTGCGTTTTCCCGTTTCGCCCCCGGATTCCTTCCGGCGGCCCGCCAGCACGAAGCCCATGATCACGAGCACGGGCGCGAGCAGCATGACGCGGATCATCTTGGTGATGGTGGCCGTTCCGGCGATCCCCAGCGCATCGGTGGGGTCCATCGCGTTGCCCGCCCCGGCCACGTGGGCCACCTCGTGCAGCGTGCTGCCCGTGTAGACGGCCACTTCCGTGTCGGTCATCCCGTTGAGCATGCCCGTGCGGTACATGACCGGATAGAGAAACATCGAGAGGGTTCCGAAAATGACGACCGTGGAGACGGCGATGGCGGTTTTGTACCCCTCGCACTTCACCACCGGCTCGGCCCCCAGCACAGCCGCCGCGCCGCAGATGGCGCTGCCCGTCGAAGTCATCAGCGCCGTGTCGCGATCGATCTTCAGCAGGCGGCCCAGCAGAACGCCCCCCAGAATGGTGACCGTCACGACGATCAGGTCCACGACGACGGCCGGCACGCCCACGGCCGCCACCTGGGCCAGCGTCAGGCGGAACCCGTAGAGGACGATGCCCCAGCGCAGCACCTGCTTCGTGCAGAACCGGATGCCCGGGACCCAGGTTTCGGGCAGCCGGTTGCGCAGGCTGTTGGCGTAGAGCATGCCCAGCACGATGCCGACGATCAGGGGGCTGAACGAGAGCCGTCTGACAACGGGGATTTCGGCGATGTAAAATGCCGCAAACGAAAACAGCGCGATCAGGAGAATTCCGTGCAGGGTGTTCGCCCTGTTACCTTTTTCCAACATATCCTTGCAATTTTAATGACGACCGATAACTTTTGCTTCATTGCGACGGCAAAGGTCGCATCTTTTATCGGGATACGAAACAAGATTTGGTTATCCGGGATAACCTGAAGTTATGACGCAGGGATAAGGAAACCGGGGGCCGGCAATCAGAAATCCGCCCGGGCGAAGTCGATGAACCGCCGCGCCAGACGCGCAGGTTCGGCTTCGGCATGCACGAAAACGAAATCGCGGGAGAGCGTCAGCCCCTCAATGTCGACGATCCGCAGCGCGCCGCTGCGCAGTTCATCCACCACCGAAATCACCGATACGATGGCCATGGCGTCGCTGTTGCGGACGAAGGCCTTGATCCCCTCGGTCGACCCGAGGCGCATCGTCACATCGAACTGCGAGAGACGGATGCCTCTGGCCGCAAGGGCCGCGGCGATCACTTCGAGCGTCCCCGAGCCGCTTTCGCGCAACACCAGCGGGATGCGCGGCAGCTCCTCGGGCGTCACCGTCTCCCGGCGGGCGTATTTCCCGCCCGGACGGGCCACCAGCACCAGTTCGTCGGGCCTGAAAAGCGTGTAGTGCAGCCCCTGCCGGCGGCTGAGGCTCTCGACCAGCCCCAGATCCACGGCATGTTCGCCCAACGCCTGCTCGACCTCGGCGCTGTTGCCCGACGACATCGAGACCCGCACCCCGGGAAAGCGCGCCGTGAAGTGCGCCAGAATCGACGGAAGGAGGTACTGCGCGATGGTCGTGCTGGCCCCGAGGCGGAGTTCGCCCCCGGTCTGGTCGGCGCAGAGGCTCATCTCGTATTCGAGGCGGCGGTAGTCGTCGAGAAGCCGCCCGGCCGCCTCCAGCATCGTACGCCCCGCATCGGTCAGCTCCAGATGGCTGCCGCGGCGGGTGAAAAGCTGCACCTTATAACGGGATTCCAGCTCGCCGACATGCTTGCTGACGGCGGGCTGCGAAATGTAGAGTTGTTCGGCGGCCC
>ERZ773155.3516-NODE-3516-length-10543-cov-2.432971_pt1 | contig 10543 bp, 9 predicted proteins | sample MGYA00511262_ERZ773155 | MGnify/ENA primary metagenome ERZ773155 (study PRJEB29015, sample SAMEA2737828) | human gut metagenome | biome: human gut; feature: human-associated habitat; material: faeces | place: China | collected 2012 ... | reverse complement strand
TAGTTATTAACAGAACATTCGTTTTAACCTAATTGTTCGTAATATTTATCTATATTCCAATATTTATTATCTATCAGCCTCCCCGCTTAAAACGCAAAGGATGACAAGACAAAAGTAGAGAAAGCGACTAGTTAAGGGAATGGTCATTTTTCTTGCTCCTTAAAATAGTCAAGTAGAAAGAGGGCGTTTTCCACATAGTAATTCACAGCTACTGGCAAGGCCTCATCTTTCACAAGGAAATCATCATGGTGCCAGTCTGGTGCATTCTCTTCACCATTTGAGCCAATAAAGGCAAAGACTCCTGGTATTTCCTTTTGATAAGCCGCAAAGTCTTCGCCCCCTGTTGATGGCAAGGTTTCAATCACTTCTGCGAAGGCCTTAGAATTTTCAAAGATGAGAGGTGTGAGCGTCTGGTCATTGTAGGTCACGTAAGGCGAATTGCCCCAAGTAATGTCAACTTGAGCACCAAACTGGTCTGCTGTCGCCTGAACAACCTTTTCAAAACGAGCAATGACATCTTCACGAACCTTAGGCTCAAAGGTACGAATCGTTCCTTCGAAAAAGCCTGCTGCTGGAAGAACATTCCAAGTATTTCCAACTTCGATATGAGTAACTGACAATACTGCTGATTCAAAGGGCGATACCGTACGAGCCACAATCTGCTGTAAGTTGTTGATGATAGTCGTAGTAACCAAGACCGTATCTACACCCAAATCAGGACGGGCTGCATGGGAAGAAACACCCTTAACATCAACCCTAAACTGCTCCACACCAGCCATGATAGCACCTGAACGAAGACCAATCTGACCAGGTTTCAAGTGAGGATTATTGTGGTAACCGATGATAGCTGACACACCGTCAAGACCACCCGCTTCAATGACCTGATAGGCCCCTTGGAAATTTTCCTCGGCTGGTTGGAAAATCAATCGAACGGTCCCCTTAAGCTCTGCTTCTCTTTCTTTTAAAAGCTGAGCAGCTCCAAGCAGAGAGGTCTGGTGAAAGTCATGACCACAGGCATGCATGGCCCCATTGTCGCTGGCATAAGGAAGTCCTGTCTTTTCCTTAATCGGTAGGGCATCAATATCAGCACGCAAAGCAATAATCGGATGACCTGACCCAATCTCAGCGATGAGTCCCGTCTTCAAGGGATAATTTAAAGGCTCAATACCTAGATTTTTCAAATAACCTTTCAAAAAGACTGTCGTCTCATGCTCCTCTTCAGAAACCTCTGGATGTTGGTGAATCTGATGACGTGTCTTTGCTAAATGATCATAAAATGCTTCTGTCATAATGAACCTCTCTCTCTGATTAGACCTGCTCATTGCCCTGACTTACTTAAGTTCTCAATCGAATTGATACCATCATACCACCAGAAATAAGGCTTGAAAAATTAAAAAAACTTATAGAATGTCATAAGTTTTACTTATACCCCTAGAAAAGACCGTCCTTATGGGCCTTACAGTATAAAGCCTAGTGATAGGGTAGACCTATCAGGAGATTGAAAGTTCCTATCATACCTTAATAAGAAGAAATGACTAGCCCAAATAAGTACGCAAAATCACTTTTTCCGCTTCCGTTAACGCTCGATAGGAACCTACTGCTATCCCTTCATCAAGCTTAAACGCTCCAAAAGAAATCCGCTTAAGATAGGTCACCTTGACTCCATAAGCCAAGAACATCTTTTTCACTTGATGAAATTTACCTTCCGAAATCGTAATGTGAGCACTACTCTTATCACTTGCAGAACTTAGAATTTCTAGCTGAGCAGATTTACAAACAGTACCATCCTCAAAGACAACCCCTGACTCAAAAAATGCAGGTGCATCAGGCCCAAGAACATCATTGACCTCAACATAATAAGTCTTAGCCACATGATAGCGGGGGTGAAGCATGGCAAAGCCCAGAGGCCCATTGTTAGTAATCAGCACCAAACCCTCCGTATCTCTATCCAATCGGCCCACAGGATAGAGACCGTCCCGCTGATCTTCAGGCTTAATCAAATCAATGACTGTCTGGTGTTCCTTGTCCTTTCGAGCTGACACTACACCTGCTGGTTTATTCATGAGATAGTAAACTTCTGGCGTATGCTCCAGTTCCTTACCAGAAACCGTGATAGTTTGGAGACTAGCATCCACATTAAGATTATCTCGATCCGCCAAGATACCATCCACATACACCTGACGACTACGAATGAGCTTCTTAACCTGATTGCGGGAACCATAGCCTGCCTGTCCTAATAATTTGTCTAAACGCATAACCTTATTGTACCACGGATAAGCCTGGTCTAGCAGACTAAAAAAGGAGGACATAAGAAAGGTATCAAAAGAACTCTGGATAAAACAAAAAGTCTACCTTAAAAGATAGACTTATCACATTATTAAGACTTACACATTCACGTGGAAGATATGCCCGACCAAGAAGGTCACAAGCATGGTCAAGAGTCCTACTGTCAAGTTACGCAACATCGCTTGTTTAACAGGTGCTTTTCCGAGCTTGGCACTGATATAACCAGTCAAGAGCAAGGTAAGGGCAACCACGACCACTGTTACAGGAATACGGTAAGGCTCTGGGAACAGCATGATAGCTAGGGCTGGTGGCAAGGAACCAACTGAAAAAGCCAGGAAACTAGATACAGCAGCATGCCATGGATTCGTAATTTCATCCAAATCCACCCCATATTTTTCCTCAACTAAGACCTTAATCGGATTCTTATTGAAGGCTTGATTAACCTTAACTTCAGCTGCTGTTTCGCAATCCCCCTGACTGAGGAAGGTTTGATACAAACTCTCTCTAGCCGCCTCAGGAGAGCGGTCCAAGAGGGCTTGTTCCTTAGCGATAGCAGCTTCTTCAGTATCTTTTTGCGTTGACACACTGACATATTCACCACCTGCCATCGAAAAGGCACCGGCAAAAATCGCTGACAAGGCAGAAATTAAGATGAACCAAATGTTAGATGTCGCACTGGCCACACCGATAACCACTCCCGCAATGGAAATAATACCATCATTGGCACCCAAAACACCAGCCCTCAAAATATTTAAACGTTCTGCAAAATTCTTATCTTCCAATTCTCTTACTCCTTATTTAGAATGATTCTAAAAAGTATTATAGCAGTTATTTAGAATGATTACAAATAAGAAGTTTAAAAAGCCAAGATTTCTCTCAGCTTCTTAACTCTCTAAACTTAAGCAGGTGTTACATCCAAGCTTTCACCAATAGCCGCAAGGCGTGAGACAACTTCTTCTTGGTTCAAACCATTTTCAGAGACATAACGGTTGCGTGGGTGAACACGGCATTCATGTGAGCAGCCACGAAGGTACTTGTCTTCATTTTCCTCTGAAGCAAGCATACGACGGTTACAGAATGGGTTACCGCAGTTGACATAGCGTTCGCAAGGCGTGCCATCGAACCAGTCCTTACCGACAACGATAGGGTCCACATGGTTGATATCAACAGCAATACGCTCATCAAAGACATACATCTTACCATCCCAAAGCTCCCCTTGAACTTCCGGATCTTTTCCGTAAGTTGCGATACCACCGTGCAATTGACCAACATCTTTGTAGCCTTCACGGACCATCCAACCTGAGAATTTCTCACAGCGGACACCACCAGTACAGTACACAACCACGCGCTTGTCCATGAACTCTTCTTTATGGTCGCGGACCCATTGTGGCAATTCACGGAAGTTGCGAATGTCTGGGCGAATAGCTCCACGGAAGTGACCAAGGTCATACTCATAGTCGTTACGTGTATCGAGGACAACAGTGTCCTCATCTAAAAGAGCGTCTTTAAACTCTTTTGGTGACAAGTAAGCACCCGTTGTTTCAAGCGGATTGATGTCGCTGTCAAAGTTATCATCCTCTAAACCAAGGTGAACGATTTCCTTCTTGTAACGCACAAACATCTTCTTGAAGGCTTGCTCTTCTTCCTCATCAATCTTGAACCAAAGGTCTTCCATCCCTGGAAGGCTGTGAACGTAGTCCATGTATTTTTGAGTGGTTTCATAGTCACCAGAAACCGTTCCATTGATTCCCTCGTCAGCGACCAAGATACGTCCTTTCAGACCGATTGACTTACAGAAAGCCAAGTGGTCAGCCGCAAATTGCTCAGCGTTTTCGATGGGAAGGTATTTATAATAAAGCAATACTCGAATAGGTTTTGCCATTGTATGTCCTCTTTCTTTATGAAATATCTATATCTGTTGTTTGATAGTCAAAGTCAACTTAACTATTATAGCGCTATCAAAGAGGGCTAGGCAATTGATTTGCTTGGAAGTGACTTTTCACAAAAGAAAAAGGCTGAGCGCCAAATGCCTCAACCTGAGTTTCGTAAGATTGTTTTTCAAAAGATAGCATTACAATTTCGCAGCGGCTGCCTCATCTAGGATAAGAGTCACATCTGGATGATTTTGTAGGACACTAGCTGGGACTTCCTCTGTCACCGGACCCTTGACCATCTTGAAAATGGCATCTGCCTTCTTGTCACCATAGGCAAACAAAATAATCTTCTTGGCAGCCATAATGGAAGCAATCCCCATTGAAATAGCCTTTGTAGGGACTTGCTCACGACTGGCAAAGAAACGGCTATTGGCTTCAATGGTGCTGTCCGTCAAGTCAACCACATGGGTTTGACTATCAAAAGGCGTACCTGGCTCATTAAAACCAATATGCCCATTACTTCCGATTCCTAGGATTTGCAAGTCAATGGCATGTTGTGCCAAGACGTCATCGTAATCCTTAGCCGCCTGCTCCAAATCCTCAGCCATACCGTCAGGCAAGAAGCTCTCCTTAAATGGCTTAGCATCAAAGAGTCGAGCCTTCATAAAGGCATGGTAGCTCTGCTCATGGTCTGGTGCTAGTCCAACATATTCATCCAAATTGACGCTGTAAAGTTCTGAAAAATCCACGTCACTCTCAACCATCTCTTGGTAAAGGGCGATAGGGGAACTACCTGTCGCCAAGCCCAATGTTTGAGCACCTGCTGCAAGGCTCTCTTTAAGAAGATCAAAGGCAACTTGGCCTCCCTCAACTTGATTCTTAACTAAAATCTTTTTCATTCTATTCACCTCGATATTGGTATATACCATTTTCTTTATTATCTCTTTTTTTAACCTTTTTGTCAAGCGCTTTCACTCAACTCCTTTAATGACTGTCATCCTATATCGTGCTATAATAAAAAGGCTGAAAATTTTTAAAAGAGGAAACAAATGAATACAAACGATTTTGATTTTGAACTACCAGAGGAACTGATTGCCCAAACCCCATTGGAACAACGTGACGCCTCTAAACTCTTGGTCATTGATCCTGTAACCAAGGAAATGACTGATACCCACTTCGACCACATCATTGACCAGCTTAACCCTGGCGATGCCTTGGTCATGAACAATACGCGCGTGCTTCCTGCCCGCCTCTACGGTGAAAAGCCTGATACCCACGGCCATGTGGAATTTCTCCTTTTAAAAAATACCCAAGGGGATCAATGGGAAGTTTTAGCCAAACCAGCCAAACGCCTTAAAGTAGGTGCTAAAGTCAGTTTTGGTGATGGACGCTTGACTGCCACTGTCACTGAGGAACTAGATCACGGTGGCCGTATCGTAGAATTTAGCTACGACGGTATCTTCCTTGAGGTTTTGGAAAGCTTGGGCGAGATGCCATTGCCACCTTATATCCATGAAAAATTGGAAGACCGCGACCGTTACCAAACAGTCTACGCCAAGGAAAATGGCTCTGCCGCTGCTCCAACAGCTGGCCTCCATTTCACTCCTGAATTACTTCAAAAGATTGAAGCTAAAGGCGTAAAATTGGTCTACCTCACACTCCACGTTGGACTGGGAACCTTCCGACCTGTTTCTGTCGATAATGTCGACGAACATGAGATGCACTCAGAATTTTACACAATCAGCCAAGAAGCTGCCGATACACTCAATAGTGTCAAAGCCGCTGGAGGACGCATCATTGCAGTTGGAACAACCTCTATCCGAACACTGGAAACAATCGGCAATAAATACGATGGTCAACTCCAAGCCGACTCAGGATGGACCAATATCTTTATCAAACCAGGCTACCAATTCACAGTCGTAGATGCCTTCTCAACCAACTTCCACCTTCCAAAATCAACCTTGGTGATGTTGGTTTCAGCCTTTGCTGGCCGTGAATTCGTCCTTGATGCCTATAAACACGCCGTCCAAGAACGCTACCGCTTCTTCAGTTTCGGAGATGCCATGTTCGTCACACGACGTGCTGAGAAATAATATTGATTTTGAGACTTTTCCCTATAGGAGAAGTCTCTTTTATTGCTCGTCAAATTCAGAAAAAATCCACCAGTTATGAACTGATGGATTTTCTATTTATTTCTCCGCAAACTGGCTATTATACAAGTCGTAATAGAAGCCTTTATCTGCAAGGAGGGATTCATGGTTCCCTTGTTCGATGATTTGACCATCTTTAAGGACCAAAATTTTGTCTGCTTCTTGAATAGTCGACAGACGGTGGGCAATGACAAAGCTTGTTCGACCTTGCATGAGGGCCTTCATAGCTTTTTGAATCAAGAGTTCCAGACGGGTATCAACCGATGAGGTCGCCTCGTCCAAAATCAAGATTTTAGGATCAGCCAAAAGCGCACGCGCAATGGTCAAAAGTTGCTTTTGTCCTAGTGAGATGTTACTTGATTCCTGGTTCATTTCCATGTTGTAACCACCAGGTAGTGTACGGATAAAGTGATCCACATTGGCCGCCTTAGCAGCTTCAACAATTTCTTCGTCAGTTGCCTCAAGATTACCAAAGCGAAGATTTTCCTTGATAGTTCCTTCAAAGAGCCAAGCATCCTGAAGCACCATCCCAAACTGTTTACGATAATCCTGACGTGATAAGTTACGAATATCATGACCATCAACCGAGATAGAACCTGCAGTCACATCATAGAAACGCATGAGAAGATTGATAATCGTTGATTTTCCGGCACCGGTAGGACCGACAATGGCCACCATTTCACCAGGATTAACCTCAAGATTAAAGTCACGAATCAAAGGTTTATCAGCTACATACTGGAAGTCCACATGCTTAAAGCTAACTTGGCCAGTCAAATCTCCTTCTAGTACTTCAGTAGCATCATTAGCCTCGTCTGGTTCATCCATCAGTTGGAAAATACGGTCCAAAGAAGACTTAGCACTCTGCAATTGTCCAGCTAACTGAGTCAAGTTCTGAATAGGTTGATTAATCTGCCAAACGTACTGAACAAAGGCCTGCATATTACCAATCGTCAAGCGACCAGCCAAGACTTGCAAACCACCTAGGACGGCGACAATGAGATAGGTCAAGTCAGATAAACCGTTAAGAACCGGCATCATGAGTCCTGAAATGAAATTAGCCTTAAAACCTACCTTCTGAAGGTCTTCCGTGATTTCTTTAAAATCATCCAAAGATCTATCCTCACGGCCAAAAAGTTTAAGCACATTGAAACCAGTCAGATTTTCCTGAACAAAACCATTAAGAGTACCTAGAGCATCAGCCTGTTGTTTAAAGTAGGGCTGAGACTTACTCATGATATAGCGGGCACCAAAGAAAGTAATCGGAATAGTGATGACAACTATAGCTCCCAATTGAAGATTAAGGTAAAGCACTGTTCCAATAACCAAGGCTAGAGTAAAGACGGCATTAACAACCTGCAAGAATGACTGCTGCAAGGCATTAGATACTGTCTCAACGTCACTAGTAAAGCGGCCCAAGAGGTCCCCAAACTGGTGCTTATCAAAGTATGACACTGAGGTACGATTGATTTTCTCAGTCATCTCATTTCGCATATCTTGAACCGTTGCTTGCACAGCATTGGTCATGAAATAGTTGGAATAGTAGGCGGCCAACTCATAAATAAGACCACGCAAGAGATAAACAACCAAAACCAAACCAACATAGGAGACGTTGATATGAGCGCCTTCGACACCCTTCATGATGGCCAGCGTATTTTTAGTTAACTCGGTAATAGCTAAACCAATGACCACTGGCTCAAGGACACTCATGATAACACTAGCAATTTTCAAGAAAATGGCTAGGTAAAGTGGGAAACGATAAGCCTGCAAGTAGGACCAAAGGCGGCCAAAACTTGAGGAATGACTTGTTTTTGTTTTATTTTTCTTCATTTTGACCTCCTTCTAGTCTTCTGTAAGACTCTTTTGATTCAATTGTGAATTAGCAATTTCACGGTAAATCTCATTGCTTTCCATAAGCTCTTCGTGGCGGCCACGACCCACGATTTCACCCTTATCAAGAACGATAATCTGGTCTGCATCCATGATAGTCCCTACACGTTGAGCCACAATCAAGACTGTCGCATCCTGGGTCACTTCTTTCAGACGACGGCGCAAGGTCGCATCAGTCTTGTAGTCCAAGGCAGAGAAGGAATCATCAAAGATGTAAAGGTCAGGACGTTTAACCACCGCACGTGCAATTGACAAACGCTGCTTCTGTCCCCCAGAAAGGTTGCTACCACCCTCAGCCAAGTGAGAATCGTAGCGTTCTTCCTTACTGTCGATGAATTCCTTGGCCTGAGCGACATCCGTAGCTTGATTCAATTCTTCATGACTGGCATTTTCCTTACCATAACGGATATTTTCACCGATGGTTCCTGTAAAGAGCAGGGCTTTTTGTGGAATAAAGCCAATCTTACGACGAAGAGCCTTAAGATTATAGTCACGAACATCCACACCATCAACAAGAATGCGTCCAAGTGTTACATCATAAAAGCGTGGAATCAACTGCACAAGTGATGATTTTCCTGAACCCGTAGATCCGATAAAGGCAATGGTTTCACCAGGTTTAGCCTTGAAAGAAATATTGTGTAGGACAGGACTCTCAGTTTCACCAGGATAGGCAAAGGTTACATTGTCAAACTCCAAATATCCCTTAGTCTCAGTCTCTGTCACCCCATCTTCATTTGGATTGATAGAAATAGGCATATCCATAATTTCCTGCAGACGTTCACTAGATACCGCCGTACGAGGATACATGGTAAAGAGGTTGGCTAGGAAAAGGAAAGACAATAGCGCATGGAAACTGTACTCAATAAAGGCAACCAAATCCCCGATTGCCAAAGTCCCAGAACCTAATGGCTCAAGGGCAAACCAAACAATTGCCACAATCATGGCGATGATGATTTGCACAAAAAGTGGCTCAGTCAAACCAGTTAATTTAAAGAGCTTGTTTGAATTATCCGCATAGACAGCATTTTCAGAAGCAAACTTCTTCTCTTGAAAATCTTCTCTAGCGAAAGCTCGGATGACACGAAGTCCAGTCAGATTCTCACGAGCGTACTGGTTAATCTTGTCGAGAGTTGCCTGTTGTTTCTCAGAAAGCGGACGCGTTTTTACCGCCACATACCAGACTACTACGGCTAGGAAAGGCAAGGAAATTGCCACAATCCAAGCCAAAGATGGACTTGTCGTCAAAATTAAGAAGACACTGGAAACCATCATCAGAGGAGTAATGACACCCATCTTTAGAATCTGTTCTGCAAATTGCATGAGAACAAAAGCATCAGATGTAATACGAGTCACCAAAGAGGATACCCCAATCTGCTCATACTCGTGGTGGGAATACTCCTGAAGCTTAGCATAAATGTCATTACGCATGACCTGGACCATTGTAGTCGTCAACTTACTAACCGCATAGGACAAGAGCACACGACCAACAATCCCAGTCAAGACCACACCGAACATGACCCAAGCATAGGTATAAAGCTTGTCAGCATCTCCACGGTTAATCCCCTCATCAATCATTCTGGCAAGAACCGTCGGCAAACCCAAGTTAGCAATAACAAATAAAATGGCCGCCGTAAAATTCATTGCTAGCCACTTAGGATAACGTCTGAGATAAGACCAAATATAAGCCATAAATTTCTCCTTTTCTTTTTAGCATTTACCATGCCTTTAAGATTTTTATAGTTATTTACAACCACTAAAGCCGTAAAAGACACAGAAAAAGGGCGTGACAAGCACGCACATTACCTACATTCTAACAAATGAAAATATTAAAAGCAATAGAAAAAACCAGAGCTTATGCCCTGGTTTTCTTTATTAAGCGACTTGATATGTTCACGGATAAAAAGAGGTTCACCAAGTTCCTGCTCCAAATCTTTTAACTGACGACTGAGTGTCGGCTGAGTAATCATCAGCTTCTCAGCTGCCTTGGAGATACTCCCCTCCTCAGCAATAGTAATAAAATAACGAAGCACTCTTAACTCCATGCCATCCTCCTAATTTTCCTCATAAGATTTAAACGGTTGATTCTTCTCAGGATATCGGTCTGGTGTAATGGCGAGTCCCATTTGCTCTTTTTCGTGATATAACTCTTTCATAAGCGACCACATCATCAACACTAGTACTATAGAAAATGGAAAAGCGACAATAATGAGCGTATTTTGTAAAGCTGTCAATCCACCAGAAAACATGAGTGCAATAGCAATCAAGGCCAGCATGACACCCCAAATCACCTTTTTACGATTACTTGGATTTAGATTGCCATCTTCAGACAACATGGCCAAAACATAG
>ERZ773155.3515-NODE-3515-length-10545-cov-4.360248_pt1 | contig 10545 bp, 10 predicted proteins | sample MGYA00511262_ERZ773155 | MGnify/ENA primary metagenome ERZ773155 (study PRJEB29015, sample SAMEA2737828) | human gut metagenome | biome: human gut; feature: human-associated habitat; material: faeces | place: China | collected 2012 ... | reverse complement strand
CGGCGTAGCGGGCATCGTTCACATAGTCCAGCTGCACCATCTCCGCCACAGCGGCAGCAGCAGCCTGCTCGGTATAGCGGCGGCACAGCCGCTCATACAGCATATTGGCAGAGACCTCCTGCCCGGCCAGCGTTTCCAGCGCACTCGCCCGCGCCTTGGCGGGGTCTGCACACTTTTCCGCATCCGGGCGGGGTCGGCGGCGGTAGAAGGCCATTTAGTCCTCCACCATGATATCCAGCTCGCTCTCGCTGCTGCGGGCAGGAGCCTTGACCACCGGCTCCTTGGCATCTGCAGCCTTGGCGGGTTCCTCGGCCTTGGCCGCAGCGCCCTTGCCTGCCGGGCGGCGGGATGCGTACAGCTTGTCGGCATTGGCGCGGATCTGGCCCTCGATGTCGTTGGCGATCTCGGGGTTGTCCTTGAGGAACTGCTTGGCGTTGTCACGGCCCTGCCCCAGACGGATGTCGCCGTAGTTAAACCATGCGCCGCACCCTGGACTTTTATAAACAGCTCGATATGGGCTAAAAAGGAAGGTGGCCGTCATGAAACTATATGTTGTGGACGCATTTACGACACGAAAGTTTTCCGGCAACCAGGCGGGAGTGGCGCTGCTGGGCCGGGACGAGGACTACCCGGACGACGGCTTCATGCAGACTCTGGCGGCGGAGCTCAAGCACTCCGAGACCGTCTTTGTCAAGCGCCTGGGGCCGGAGTCTTTCCGCCTGCGCTATTTTACCCCTGAGGGAGAGGTGGATCTGTGCGGGCACGCCACCATTGCGGCGTTTACCGTGCTGCGGGAGGAGGGAAACCTGGCCCCAGGCACCTATGGCGCCTCTACGCTGGCGGGTGAGCTGAGCATTGAGGTCTCCCGCACCGCGGTGTGGATGGATATGGCCCCTCCGGTGGAGGGGAGGACCTTTCGTGAGGAGGAGGCCAGGGAGCTGTATGCCGCCTATGGACTGAGCCTGGATGATATGCCGGCGGATATGGCGCCCAGAGCCGTGAGCACGGGGCTGTGCGACATCCTGCTGCCGGTGAGCACCAGGGAGGCCCTGGAGGCGGCGGTACAGAACGAGGCGGCGGTGACGGAGCTCTCCCGGCGCTACCAGGTGGTGGGCATCCACATGTTCTGGCCGTCCCTGGAGCGGGGGGAGACCGCCCATTGCCGGAATTTTGCCCCCCTCTACGCGATCCCAGAGGAGGCGGCCACAGGCACCTCCAACGGCGCCCTGACCTATTACCTCTACCGCCAGGGGAAGCTCCGCCCTGGAGACGAGAGCCGCTTCCTGCAGGGGGAGCATATGGGCAAACCCTCGGAGATCCTGAGCCGGCTGGAGGAGGGCGACGGAAGCGTCAAGATCCGTGTCGGGGGCCGGGCGGTGCTCACCTTGGGGCTGGAGCTGCTGTAAGGGCCTCCCACAGGCGGAGAAACCGATATGGAAAATCAATGGAAGGCAAAACCTGCAAAGAGGTAACTACATGACCGATCTATTTGAAAAATCCATCCAGACTCTGGAACTGCCCAGGGTGCTGGAGCTGTTGGCCGGGCAGGCCCAGACGGAGGAGGGGAAGGATCGCTGCCGCGCCCTGCGCCCGCTGACCGATGCCGACGATGTGCGCCGCCGCCTGGAGGAGACCTCCGCCGCGCTGGGGATGATCGTCCTGCGGGGGAGCCCCTCACTGTCCGGCGTCCGCCCTGTGGGAGCGTCCCTCCAGCGGGCCGATATGGGAGGGGCGCTGAACACCAGGGAACTGCTGGACATCGCCGCGCTCCTGCGCTGCGCCCGGGCCGCCAGGGAATACGCCTCCGGGGAGGGCAGCGCCAAAACCTGCATCGACCATCTCTTCGCCTCCCTGGCGCCGAACCGTTTTCTGGAGGAAAAGATCAGCGGAGCCATCCTCTCGGAGGAGGAGATCGCCGACGCGGCCAGCCCCGAGTTGGCCGATATCCGCCGTCATATCCGGGCCTGTTCCTCCAAGGTGCGGGACATCCTGCAAAAGCTCATCTCCTCCTCTCAGTCCAAATATCTGCAAGAGTCCATCATCACCATGCGTTCCGGGCGGTATGTGGTGCCGGTGCGGTCGGAGTGCAAGAACGAGATCCCCGGCCTGGTCCATGACGTGTCCGGCTCCGGCGGGACCTTTTTCATTGAGCCCATGGGCGTGGTCAAGACCAACAATGAGCTCCGGGAGCTCCAGGCCAGGGAGGAGAAGGAAATCGAACGCATCCTGCGGGAACTCTCCGCCGAGTGCGCCGCCCACAGGGAGGACATTGCCCAGAATTACGACCTGCTGGTGCTCCTCGACGGCATCTTTGCCCGGGCCCGACTCTCCAGCCGGCTCCACTGCTCCGCGCCCAGGCTGGCGGCCAGAGGGATCGATCTGAAAAAGGCCCGGCATCCACTGCTGCCGCCCGACAAAGCGGTGGCCAACGACCTGCGCCTGGGCGGGGACTTCGACACGCTTGTGATCACCGGGCCCAACACCGGCGGAAAGACCGTGACGCTGAAGACCATGGGTCTACTCATCCTCATGGCCCAGTGTGGCCTGCACATCCCTGTGGGGGACGACAGCAGCATTGTGATCTTTGACCACGTGCTGGCCGACATCGGCGATGAGCAGTCCATTGCACAGAACCTGTCCACCTTCTCCTCTCACATGACCAACATCGTGGGGATCCTGGAGGCGTGCGGGCCGGGTTCCCTCATCCTTTTTGACGAGTTGGGGGCGGGCACCGATCCGGTGGAGGGTGCCGCTCTGGCAGCAGCCGTCATTGAGTCCGCCCGGAAGCGGGGCGCTCTGGTGTGCGCCACCACCCACTATGCCGAGCTCAAGGTCTATGCCATGACCACGCCGGGGGTGGAAAACGCCTCCTGCGAGTTCGACGTGGAGACCCTGGCTCCCACCTACCGCCTCCTCATCGGGATACCCGGCAAGTCCAACGCCTTTGCCATCTCCAAGCGGCTGGGGCTACCGCAGAGCATCATCGATCAGGCCGCAGCCCGGATCGACGCAGAGAATGTCCGCTTTGAGGATGTGCTCACGCAGCTGGACCGCCAGCGGCAGGAGATGGAGCGGGAGAAAGAAGAGGCGCGAAAGCTGCGCCGGGAGATGGAGGACGCTGCAAAAACCGCCAGGGAGTACCGCCAGCGCCTGGAGATGGAGCGGGACAAAGCGGCGCAGAAGGCCCAGGCGGAGGCCAGAGCGATCCTGGACGAGGCCAGGCGGACGGCGGATCAGGTCTTTGCCGAGCTCAACGATATGCGCAGACGCCAGGAGAAGGAGGCCAGCTGGCAGGAGCAGAACGACCGCAGGGCGGAGCTCCGCCGGCGGCTCAACGAGGCGGAGGACGCCTTGGGCGGGCACGAGGAACTGCCCGTCCCGCCTCCCACCCGGCCGGCCAAGGCAGGGGACACGGTGGAGCTGGTAAAGATGGGCACCCGCGCCACGGTTTTGGCGGTCAATAAAGACGGCGGACTCCAGCTTCAGGCCGGCATCCTGAAGATCACGGCGAAGCAGGAGGAGGTCCGCGTGGTGGAGGACGCGGGGGATGGGAAAAAGCAGGCTGCCCACATCGCCCAGAGGGCGGAACACAAGCTACGCGCGCTGGGGGCCTCCCCCGAGGTGGACCTGCGGGGCATGATGACCGACGAAGCCCTGCTGGTGCTGGACCGTTTTCTGGACAGCGCCGTTATGGGGCGGCTGGAGACCGTCACGGTGATCCACGGAAAGGGAACCGGGGCGGTCCGGAAGGCGGTCCGGGACCACCTGAAACGGAGCAGATATGTCAAGTCCTTCCGCCCCGGCCGCTATGGCGAGGGCGAGGACGGCGTGACGGTGGTGGAGCTGAAATAGGGTGCCGACGGGGCCGGGGAGACCGTCCGTACGAAAACGGGGCGGGGAAAAGGCCGGACGGATCGGACGATTTGTCAACTTTCCCAGCATCCCGCGGATTTAGGCCTTGATTTTCTCACGCCTGAGTCCGTGAATTTGTGCAAAATGTCATTGACGGGTGAGACTAAATTTGGTATGCTAGATACACAAACAATGCTTTGCTTGAGGGGGGAACACAATTGTATATCAAAGAGGCTGTCGTGAACAATCAGGTTGGTCTCCATGCTAGGCCTGCTACATTCTTTATCCAGAAGGCCAACGAGTTCAAGAGCTCCATCTGGGTGGAGAAGGACGAGCGCAGGGTGAATGCCAAGAGCCTGCTGGGTGTCCTCTCTCTGGGCATCGTCAAGGGGACCGCCATCAATCTGATCGCGGACGGGCCCGACGAGAAGGAAGCCGTCGAGGCGCTCATCGAGCTGATCTCCAGCAACTTCTCGGAGTAAGGTTTTCGCCACAGGAAAAGCGCCGCATTGCGGCGCTTTTTTTAATATTTGGGTCGTGACGGTATGAGCAGTTTACGCAATCCATATAACCGGCAGCTGGACCGCATCCGCCGCCGGGAGGACCGCCTGTTCCGGGAGAGCGGAGGGGGCTCCGCCCTCAAGACGGGCCTGAGGGAAAAGATCGAATCCAAGATACCGGAAAAGCTGATGGAGACCATGGACGCCGCCTTTTATACGGCATTTCAGGTCATTTTCAAGCGGGGGACTGGGCTGCTGGGTAAGACCATTCCGGAAAAAAGGCTGCGGGCAGACCGGTACATCAAGGAGTATTATCTGGGAAAGGACCCGGACGCCCGGAGCGTGCGCGCCTTCCACAAGAGCGCGGTCCTGAGTGGCGCGGCTACCACCGCTATGGCCACGGCGGAGGGCTGTGCGCTGGGGCTGGCGGGAATGGGCCTGCCCGATATCCCCATCCTGATGTCCATTCTGCTGCGGGCGGTCTACCAGACCGCCGTCCGCTACGGGTTTGCCTATGATACGCCCCAGGAGCGGTACTATATCCTGCTGCTCCTCAGCGCGGCGCTCACCAGAGGGCCGGAACGCGCCGCCTTTAGCCGCCGGGCGGATGACTTCGGGCGGTCTGTGGACCACGGAGAGGGACCGTGGTTCGACCTGGACACCCAGATGCGAGAAACCTCCAAAGCCCTCTCCAACGCCATGCTGGTGGTAAAATTCATCCAGGGGACCGCCATCGTGGGGGTGGTGGGAGGCGCGTGCAACTTCTCGGCCAGCCGGAAGGTCACAGAAGTGGCCAATCTGAAGTATCAGAAGCGTTTTTTGGAGAAAAAGAGGAGGGGACTGTGATGCGGGAAGGGATGACGCCGGTGCCGGTCCGGCGCAGAGCGCTGCGGCTGTGGTTGGGGGCCCGGTATTTTCGTGCCCGCCGATGGGTCTGGTGGCGGCTGGGCGGCGTGTCCTTTGCCCGCCGGCGTACGGATCCCCCGTGTCCCTATCGGTGCGCGGCCCACGCCACCCCGCTGATGCGCAGGTTCAAGGATGTGGACATGTGGATGCAGGAGAACAAGGTGAAAAACCTGCGTCTGGCCGTGGCGCGGCTGGATGGAATGACGCTCCTTCCCGGTGAGACCCTCTCCTACTGGCGAAGCATCGGGAACCCAAGCCGCCGAAAGGGTTATGTGGAGGGGATGCTGCTGCGCAACGGTCAGGTGGTGCCCGGGGTGGGGGGCGGGCTGTGTCAGTGTTCCAATCTCCTCTACTGGATGACCCTGCATACCCCCCTTACGATCACGGAGCGGCACCGGCACGGGTACGATGTGTTCCCGGACGCGGACCGGACCCAGCCCTTTGGAAGCGGGGCAACCTGTTTTTATAATTATCTGGACCTGATGATTCGAAACGACACGCCCCATGTGTGGCGGCTGTCGCTCCGGGTCATGGACGCCGAGCTGGAGGGAGCGTGGCAGTGCAGCGCGCCCCAGGCGTTTCGGTATGAGGTCTATGAGAAGAAGCACCGTTTTCAGGGAGAGTACTGGGGCGGATACACCCGCCATAATGTGCTCTTCCGCAGAGTGTTCGATATGGAAGGGGTCCCGGTAGGGGAGGAGTTCGTGTGTGAAAACCACGCCATAATGATGTACTCTCCCATGCTTTCGGAGCGGGAGCAGGCGGCGCGGCCGCAAGAATAAGGTGGTGCGTTCTCGTTGACCTTTGAGGAATTGAAAGAAAAGGCCCATGGCCTTCCGCTGAAGCCCGGCGTATACATCATGCAGGACGCCAAAAACGAGGTCATCTACGTCGGCAAGGCCAAGGCGCTGAAAAACCGGGTGTCGCAATACTTTGCGGACCTGGCCTCCCACACGGAGAAGACCCGTGCCATGGTCTCGCAGATCGATCACTTCGACGTGATCATCGCCGACAGCGAATTTGAGGCGCTGGTGCTGGAGTGCTCCCTGATCAAGCGGCATCAGCCCAAATACAACATACTGCTCAAGGACGACAAAGGCTATCCTTATATCCGGCTCACCGTGCAGGAAGCATATCCCCGCTTTTCCCTGGCCAATAAGGTGGCGGAGGACGGTGCGCGGTATTTCGGGCCCTATGGGAGCCGCGGCGCCAGCCAGGCCATCATAGACGCCCTCAGGGCGGCCCTGCGCCTCCCCGTGTGCGGGAAACGGTTCCCGCGGGACATCGGAAAGGAACGACCCTGCCTCTATTACCGCATGGGGCAGTGCGACGGCTACTGCCGGAAAGAGATGGACCAGAGCCGTTACCGGGAGAACATCGATCAGGCGGTCCGGCTGCTGGAGGGGAAATACGATGAGGTACTCTCCGATCTGAGCGCGGAAATGGAGCACGCCGCGGAGGAACTGCGGTTCGAGAAGGCGGCGGAGCTCCGGGACCGGATGCGGGCCATCGAACTGCTGGGCAAGCGGCAGAAGGTGGTGGCGGGCTCCCTCTCGGATACCGATGTGGTGGGGTTCCACCGTGGAGAGGCCAAAAGCTGCTTTGTGGTGCTCCACTATGCGGATGGGGACCTGGCCGCCAAGGATATGGACCTCATTGAGACCCCAGTGGAAGAGGCGCGGGAGGACACCGTCTCGGCCCTGATAAAGCAGTATTATGGCAGCCGGGGGAGCCTCCCCAGGCAGATCCTGCTTCCCTGCGAGATCGAGGACGAGGTGCCGGTGATGCGGATGCTTTCAGAGGCGTGCGGGCACCGGGTGAGTCTGGTGACCCCCCAGAGAGGGGCCAAGATGGATCTCATTCGCCTGGCCAACAAGAACGCCGTGGAAGAGGTGGAGCGGGCCACCAGTCGGGAGGAGCGGGCGTCCAAGCTGATGGAGGCCCTGGGAAGGATGCTGGGCCTTCCCCGGGCGCCCAGGCGCATCGAGGCCTATGATATCTCCAACACGGGGGACACCAATATTGTGGCCTCCATGACGGTCTTTGTGGACGGGCGTCCCCTGAAGCGGGACTACCGGCATTTCAAGCTCCGGGATATGGAGCACGCCGACGACTACGGCTCCATGGAGCAGGTGCTCACCCGGCGCTTCCGGCGGTACCTGGATGGGGACGAAAAATTCGGCGCTCTCCCCGACCTTCTTTTCATCGACGGCGGTGAGAACCACGCCAGGGTGGCCCTGCGGGTCCTGGAGGAGAACCAGCTCTCCATTCCCGTGTTTGGCATGGTGAAGGACGACCGGCACCGGACCCGTGCGCTGGTGGATCCGGCGGGCGGGGAGATCGGTATCCAGCAGATCCCGGCGGTGTTCGCCCTGGTGGGGCGCATCCAGGAGGAGACCCACCGTTTTGCCATTGAATTTCAGCGCCTCCAGCAATCCAAGCAGGTCCGGGGCTCCGTGCTGGACAGGATCCCCGGCGTGGGGGAAAAGCGCCGGACGGAACTCCTCAGGCATTTCAAGAGCGTCAAGGCGATCCGGTCGGCCTCTTTGACGGAGCTGGAAGCCGCGGTGCCGAAACACACAGCCCGCGCCGTATACGATTATTTCCGCCTTCCGGGGGAGACCCCATGAGAAGGATGGATATGCTGCTGCCGGGTCTGCTGCTGGGCCTGCTGCTGGGCGCCTGCGGCGGCGCAGGGGAGCCGGAGGCCGCTCCCACCCCGGAGCAGATTGCCCGGGCCATCTGTGACAGCCAGGGGGAGGCGCTTTCCTTGACGAGCCTGGAGGCCGCGGAGCGGGGCGACTACTTGGCTGAACACTATGATCTGGAGGGTGTCTGGGAGGACGCGGCGGTCTACACCGCTTCCGGGGCGGATGTCCGGGAGATCGCGGTGGTGCTGATGGAGGAGGACGACGACGCCAACGGACTGAAGGCACGGATGGAGGACTACCTCATAGAGAGGCAGGGGGACTTCTTCGGCTATTTCCCCGACCAGGCGAAGCTGCTGGATGAGGGCAGAGCGCTGGTGAAGGGGCGGTACGCGGCGCTGATCGTCTGCGAGGATATGCCGGCGGCGGAGGCGGCTTTCTACGGATGTCTGGAAGGCGGGGGCGCCGCACCAGCGTCCGGCCCTCCGGCGGAGAACGATGGGGATGCCGGGTTCAAGCCGCCCAACGAGACGGATATGACCCTATATGACACCGAGGCCATCCGCCGGGCCTGGGAGAGCGGAGATGCCGCCGGACTTTCGGAACGGGACGCGGACATCCTGGCCCGGTGCCGCGAGGTGCTGGACGAATGTGTTTCCGACGGCATGAGCGATTTTCAGAAGGAGCTGGCCATACATGACTGGCTGGTAGAGTGGGGAGAATACGACCAGACGGTCTATGATGATCCGGACCACGCCGGACGGGAGGGGAACCGGGACCCCTATGGGATGCTGGTGGGCGGTTATGGGATCTGCCTGGGTTACGCCACCACCTTCCAGCTCCTGATGGACCTGGCCGGCGTGGAGTGCATCACCGTGGTGGGGGCCTCCTTCCAGTCCACCTCGGACCACGCCTGGAACATGGTGAGGCTGGACGGGGAGTGGTACTGCGTGGACCCCACCTGGGATGACCCCTCGGGCGGGGCGGCATGGGCCTCTCCGTCCGCCGTGGCCCGGCGGACCCACCGCTATTTCAATGTGACCAGCCGGGCGATGCGGGAGAGCGATCACCAGTGGGACGAGACGTCGGTGCCGGAAGCCACTGCGGAGGCATACCGATGGGACGGTGTGTCCAAACTGCCCGGGACCTGAGGGGGCCCGGGGCAAGTAATGAAAAAGGAGCGTGCGGGAACATGCGCGTGATTACAGGCTCCGCCAAGGGGCGCAAGCTGAAGGAACTCCAGGGCAGGGAGACCCGCCCCACCACCGACCGGGTGAAAGAGGGGCTTTTCAACATCATCCAATTTGACATCGAGGGGCGGCGGGTGCTGGATCTCTTCGCCGGCACCGGTCAATTGGGAATTGAGTGCCTCTCCAGGGGGGCGGATCGATGCACCTTTGTGGACCTCCGGAAAGAGGCTGCGGCCCTGATCCGGGAGAACCTGACTTGGTGCGCGCTCCAGGAACGGGCTCAGGTGATTCAGGGGGACTATCTGGCCTATCTTACCCGCTGCGGGGAGAAATTCGACCTCATCCTGTTGGACCCGCCCTATGGCAGTGGATTATTGGAAAAGGCGCTGGAGTCCATTGCGGCGATTGACATCCTGTCGGAAAATGGTATAATGGTCTGCGAAAGTGCGGTGGAACAGGTACTTCCGGAGTTGAAAAGCCCTTATACAAGGGGAAAAGACTACCGCTACGGCAAGATCAAGCTCACGGTGTATCGCCGTGACGCCGATTGACCATTCCCTCCAAGGGGGCAAGGACCAATGAAGATCGCGATTTATCCCGGCAGTTTTGATCCCATCACCCTGGGACATCTGAACATCATCAAGCGGGCGGCCCTGTGTTTTGACAAACTGATCGTCTGCGTGATGGTGAACTCCCAAAAGAACGGGCTCTTCACCCCGGAGGAGCGGGTGGAGCTGATCCGCAGAGTGGTGTCCCAGCTCCCCAATGTGGAGGTGGATGCCTCCTCCATCCTGCTGGCGGAGTATGCCAAGCAGCGCCGGGCGAGAGTGATCGTCAAGGGCCTGCGCGCGGTCTCCGACTTCGAAGCGGAGGTCCAGATGTCGGTCATCAACCGGAAGCTGAATCCCAATGTGGACACCATGTTCCTGCCTTCGCACGAGAAGTATACCTATCTGAGCTCCACGGTCGTGAAGGAAATGGTGCGCTATGGCGTGGAGCTGAGCGATTTCCTGCCCAGGGAGATCATCCAGGATGTGAAAAAGAAAACGGAAGAAAGCAGGAGGGATGGCTGATGGCGACCGGTGTGGAAGAATTGGTGGATATGCTTTTTGCCATGATTGACGAGGCGAAAAGTGTGCCGCTGAGCAGTGAGAAGTGCATCATCGAGCGGGACAAGGCCCTGGACCTGCTGGACGATATCAAGGCCCAGTTCCCCATGGAGCTGGGGGAGGCCAAGAAGCTCCTGGCCGCCCGGGCGGACTATATCGCCTCCGCGAAGCGGGAGGCGGAGCTCATCCGCAAGCAGGCGGAGGAGAAGGCACGCCAGATGGTGTCGGAGGACGAGCTGCTGGCCCAGACCAAACAGAAGGCAAACGAGCTGATGCGCACTGCGGAGGAGCGCAGCCGCGATCTGCGGAAGGCAGCCAACGACTACTGCGAGGATGCCCT
>ERZ773155.3513-NODE-3513-length-10551-cov-4.982279_pt1 | contig 10551 bp, 8 predicted proteins | sample MGYA00511262_ERZ773155 | MGnify/ENA primary metagenome ERZ773155 (study PRJEB29015, sample SAMEA2737828) | human gut metagenome | biome: human gut; feature: human-associated habitat; material: faeces | place: China | collected 2012 ... | reverse complement strand
TGAACCTCCCCACATGGCGCGTTCCCGGACGCTGGCAAGCAGCACGATACGGTCCTGCGCTGCGGGGAGGAAACCGAAGTTCTTTATATCCCTAAACCCGTACTGCTGGCGTGTATGGAGCGGGACGCCGGATTGTCCCTCCGGTACGCGGAGCTGTGCAACCAAAAGCTCCAGTTTCTGCTCCGGCGCATCGAACTGCTCACCATGCAGTCCTGCCGTGGGCGGGTCATCGCCCATCTGTTGGCCGGTCAGGACAGGAACGGGTGTGTGAAGCCCACCGGCTCCCGGGAGGACCTCGCACGCCAGCTGGGCGTCAGCCGGGCGGCGCTGTTCCGGGAACTGGCGGCCCTTCAATCCATGGGCGTCCTGCGGTCAGAGGGAAATCTCCTCACCGTGCTGGATACGCCCGCGCTGGAAAAGCTGCTCTACCACCCCTCCCGCACCAAATGATCAGGAAAGGAAGTACCGTACCAATGAAAAAACTGCTCTCTCTGTTTTGCACACTGTCCCTGTCTGCCGCACTTCTGGCCGGATGCTCCGGCGGAAACGGCAACACCAATGCAGCGGCGGATGGTGCGGAGTCCACTTCTCCGACCTTAACGGAGCCGGAAACTACGTCCCAGCAGGAGACGGCTGCTCCGGTGGATGTCAATGTGATGGCCCTCAAGGGGCCTACTGCCATGGGCATGGTGGAATTCATGAGCCAGGCAGACACGGGCGAACTCACCGACAACAACTATCACTTCAGCATCACCGCGGCCACCGATGAGGTCTCCGCCGCTCTGGCCCAAGGGACTACGGATCTTGCTGCGGTCCCGGCCAATCTGGCTTCCGTCCTCTATAACAACACCGAGGGCGGCGTGCAGGTGCTGGCCATCAACACCCTGGGTGTGCTTTACATTGTAGAGAGCGGCGATACCGTCCACTCTGTGGAGGATCTGCGGGGCAAGACCATCTACGCCAGCGGAAAGGGCAATACGCCGGAGTATGCCCTCAACTATGTGCTGACCCAGAACGGCATTGACCCGGCCTCCGATGTGACTATCGAGTGGAAGAGCGAACAGGCTGAGTGCCTGTCGGCCCTTATGGCGGAGGAGAACACCATCGCCATGCTGCCTCAGCCCTTCGTCACCACCGCTCAGACAAAGAGCGAAAATATCCGTGTGGCGCTGGATCTGACCGAGGAGTGGGACGAGATCCAGGCGGAGAGCGACGCCCCCTCCACGCTGGTCACCGGTGTGGTGGTTGGCCGCACGGAGTTTGTAGCGGAGCACCCTGAAGCGGTCTCCGCGTTCCTGGAGCACTACCGGGCGTCGGTGGAGTATGTGAACGCCAATGTGGATGAAGCCGCACAGCTCGTAGGCCAGTATGAGATCGTCGCCGCAGAAGTGGCACAGAAGGCCCTGCCGGAGTGCAATATTGTCTTTATCGAGGGTGTGGAGATGAAGGACAGCCTCTCCGGGTATCTTTCCGTCCTGTTTGAGCAGAACCCCAAATCTGTGGGCGGTGCCCTGCCCGATGATGCCTTCTACTACAGCCGCTGAGTTTTCATGAGACGCCCTCGAACCATACGCGCCTGGGCGGTGCTCGTCTGGCTTGCCCTTTGGCAGCTGGGCGCTATGGCGATCGACCAGCAGATCATCCTGGTTTCTCCGCTGCGGGTGCTGTCCCGGCTCTGGGAGTTGATCCCCACACCGGATTTCTGGGGGAGCATCGCCTACTCCCTGGTGCGGATCACCGCAGGCTTCCTTCTGGGGGTGGCGGCGGGCACGGTGCTGGCGGCCCTCTCCGCGCGGTTTCGCCGGGTGGAGGAGCTGCTGGCCCCCGCCATGCTGGCCATCAAGTCCATCCCGGTGGCCTCGTTCATCATCCTGGCCCTGATCCTGTTTTCCTCCCGGAATCTGGCGGTACCCATCTCATTTCTGATCGTCCTGCCTGTACTCTATTCCAATGTCCTGGGCGGCATCCGGGCTGCTGACTCACAGCTGATGGAGATGGCCCGTGTATTCCGCATCCCGGTGGGGCGGAGCATCCGCTATGTGTATTTGCCCCAGGTGATGCCCTATTTCCTGTCGGCCTGCGGCTCCGCTCTGGGCCTGTGCTGGAAGTCAGGGATTGCCGCGGAGGTCATCGGTATGCCGGAGGGCTCTATCGGCGAGCAGCTCCAGCAGGCCAAGGTCTATCTGGATACCCCGGACCTGTTTGCCTGGACTCTGGTGATTGTGCTGGTGAGCCTGGCCTTTGAGCGGGCGTTCCTGGCGCTGCTGCGGCGGGGCGCCAGAGCGATGGAGAGGATGTGAGCCATGGAGGACATTGTGATCCGAAACCTGTGCAAGTCCTTTGCTGGAAAGCCGGTACTGCGGGATTTCTCCGCCGTACTCCCGGTCGGGCAGGTGACCGGCCTCATGGCCCCGTCCGGGGCGGGCAAGACCACTTTGCTGCGTATCCTGATGGGGCTGGAGCGGCCGGACGGCGGCACCATAGACGGCCTTGCCGGCCTGCGGCTCAGCGCGGTCTTTCAGGAGGACCGGCTCTGTGACAATCTGGACCCGTCCGCAAATATCCGCCTGATCAATCCGACCCTGGGACGGAGAGAAACGGAGGACGCCTTGGCGGCGGTGGGGCTGGCCGGCTGTCTGCGGCAGCCAGCCCGGGAACTCTCCGGCGGAATGCGCCGCCGGGTGGCGATCTTGCGGGCACTGCTGGCGGAATACGACCTGCTCTTCCTGGATGAGCCGTTCAAGGGTCTGGACCGGGAGACCAAAGAAACCGTGATGGCGGACACACGCCGGCGCTGCGCTGGACGGACAGTGCTCCTGGTCACCCATGATGTTGCGGAGCTGGATGCCATGGGCGCGGTTGTACGGCTTGATTTGAGTACATGAGCGCCTATCCGCAAACAGGGAGACCCCGCACCTCAAGGTGCAGGGTCTCCCTTTGCATTTATTTTCAAGACAAATAGTACAAGAACGAACGAAGGCGCGACCGGGCAGCCTCATCCCAGTCGTGATCCATGGCCAGGTGGAAGTGCGGTACGCCGTCCAGCGCACCGGTCATCTCCAAGATCGCGGTGGTATTTTCATATCTGGGCGCCATGGTCAGCACCCCGGCGCACCGTCCGCCTAACTCCAGCCCTTTAGCCAAACGATGCCGGCCATTGGCTCCGGAAAATCCGGGCAGAAGGCGGTCTGCGGAGGAGCGCAGAGACTCCAGTTCAGGGGAAAAACTGCTGCGGGGGCCCAGCAGACGGCCGAGTACTTCCACGCGGCCCGCCCACTCCCGGCAGGCCGAGCTTCCCGCATCCCGCCAGAGGAACCACAGATATTCGCTCAGCGGCGCCCGGAGCAGCCGCCAGCCCTCCTGTTCCAGTGTATCGGGGACGCCGTCATGAAGGGTGAAGAGGGTGAACGGCTCACCCACGATCCCAAGCGTCCGTCCCTCCGGCGGAATGGCGCCGATGTGCGCCGCAAGGGTTTCCAGCTCTGCCCAGCCTGGCACACCCGCCGGAGCCAGTGCGTCCCGCTGTTCCGGCGGAGCGCACAGCAGGAGATCTCCGACGAGGAACGCCCGGAACAGCAGATCCGGCTCCGGGCAGCGCTCCGGAAGCGTCTCCAGTTCCGGCGCGATGACCTTCACGCGGCAAAGCCCCTGGCGTTCCAATACCGTCTCCACGCCCCAGGGGTATTGCCCGTCTGCCTCCGCGCCCTGGGTGGAGGGAAGAAGCACCTGAAACGGGCCGCTCTCCGCTTCTGCCGCCGTCAGGACGCCGCCCAGCAGGGCCGGGAATGGCAAATACTCCTTGGAGCTGGTCTCCGCCCTCCCCAGCGGCAGGGTGGTACTGTCGAGCCGCAGGGTGCGCGTCTCCGTTTCCCAGGCCGCCTCACAATATGCGCGGAGATAAGCGGTAAACGGCGGAAGGTCAGGCACGAGCAGCGGCCCTCCGGTTCTCTCCGGCACGGCGGCCACCGCAGTAGGGCGGTGTACCACGGAGGTGAGGGAAAAGCCCGCCGGAAGCGGCTGGGCAGGGCGGCCCTCCAGGCTCTGAAGAAACGCCTCGATCCGTGTGATCACGCCCACGGGAGAGAAATGCTCGTCCACCTCGATCTGCAGATAGGGCTTGTCTCCCATTTCCTTCCGAAACAGATAGGAAAGCATGGTGTCCGGGCCGCAGCCGTGGTTGGTCAGATAGACGGCATACAGGTTTGGATGATGGGCCACGAGCTTGGCCCCGGACAGGATGTGCTGACCAAAGGGCCAGTACAGATTGGGGTAGTCCTCCGACAGATCCAGGTCGTGGGCGGGCAAGTGGGACAGGGTGATGACCTTATGCCCGCGCTCCAGCAGCAGCCGGGGAATACCCATGTTGAGCACCGGATCGGAAAGGCCGTAGTTCCGGGTAATGAGTACCAGCACCTTGTCGTCCGGTCTGAGGGACGCCAGCAGTTCCTGCCCCTGCTTCTCCACCGCCGCGGTATGCCGCCGCACCGCCTTGGCCCCGGATAGCAGGGCGGGCAGACAGCGCGGCTTTGGTATTCCCAGCTGCTTCCCGACGCCCAGCATGGCGGAGGCCATTGCCTCCTGTCCAAAGTCCAGGTCGAACACCGGGCTGAGCAGGGTGATTCCCCGCCGCTCCAGATCCAGGGCATTGGCCGCCAGCCGGGGCGCGGTCTGCATATAGACACAGCCATAATTGTGCTCTACATGGGAGGACTCGTGCTTCATGGTGTGGACAGAGGGCATGAAGATATAGTCCACGCCCTGTTCCGCCAGCCATGCCATGTGGCCGTGGAGCAGCTTCACCGGGTAACAGGTCTCCGCCTGGGCAGTCTGCTGGGCCAGCCGGATGATCTCCTCATTTGTGGGCGGAGAGAGCAGGACATTGAATCCCAAGTTCCGGAAAAATGCATTTGCCATGGGGAAGAATTTGTGGATCACCAGCGCATAGGGGACGCCCACCATCTTTTTCCCTGGGACCCGGATGGGGTCATACCCCTCCAGCAGCAGCGCCCCCGCCCGCTGGTAGAAGGCGATGTTCTCCGCCACCCCTGGCCCGGCGGCGTGTTCCGCCCCGGCCGCTGTGTCAAATCCGTGGAAGCAGGACGGGCCGCGGACTGACTCCAGCGCCAGCAGGGCCGCTCCATAGGCGCCGCTGATGGGGAAACAGGGTGAAACTGTGAGCCGCTCCCCCAATTCCTGCTGAAAGGCGGCCACGATCCCGGGATTGTAGGCAACACCGCCCTGAAGCACCACGCGGCTTCCGACAGGCTTGGCCCCAACGACCTTGTGGAGGTAGTTGCGGACAATGGACCGGCACAGGCCAGCCGCCACCTCTGCCTGGGAGGCGCCCCGGGAGAGTGCGGACTGGATGGCTGTCTCGATAAACACCGTACACCGCTCTCCCAGCTCCACCGCGCTGGGCGCGCTGAGGGCCAGAGGGCCGAACTCCGCCAATGGGATACCCATGCGCGCGGCCTGCTCTTCTACAAAGGAGCCGGTTCCGGCGGCGCAGATCCTGTTCATCTGAAAGTCGGCCACCTGTCCGCCCCGTAGGGAGATATACTTGGAGTCCTGCCCTCCGATCTCAAAGACCGTATCCACATCCGGCGACCAGTGGACAGCCGCCCGAGCTTGGGCGGTAATCTCATCCCGCACGGCGTCTGCCCCGATGAGGCGGCCAATGCGCTCCCGGCCGGAGCCGGTGACGCCCACTGCCAGGAAGGACACCGGCCCAAAGCGTTCATGGATGACATCCAGGCCCCGGCGCACCGCCCCCTCCGGGTCCCCGGCTGTGCGGAGATACTGGTAGTCGATCAGCGTACCGTCCCGGCCGGTGAGCACCAGATCCGTGCTGGTGGACCCCACATCAATCCCCAGGACACACCCATCCGGCGGGATGGTACCGGTGGCCGCGGGGACAGACGGAGGTGTACCGGGAAGTACGCGCAGCGCCGGCTGACGGCACAGCCGATCCCCACCTTCCAGCGCCCCGCCGCATAAACTGGCCAGCAGTTCCCCCATAGAGCAGGTGGCGGTCTCCATGGCTGCCTCCGCGGCTCCCGCGGCGCCGGCGTAAGGGAATTTCTCCGGCAGGATCAGCTCTGCTTCCGTCAATCCGAAGACCTCCCGCACAGCCTGGATCACACCCTGATTATGCCCGATGCCGCCGCACAGGGCCACGGGCTTTTCCACGGGAAGCCCCCGGACGATCACCGCCTTGTAGTTGCGCACCATGGCGTAGCAAAGGCCCAGGAGGATGTCCGGTGTGGGCACCCCCTCCTGCTGCCGATGGATGATGTCCGTTTTGGCGAAGACCGCGCAGCGGCCGGAGAGCCTTGGGATGGAGCGGGCCTGCCCCACCAGGCGGGAGTAGTCCTCCAGTTTCAGTCCCAGCCGGGACATCTGATCCTCAAAGAAGGAGCCGGTACCTCCGGCGCAGTGTTCATTTACCGCAAACCGGGGCGGGGTGTTCTGATCCAAGCCGGTGAGGAAGCGGGCGCTCTGGCTGCCGATTTCAATGGCGGAGCGGGCTTCCGGGGCCAACAGCCGGACGCCGAGGTGGATGGCTGGGATCTCCCCCAGCACGGCCAGGGCATCGCACCCCTCTTTCAGCCGGTCGCCCGCGTTTCCGGTGATGACCACCGGGCAGCCGCAGGCCCCCGGGTCCGCGGCTAAAAGCGCCCCCAGCAGACGGCGGGCGCTCTGAACCACCGCTCCATAGTGGAAAGCCGTTTTTTCCCAAAGGAACTTTCCCTCCGGGGAAAGCAGGACGAGCTTCAATGTGGCGTTTCCACAATCTAATCCGATTCCGTTCATCGTCATCCTCCCATTCCGCGCTCGTTGACATTTGCCAGGCAAAGCGCTATAATGCGGTTAGCATTTACTAACCATAGCAGTTTACAGCACAGTTGTCGATTGCCACGGCAACATGGAGGTATCTCATGAACCCAATTACTACGGTGATGCGTCAGTGCCGCCTGTTTGACGGCATCCCGGAAGAGAAATATCAAAATGTACTGGCCTGCCTTCGGGGAGAAACCAAATTGTTTCGTAAGGATGCCATCCTCCTCCAGATCGGCGAGTGCCAGAAGCGGCCCGGCGTTGTGATGGATGGGACGCTGCGGATCTCCCTGTATAGTGAGGACGGCAATCTGGTCACCATCGAGCGGCTGGGGCGGGGGCAGGTATTTGGGGAGACTCTGGTGTGCTCCATGGCGGAGGACAGTCCCATCCAGATCGACGCGCTGACCGATGTGCAGGTGCTCTATCTGGATTTTGACCCGCTGCTTCTTCAGCAGGAATGCGCTTGCCCGCACAAAGCCCAGGTCACCGCCAACCTGCTCCGTGAAATGGGGCGGAGCGCCCTTTTTCTCAATCAGAAAATGCGGATCTTGGCCCAGAACCGGCTCCGCAACCGGATCAAGCTTTATCTCCAGATGCTCCCTGTCAAGCCCGGCGGCGAACTCCATCTGGACATGGGGCGGGGCGAACTGGCCGACTATCTGTGTGTAGACCGCAGCGCCCTCTCCCGGGAACTGGGGCGTATGCAGAAAGAGGGGATTCTCGCCTTTCAGGGCCAACAGGTGCGTATTCTGGATCAGAGTTTTCTCAGCGTATAAATTTTGCCTGTCCGTTGCCATGGCAACGGACAGGCTTTTTTGCGGGTGCTATCATATCGCTGCAACAGGTTAGCTGTTGCTAACCAAAATTCTTGAAAGGAGAGTCGCACATGAAACGCGCTCTTGCATCCCTGGTAGCATCTGCGATGCTGCTGTTTGCCCTGGCTGGCTGCTCCAACGGAAATAATCCGGCCGAAAATCCCGCCGCATCCCCCACATCCCCGCCGGCCAGTTCCACGCAGGCCGCCGAGCCGGTGACCATCTCAGTGGGTGTGCCTACCGCGCCCCCGGCGCTTCCCGTCCTGCACATGATGGAGGCCGGACTGCTGGGAGAGAATGTGACCATCGACCTGAATGTGTGGAACTCCCCCGAGGAGCTGCTGGCCATGGTTCAGGGCGGGGAGCACGACCTGTACGCCTTCCCGCTCACTGTGGTTTCCACACTCTACAACAAGGGCCTGGATGTGCGCCTGATGAATGTGAATACCTGGGGCGTCACGTATTTCATGACCACGGATCCTGCGTTTGAAACCTGGGCCGATCTGGCCGGCAAGACCGTCTATATCCCCCTCCAGTCCTCTCCTCCGGACGCTCTGACCCAGTATTTCCTGAATGAAGCCGGGCTGACGGTGGGCGAGGATGTGGAGATCGTCTACGCCAGCACCGCAGAGGTAGCCGCCCTGCTGGCCTCCGGCGAGGCGGAATACGCCACCCTGATCGAGCCGCAGGTCACATCTGCGATGAGCCAGAACAGCGAAGTACGCCGGGCGCTCAGCTTTGAAGAGGAGTGGCAGCGGGTCACCGGCACCGACACCATGATCCCCAACGCCGGCTTCGGCACCACCCAGGGCTTCATTGACGAAAACCCGGAGCTGACAGAGCAGTTCCAGGCCGCCTACGCCGAGAGTGTCCAGTGGGTGCTGGATCACCCCGCCGAGGCCGCCGCTCTGGCCGAGGAGCACCTGGGCATGAAGGCCGCCGTGGTGGAGGCCGCGATCCCCAATATGGGCCTGACCTTCAAAAGCGCCCAGGACGCCTGGGGAGAACTGGATACATTCTATAACCTGCTCAACGACTTTGACCCCTCGATGATCGGCGGAAAACTCCCCAACGACGGGTTATACTATGCGGGGTAAGGCGGCCCTCTGGCTCCGCCGCGCCCTGGGCGTGGGCCTGCTGCTGGGTGTCTGGCAGCTGGCCTCGCTCTGTTTCTCCCCTCTGGTGCTCCCTCCCGTTCCACAGGTCGCGGGCACGCTGGCGTGGCTGATCCGGGAGCCGGACTTCTGGCCCACCGTCGGTACCACCCTGCTGCGCCTGGCGCTCGGCCTTGGGATCGGGATTGCGGTGGGTTCCATTCTGGGTCTGCTGTTCGGCCTGTGCCCCAAACTGGAGGATGTGGGGGCGCCGTTCATCCATGTGCTCCAGTCGGTGCCGCCGGTATGCTGGGTTGTGCTGGCTCTGGTATGGTTTGGGTTTAACGGCTGGCCCTGTGTATTCATCGTGGCCGCATCCACCATTCCGACGGTGGTGATCAACCTGAGCCACGGCGTGCGGGGCGTAGACCCGGAACTTCTGGAGATGGCGAGGCTCTACCGCTTTTCCCGCCGGAAAGTCCTGCTTCATGTGACGCTGCCCTCTATCCGCCCCTATTTCCTCTCCGCGTTAGAGATCGTCGTGGGCGGCGGGTGGAAACTGGCGGTGATGGGAGAGGTCCTCACCACGAACAGCGGGATCGGCGGCGCCATCACCACCGCGCGGCTGAATATTCAGCCCGATGCGATCATCGCGTGGGCATTCCTGCTGGTGGCAGGGTGCTTTATTACGCAGAAGCTGGTGTGCCTGCTTCTGTCCAGGAGAGGGGGAGCCCCATGCTGAGACTGAGCGGGATCTGCAAACGCTTTGAGGATCTGCCCGTACTCTCAAACCTGTCCCTCACCCTGTCCCGGGGCGAGATCGTCGCCTTGATTGGCCCCTCCGGCTGCGGGAAAACCACGCTGCTGAACATCATTTCCGGCCTGACGGCGCCGGACGCCGGTACGGTGGAGGGTGCGGACGGCAGGCTGAGCTATATGTTTCAGAGCGCCCGGCTGCTTCCTTGGCGCACGGTGGAGGAAAACATCCGGCTGGTGCGGGAGGAAGCGCCCGCCGGGGAAGTGCGCTCCCTCATCACCGCTGTGGGGCTGGAGGGGTTTGAACGCTATTATCCCGGCCAACTCTCCGGCGGCATGGCCCGCCGGTGCGCCCTGGCCCGGGCATTCCACTTCGGCGGTGAGATTTTCCTGATGGACGAGCCATTTCAGGGGCTGGACTACGGAATCCGCATGGAGATGCTGTCCATGCTGTTATCCATCTGGCAGCGGGAGCGGCCCGGGGTGCTTTTTGTCACACATGAAATCGACGAAGCGCTCACTGTGGCGACCCGCATCGCCGTGCTCGCTCCGCGCCCCACTGCAATCTGCCAGTGGTTTGACCTCCCCGGCCCGGAGGGGCGGGACGCCTCCGCCCCTGAACTGGCCCGGCTGCGCCAAGAGATCATCCGGCGGATCACCGGTTAGAACCGGTCTGGTTGCCACGGCAATGGCGTCCCACAAGGAAATGTGATATATTAGCTTTTAGAACACGGAAGGAGGCTCAGAAATGGACATTCTCCGCAATCTGCCGGTTCAGCAGCCGGCGGCTCTGAGGGAACTCATCTCCATCCAGCCGGGGCGCGTGGTGAGCATGGCCCTTTCCCGCAGCGAGCACTGCCAAATGACGCTGCTGGCTTTTGGGGACGGAGAGAGCATCAGTGAGGAGCGCTACTTCGGCGACACGGTCTATTATGTGCTGGAGGGTGATATGCCTCTGCGCCTGGAGGGACACGAGGTCCGCCTGGGCGCAGGGGATTGTCTGGCTGTCCCGGCGCAGACCACCCACGCCATTGGCGGGAGCGGCC